>Ga0209987_10001079_pt1 | contig 14689 bp, 17 predicted proteins | sample N074metaG_FD_182134 | JGI IMG/M metagenome (GOLD analysis project Ga0209987, IMG submission 182134) | Deep subsurface microbial communities from Kermadec Trench to uncover new lineages of life (NeLLi) - N074 metaG (SPAdes) (version 2) | ecosystem: Environmental > Aquatic > Marine > Ocean trench... | reverse complement strand
AAAAACTAATTCCAAATCTATCTAAAATTATCAAATCTGGTCCAGATAACGTGATTGGAATACAGGCTGGGTTAGAAACGGGTAGCTTGAGATTAATTGAAAAGTATGCAGACAGAAAACTTGCGCCTTATTCACCTGAAGAATGGCACTGGGTGGTAAAAGAAAGTGTTAAAGTATTAAACAAAAATTATTGGATTCCTGCGTTTACCTTGATTATGGGTTTAGATAATGATGAAACTCCAGAAGATTCGTGGGATACAATTCGTCTTATAAGTGAATTAGAACATGAACAACCAGAGTCAATGTTTACTGCTACTGCTTTAACATTTGTTCCAATAGGATTACTAGAAAAATCAGAGTTCTTCAACATTGGAAGTGAAATGTCCGCGGCACAATTGGGGGTATTATACAAAACTTGGCAACATAATTTCAAATATGGCATTAAAAAATTCATGATTAAAACAGGAGCTAAAGGCCCTCAAAGATACTTCTTTAACGCATTAGCAAGAACCCTTGGTGGTATTCCATTAGGTGCTATGGAAAAATATGCTAGAAGAAAAAGCCGAGAACACGAATTAGTCATAGAAAAAATTAAGGTCAAATACTGGTAATTTCCAAATACATAAATTCCATAAATACGAGGTATAATCATGGCAACTCACGGTTCGCTTACAAAAGCAGGCAAAGTTAGAGGTCAAACCCCTAAAGTTGAAGGACGAAAAATTACAGGTACAAATTCCAGTCTTAGAAACAAAAGCAACTTTAGAAAAAGATTTGTGCTGGGAAGATTTCCAGGACAAAACAAACCTGGTCAACGAAGAAAGAGACGATAAATCTTCTTCATTAGTTTAAACTGTACCATAATGACTATTTCTTAAAACAGTAAGCTTATAAAGTACTGTACCGTACTATACCACATGGAAGATTTAAGATTAGATAGTTTATCAGGCGTAGGACCTGTATCCACAAAAAAATTAGCAGACGCAGGTATTCATAATATTATGGATCTCATTGTTAGAGGCCCAGTAGAAATTTCAGAAATAACTGGAATGGGAAAAGATACTACAGAAAAAATTGTCGACAAAGCACGTCAACACTTAGTTGAGGGTGGATTAATTTCAAAAGACTTTGTCAGCGCAAGTGAAATCTACAAGCGAAGACAAGATATTGGCAAAATTACAACTGGTACTAATTGTTTAGATACGTTATTTGATGGTGGTATTGAAACACAAGCACTAACTGAAGTTTACGGTGAGTTTGGATGTGGAAAGACACAGCTATGTTTTACTATGTGTGTTCAAGTCCAAAAATCAAAAGAAGAAGGGGGACTAGAAGGTGGAGTCATATACATTGATACTGAAAACACTTTCAGACCTGAAAGAATTGTATCAATTGCAAATGCAAATGATATGGATCCAGAAAAAGTTCTTGATAATATTATCGTTGCACGTGCATACAACAGTGCACATCAAACATTAATTCTTGAAGAAGTTGGTCCTCTAATTAAAGAAAACAATATCAAATTAATTATTGTAGATTCTGCAGTTGGATTGTTCCGTGCTGAATATCTGGGAAGAGGAACATTAGCAAGCAGACAACAAAAACTAAATCATTTTGTTCATCTGTTATCTCGTATTGCAGAAACTTACAACTGTGCTGCGCTTATGACCAATCAAGTCATGGCGTCTCCTGATGTCTTCTTTGGAGATCCAATCCGTCCAATAGGAGGTAATGTAGTCGCACACACAAGTACCTATAGAATCTACTTCAAGAAATCAGGCAAAAAAAGAATTGCAAGAATGGTGGATAGTCCTCATCATCCGGAAGAGGAAGTAATTTTTACTTTGGGTGAAGCAGGAGTAGTAGATGTAGAAGAGACAGAAAAGAAAACCAAAAAAACTGCTATGAAAAAAGAGACCAAAAAAACAACAAAACAGACTGCATTGAAAGAAACAGTCGAAGCACCAAATGTACCATTAGTTGAGACACCTGAGACAATAACCACTGATGGACCTGAACAATCAACAGTTGAGACACCTGAGACAATAACCACTGATGGACCTGAACAATCAACAGTTGAGACACCTGAGGTATTGGCTCTCTCAGAAGCACTTGATGAAGAGTTTAGTGATACAGTCCCAACGGATGTATAGGGAATTTTTTCTTGTACTCTTAAATTATCTTTAGAAATAGTTTAATTGAATTTTGTAAAAATGTATGGTGTATCTACCGGCTGATCAAAAGTCCATACAGTAGGTAAAATTATTGTTTTGACTACCTTCAAATCATTTTTGTCAATAATTGATCTCCATCCACCCTCTGACATATTTGTAGACACATTGCCAGAAAAATATTTTTTAGAATAGGTTCCAGTAAATGTCATACCTGTGTTTTTTTTAAGATGGGGAATTTCATTTATTTTTTCAATAATACTACTAGCAAAAATGTCACCACCCATCTGAGGGAGGCCTCCAATAAAGAATACTGGATGCTGTAATCTTAGACCTGAATAATCAAATTCTACTGCATCAGCACAATTTGGATTAAAATCAATTTTGGTTGAAAAAGAAATTAATTTTTGTAAATCTACAAGTGATTCATCAATTTCAATTGAATATGTTTCTAAATCTAATATTTTTGCACAATAAGCAATTCGCCCATCTCCTGAACCGATATCTAAAACTTCCTTATAACCAAGATTTTTTGCAACTAATGCAATAATAAATGCCGTAAGTATCCATGTTGGATAAAAGGGCTGATAACTTGAACCCTGAGTGATACTGTTTAACCAATATTCGTTAATGTCTCCCTCATAAACTATACAAGGAATTTTGCCAAAATCCTGTTCATATGAATTATAGTAAATTGGATTTTTTTTTGCAAAACTGTGAAGTTTCGTCAAGTGGTTTTCATCAAGAGGAAAAGTATCTGATTTTGAAAGTGGTATCACCTCCTGAATATGGCTATCTCCCTCATAGACTCTTGAAAAATCGTGTTTTAACTGGCCCAAATTCTTAGCCATATTTTCAATCATTGTAAAAGTTCTCAAAAAGGGATTGATAAACTCATTGTAAAACAAACAATTCGTTAATTCTCAATAGGCTTGTCTAATAGCTTGTTGTATTGATCTACAAATTCTTTTGTACTCATAGTTTGACGTAATTTTTCGTATACCCTTGCCTGATTTTTTATTTCATTTTTAGTTTTTTTGCTTTGATTTGTTTTCATGTCTTTAAGATTTTTCCTAGAATTCTCTATTGATTTTTTAAGTTGTGACATTACTAAAGGATGCAAAGTTTTATTAAATTTTTCATCAATAAGTTTTTTCATCTTTTGCATCTTATCCAACAAAGTTTTATTTTCTTCTGTATTTTCTAAATCTCCAAATTTTTGTCTTAAAAATTTTGCAAGTGATGTGACATTACTTACTTGATAATATGCTTCTATAATTTCAGATGTGGATAATATTTCAGAATTTTTTAAAGCATGGCTAATAACATCTTGCAGCTTCCTTGATTCAGAGGTAAACAAGTTTGTTGTTTCGTCAATTGATGGGTGGTTATTGGTACTCATAAAATATTTTTTCATATGAATTAGATAAATGTTGATCAAAAAATTTCATAAATTTTCAAACCAATTTCAATAAAATAGCCATTAAAAAAATGAAATTTTACTTTTTCCAATTGCAATAATTACAAAACCATTGCATTTCGGTATCTTCCCTAATTAACAATTTACCGCATTTTTCACAATGTTTTACTTCAGTTCCAAAACTCATGATTTTGCAGGAATGAATTCTAAATCTGGTATCATTATGATGAGGTATTTTGTTATCAAAGAAAAGTGTTAAAATAGGGTTATTGAAGATTCAACTCAGATATGGCAACTAAGCAAACTTCTGGTCATTCCCATGGATTTAAACACAAATCCAGAAAAGTAATGACAAAAAAGAACCCACGAGGGGTATCTTTCTTACTTAGAGAATACCATGAAGGTGAACAGGCACTTGTTATCATTGATCCTAGGCAGCATAAGGGATTGCCACATAGACGATACCATGGTAAAGTGGGAAAAATCATTAATGTGGGAAGACGTGCAGTTACACTACATGTGAAATTAGGCAATAAAACAAAAACCTTAATCACTAGATTTGATCATATCAAACCATTCGGTGTGTGATATGGAAGAAATTAAAAAGAAACAAGCGATATCTCTTTCAGAAGTTAAAGAAATTTTAGGAAAAGTAGATCCTGAGGAAATGGATCAAATTCAACGTTGGACATATGACTATGTTTCAAAATTTGTTACAACTGAACCTAAAGACGCAAAGGAAATGAAAAAACAGCTAATGAAAGAATGTGAATTAACGGAAGAAGAAGCGGTAGAAATTGTTAACATTAAACCTACAAGTATGGCAGAACTACGTTCATTTACTTTTGGTTGGAAAAAACTCATTCTGGCTGAGACACTCGAAAAAATGCTCAACATTATCAAGAGGCATTCTTAATTTTTGTGTGGATTATATTTTGTATCGGGAGCAACGTTCACCTAGAAAGTATGAGGAACATGCATATGTTTTAGATTTTAATCCTCGTGGAAAATCAATGACGGTTAGAGGAAGAGATGGAATAATTGTTATTGCTATCGGAGAAGAAAGACTAACCATTTTAGAAATTCTTGGTGTTCCTAACTCTACTTTTGAAATTGGTGAAAAAATTTACATTGGGAAGGAGGGAAGAACCAAAGTTCTTTCTGTTTTGGGAAAATTAGAATATGGAAATATCTCATCATCTGCTCAAACTGAATTACCAACAGTTGTTGAAAAAATTGTTACTGACAACGAATCAAGATTTGTAGATTATCTAAATAATGCACAACCTTTAACTCCAAGAATACATGCCCTTGAACTGATTCCAGGAATTGGAAAAACCTACATGAAAATAATGCTAGAAGAACGAGATAAAAAAAAATTTGAAAGTTATCAAGACTTACAAGAACGAGTCGGATTTAAGGAACCAATAAGTCATATCTCAGAACGGATCATGGGTGAAATTACAGGAGAAAGCAGAATGAATCTCTTTGTAAAGAGATGATAAAACGAAAACACCTTGGACAGCACTTTCTAAACTCACTATCAATAGCCAAATCAATTGTTTCAGAGGCAAAAATCACAAAAGGAGATATTGTATTTGAGTTAGGAACGGGATTGGGAATCTTAACTCCACTTCTTTGTGAGAAAGCAACCAAAGTAATCTCAGTTGAGGTAGATGAAAAACTTGCTAGAAATGCAAAATCTACATTCTCTGATATTGATAATCTTATCTTAAAATCAGGTGATGGTTTTAAGAAAAAAGATTCGTTTTCTATTTTTGTATCAAATCTACCCTTCTCTAAGAGTAAAGATGCAATAGAATGGCTTGCACAAACTTCTTTTTCTCATGGTGTAATAATGGTTCAAAAAGAATTTGCTGAAAAACTGCTTTCCAACTCATCTAAGAAGAGAAAAGCCGTAAGCATTATTGCCAACTATGCCTTTGAAATTAAGAACATCTCTAAGGTAGGAAAAAATAATTTTTCCCCTCCACCAAAAGTTGATTCCGTAATTCTAAAAATAATACAAAAAAACACTATGACAAAGGATCAAATTCAAACAATCAACAAAATTTTCTCATATAGAAGAAAAACTGTCAAAAATATTCTAAAACAATTTAACAAAGAAACAGAAATAGATAAACGAGTAGACGATCTTTCAGGAGACGAAATAATCCACCTTGCAAATCAAATCCTTGAAAAATGAGGAGTATCCTCCTTCTGAGGATACTTTTTTCATTGCAGATAATATTGAAAATGAAAAAGGAAATTTTGCTTTAGACATAGGAAGCGGTTCTGGATATCTAACAAAATTACTCTCAGAGAACTTTTCTTTTGTTGTTGGAACTGACATTAACTATGAAGTGCTAAAAAATCAAACCTACTCCACAAAAAATATTATTTGCTGTAACGGGTCAGATGCATTAAAAGTAAAATTTGACCTAATTGTTTGCAATCTGCCGTATCTTGCAACTGACGAAATCTTGGATATAGCAACAGATGGTGGTGCAGAAGGACTTGAAATACCTCTGAAGATAATAAAATCGGCAGTTTTATGCCTAAATGTCACAGGGAAATTTCTCTTTGTTACATCTTCACTTTCAAATTATCAAGAACTAATTAAGGAAACAAAAAAAGAAGGATTAACAGCAAAAGTTATTGCAAAAAAGAAATTATTTTTTGAGGAATTAATAATAATAGAAGCAAAAAAGTGATTATTTTTTTAATAGTTCAGCAGAACGTTTTGCAATTGCATCTGTCATTTCACTTGTTTTAGCATTACCACCTATATCATAGGTTACAAATTTTCCTTCATTAATTACTTCATCCGTAGCTTTGAAAATTACATCTTTAATTTCAGGCTCCCCAAGATATTCTGCCATCCATGCTCCAGATAAAATTGAAGCGGTAGGATTTACTTTATCCATTCCTTTGTATTTTGGTGCACTTCCATGTGCTGGTTCAAACATGGCATAATTATCACCAAGGTTTGCCGAGTAAACATTTCCAATTGAACCGATATTACCAGAAGCACATTCTGATATTATATCCATAAACAAATTTGTACTTAATAAAACAGAATTATTGAATCTCTCAGGATTTTTTACTAATTGCTGAGTCATATTATCAATATAGTATTCTTCAATCTCAATTCCTGGGTTTTCTTGTGCAGCTCTTTCTATTTCACTCCAAAAAATTCCATCAGTTATTTTTAGAATATTTCTTTTTGTAATAGCTGTAATTTTTTTTAATCCATATTTTTTTGCCCATTTAAATGCAGAATCTGTTATTCTTTTAGAACCCTTTCTTGTAATTTTTCTAATTGCTATGGCAGAATCTTCAGATGTCTCAAACTCAATCCCTGCATACAATCCTTCAGTTGCTTCCCTAAAACATACAAAATCAAGTTTTGTATTTGGTGAGAGTCTATCATATGTCTTAATGGGTCTAACATTTGCATATAGCTCATATTTTTGTCGCGTAGAAACAGCCACACTTCTTGGAGCATCAGGTGAGGGTATTGTTGTAGTGGGACCCTTGTAGCAAGCATCACTTTCATCCATGATTTTTGATGTAGACTCAGGAATGTAGGTTTCCCCACCATTTTTTTTCCATTGTTCTGAGCCTGCTTCACAGCGAATAAGCTCAATTTGGGTATTACAAGCTTCTAAGACTTGTATTACAGCATCCACTAATTCAGGACCTGTTCCGTCCCCATTAATCACGGCTGCCTTTTTACCCATTTCAGCGAGATTTGTCGATTGAGCGTATTTAATTCTACCCTTGTCAAATAAACTGAAATTTTTTAATGGCTATATTTCATACAGGGGTAATTTAATAACACAATTTGTTTTAATTTTGATAGAAGATGATAATTGTACAGCTCTCGGATCTTCATGTAGGCTCTCAGTTTCAACAAGAAGTATTTGACACAGTAGTTGAAGAGATAAACGAATTAAATCCTGATGTGATTGTAATTACAGGTGATCTAACTAATGAAGGTTCGATGAAAGAATATGAAAAATGTAAATCACTATTATTAAAATTCAACACAAAAAAAATTATTTCTATTAGTGGAAATCACGATTATAGAAACACTGGTTATTTACTTTTCAAAAAATTCTTTCCTTTCAAAACTATCAATGAGTTAGATGATGATATTGTTTTAGTGACAGTTGGAACTGCTAGACCTGACAGAAATAACGGTGAAGTTGGATATAGACAAAACTTGTGGTTGGAAAGAACTATGAAAAAATACCAAGACAAGGTAAAGATTGTTGCAATGCATCATCACTTAATTCCCATTCCTGATACTGGTTCTGATGAGATTACTGTTGTTGATGCTGGTGATGTTCTAAGAACAGTTTTGGATACTCGAGTTGACGTAGTTCTGTGTGGACACAAACATAGGCCTTGGGCTTGGAATTTTGGAAATTTGATGGTTGTTAACGCTGGAACTGCCACATCTGAACGAGTTCGTGGATTGTTTGAAAACACTTACAATATTCTTACCATTTCTAACAAAAAGATACAAGTAGATCTCAAAATTGTAGGTGGAAAAAGACTCCCTATTGATGAAATTATGAATAATTATAGACAATTTGATGAAGAGTGAATTTATTTACAGATTAATTCAAGCCTTCTTTGTGCGGGGATCGCCTAGCCTGGTAGGGCGTAGGATTGCTAATCCTATGTTCGCAAGGACACGGGGGTTCAAATCCCCCTCTCCGCGCCATTTGAAAATTAAATTTAATAGACCGTTTATGTCTCGGTGAATTGTGGGACGAAGAAAAACACAAAAAATTATCCGAAGCGGACCCAAAAACGCAACCACTGGAATGTGTCCTGAATGCATGACTATTGGTAAAATTTTCATTCTTGGTCAACCTGGGAAGGAGAGAGCCAAATGCGAAAAATGTAGACATGAATTTGAAATATAGTTCATATAGCAAACCTGTCCACCAAAAAATTCACCCATAACTTTTTAAGACAATTTTTTAATGATAAATAATCATGAGTTCAGACGCAGAAACCATTTATGAACGGGTAGCAAAACTCGAAGACGAGATTGCTTTACTTCGAAATGAAGTTGATCTTATTAAACATGCATTTAGAAATAAGATTGCACGACATGAAATTAGCATGATAAAACAAGGTCAAGACATCAATTCTATTATTGATTAATTTTTGCCTTTACACTTTTAATTAATTCTAAAACGAAATCTACATCTTCAGCATTTGGATTGATCTCCAAATATTGATTAAGATATGTTAATGCAATTTCATGATTCAATAACTTTTCTTCCAAAATTCCTTTGTCCCTGACATCTTCAGAAGATTCTCGTTCTATGGCTAAAGTCATGTTTACACATCTCAGGGCCTTTTCGTGAGCATATGAATGTAAATAAGAATTTTTTAAATTACGAGCTAGTCTGACTAAAACCTTTTCTGATTTTATTTCGTCAAGAAATTCTGGTTCAAATTCTAATTGTCCATCAAAATTTCTATCTAATATTTCTTGTAAATCGTCAATGTCCAGCAATCTTCCATCATGGTATGGATCTAGTATCATTTCTTCATTGTATTTTACCAAAACATGACTTGGAAACCCAATTATTTTCAGATCTAGACCAATAAATTTTGCCATTTCTACATACAAAATCGACATAGTTAGCGGAAGCCCTGATTTTTTATCAATTACCTCATTAAGAAAATTATTTTTTGGATTATAGTAATCATCCATGTCTCCAATAAAACCTAGATTGTCAAAAAGAAATTCATTTAAAATTGAGATCAGATAAGTGGGATTTTTCACATCACTTATGGACTCTTTTAGAGTTCTTCCCATTTGGTTGATTTTTAGTATGTATTGCTCAATGTCCAAATCGGGATATTCTAAAATTTGGGCAAACTTGAGGCACTTTTCAACAAGATTGAAATTTGGATTTGCGACAAAAGAAATCCATTCTGAAACAAAGGGATCAAATTTTCCTTGCAATTATTACTGTAATGTCCTATTGAGGTATAATTGTGAATCTTTTAGTTCTAGAGTACTGGGGGGTTCATCAATCAATTTTGCGAATGTTTCCTTGCCTAATTTAGCATAAATTGTCTCTGTAAAGTTGATTCCCATATTCTTTTGAGCCTGAAAAGTACTAAAGTCAGTTCCTTTGAACACAGCAAGATAATTTTTGAAATCTGGATCATCTTTTAGAATATTTCTTATTGCAAAACTTGCCATTCCTTGGATAACCGTCATCGCTGAATATTGCTGTTGTCTTGGTTTTAACCATCTTCGATAAATGTCAGATAATTGTGGGATCATCTCTGATAATTTGCTATCAATCTGTCCCTCCTTTGTTGCCATTTGGTCAGGTGGCAAAGTTCCTAGGATAAAGGATTCAGGATTAAGCATGAAAAATAGATTTGCTCTTTTAGCGATTGGAAATTCATCTGGAACTGGTACTAAATTCATGTAATCAAAAATTTTTGAAAGTACATCATCATCTAAATCCAAAATCATCTTGGCCAATTCTTCATAGATTTCATTGACTTTTACTACTGCCTCTTTGTTACTCTTGTACAGACTTCGTTGTATGGCATGAATAGATTCTTCTAGGATTGTCATTTTAATTGCCCCAATGTAGCTTGACTTTATTCTTTCATAACCTTGCTCAAATGGGGGACCTTGACTGTATAATTTTATTTTTGGTAAAATAGAGAAGAACAACTTGTTTAGGTATATTGTATCTTCCAAATAGTCTCCAAAGGTTACAGAAATTTTTGAAATGTAATTTTTTGCATAAGTGGAATAAACAAGAAACTTTACTGTGTCTTGCTTCATCAGACTTGAGATCTTGCCAATATCTTCATTTGATATTGCCTCAACTAAGGAATCAACAAATTCTCTTGCACTATCTGTTGTAAAGATTCGTTTTCCCTTTAATTTTTTTAATTCTAATAATTCTAGAAATTCAATTTTTGTATTTTCTGGAACCATCAATCCAGTGAAATTGTTAATCTTTTGTTTTACCCATGAAAATATTTCCTTACTTACATCTTCTAATGAATCAAAAGTGACATTAAATGAGGAATCCTCATCAATTTTTGAGGCTAGATTCAAATTTTCTTTTTCCTCGTTTATCTCTACTGATAGCTGATCAATTAAGGCTTCTGCAAATTCGTTGTATTCTGTCATTTTATTTTCTCTCTATGGAAACTACATTTAATATTATCTTGATTTGTATCTAAAAGAAACTATTAATTTAAAAATAAAGTTGCCATGATTAACTATTGAAAGAATTTAGCTTGGATTATCTCAGATGTATAAATTGTGGCTCCGTATTAGAACTGGAGGTATTCAAAAAACATGTTGAAATTGAAGAAGGAATTTTAGAGTGTAAAAAATGCAAATCACTTTATCCTATAATTGAAAAAATCCCCATACTTTGGGATGACTTTGCAAACTATCTCTCAAACCGACGAATGCTTGGTGGGAAACTAGTAAACTCCGTATCAAGTAAAATGAGGAAATTTCTAAAAAATTCCTTGAGTAAAAATATCAAAAATATCGAAGATAGAACGAAACTTGAAGAAAGATGGACTGTTATCTACCAAAATAGCATGCGATCACGATTTTATTCTAGAGTTAAGATTGAGTTGGGAAAACTGCCAAACTCAAAGTTAGTATTAGAATATGGTTGTTCTATTGGAATAATAAGTTCATTTCTAGCCAATTCAAGCCAAACCATATTTGGTGTTGATCGCTCATTTAATGCAATTAGAATTGCAAAAAAGGAGTCAAAGGAAAACCTCGATTATTTTGTGGCAGATTTACATTCACCTATTTTTGGAAAAACTAAATTCGACTTGATCGTAGCTCTGAACCTTTTAGAATTAGTTGAACCTGCAGATTTTTTAAAACAAATATCTGGACAAATTCAAAAGGGATATTTGATAATCACTGATCCCTATGACAATGACAGGGGTAAAAATTCTGTAAAAAGACCAGTTAACGAGGCTACATTGAGGCAAAATTTGAAAAATTTGAAATTTAAAATAACACCTAGTACAAGTAAACCGTCGAATATTTTATGGAACCTTAAACTAAATCCCAGAGCCACAATAAACTATAAAGTAGATTTAGTCGTTGCAAAAAAATGAAATTTTTTAATAATTAATATTTTTTAATTAATTACATTTAACTGAAACAGTTTCACATTTAGAGTGAATAGGATCATCTACATACTTTGAACACTTTTCACATCTTAGTTGTTTTGGTTGTTTACATACTTGACAGTATTTTAAAACCGAAATGGTATTACCACAATTACGACATGATTGTATTCTCATCTTAAACATCTCTTAGAATTTTATTAAACCTTGTAATGTCTGGAGTAATATTAATTATTAGAAAATTAGCTGATCCTACATATTATGAAAAGGGTTATTGTGAACGGGTATTTTTAAAAATATTGGATCTTAAGACCAAAAACGATTAGTTGTTTGGTGACAGTTCCAGGCTCTCTATTTTTCAAAATAGTATTTAGGCCATACTAATAATTCATACTGATAATTTCTACGAGAACCTTTTAAACAAAATTTTGTAAATTGTTTTGTAATTAAACCGCTAATATGAGTTTCATTTGTATGTGTATTGGCCGGCCTTACGTCCTAGGGTTGGGCAAAGTTGCCCAATCTTTTAAAATTTATGGTCTTCATAATTTTCTTTCACGATTAAGAAATTAGAAGAATTTATGAGCTTCGTAGATGAAGTATCAATAATTGAAAACCTCCAAAACCTCTCGTTTGAATTTTAATACTAGGGGATTATTTCTTGTCTCTTTCTTTATAGCTCTGGTGGGAGCTAGCCTCTCAATGTGGGGTGCAAGCTGGGATATTACCTCTCATTTACTTAGGACTCCTGAGACATTTTTTACTCCATCACACATTCTTTTGTACACAGGCGTTGGAATCAGCCTGATTAGCGCTATACTGGCTTTGGCTCTATTTTTAATTAAAAAAGATACTCGAGGAAGATCCTTTGTTTTTGGAACCAAGATAATCATTATCGGTGCATTAATGCAAATAATAGCTGGACCTGGAGATTTTTACTGGCATGAATTATTTGGAGTAGATGGTTTACTCAGTCCAACTCATCTAGCATTAGCTCTTGGAATAATTATGGCCTCAGTTGGGGCCACAATTGGTTTCGCAAGAATTCATTCCGAAATGGAACAAAAAAGTTATCTTCTAAAAATTATTCTGCCAATTTCATTTGGCATTTTTTGGTTTAGTATAATGTGGCTGATCTTTTTCTTTGTGTTGCCTATTTCAGAGGGAGAAACACACAATTTTAATCCAAGCCCGTATGTTGCTGTAGTTCTTGGAGTTGTACTTCTCCCTTTCTCATTTTCTCTAGTTTTTTGGTGTGTATCGAGAACCATCAGCAGCTTTGGTGCAGCAAGTGCAGCTACCCTAGTATTTCTAACAATGAACATTACTTCTAATATCTTTACATCAGAAAAACTCTTGTTTTATCTTCCTTGGTTTGCAGCACCAATGATCAGTGCAATACTTGCCGATTACATATTAAATAAAAAAATAAAATCTAAATTCCTTCAAAACCATTCTGTTAAAATTTCTGGAGCAATTCTAGGTTCAATGTTTTTTATGTTATCTTTTCCAATGCTTTCAATGACTTTTTTGGATTTTTATGTTGCCAATGATGTTTTTTCATACGATGTAATACATTCCTCCTCAAACACAATTACAAATATTTGGTTATTGACAATTATTCCGGGGGCAATTTCTGGAATGATTGGTACAACCCTTGCGCAGAAGAAACTTTCACAACTAATGTAGATCCAAAAAACGTAAAATAATATTCCACAAAAGACATAATTTTGATAATCTCAATAATGAAAATCAATCTTAGTAGCAAAAATGCGGTCTCAGGAAAAAACCCAAAAATGAAAATATATGTTACTACCAGAATAATTCTAAAGATGGTTAATTAGGCAAGAATTTGGTCTATAACTGTTAGACTTGGTAAAAATAATTTATAGTATTTACCTTGCCTCCCATTAATGACATCAAATTTTACAAAGAAATGGACTATTGTTGCAATGATTCCATTATTGATGATATTGGTAACTCCAAATATTATCTCAGAATCTTTTGCAATTGATATGGTCACATGCAAAGATGGTGATGTTCTTGTAAAAAAAACTCACACCGGTAATCATGCTTGTCTGCATGAATCCTCTGTAGAAAAAATAGTAGCTCGAGGTTGGGGAACTGTTGTCCAATCCAATGACAATGTAACTGTAATGGAAGGTGTGGAAATGGAAGTTGAAGAAATGGCAGCTCCTGGATCATTAATTACACTATCCAGAGCAAATGTCCCTGCAACTATTCCAATGCATCAAGGATTCTATAACGGCGAATCAGTTTACTATATCATAACTGATTCTAGTGATCCTGCACATGCAGAAGTAATTACAGAAAACCAAGGTTGGAATGTAGAACTTGCACCATTGTTGGCAAATGCACCAGCTGAAGCACTTTCAAAAACATACATGTTTAAAAATGGAATTTCAGGTGATGGTGTTCACGGCTTCCAAGGTGAAGTCTTTACCAGCACACCAGCTCAGCCAGAAGATTACAGCGCACTGACTTCACATGTTCATGTTACATGGAATGATGGAGTAGAAGCAAGAATACTTGATTCCGATGAAATGATCATGGCAGCAGCAGATGCAGGTGATGTTACACTTGCTGAACTTCCAGTAGTTTTGAACATGCCACAAATTATTTGGCCTGAAGGTCAGATGATGGTAAAAGAAGACAAGACTTTGGCAGATGATACTCCATATGGTGGAGGACAAGTTCTGGATATTGATACAGAAGAAATGACTGTAACATTCGTAGCTCATCGAGGCTGGGGTCCAGATGGTAGAACCGTCTATTACATTGTAACTGATGCTACTCCAAGCGGTCCAGCTGGAATGATGGGAGTAGTTGATGCACCAACAGCAGCTAGTTTGATTGCAAATTCTGCAGCAGTTGATCTATTCCAATTTCGTAACGGAATTAC
>Ga0209987_10001075_pt1 | contig 14729 bp, 18 predicted proteins | sample N074metaG_FD_182134 | JGI IMG/M metagenome (GOLD analysis project Ga0209987, IMG submission 182134) | Deep subsurface microbial communities from Kermadec Trench to uncover new lineages of life (NeLLi) - N074 metaG (SPAdes) (version 2) | ecosystem: Environmental > Aquatic > Marine > Ocean trench... | reverse complement strand
CTAAATCCTCTGAGACCTTTTGTATATACAACATAAAAGATTACACCCATAAGCATAACAGAAGCTAATACTTCAACTGAAAATATTAAAAATATTGAAAAATCATAGTTTGGAATATTTACACCAAGATCTGCATTGTATCCAACAAAACTTTGAACAAATAAGGAACCTAACAGTGCGCCAATTATTTCTGCTATAAAATAATACAGCACTTGAATTTTTGTAATGTGTCCTGTAATGTAATAACCAATAGTTACTGCAGGATTAAAGTGTGCTAGAGATATTTTACCAAAAGCATACACGCCAATAAGCAATGCAATAAATGGTGCAATAGCTATAAATGGAATTCCCAGATTACCATCAAATACTTTTGCATCATAAACAATTGAACCAGTGGCAAAAACTACAAGAAGAAAAGTTCCAACTAACTCTACAATAAAAATTTGTAAATTAGAATAGGTCATTAGTTATGCCTCAAGTGAATCAATCAGATTAATTACTTCAGTTTTAATTGTGTCACAGATTTTTCGTACCTCGTCTATTGATTTATCTTTTGGATCAGAAATGTTCCAAGCAAGTACATCTTTTACAAATAATGATGGACATGATTCTTTATCCATACATCCCATGTTGATAGTTTTAAAAGAATTTTCAACCAGGTTGTTTGATAATAATTTTGGTTGTTGATCATCAAGGTCAATTCCAATCTCTTTCATCACTTTAACAACCAATGGATTTACTTGAGATGAAGGATTTGTTCCAGCACTTAATACATTGAATTTCTTTTGGGCATATTTTTTAAAAAATGCCTCCGCAATTTGGCTTCGTCCAGCATTTTCTACGCACACAAATAGAATATTTGTGATATCTGACACTATAATAATATAAATATTAGTTTATATAAATTTAGATTGATATGAATGGAATTAGTCTTTTAAAATGTATTTGTGATGAAACAAGATTTGAGATTTTAGAATTACTACAGAAAAACAAGGAACTCTGTGTAAATGATTTTGTTAAGAAATTAAAAAAAGACCAACCCTTAGTATCGCACCATCTAAAGACATTGAAAAAATGTGGTATTGTTAAATCAAGGGATGAAGGAAAAAAGGCAATATATACAATTTCAAACAATCAATTATCAGAACTGATATCAAATGTCACAAAGACGAGTAAAAAAATTCCAGTTCTATGCTCTGATGATGCTTGCTGTTAAAATTTTTCAGTTCTAACAACGCTAACATCACTAACATAAAGTACTAAAGCAAAATTGGCAAACATTGTTCTTGATATTTCCTCTACAACATCAGATAACTTATCTTCCCTCATAATTACTTCAACTTTGACATTTTTTTCATTTTTAAAACCTTGACCACGTAAACCACGTGCTCCATTTCCTTCTACTTCATAAGTTGTGTATCCTGTAATTTCATGTTTTTTTAAAATTTCAATAATATTTTTTTGTGCAAGAATTTCGCAAGTAACTGTGAGTAATTTTACGTTATAGAGTTTCATATCTAATTATGTGTAATATAATGGAATAAATCTATCGATCCTTATACATTATGTAAAATAGATGAAAAGGTGAACATGATAGGTAGTAAAACGATAATGTTGAAAGGAAATGTAATTCCTAATGCAGATGTAATGTAAAGACTAGGTTTTGCCTGTGGAATTGCATGACGTAAAACTGCAGGTGCTGCAATAAATGACGCACTAGCCAAAAGTAATCCAAATAGTACTGCACCACCCATACTTAATCCCATTACAGTTGCAACTAAAACACCGATAATTCCATTAAATGTAGGCATAATTATGGCAAAGGCAATAAGAAAAACACCAACTTTTTTGAGATCATCTAGTCTTTGACCAGCAATAATTCCCATCTCAATCATAAAAATAACAATGGCTCCTGTAAACATATCATCAAATACGATTTTAATTGAACTAAAACCATCTTCACCAATAATGTAACCTATTACAATGCATCCAAGCAGGATAACTATTGCCTTACCGGTAATTGATTCATGTAATACCTGAGAAAGTTTTGTCTTGGTTGTTTGTATTCCCATCTCAATATCAGATACATCATCATTTGTGAATGACTGTTTTTTTACACGAATTTGTTTTGCAACTGCCATGTTTGTCAAAAATATTGCCATAATAAATGAGACAGGTTCCAATACTGCCAAAATAGCTGCAAGATATCCCTCCGATGTTACACCTTGATTCTTGAGAAACGACAAACCAACAGAGAATGTTACTGCACCTACTGCACCATAAGTTGATGCTAACGCATACGAATCAAATAGATTGAATTTTCCTAATCTTCTCAAAATTTGGTAATGATTCAATGTGAATAAAAGTGAAATAGCAATTGCGACAACCATAGGGATTAACATATTCTCAAATCCAGTGTTTCTCATCTCTATTCCGCCATGAAGTCCAATTGCTGCAAGAAGATAGATTGGTAAAAATTCAGAAATTGCTTCAGGGATTTTTAAATCAGATTTTATTCTAGCAGCAATAATTCCAAACAAAAAGAAAAGAATTATTGGAGTAAGAAGATTAGATTGTATTAATTGTAAAATTTCCATTTGAATATTTCAAAAAATTTTTGCTGAAATAAAAACCAAGGTATTACAATAAATTAAACAAATAGATTAATCACATAGGTAAATACAATTCCCAGTACAGCACTACCAGGGATAGTGATAATCCACGCAAAAACAATTTGTCTACCTACATTCCAACGTACAGCACGTTTTCTTCGAGCAGAGCCAGCGCCCATAATAGTACCAGTAATAGCATGAGTTGTACTTGCAGGAATACCAAGTGTGGCAAAAATTGCTAACATTACCCCACCAGCTGTTTCTGCTGCAAATCCTTGATATGGTTTGAGTTTGACAATTTTTACACCAAGTGTTTTGATGACTTTATATCCACCAAAGAAGGTACCCAATCCCATTGCGGTTGCGGCTGCAAAGATTACCCATAGTGGCATATCAAGTTCAGGGATCATTCCAGCTGAAAATAAAATTAGAACGATAATTCCCATAGTTTTTTGTCCATCATTTGCTCCATGAGTTAAAGCAAACCAAGCTGAAGAAATTATTTGTAATCTACCAAAAGTTTTGTTTACAACTCCAGGTCTACGATTAGCAAATATTGTAATTATTAATCCAGTAAGCAATAAACCAAAAATCAGTCCGCCTACGGGAGCAATGACTATTCCTGCAAAAATTTTAGAGAGACCACCAAAAACTAATGTTTCAAAACCTATTCCTGCAATACCTGCCCCCATTATCCCACCAATTAAAGAATGGCTATTAGAAATTGGTAATCCAAAATATGTACATAATGTACTCCAACTGATTGCACCAGCCAAACCACCAATTATCATGTAAACAGTTATGTCATCTGGATTTACAATTCCTTTTGCGATAGTTGTAGCAACTGCAACACCAAAAATAAAAGGACCAATAAAATTCATCGATGCAGATAAAGCTACTGCATGAATTGGTTTTAAAACACGGGTTCCAATAACTGTAGCAATAGAATTAGCTGAATCATTGAATCCATTTACAAAATCAAAGATTAATGCAATGATTATTGCAACTATTGCTATTTCAATCATAGAACTATCCTAAGTATATTTTAAAACGATATCTTCAATGACATCTGCAACATCCACACACCTGTCTGATGCAGTCTCCATAGTTTCATAGATATCTTTTAGTTTAATGATTTTGATTGCATCATCGCTCTCAAATAGTTCTTTGATTGCTTCTCTATACAGATCATCAACTACATGTTCAATCTTACCAGTATTTCTACAATGTTCAATCATATCTTTAGGATTTTTGATGTGCTTTAGTTTTGAAATCATATACTCTACTTCAATTGTAGCTTTGACTAGTTCCTTGGCCATTTCTTCACAGTATGGAGGAGGAGTAGTGATCTTATAGCTATATACCCTTGCAGCAATACCATCCATGAAATCAATCACATCGTCAATTTTTGATGCAATTCTTTGCATGTCCTCACGATCTAAAGGAGTGATGAATGTCTTGTTTAGTTCTGTAAAAATATCATGTGTTAGGACATCTGCCTCAGTTTCAAGTTTATGGATTTTTGCTGTGTGTTCAGAATTGCCTAGATCTGAAAATAAAACAACTACAGCTTCAGATGTTTCAACTGCTTTTTTTGCTAAATTATCAAGAATTGTTAAGAGTTCTTTCTCATTGGATTTAATCCATGATAACCACATACCCATAAATATTCAAATGTAAATTTAGAATTAAAATGTTTGAACATAAAGTCTATTGTACTATATAGAAATTATCTACTCCTCGCAATTTAACAACAGATCACTTTGAGAATCGGGATAACATCGATCAGCATCTGCACCACCGTCAATAACATCAGAGCCAGAATTGGAATAAATTACATCAATTCCAGATCCGCCTTTTAGAATATCATGACCAGAATTTCCTCTAATAGTATCATCTCCGTCATCCCCAGAAATAATATCATCACCAGATCCACCAAATATGCAGTCGTTTCCATTCCCACCAAAAATAATATCATTTCCTGCCAATCCAAAAATTAGATCATCACCGTCTGTACCTAAAATTACATCATCTCCTTGAGTTCCTTCAATGAGATTATAATCAGAATAGGTATTTCCACAAGTCTTCACAGTAATAGTTTGTGATGTACTAGAAGTATATCCAACATTATCAAAGGCTACCCAAATAATTGTGGATACCCCAATAGAAAATGCATCTGGAGCATTGTGAATTATTGCTTTGATTCCACTTTCATCAGTAGCAGTAGCCTCACCAAATGATACAGTAGTTAGAAAATCTGTAGCCTCAACTTGTAATGAAATTGGAGCGATAATTACAGGCTTTGTTTTGTCAATTGGTGATTCTTCAATGATTTCATTAGAGATTTCAATGGAATCTACAATTTCAGGCTTTACATAAAATTCAGTTTCAAAGGATTGTATTTTATGATTTGCAGAATCTACAATTAATAATTCGCCATTAATTCCAATTGCTATATCAGAAAGAAAATCAAATGATTTTGTATATGGTCCTAACTTATCAAATACATTTAGACTCAAATTAGAATCCTGAGACAAATGTAAAATTTTACCATTAGCAGAATTTACAATAAACATCTCTCCTGTAGAATCAACAGCTATTGCTTCAGGAGAAAAAGTATAGTTTGGTGAATGAAATAGAAATGATTGAATAAATTTTCCAGTAGCATCAAATTTTTCAATCTTTTTGTTTCCCTTATCAGTGACATAGACATTTCCATCAGCATCAATATCAATTCCAACAACAGTTAGGAATTGCCCTTCACCAAGTCCACTTGAACCAAATGATGAGATAAATTCTCCGTCAGTAGAAAATATTTGAATTCTTTGATTACCAGTGTCAGCTACATACAAAGTTCCATTGTTCACTGCTATTCCATTTGGAAAGTAGAGTTGGCCATCATTTTTTCCTTTTTCTCCCCATTCTGCTATAAATTCCCCATCTAGGGAAAACTTTTGAATTCTATTCAAATCACGGTCTGCAACAAAAACAGAATCTCCAGAAACTGCAATTCCTGATGGATAATGAAATTCTCCAGATTGTTTTCCGCTTTTTCCCCATTCAGTAATGTATTCACCGTTGCTTGAGAATTTCTGAACACGTTTGTTTCCCAAATCACTGACATAGATACTGCCATCATCACCTACTGCAATAAATTGAGGATATGAGAAATGTCCAGACTGTGCAATTCCAAATGAACCCCATTCAGAGATAAAGTCGTAGTCTCCCAACCCAAAGGAACTCTGTGAAAAAGAATTAGATAATAAAAATACAGAAAACACCATTACTGCAAGGAATAATTTCAACAAGTCATGATGGCAAAATCAGAGAAACATGACCATAGTTTGAAAATCTAACAATGTTTGTCAACTTTATGTTAAAATGGCTTGTTTACTTCACGCGTAAACACATAGCTTGCAAGACCGATCATTACAAACACAAACGCAAAGAGAACTCCAAGACTAAGCAGTATTGGAATTCCACCTTCAGACACACCTGTCATCATCTCCCTTACCAGTAAAATTGTGTAGGTGACAGGATTTAGTTTTGCAAGTGTTGCAAGCCAATCAGGCAATAATTCTAATGGAAATAATGCAGGGCTTATCATAAACAATGGCATACCAAGAAAATTAATCACGCCCCAAAAGGTTTCTTGAGACTTTGCAGTAGCTGCAACCATTACAGAAATTCCTGAAAACCCTAATGAAAACAAAATTACAATTCCCATGATTGGTGCAATCATTAACGGGTTTGGAAAAGTGACGCCGATTGCCAAAGCAATTCCTATAATTAGACTAGCTTGCAAAGCTGAAATCAAGGAAATTGCAGACATTTTTCCTAGAGCAATTGCAGAACGAGAGATTGGAGAAGTCAAGGCCTTATTCATAAAACCGTATCTCCTATCCCATAATGTGTTGACACCACCAAAAATACTTGTAAAAATTGCAGTGAGGATAATGACACCAGGTGTCATAAATTCAATATAGTCTCCTTGAAAACCAACGGATTGAATCAATGGTTGAGTTCCTGAAAAAGTATTTCCGATTACTATAATCCAAATTACAGGTTGGATTAATCGAATTAAAACACCGCTCCTAGATTTTTGATATCGCTTTATCTCCCTCCAAAAAATTGTATAAGTATCATACGCCAAAGTATTCATGCACGTAACCCCTTCATTTTTGCATGTTCACGTTTTCGATTGAATCCAGAATCATCATCTCTAATTTCATGTCCAGTGTAAGAGATGAATACATCATCAAGAGTTGGCTGTGTAAGTGAGATAGAAGTAATTTTTATTTTAAGTTCTGATGAAATTTGAAAAATTTTTGGTATTACTTCAGTTCCATTTGATGCAAAAAGAGTAAGTTTAGATCCATCTTCGTTAATCTTCGTTACAAATTCAATTTTTTTAAGTTCAGATAAGAAAGAATTATGATTTTCTCCCTCTAAAATAATTGAGATAACCTCATGGCCCATTGCTTTTTTCATATTTTCTGGGGAATCAATTACCTGAATCTTTCCACCATCAATTATTCCAATTCTGTCACATAGTTTGTCTGCCTCTTCCATGTAATGAGTAGTGAGAAATATTGTAATCTCAAATTCATCATGAATTTTTTTGATATACTCCCAAATTTTTCTACGAGTTTGGATATCCAATCCAACTGTAGGCTCATCAAGAAACAGTACTTTGGGTCTATGCAAAAGGCCACCAGCAATATCCAATCTTTTTCTCATGCCACCAGAATAGGTACCAACTGCTTTGTCTTGTTTATCTGAGAGTTCGATTAATTCCAAGAGTTCATCAATTCTTTTGTTGATTTCGTTTTTTGGAATATGATTAAGTTTTGCTTGCAGTAGAAGATTTTCTCTTCCAGTTAGATAATCATCAACAGTTGTTTCTTGTTGAACATATCCAATATTTTCTCTAACTTTTTTTGCATTTGTCATTACATCAAACCCACAAATTAGAGCTTGTCCTGATGTTGGTTTTAGCAATGTAGTAAGAATCATTATCGTAGTACTTTTTCCAGCACCATTAGGTCCCAAGAATCCAAAGATCTCCCCAGGTTTTACTGAGAGAGAAATATCGTTTACAGCAATTACATCTCCAAATGACTTTGTGAGGGATTTTATTTCTATCGAGTTCAATACATTGATCGCATTTCTCAATTATAAATTGCTAAGTATTGATCAAGTCGATCCTCATAAAAAATTTAAAGCCCAATTTGAGAATTTACTGTATGAAAGGACTCTGTCAGAAATGTCACTCATCAAATGTAGAAATAACAGTTCAGGAAGGAATTCCTGTTTGTGAAGTATGTATTAAGAAAACAGATTAATCAAAAAAATGTTATTTTGAAAAAAATAATTTAAAAGAAATTATTCTATATTTTTAAATTCTTCTTTGGTCATTCTTAAAATGACTTTTTCACCCACTCCCCAAATTTCGGATTTGGATAAGATCTTTGAATGCCTCAATCCATAAGATACTTCAATTGATTCCAATTCACTAGTATCAGGATGCTTGTGTAATTTCTTTACTTTACCGATTTTATGACGGTCAATATCAACAACTGGGATTCCTGTTCTAACAGGAGGTCTACTTAGAAGTAATGTTTCTTCAGAAAATTTGTCTATGTAGTCATTTGAAAGATAATAGTCTTTGTTGAATCCTTGGTGGATTGTCACACCACAAACAGTTAGTGTATCTTGGTTAATGTGTATGTGTTTGACTTTGCCATATTCAATTCCCTCTCGGTCTATGACTTTTTTTCCAGTAAAGGAATCAGCAGTAGCTAATTTTGAAGGCATTCCTGCTAGTTTAACTGACATTGTCTGAAATGAACAGATTTGCTTATCATACCAAATATCAGAAATTTCTTGCAATGGGGTTAAATTACTTGACAGAAAAAAATCATGCATGGAGATAAAGGAAGATTTGTTTCGACCAATTCTTACTACAAAGGGAAGAAATACAGGAAAGCAGCATTCAGTAATGCTTCGCGCAGTCAAATATAATGGAAAAATTTACTTTTCAAGACATTTGCCAGATGGGGACTGGTTCAAAAATGCATTAATAAATTCTGAAGTCAAAATTGAATACAACAATTTTGTTTTTTCAGGAAAAGCAAAGCTGGTAACAGATGAAGAATTGAGTAAAAAAATCTCTAATCTAAAATATCCTGGAGAAGAAAGAGCAAAAGAGAAGAGAGTTACAATTGAAGTCACACTAAATTCAACATAAATTATTTTAAACTATATTTTCATTGATTTCCATAAGTAGTAAACACTAAATTCTAGCTCTTAAAAAAGGATAGAGAGAATTGAGTTCAAAAGTAATTATTCTAATTGCAGTTGTCGTTTCGGTAATAGTTACTGCAGGAATAATGTATTCAATTGGTTTTGATCAACAACCTCAAATTTCACAAATACCCACACCAGAAATAGACTATGTAGATAAATCAGTATCAGAGTATTTTGAAGGAACACAAGACATTAAAAAAATATCATCACAAGAAGAACTAAAGAGTATTCTTGAAGCATCTGCGTTGTTTGGAGGAGGTTTCTATGACAATAGATTTCTTACAAGAAACATGGTAGTTGATGAAGCAGTAATGTTTCAAAGTGCAGAGTCTGAGGGTGTATCAGTCCCTTCAGTAGTTAAAACACAGTCTGGCGGCTCAGACTATTCAACAACAAATGTTCAAGTTGCAAATGTTGATGAGCCAGACTATCTCAAAAATGATTCAAAATATGTCTACATTGTATCTAGAAATACACTTTCAATAATTGATGCATATCCAGCAGAGTCTGCAAAATTAATTCTAAAAATTGCACTAGACATTGAATCACAGTATATTCAGAATATGTTCCTAAATGGGGATAGGTTAGTGATATTTTACAATGGACAAAGCGATGATGAAATAATCCCACAGTTTGACTTTGTTCCACGCCGTTCTTACAGCCCAGTCACTCACACACTGATTATTGATGTCTCAGATAAAGAGAATCCAACTATTCTCAAAGATTATTCCATTGATGGTCACTTTAGAGATGCACGAATGATTGGAGACTATGCATACTTTGTCACTAACAGTAACATCGACTATCAATATCCAAGACTTCCAGTTATTATGGAGAGTTCAGTTAGAATCATGACTCCCGATGCATTTTACTTTGATAACATTGAACAATTTTCAAACTTTAACACACTAACTGCAATTGACATATTTGGAGACACAATAAATTCAGAGACATTTCTTATGGGATACAGTGGATCATTCTATGTCTCTGAAGACAATTTTTACTTGACTTACCAGCAAAGTATGCCATTTGGATTTTATGAGAATTCATCACGAGATAGATTCTTTGATGTTATAGTGCCATTATTGCCAAATGACATTCAAAATGAAATTAAAGAAATTCAAAACGATTCTTCAATGAATTCGTCTACACAGTGGATAAAAATCTCAGAGTTAATGCAAAAATCATACAATGAGATGGATAAAAATGACAAAGAAAAATTATTTGAAAAAATCAAAGAGGCACTAAATGAATATGATGTAAAAACCCAGGAAGAAACAAGGAAAACAATTATTCACAAAATATCAATTGATGAAGATAAAATAGAATATGTTGCAAAGGGCTCAGTTCCAGGCAGACTGTTAAATCAATTTTCTATGGATCAAAGTGGAGATAGATTTAGAGTTGCAACTACTACTGAATATTATACACAATATCAGGGAACGGTTCGTGCAAATGCAGTTTACATCTTAGATGAACAGCTTAACATCATAGGAGGACTAGACAAAATTGCACCTGATGAGAGCATTTTTTCTGCAAGATTCATTGGGGACAGACTTTATTTGGTAACATTCCAACAGATTGACCCATTCTTTGTAATTGATTTGTCAACTGATACTCCAAAAATTTTAGGAGAATTAAAAATCCCAGGATTTTCAAACTATTTGCATCCATATGATGAAGAACACATTATTGGTATCGGCAGAGATACAAAAGAAATAGAAGAAGGTAGAGTTCAACAATTAGGAATTAAAATTACATTGTTTAATGTTGCAGATATCAATAATCCCAAAGTTGCAGATGATGTAATCATAGGGGATAGTTCTACTTATTCAGAGGCATTAAACAATCACAAAGCATTCTTCTTTGATAAAACAAGAGGAGTTCTCTCAATTCCAATTAGTGGAGATGCAGAAAGTTTAGAAGAAATTTCAAACTCCAAGATGTTTGCACCTAATTACAACCGCTGGAATGGATTCTATGTATTTGATTTGAACAGTTCAGACGGATTTAACCTTAAAGGAACAGTAACCCATTCTTCTGATGATTCTCGCTATTATGGAATGGGAAAAGCAAGAACATTCTATATTGATGATGTCTTGTATACTGCATCTGAAAGGTATCTAAAGATGAATGACTTTAACAATCTAGAAGAAATCAAATCAATCAAACTAGAAAACACTGGAAAATTTATTGATTATCTTGAAGAAGAGATTCTACGCTAAGTCATATTAGATGAATTATCGTTGTAAGCCCTCTTTTATCATATTCAACATCATTCTCAACTTCATTTACAGTTACAGTAAATGAGATAACGTCGCGTTGTTTGGCATTTTCTGCATGAAGTTTTAGATGGATATCTAACATTTCTAATTCTCCATTGGGCAAATTAGTTTCATCAAAATATGCATCACATGTTGATTCTATTCTAAATCTATCATCTTTAAAATGAAATCCAAGTTTCATTTTTCTTCCTTTTCTTCCACTTGCTTTAACCACCACATCAATGATTCCAGGTTTTGTTTCAGTATAGCTTGATTGATGATTTATAAAAACTCCAATCTCAAGGGGTTTGCCAGCAGTTGATTCTGCCATCTTTTGAATTCCATCATTCATTACAATATCAACTGCTTTGATAGACTGAGCAATCTTTGCAATCCATTCATTTGTTCTTGTAATAGTTGAACTAATTCCTGCACGTCTTCGTTTGTCTTCATCCTCAGGTAATTTGTAATAATCAACCCATTCTACATAATTATGAGAAATATCTTCAATGAAATCAATGCAAGTTCGTCTGTATTCATCAACATTATCAGTTCTCTCTGATGCATCATCTGTTCTCATTCCGTCATAGTCCATGGGCATTGCCATACTCTAGCTGTAAACGAAGTTCTAAAAAAACTAATCCTGAAACAAAATTAATGATTATAAGAGGAATTTTCATGTAATACAATGATGATATTTACTGAATTGACTCTGGATCTTCAAGTTCAACTAAAAAGAGACTTGGCACAAATTAGATTTCTTCTAAAAAAAAATCAAGGAATGGGATATACTAGAATTGTGGAGATTGGGAAGGAAGTGGGAAAAAAGTACAATATCAAACTAATTGTAAACTTTCCAAAAGAGGGAAGAATTGACGAATTTGACATGTATGGAAAAAGGGATTTGAGTCTGATAATTGATTATGACCGAAAGAAATTTCCCATAGATAGAGAATTAATCAAACAAAAGGCAAAAGATCTACTCGGAGATATAAAAACTGAGGATGCATACATGTATGAAGGTAAAGAAGGAGTTAGAGTCTTTACAGAGAATTGGAAGATTGACATCTTGCCTCATTCATTGCATATCTGGACAGAATTTAATGAAAACGTAACAGCGTTTTGTGATTGGTTAATGGAAAATGTTTACCAAATGAAAAAGAAGGAATAATTTTAGTAATTAGAGATTTTCTAGTTCTTCAAGTAATTCTTTAGCCTGATAGTTTTTTGGCTCTAATTCCACAATTCGTTTACAACAAATAATTGCCTCGTTTTTCTGTTGCAGATCCAAATGCACATCAGTTTTGATTTTAAGTGTTTCAACATCATTGTCATCTAGTTGTACTGCTTTTTGAAAATATGGGAGTGCTTTTTCTGAATCTTCTAAAATAACATAAAGGCCTCCCATTATGAACATAAAATCAGGATCACTTGAGAATTTAGATTCCAAAGAATCTCCAAGTTGAATGGCTTGGACATATTCACCTTCTCTGATTAATTTTTTCAGACGGCGTTTTGGATATCTAAAAAGGCTTACCATTTTTACTTCGTTATTTTTTTAAAGATTTTATCAATTTGAATGTAGAGAATATCAGGATGAAATGCTCATTATTCCTTCTTCAATTAAGAACTGTATTCCACCTATAAAGGAGTCATCATCAATTGAACCATCTGCCCACCAACCTGCGTTGTTTTTAATCCATGATGGAATTTCATTAGAGCCAGAACCGGAACCTTGTGTAGTTGGAGGAATTTTCATTATTCCTTCCTGAATTAAGAACTGTATTCCTTGAACAAAGGAGGTATCATCAATTGATCCATCTGCCCACCAACCTGCGTTGTTTTTAATCCATGATGGAATTTCACGAATTACAGAATTGGTTGAAGGTGTTCCTTCAAAGAGAGGATTCTCATCAATTTCAATTTCGACGGTGACAAATCCACCTCTTGTGGCATCAGGTACTTGATTTTCTGGTCCGGTACCATGAATAAATATCACATATTTGACTAGTCCTGCGCTTTCTTTTACTGGCATAAGAATATGAACCTGACCGAATCCATTAAACAATTCTATTCGTCCACGCTCATCCGCAAGAGAACGTAATCTGTTACCACTCTCATCTACAACCCAAATATCATAATGAATTTGATCGACAAATTCAATTTCGTTATATGGATTCTTGAAATTAATTTTCCAGTCAATATCACAACCTTCCATAGGGAATTCTGGAGCATAATTATACTCAACCAGTATGGAGTATGATTCGATAGCAACATGTTCACCAAAATAATAAGAAAAGTTTGTATCTGGACATCCATACAAATCTGCTTTTGTTTCTGTCTCTACAAGATTTATGAAAGGATCATCCATTACATTTTCTTTATAATCTAACAAAGTGTATTTATGCATAATTGGAGGAATTCCTGTGGTAATCCACGTATATGTTAGCGCTTTAACAGGAAAAGGAAAATCATCGACTATCCAGATTTCATTCCAATCACCACTATACCAACCAACAACAACTGTATCAACAGTTCCTGTAGGAATAGTTATTGTTTCTTCTCGTATTGGAATTAATTGAGCACCGCCAATTGCGCCTATCTTCCCCCATGCAGGTAACTTGAACGCTTGTGGTCCATGAATTCTATCATTTTCTGCTGCAGTAGCAAAAGCACCTAACCAAGATAAGGAAGACTTGAATGCAATAGCATAATGAAAAAGATCATCATCAAATGTTATAGGTTCAGGAGAAGTTTTTCCAAGACCCATTGAACCTATTATGATTTTATTGCCATCAAAAATTGCAACTTTTGTATCCCACAATGTTTCAGATTCATGTGGTATTGAACCTTTGATCCAAAATTTCACTTTAATTGGTGAACAATCATTAAAATCTATTTCACACAAAGAATACTCAAAATAATCTCCAGTTTTAAGACCTTCACCCAAATACCATGTACCGTCAACATTGACACCACCTGCTGTACCAGTGCCCTGACCATAAGAAAGATTTGAAAACCCAAAGCTAGAAAGAATAGTCAAGAACATAAATACAATAATAAAACGATTCACAAGAATAATTATGAAATATCCTAGTTAAACGTTATTCAGATTTATAAAAAATGAGAAAAAGGGGTAGGCAAACGTTATTCAAATAGGCAAATATAGAGGAAAATTTACAGAGATTCAGAAATGTGTGAGTGTCCAAAAGTTCACTTGTTTGAAGTAGAGTACAAAATGGATGGAATGACTGTAGTTCCAACACACAAGAATTGTGGATTTGCACTAGATGGTAAACAAGCAGACAAGTTCCAAAAAGAACTAGTAAAATCATGGGGCTTTGAGGAAGAAGAAGATTAATTTAAAAAATAAAAATTAGATTGAAAGTTACTCTTATTTTGACATTTGCCCGACAGCTTCTTTACAAACGTCGGTTGAACATGAACAATCATTACTGCATATACAATGACCTTGCATAGCACAATCACATGAGTAATCAGGGTCGCCACTAGGTGCTTCGCAACCACATGCTTGATCTACCAT
>Ga0209987_10001074_pt1 | contig 14736 bp, 15 predicted proteins | sample N074metaG_FD_182134 | JGI IMG/M metagenome (GOLD analysis project Ga0209987, IMG submission 182134) | Deep subsurface microbial communities from Kermadec Trench to uncover new lineages of life (NeLLi) - N074 metaG (SPAdes) (version 2) | ecosystem: Environmental > Aquatic > Marine > Ocean trench... | reverse complement strand
CCAGCACGATCCGGAGCACGGTCGTAACTGCACAAAAACTCATAAACGAGATTCATCCACATCAGGCTAGAGAGTCGAAAGCGATGAGCTCAGAACATTTCCTGTATCTGCTCCCCCGTTTTGGGAGGCGAAATTTGCAAAATCAAACTCTGGCTGGAAGTGAACTCCCGAGCGGCCTGTCGCTTTAAATCCTTATAGTCGATGGGCAATTGCTTGGGGGGCGGGAAGTGACGGGACGCGGCCGTATACGGGTGGCGTCTCGACTTTGATCAAATCTCGGTTCCACCGTTCTTTGGATTGTAGCAGGCTGTCAAACAGAGTATCCACAACCTTGGTAAACATTTCTCCCAACTTGGGTGAACTGGGATTGTGAACTTTGGAACCCAATCCCACCAGGGCAAGGCGAAAATCCCCAAGGATTGCCTGGGTGGCCATCAAACGCTTTTGTCTCGTCATACACAACTGGCCTGCTCAACGATCTCCAGTAGCTCCGCCAGAATCGGACCGGGCTTCCTTACACCAGAGGTCTCTGACTACCCCTTCTGTTAGATGCATGGACCCTCGAAAGGGTTCAGAAGCTTCTTCTTTCTTCAGTCTATCGCGTAACAGTTCTGGACAGGTAGCTGACGAGGACTTTGTTTTCGGGCTCTCTTTTTCTTACAATAGATCTAATGGCTGAAAAAAGAGCGAATAACCCTTTCTATCATCTTCAGGTAGGCTCTCCCCTGGAACTCCAACAGTCCGGTGCGCACCGAGAAGGTTCGGTGACCCTGATTGGCCAGAATGACTTGTCTGTTCAGCTTGCCAAAGCGGAAGTGACTTCCCCCTTCGACCAAAAGAAACCCGTTCGGCTCAAGTATTGGGATAAACAAGGGATCTACTACTGTCAGGCCGAGATTGCCAGGGTGTCCGGACTGCTGAACCAAGAGATAGAACTCTCGATCATCAGCAGACCGGTCGCCATGCAGAGGAGACGATCCTTCAGGCTATCTCAGAAGATCGCTGTTTGGTTTGAAGTGGTTGATGCAATTCACGGTGGGCTCCCCCCCGGTAAAGTCTTTGAGTCGGAAACTCGAGATATCAGTGGGACTGGACTGAGCTTTGAAACCGAAGCTCCTTTGCAGGTCATGGATGAGCTCAGGGTGAGTTTCCAGGTGTCCAAGAAAAAGAAATTGGACAGCTTTGCAACGGTGGTTACTTCCGAGAAAGTGGAAAAATATACGAACTTAATTGGAGTTGAGTTCCACGGTCTGCTGCCGGAAGTTCAGAAGCAGCTGATGGAATTCCTGCACGAGATTAGCCCCGAAGAGACTCAAGAGCAATAATTCTTACTCAAACAATTTACTCAACTCCGGCTTGTTGACTTTTCCCATCACATTGCGAGGCAGTGCATCCAGGAGAAGAAGTTGAGCAGGCACTTTAGGTTTTGCCAACCGCTCCTTGGCCCAGTTGCGAAGACTTCCAAGTGACAGTGAACCATTGGGCCGGAGGATCACAGCAGCGCACACCCGCTCTCCCCACTCTTGATCTCTAACCCCCACCACCGCACATTCCTGGATGGTTGGATGGGTCCTCAATACTTCTTCGATTTCGAGCGCAGAGACCTTGTCTCCTCCGGTCTTAATGATATCGACAGACCTTCTCCCCAGAATCCGATAGGACCCCTTTTCCACCACCGCTTCATCGCCGGTGCTAAACCAGTCCTTGCGAAATGCCCTCGCCGTGGCTTCCGGTTTTCCCATGTATTCCAGGAAAACATTGGGGCCGCTCACCTGTATTTCTCCGGGCTGTCCTTCGTCCTCTATGGTACGAGCGGACTGATCAACCAGCCGCACTGCGACCCCAGGTAAAGGCATGCCCACAAAACCTGGTCTTCGTTCTCCGTGGAGAGGATTGGACAAGGCCATGCCGACCTCAGTCATTCCGTAGCGCTCCAGCAGAGTGTGTCCACTGATGGCCTTCCATCTCTCAAAAACGGCTGCCGGCAGGGCTGCCGACCCGGACACCATCAAACGCATCTTGGAGCAGGCTTTGGACAGGACTTGTTGTTCCTCCCGTGGTGCTTTCTCCCAGGCTGCAATGAGTTTGATGTAGATGGTGGGGACCGCCATGAAGAGGGTCAGATCGCTGTGAACAAATCGACTCCACACGGTTTCGGCATTAAACTGGGGCAGCATCTCACAGGCTGCTCCCGCCCATAGCGCGCATAGAAGTACGTTCACGATGCCGTGGGTATGATGGAGGGGCAGCACATGGAGGACGTGATCGTCGGCTGTCCATTCCCAGGCATCGATCAATGAGGCTATCTGGGCCAGGATATTGCGGTGGGAGATGACGACCCCCTTGGGTTTGCTTGTTGTACCACTGGTGTAAAGGATCATGGCCCGCCGATCCAGGGTGACTTCGGGAACAGGGCATTTCTTGGCCTTGCTCGCCTCTGAGGTCAAGAGGAACCGGACCTTCAGGCCGCGACCAAGCGAGCGCAATGGGGATTCGTAGTCGGGATGGCTGATCACAACTTCTGCGTTCGTATCCCGAATGATATGCTCGATTTCCGGTAGTGGATGAGAAGGACAAAGGGGAACCGCTACACCGCCTGCCTGCCAAATTCCCCACTGCACAGCCGCATACTCAAGGCTTGGGGGAACCATGAAGGCCACCCGAGCTTCTTCCAGATCGGGCTGGTTTTTGAGTAAGTATCCCGTGATCCGGTCGGCAGCCGTGAGTAAATCGGTGTAGCGGAATCGTCCCGCCCCATCGATGATGGCGAGCCGGTCACCCTGCTTTAGAGCTCTTTGGATTAAAGGAAGACTGGATGCACTGGACATAGTCCGCTGGTGAATACTATCAACCGGCAGGTCGATTGTCACCGTTGGGAGAATAGACGGCAGTCGGTGGGTTAAGTTCCGATAGGCTGATAAAAATTGGGTTGGGGGTGTTGTGAGCCGGTGTTTTGGGTGGGTTGGCTGGTTGTTTCCTCACAGGATTGGGCTAAGAACTCCATCAACCGCATCTGATGCTCCTCATTCAGCTGAAGGAACTTCAGCGCAACTGCACTGAGCACCTTATCTTTCTTGGGTACGGCTTCTGTTCGAACCACCCATCCAACCGCTTTCACGACTTGTGAGGCCGGCAAACGAAAGTTCATCTCCAGTTTGTCCCCTGCTTTCAGCCCCAGACTGGTTTCAAATCTCAACCCTGCCACACTGATGTTTTGGGTCTTGGCTGTCGAAACCTTTTTGCCAATCAGGTGAGCTTCGGCAGCATCGATAACGCTAAATGAGAAGGGTATGGCAGCATTCACCCGGTAGTACCGCCTTCGCTGAATGGTGATTCCCTGACCTCGCAATGTGATGGCCACATGCTGATACCCGGCCCCGGCAATCTGGATAATGTCAGCATCCCAACAGTAGACGATCGATCCTTCATTCCAGTATTTAATCCGAACTCGCTCTCCCTTTTGGAAGGAAACCTTCAAGCAGGGTCTGGAAAGTTCTAGCCAGAGTTCACCGGAACAGCTTGTCGCAACAGAAGCTGCGAACTCTTCCTGTGAGCTTCCCTGAATGGATACGGCTAGTCCGACTTTCAGACCTTGATCGAGCCCATCGGCGTTCTGGGTACTCATTGACTCTGCCACCAACAAGGCGAAGTCCAGTTCATTTCTTCACTTTCTCCCTTGTGAATTTCCGCTAACAATTAGCTGAACGATTGAGGGGATCTGCCCTGTGATCATCCTATTGAGATCGAGGAAATTCTGCAGTGATGACTGTCACCGAAGTCAAAAAAACAGGCCGTGACTGACTTCATCAAGAGGGTGACCTTGCTGAAGAGGTGCTGGGCTGACCGGTTGAGGAGGAAGGAGAGAATCAAGTAGAATGGTGAAAAAATGATGAGAAGCAAGTTACTTCGGTGGGCACTCTATGGTGGCTGGTTGATCGCCGTCTTTGTCGGGTTGGCGGGGGCGGCTCCGCTGATCAATCAAGAGAGAAGCCGATCCCCACTTGTCATCCTGACCGATGGCTGGGGGCCGTGTACTCCGGAGGACGAAATTAGAATCGCCGGTTATTTGAGAGAGGCAACACAAACCTATTTAAATTCGTTGGATGTACTCACTCCGGAGAGCTTCAATGATCGGGCCTATATTGATGGAGAGACGGCTAATATCCTGCAGATTACCGTATCGGACCTCAAGATCTCTCTCAAGGAAATGATTTCGACCCTGGCACTGATTGAGAGGCTTTTTCAACAGCGTCCCGCCGATTATGTCCAAAGTGCACCTCTTCTATGGCTCACCGTGATCAAGGACATTTCACTTGAGAAAGGGAATGCAAGGAGTATCGAGCGACTAGGGCTGGTGAGATCCAATTGGCCCAGTATCGTGGATATTTCACTTCCCAGGCTGTTTTCGCGGATACTGGAACCCAAGTTGACCGAGTTCCTAAGAAGAGGGGGGACGCCGTAGGTTCGCGAGCGACTTCAGTCCGTCTTCTCGTTCTGATTCAGAGCTAGGCTGCTTGAAGTTGCCATCCCGTCGGTCTCCGTATAGCGGATAATGCCCGTTTGATCGCTGTAGAAACTGCGAGTGCCCGTCGAACCAAAGACGAGAGGCCGTGCCTGAACTTTGAACTCCGAATGACTCCCGGAGATGGAGAAGACATAACCCCCAGATATTCCTGATCCCACCAGGTCCTCATTCAGCCCAGCCTTCTGTAACGCCTTGAGGTCCGTGGTGTAGCTTCCCGAGCCCATGGTCATGGAATAGGAGATCTGAGAGGCGACCACATTGCCCACCGCTCTGATTGCCAGAGCTTCGTTGGCCGCAATTTTGGATTGCAAGAAAGTGGGAACGACCAAGGCTGAAATCACACTGATCACCGCCACGCTGATCAGCAATTCCATCACCGAAAATCCCTTCTTGTTTCTCACCACGCTCCCCCTCAACTGACGAAGGCCAGAATCATCGCCTTGGGTCCACCACCACTGTAAATGGCGTGCCTGACAGTGAGCATTAGCCTTCGCTAAGCTAAATATAGGATCAAGACTGCCCCTTTGGTATCACGAGTCAGGGTCATAGTACAACTCCTAATCTCGGGGACCCTCCTTCCAGTCACCGCCCACAACTCCAACCCAACAGAAGGAAAGTGGCTTAGAACCCAGCAGTTAAACGACTTTCAGGATCTTCCCAAGCCTGGGACTATAGCCTCGAAATGGGGCTCGAGGCAAGTTGCAAAACAGTCGAAATAAACGATGTAACAGAACGGTCTTGACTCTGAAAATCAGTGCGGGAAAGAGTTTTAGGCGTTTTGGGACGGCTTTGAAGGACCTCAGATGACCCTCTGATAACACGACGAATTCCGGGTCCGTATAAAAGGGAGGTCGGGGGGACTGAAAAATCCGCCCTAAAAAGGTAGGGGCCTGAAGGTTGAGGCACTCAACCGACAGGCCCTTAGGGAGGTAACAAACCGATCGAGGGCAGTATACGTCCCCAGGGGACAGGAAACTTGTGATGACTGTCACAAGTCGGAAAAAATCTCTTATCACCCCTGAGTCAATCTAACTAACTTATGGATAAATAAGCAGTTATATTGATATTCTTTCTTGATTACTGCACCTCTGAAGGCGGTTTGGGATTTCTGTTTACCCGGCTTGCTGCCGGGATCCCACCAGGTAGTCCCAGAAGGACTCCCCTCTGATGTCCGCTTCTGATCGGATTTCCTCAGTTTGGATCTCTGAGAGGAAGTGGTCGTAAACCGTTTCTCTCTCATGGGCCAGAGGAGTAGGGCAGTAGCAAGTTTCAGACCACTCAATCACACCCGGGGCCGTGATCTTGGCCCGTTTCATCGAGGCCACAATCTCCTGACCATCAGGTCTTTGCTGCTCAATGGAGCCATCCATCAGCTTTTCCAGGAATTCAGCCGACTTCTCTTCGATGATTTTCGCACGAATCCGATAAAGCATGGCTGGTTTGGGTCCACAATGCCTGAGTAGAGGCGCAAAGGCAATTAACCGGGGATTCATAAATTTTCTACTGCAGTGCCGCAATCATCCAGCGTGCGCTGCGCCTGCGGCACTTCGTCACGAAAACCTATGCATATTCCCGGCTAGATAAGGCCGCCGTGGGGGATTTTGCCCCGGAAAACTACCCTTTGTTGCTTAGCGGCTGCCTCGAGCAATTTTGAAAATGTGTGATCACCGTCACCAAAAGTGGAAAAGTAAAGTGGGCATCCTTAAGAAGCCATAATAAGGAAGAAAGCCATAATCAGAAAGCCATAATGCACTCGAGTCACTTCAAAAAGCTGGCACAAATCGGCATCGCCCTGTCTACCGAAAAAGACATCAACAAACTTCTTGAAATTATTGTGGATGAGGCGAGAAGCCTTACCTGTGCCGATGGCGGCACACTCTACCTGATCGACAAGCCGAAGATGCAGCTTCGCTTTGAGATTTTACAGAACGACACCATGAATATGAGGATGGGCGGAACCACTGGAGTGGAGATCACCTTACCCCCTGTGCCTCTTTTCAATACTGGACAACCCAACCATGCCAATGTCTCCTCCTACGTCGCACTAACGGAGAAGATCGTCAATGTCCCCGACCTTTACGAGGCGGAGGGTTTCGATTTTACCGGTGCAAGAATATACGATGATCGTACCGGCTATCGTTCGCAATCCATGCTGGTGATTCCCATGAAAAGTCATGAGGATGACGTTATCGGCGTTTTGCAACTCCTGAATGCGAGAGATCCGAAAGGCAACCTGGTGGTCTCTTTCGATCCGCAAAGTGTGGACTCGATTGCTTCCTTGGCTTCTCAGGCGGCAGTGGCACTCACCAACAGACAGTTGTTTGAGGACCTGGTTGAGGCCAATCGACGTACCGAACGGGCTTTTTTCGATACCGTTCAGCGGTTGGCGATCGTGGCCGCATATAAGGACAAGGACACGGCGTTACACGTTAAGCGCATGAGTCGCTATAGCGCCATTCTGGCTGGCGGCCTGTGCCTATCGCCCGCAGAAGTGGATATCGTCCTTCACGGCAGCCAGATGCATGATGTGGGCAAGATCGGTATCCCCGATGCTATTCTTCTCAAACCGTCTAAGCTTGATCCTCATGAATGGGATATTATGAAGCAACATACCACCATGGGTGGGCACATGCTCAGTGGCTCTCCCTCAGAACTCATGCAGGCAGGCCGGACGATTGCCTTATCCCACCACGAGAGATGGGACGGGAGCGGATACCCCAAGGGACTGACGGGAGAAGATATTCCGCTTTTGGGGCGGATCTGTGCGGTGGCCGATGTCTTTGATGCGATTACCACCCAGCGGCCCTACAGGGAAGCTTTCTCTACCCAGGAAGCCTACCGGCTTTTAAGAGAAGGACGGAGCACGCAATTTGACCCGCGCATCGTGGACGTGTTTTTTACAAGGCTCGATGAAATTGTGGCGATTCAGAAGCCGTCCATTCAAAACTCTCTTATTCACACCTCTGCTTGGGCAGTCGCCTGAAAACCCGTAAAAACTAGGGTATTTCGGCTAGCCCGGATTATGTATAATCCAGGCTAACCAAAGCACCTGTTCCTTTTTTTGATTTTCAGGGAACTTCCTCACCGGTCGGGCATCTAGATGAATGGAGGAATGACTCGCGGCTTTCTTTCACAGACAACCGATCAAACCATTTAAGGAGTCCAACCTCATGAAGTATGTTCTTGTCATTGCTGCACCCCTTCTTCTGGTCGCCCTTTTGGCTCAGAATTGGTCGACATCGGCTACCTCGACCGAGGCCGAAGGATCAGCTCCGGAAGACAAAGCCATTGCCACCTTGGCAGGCGGCTGCTTTTGGTGTGTGGAGGCAGATTTCGAGAAGGTAGCGGGAGTCAAAAAGGCGATTTCCGGGTATGCAGGCGGAGAGGAGCGGAATCCGACCTACCCGCAAGTTTCCTCAGGGAGCACCGGCCATGTGGAAGCGGTTCAAGTGACGTTCGATCCCAGGCTGATCAGCTATGCCCAGATCCTGAATGTGTTCTGGAAGCATGTGGATCCTACCGATGATGAAGGGCAGTTTGTGGATCGCGGTCGCCACTATCGAACCGCCATTTTCTATCATGATGAGAGCCAAAGGCAGATTGCGGAAGAGTCCAGGCAGGCACTTGCCTCATCCGCCATCTTCGATCAGCCGATCGTGACCGAAATCAGACCCCTCAAGGAGTTCTACGAAGCGGAAGAGTATCATCAGGACTACTACAAGAATCATCCCATCCGTTATCGCTTCTACCGATACAACTCCGGGCGCGACCAGTTCCTGGAAAAAGCCTGGAAAGACAAGGAGGACTTTCAGGTCATTGAGACCCGTTCGAAATCAGAAACGGAATACAGAACTCCCGATGAGGCTACGTTAAAGGCCCGACTGACCCAGCTTCAGTACCAGGTTACCCAGGAAGATGCTACCGAATCTCCCTTTCGCAATGAATACTGGGACAATAAGGCCGAGGGAATCTATGTCGATGTGGTCAGCGGAGAACCTCTGTTTAGCTCTACGGACAAGTTCGTTTCCGGTACGGGCTGGCCCAGTTTCACAAAGCCCCTGCATCCGCACAGTATTGTGGAAAAGGAAGACCGGAGCTTCTTTTCGGTTCGAACCGAGGTGCGCAGCGAACTTGCCGATTCCCATCTGGGTCACCTCTTTACAGACGGCCCGGCACCGACCGGTCTGAGGTACTGCATCAACTCGGCGGCTCTCCGTTTTGTCGCCAAGGCTCGTCTGGAAGAGGAAGGTCATGAGGAGTATCTTAGCCTGTTCAAGTAATTGAGGCTGAGGCCGTTGCAGGGGCGCACAGCCGTGCGCCCAAAAGTGGCTTACTCTGCCCAGAACCAACGCAATCCAGTCTTTCGTCCACAGAGGGATGGCAGATCATCCAAACTGCATTTTTTTTACTCCAAAACTGTCAATATTGACAGTTTACAGCGCTTGGTTCGACATCATAAGATGAGGGTGCGGTTCTCGTGGGTTTTACCCGAACCATACCCCTCAATGTGGGCGAGAACCGCATCCGCACTCTGTCGAAAGGAAAGGAGAGATAAACGTGCCGACACAGGAAACACTTCCCAAGAGACTCCTCCGGCTCAAGAAGAGGACGTCTTGGAGCTGGGAAAGAATGTGCCGCGAACTTCATCGAGTGATGGGTCAGGAGGGTCCTTCTCACACCACCCTCTTCCGGTATGCTATCGGGAAAGTCCGGCGGCGAAACGTACTCACGGAGCGATATGTCAAGGAAGCGATTGACAAAGTAACCGTGGAGTTGATGAAGCAGGACGTGAGCGAGAACGGGGCCCGGAAGGAGCCTGTCGAGAAGGAACTGCGGCCCTCGGAGATCCACTTTCGGACTTTGATTGAAAACGCAAGAGTCCTGATCTATCGCTACAGGCGTATCCCACCGGGCTGTGAGTACATCAACCCAGTGGTCAGGGACATTCTCGGCTACACCCCCGAGGAGTTCTATACCGATCCCGAGTTGATTCTAAAGATGATCCATCCTGAGGATCGGTCTAGGCTGAAGTCAGCCCTCCAAAATTCTGATGTAGGGAATGTGACTCACCGCTTGATTCGTAAGGATGGTAGCGTTGTTCGGTGCGAGGGCGTCCATGTGCCCGTTTATGATGAGGCGGGTCATTGGATTGCTACCGAGGGCATTTCTCGCCATATTACCGATCACGAGCGATCCTAAACCAGCCTGTAACCGGGATTACTCATAAATTCTCTGCCTCCCCATCTCTCTCCTAGCTGCCATTTCAAGTGAAAGCGAGGCTCCGGCTCTGATGTGGTGATAGGTGTCACAGATCCAATGAAATGGGTCATCCATGATAGGGGTGAACCAACAGGAGGCGAAATTTTGATCCGCAGTAGTATGAAATCCGTTCACCGTTCCATCCTTTTCTCGAGCCTGCCCGAGGTTGAGAGACGAGCCGTCACTCGGCTGGGTTTACCCTTAACAGGGAAGGTCACTTTCGAGATTCAAGGGAAAGAGGTGGAGAAAGCGGTTAAAACCAAAGACATCAGTGCCGCCGGTGGTTATTTCATTTCAGAAACCAGTCCTGCCATCGGTGATCAAGTGAAGCTGTTGCTCCAGTGGCCTCCTGCCGGGAAAGAAGCGGAACTCATCATCAACGCAACAGGAACGGTTCTGAGGATCGATTCCTTAGCCGAGAGAAAGTGGGGATTTGCCGTCCTCTTTGACCTGAAACGGGCCTGATTTCCGTCCTCTTCTCTCCTCCACCAACCGTCCAGACACACCTGTATCCTCGAACTCTCCACGATCACTTTCACGGGTGATCTCGAACTTCCAAGGAGCCGTTTCTCCAAGAGGCGCCAAAGCGGCGAGAAAAGTCTCCGGCAGGTCGGGTGCATGCCTTGCCAAATTTACCAGGTGTATCATATTGTTTGGACGGTCGCGCGCGGTTTTGACGGGGTAAAGCCGTTGATGCCCTTGACCCGTTTTAGAAGGGAGATTGGGGAAGAAAGGAGAACACATGGCGGAAACATCCTATGATCTGATCGTTACAGGAGCCGGCACGGGGGGCATCATCATGGCCGCTCGAATTGCCCAAAAGGGAGTCCATCCGACCACGGGAGAGCCCCTGAAGGTTGCTCTTCTGGATCTGGGTCCCTACTTTGAGGGAACGCCCCGTCCCGGATACGGGGTTCCCGGCCGCAGGCAAATGTTTACCAATGTCCGGTCGGATTTTCAGGGCCGCTATCGGACCCGACGGGGAATCCCTCCCGGTGCCTCACGCCGCATCCCGCTGGGGCCGGATGACGAGACTTATACCTTCAACACCGCCGGGATCGTGGGGGGAGGCTCGCTTCTTTATACTGCCATCACCAACACTCCTTATGAAGCGGATTACCAGGTCTGGTCGGATGAAACCGGCCTGGACCTTTCCTATCAGAACCTGAAATATGCGGCCGAGGAGACTGAGCGGGCCTTCAACATCCATACCAAACCGGACGGCCTGCTGCGGGTCGGCGACCGCCTGTTTCGGGATTCAGCCCGGGCTCTTGGCATCGAGGTGCACCCGGCCAAGATCGCCAAGCAGAATTGTCTCTGGTGCGGGTACTGCGACGGCGTAAACATGTGCAAGTACGATGCCCGTGGCGGAAGCTTCACGGGGTATCTTCCCACGGCTCTCGAGCACGGCGTGGAAATCATTCCCGATGCTAAAGCGGAGAAGGTCTTGATTGAAAAACAGGGAACCGGGTTCCGAGTCACGGGGGTGGCCTACATCCGGAACGGAGAGAGAAAGGTGGTGAACGCATCCCGGGTGGTGGTTTCCTGCGGCCAGTATGGGACCACTCCGCTTCTGCTTCGCTCCGGTTATGGCCCGAGGCGACTGGTCGAGCAGCTCATCGTGGAGAACCCCAATGTCGGGAACCACACCGACGCCAGACCCTGGTGCGAGCGTATGACGGCCGTCTTTGATCAGCCCATCAGCGATGGCCAGTACCGGGACGGAAACGTGGTGGGTGCCTTTTACGCCTATCACGACACACGCCCGGACAAGCAATACGACCGGATCCAGATCACCATGGCCCCCAAGGAGCTGCCCGGGCCGGAGCGGGCCGCCATCTCCGCCGATGCCCCCGAGTTCGGGTGGTCTCACAAGGAGTACATGCGGAATCTGGTGGACAGGAACAATCCGACGAAGGCCCAACGGGATCTCCTCAGCCGGATGGCCGTCGACGTGCGGGTCATTCGTCCTTCGAGTGTCCGGGGGTACATCAACGAGTGGGGCGAGATGGTCTACAGGGCCAACGATCCCACCATCCTCAAGCCAATCCAGGAGGGCCGGGAGGTGGCCTACGAAATCCTCAAGAAGATGGGTGCCAAGGAGGTTCTGGGGATGGAGCGGCCGGCCCGGGTCTTCGCCGTCGAGAAGTACGTTGGGGCCTGCCAGCCGGGAGCCGACCCGAAGAGATCGGTCGTGGACGGAAGCTTCGAGTCCCACGACATTCCCGGGCTTTTCGTGTGCGACGGCTCCACCGTGCCCCTCGGGGCCTCGGAAGGGTATGCCGGGTCGGTGGGGACGGTGGCTGTTTACGCCTCGGACCAGATTATTGAACGGCACTTCAAGCGGGGCTAACCGGGATGATGCTTAGTGCTCACTTCCATAAATACGGTGATGTTTGTTGTGAGCACGACGCTCCCAGATTCAAGGCGCTCCGACGAGCCGATAAGGGATATCGGCGAGGAGGAGCAACGAAGAAGATGGGGGCGTCCCGCCGCAACCTTCTCTTTTCAAGCTCTGGACTTTTACCTCGGATTGGGATTCGAGGTCTTTGGTGAGATCAAGGATCACCCCGAAGGTGGCAGGAGATACTTCCTTTCGAAGCGACTTTGACCTTCTTTTCAGCGGCGCAGCTCGCTGTCATACGAAACAGTGTGTGAGGCGACTAATAGAGCTGGAGGAAGATATGAAACACATCACAAAGGCGCTCATAGGCATTTTTGTATTAGCTTTCCTACTGTCCGATGCAATGGCCACTTACACTATGGTGTTCCCGGGAGAGTCCTTTGCAATCATTTGCAATCATCTCCTGGCACTCGTCGGTATTGCCTTGATACTCATGGACACGGATTGAACGACCTGAGCATAAGAGGGTCAGCGAGGGCGATTAATTTTGTAACAGATCGGCACCCATGTTGGTCAAGTATCCTTGGGTTAGGTATTGGCGGTAAAGCTCTTCAGTAATATCCGTGAGATCTCGCTTTTCACGAACCGCCTTGCTCTTGATCAGGTCAACCAAGGCAGCATCTAGGCTCAAAGTAAGAGGATGGCGCAAGTCCCTATCCAGGGTGGATCCAGATTCCACAAAGTGGGTATTAGAGGTCGGCCTGAACTCCTCTTCCAGAGCTTTGGCTAGAGCATCAGAACATTCTTGGCGGCAAAGTAACCATCGAGCAGTCGCCTTGTCTCCCGAACCCAGGATAAGTGTAGAAATCTCCTTCCCGGCCAATGGAATCAAATAGCTTGTCGAAGATCTTCTTGCGCTTGCCTTGAGTTGGTCTGAATAAGGCTTGGTAAGCGCGAAAACCTCGTTTTCTTCGACACCTTCCATCGATTTTAAACACCAGGAACAGTGCGTATAGAGCAGTTCTCTCATGATTCCCCCTTTTCCTTTAGGAAAGTGATGATGTTGTAAAGACTTTACCTGCAACCACTGGTCAGAGGTTGTAATGGCAGTCACCGCAACGTCGAAGTTATTTTTTCGCCTACACTTGCGGCATAACTTTCTGGACTGCAAACGGTGGTGAGGATTTTCCACCCAGCGGTAGACAGATTTTTCCTCAATTGACCTTGTCCCCTAAAACGAGACCAAGTCGCCTGTTTTGACCTTCCTTCCAGCAGCACCTCAATCGGGTGTGGCGCTGGACTTGAGAGGAACACAAGCCTTGATCCAAGTGTTTCCTGAGGGTCGTGACTCGATCAAAAGCTCTCCACCTAGAAGGTTGAGGCGTTCCCGCATACTGAGAAGGCCCAGCCCGCCGCGACTTCCGGTAGACTTTGGATCAAAACCAACACCCGAGTCAAGAATTTGCAGCTGGATTTCACTGGGACTCCCAGCCAACTCTACCTGGGCTGTCTTTGCTCCACTGTGTTTCACCACGTTGGTGAGTGATTCCTGAAGAACCCGAAAAAGGCAGGTAGAAACTTCCTGAGGAATAGTCCTGGAAATATCCGAATGGCTGAAGTCAATTTGAATGTCAGCGGATGCCGACACCTCATGGCACAAGCTCCTGGATGCGGCTACAAGGCCAAGATGGGTAAGCGTGGAAGGGTGCAGTTGGTGTGACAAAGACTGCACCCGGGATGCAACCTTCGTGGCTAGCGTTGTCAGCTGCTGTAGCTGCTTAACCTGGGATTGGAGAGCTTTTTGCTCCATTTGTTCGATTGAAATCGACAAAAGTGCCAAATCCTGACCCAATTGATCGTGGAGTTCCAGTGCGATGCGTCGGCGCTCCTCTTCCTGTGCTTGGATCAGATGCCTACTCAATTTGAACAATTCTTCCTGTGTCTTTTCAACCTCCTCTTGCGCTTTCTTGCGCTTGGTGATTTCCTTTTCCAGCTCTGTGTTGGATACTTGGAGTTGTGCGGTGCGATCCATCACTCGCTGCTCAAGCCGCTCATTCAGTCTCTGGATTTCTTTTTCCGCCTGCTTGCGCTCGGTGATGTCATGGATGGCTAGAACCACAGATTTGTCTTTCTCGTTCAGTTGAACACCTGCTGCGGTTATCTCCAAAATGGATCGACTACCGCCCTTGGAGGACTCGTAAATTCCATGGGCATTGTCAGGACCTTTGAGCGCTCTAACCAGCGGGTGCTGCTCAGGCAGCAGGCTCTGACCCTCGTGCTCTATAGGCAGTAAGTCCAACAGCCTGGCTCCCAAGACTTCAAGATATGTCCGCCCGACTAAAAGATTAAACGAGGTATTACACCATTGAATACTGCCTTTCTCGTCGGTCCACACTATGGCTTCATCGATAGCCCCAAGCGCTACCTCCATCTTGCCTAACGTTGCGCGAAGTTGGCCGATAAGTTTGATAGATTCCGTAGTCATGAGTTGTCCTTGAGCGGACGGATCATAGCCCCAAAACTCCACTGATCTTCTAGGTGTTCGGCGATAATGTAGTGCTCGGCCTCAAACTCTTTACCATCTTTGGTGACTGCTTTGAGCGTGAGA
>Ga0209987_10001073_pt1 | contig 14741 bp, 11 predicted proteins | sample N074metaG_FD_182134 | JGI IMG/M metagenome (GOLD analysis project Ga0209987, IMG submission 182134) | Deep subsurface microbial communities from Kermadec Trench to uncover new lineages of life (NeLLi) - N074 metaG (SPAdes) (version 2) | ecosystem: Environmental > Aquatic > Marine > Ocean trench... | reverse complement strand
TGATACGTCGATCCCCAGGGCTCAACGATGGTCGACCCGATCCCGCCATGCGGCCAGGTGGTCGCACCGAAGGCGTGATCGTGCCAGAACACCAGCCCAACATCGGCATCCACCCACCAGCGATAACGCACAAACTCGGTACTCACGATCTGGCCTTTCTTATGAGCGTGCGTCATGCCTTCGGTGAACGTGATGGTGTAGACACCGTCTTTTGCTTTACCCGGCTTCGGTGACATCGACTTGATCCAACGCGCGTCCTTGCCGTTGGGGACTTCGATGCCCACCATGATATCCGTGCCGATGTGATACGGGGTCGCGTGCTTGGCCATCCGAATCTTGATGGTCCTGTCGCCCTTTTTGGTCGACTTCAACAGTCTCGCATTCATCGGCACCGGCAAACCTACATGGTGTCCATCCTTCATCTTCTTGTCGAACTGCTTGTAGGACCGCATCGACTGGTCATAGGAAAAACCGGTGATCACGCCATCCGATGCCTGATTATCGAACTGGAAGAAATGCGGATGAATATTCACCTTCGACATCTGGAAGTTGGTGAAATCATCGTCATCCCACTCACTGGTCAACAACACATCCACACAGTCGTACACATTCGCCCTAATAACCAGAGGCCACGCCTTCTTGGGATCGGCTTTGACTTCAGCCATATCCTCGTCAATGACGTAGATCAGACCATATTTGTCTATTACCGGCTCGACTTTTCCATACCTACCGGATAACTCGATCGGCGTGTTGATGAAATGCAGGTTGTACTGCTTGCGTCCTGCACCTGCCGGACACAGACTCCAGCGTCCATGTTCACCCGGTTTAGCCGGGGCAGAAGATTCCACATTGACCGGAGTCTTGTTGCTTCCCGATTCGCTGGGCAACTGACCGTTGTTCTTGGCAAAATGGAAGGGCTCCAGCCAGGGAGCGCCGCCGTGATGCCGCGCAAACGGTACCCGCTTGCCAAAATGCGGCGTCAAATGCGGCCAGGCAATCTTCCCGGAAACCGGATCGAACTGCAAAGGATGCCGCTTGCCGGGATGGGGCGATTTATACTTGGGATTCTTGATGGTGGATTCCTTTTCAGACATGGCCGTTTGGCCTTTCCAACCCCATCCCAAAACCGAGCCATCGTAAGACTTGATTTGCGCCACCTCATCATCCGTATGTCCCGGATTGCCTTGCGGCGGCAGTTGGTATTTGACCCAACTCTTGATGTGCACCCGCGGAGTTTCTTTGGTCCAGTCGCTGTTACCCTTGCCGACAATCTCGAACCGTTTGCCAAACCAGTTCATGGTCTTGCCAACCAGCTGGTCGGAGTGAACTCCCTTGGGAATGAATCCTGCCCGGTCGGGAAGTTCCTTTAAAGGACGCATAGTGTCGGTACTGCCGAACGGATAATTGCCGTACTGCAGGGTGTTGTACACCCGCCAATAGCCCCACATGCCAGCGACGTAATGATGCGCCACATGGCAATGGAACAGAAAATCCCCGGCCAGCTTCTGACACAGACCGGAACCACACTCGGTTTCCAGGTCAATCGCCTCGGAAGGACCGATGACTTGCACGTCCACCCGGTCGGTCGTGGTGCGGACTACCGGATATTTAACCGGACCGTCCCAAGCCGCGGTGATCAGGTTTTCAATACCCGGCTCCCGCTTGGGAGAGCGTGTCCAACGAATCGTACCGCCATGCGGGTGATGCGAATGAAACACTTCGCCACCACCGTGCAACAGGCGAAACTTGGCCGGATCACCTAAATACGACCTAGGGATTGTCGTGGGCGCATCGGCAAAGGTGTAGGAGCTGTATCCCAGCGATTCATCTTCAAAATGAAATAATTTTTCCTGAACCGCCAGGTTGTTGATGCCAAACGGCTCACTGCGATAGTTCAGCGCGCGGGCGGAAGGACGATAGGCATCCGTCTGCGGGTCACGTTGCGGGATCATCTCCCCATGCCGGTTCAACGGGCGAAACGACTCGTCACCCACCTCATGGTAGAACAAGGCGAATTCGCGGAAATCCCGCTCATCATCATTGACGATCATCGCCATCCAGCCACTTTTCAAGTCCTTGCCGGTCCAGGGATCGAGATATTTGGACCCACGCGGTTCAACAATAAATGAACCGACAAGACCCAGGGAAGCGGGGTCACGGCCAGCGCGGCTGACGATCATGTGCCCGCCTTCCTGCTCATCAATCGGGATGTACCATTCGAAATTTTGCATCCCTTCCGCTGGAATGATTGCATCTTTGGAAACGGCGGTCACCGGTAAACCGGAGCCGCTGATGATCATGGCCGAACCGTTGATCTGAAAACCAACGTCCTCATCTTCGACCAGATTGGTCACTTTAAAGCGGACGCAATCTCCCTGATTGCCACGAAGCAGCAACGGCTGAATGGTGTCGCCCTGGATACCGGTCGAAACCGCACCCGGATCCAATCCATCTTCGCGGGCCTTGGCATTTATTTCTTCTTCCGCCCGAACCTTGTCAATATTTTCATCCAATACATACATGTATCCCGGATAGTAATCGCCCCACTGGTTCAGGGTGATCTCAACATTGATCGCGGAGATATTATAAACTTTAGTGGGCACTCCGGCGGGGCAATGCGCGCCTCTAAACACTTGGTCAGCGGCTTCCGTCGGCCCCAGCAGAAAACCCTGTTGCAACTGATGAGTGGCCCAGGAATCATGAAAACCACCCCCAGCGGAGGCTGGGCTGACATGTTCCTTGAGCTTGTTTTTCAAATTGTCCATCAGGGCCATGAAGGTCTTGTCCAGCTTCTCCTGGCGCCCGTCCATGCCTTCCATCATTTCTTCGTAGTTGATCTGATTTTCCAGTTTGTCCAACCAGGCGGGACGATCTGATGCAGAATTGTGCCCCTCATGATTGGACGCCGCAAATACCGGCGTCAATCCCAAACCTAAAGATAGAACCAGAATAACAAAAACCTGCCCTATCGATGTTTTACATGTAGCCATTTGAACCTCCCTAGATTTATTTGGCTTTAATCAATAAAAACTTAAAATCGATAATTCATTCAAGGGACGGATTGCCCGCCGCCCCACCCTAACTTGGTATTCGGCTTATCACTCCACTTTTCTCAACAACGTTATCGGGACGGTATCATTTTGCCGTTCGACCAAAAACAACAACTCTTCCTCCCCGGATATTCCGTTCAAAAAATCTTCAAATTGACTTTTATTATCGATACTTTTGCCATTGAGAGAAGTGATCAAATCACCCATTTTCATCCCGCCTAGATCCGCCAGGCTTTGTGGCTCCACCTGGGTGACCACCACTCCCTGATCCTTTATAATTTGAAACTTCTCCATTAAATTTTGATCCAAGTCGGCCACCCCCAATCCCAACGGGCTCTTTCTTGAGAATGAGGCCACCCTTTGCACCTGTTCTCTCTTGCGTGTCAGGTGCACCCGAAAAGTCTTGCGCTCACCATTCCGGAGAACCTCCAGTTCCACCATTTGGCCTGGAGTGATGTTGCCAATCAGCCGGATCATACTGTTGGGCGAAGCGACGGGAGTTCCCGCCACCCTCAATATAATGTCTCCTACCTGAACCCCGGCTTTGGAAGCTGGCTGATTTTCAAAAACGGAATTGACCAGCACTCCGCCGCGCTTGCTGATGTTCTCTTTGGCCGCCATTGCTTCGGGGATATGCTCTATCCCCACTCCCATCCAGCCGCGGCTGACTGCGCCATTCTCGATGATCTGCAGAGCAACGTGTTTGACTAAATTTGATGGAATCGCGAATCCAATACTTTGCGCATAATTGATGATGGCGGTGTTGATCCCAATGACTTCCCCCCGGATATTCAACAGTGGGCCGCCACTGTTACCGGGATTGATCGACGCGTCGGTCTGAATAAAATCCTCATATCGTGAGATATTGATATCCTCCCGATTCAACCCGCTGATCACTCCAAAACTGAACGTGTCGTTCAAGCCGTAAGGATTGCCAATAGCCACGACCATCTGCCCAACCTTCAACTTTGAGGAATCCCCAAAATGCACTTCTGGCAACGGCTTTGGACTGTCGATCTTCACTACCGCCAAGTCCGTTTCCTCATCTGTCCCAATGACCGTGCCGATCAATTCCTCACCACCATACAAGGTGATCTTGACTTTTTCCGCCTGCTTCACCACATGGCTGTTGGTGACCAAATAGCCCTCACCACCATCTATAATGACCCCCGCCCCGGCATTGGTTGGACGGGATCGAGAAGCATCGCTGTGCCGCCTGATCGAGGGAGAGGGAGGAACGTATGGGGAAATATTTACGACCGATGGCAGGGCGTGCTCTGCCAAGGCAACCAAGCCCCGCTCCACTTCTTCCAAAATTTTCAACCCACTCAGGGAGTGCCCCGCTTGAACACTGGACACATGAATCATACAATAAATAAAAACCGAGAGAGTACGTATTGCCGACCATCCACTCATGAACTCACCTGTTTCGCAATTCCCGTGGGAATTCTTGATCCAATCCCAGGAACCAAGCTAAGCCAGTGAAAATAAGTGACGATTCTCCTCAAGCCACCCGCGCTTCGACGCAACTAAGCCCAGCTTTAAAGCCCTTTTTAAACGCAAGAACCCGGCCAATTGCCGGCCAAAAATTTTGGCCTCAACTGGTCTGCGGGACCGGTCAAATAAACCTAACTCTATTAAAGACAGCACAATAACGGTCAGGATAGCTATCCACCCGTCCTCTTGAAAACACCAATCTTCAGGCTTTCAGAACTCCCCTATATACCCAGATTTCATTTTTCTGTCAAGAGAAAAATCCTATCGAAAAACGTCTATAACTATTGGTAAACAAACTCCATACGACTTTGCAAAAAAATGTTAAATTAAAACTACGGATGTTCTTTATGGGGAGCCCAGATAAAATGCAAACCACAATTTTTTTGAGTGCCAAAAGATGAAATGGATTGATTTTGAAGCGAAATCAGCAGAGGAAATTTTAGCGTGGGCGGTGCCCAAATTTGGCTCGCGTTTGGGGCTGGCCTCCAGCTTTGGGATGGAGGATATGGTCCTCATTGACATGATCAGTAAAATGAATGCGCCTGTCACCGTTTTCACTCTGGACACCGGCCGTCTTCATGAAGAAACTTACGCCACCATGGAAAAGGCGCGAAGCCGGTATGGAATCGAAATTAAATCCTATTTCCCCAAAAGCGCGGATGTGGAAACTCTGGTGAGCACAAAAGGATTTTATTCGTTCCGCGAAAGCATCGAAAACCGCAAGGAGTGTTGTGCCATCCGAAAAATGGAACCCCTCAGCCGCGCACTTTCAGAACTGGATGCCTGGATGACAGGTTTACGCCGCGAACAGAGCGTCACCCGGACCGACATTCCTAAGGCTGGCCCGGACTTGAACAATCTGCATCTGGTTAAACTCAATCCGCTGGCGGACTGGACTGAAGATCAGGTCAAAGCTTACATCGAAAAGCACGAGGTCCCGGTCAACCCCCTGCACCAAAGAAATTTTCCCAGTATTGGTTGTGCGCCCTGCACCCGTGCTATTGAACCCGGTGAAGACATTCGGTCGGGACGCTGGTGGTGGGAAAATCCAGAACATAAGGAATGCGGACTGCATCGTCCCAAATAAGGCCCCGGTCAATACTGTCCCTAATTAAATTTGTTCTCGACGCAAGGGCGGGACTTGGCTCATCACTTCCTGTTCCCAGCGGTTCGCCTGGCTCAATAAATGAACCAGCAACGGCCCCAGAAATAAACCCGCATCTAAAGCCGATTTGAATCTATCCCACCGGCTCCCTTCCAGGGCGCCGCAACGCGACAGAATGAATTGTTCCACCTCACCAATCAGCAAGGGGATCAATTGGAACGCCCCAATCCCCACGGCAAAAAATTCTTTAAGCCATCGATTCAGAATTGGATAACCAAACAGCGTCATTTTAGTTGCGACAGGCATCAGATCGCCGGGGGCGGTGGTTCTCATCAGGATCATGGAAAAGAAAATCATCAGTGTAAATTTTAATATGGATTCAGCGCCAACGCTCAGCCCTTCCCAAGTGATAGCGGCGGAGAAAAATGCCAGGGATTCTATGGCGTGCCCGGGAGTCATAAATATCGGCAACCCGCCAATCACCAGCAAGAACCATTTGAAGGTTTTTAACAACTTCCAAATTTTTGCCGGAGATATGTCAGCCATCACCAGTCCCATGCCAGCCAACAGCAACAACCCTCCCCAAACAGGAACGTTCCCCACCGCAGTCAGGATCACCAGTATGCCGATGCCAAAAACTTTCCGGCCGGGACGCATCCTATGCAAAATAGAGTCGCCGGGCTGAAATCGGCCAGCCAGAAAATCATGGGATAAGGATTGTTCAGGCATAGGGATTGAAATTCAGAAAAGCTTGCGTGGAAAACGAATTGACCATTGAATTTTTCTTATTATGAAATAATAATGTTTGCCAACCATTCTACAGTAAATCCAGGCCCTATGAATAACGACGTCATTGAAAAAACAAGAGCTTTTGCCCAGTCATTTTTCGAGGATGAAGGTTCCGGGCATGACTGGTGGCATGTTTACCGGGTGTGGCAAACAGCCAAACATCTGGCCTCCGAAGAAGGCGCAGACTCGACCATCGTCCAGGTGGCCGCCCTGTTGCACGACGTTTCCGACTGGAAACTCCATGGCGGAGACGAGCAACAAGGTCTGCAAAAAATCCGCGAGTTGTTGTCCGAAGACCTCGACTCTGCATCTATTGATAAAGTTTGCGGCATCATCTCAAAAATTTCTTACAAGGGCGCTGGCGTGAAAACTCCGATGGATTCCCTCGAAGGCCGGGTGGTGCAGGACGCGGACCGGCTGGACGCCATCGGCGCACTGGGCATCGCCCGCGCTTTCGCCTACGGGGGACACCAGGGGCGTTTGATTCACCACCCGGAGCGTAAACCGGAAATGCACGACAGCTTCGAAGCCTATAAAAGCAACTCAGGCCCCTCCATCAATCACTTTTATGAAAAACTGCTTTTATTGAAAGATCGGATGAACACTCCCACCGGTAAAAAAATCGCCGAACAAAGACACCAGTTTATGGAACTCTACCTCAAACAATTTTTCAAGGAATGGCATGGCGAATCCTGAAACCATTCAAACCTGCGCCCGGCTGTTGCAACAAGCCGGGCGGATGCTGGTCCTGACCAGTGCCGGCATGAGCGCCGACTCCAACATCCCGACTTTTCGCGACAAGGATGGTTACTGGCGAAACTTTCCACCGTTCAAAGAAAAGGGATTGGAAGCGCAAGACCTGGCAAGCCCCTGGGCGTTTCGCAACGAACTGCCGCACGCCTGGGCCTTTTATGAATGGCGGCGCAGAAATGCCAATGAAAACGAGCCGCATGAGGGCTATCACGTCCTCAATCGCTGGGCGGAAAATCGCGACGCCTTCATCCACACCACGAATACCGACGGGTATCATTTGCGGTCGGGATGCTCTGCCGACAGGATTAAGGAAGTCCATGGCTCTATGTGGCGTTTGCAGTGTCTGGATGTATGCAGTTATGATTTTTGGAACGAGGAGTCCGTCCCCTTGTGCGGCCTGGACCATGAAAAGATGCTGGCTTCCGATTATCCAGTCTGTCCGCGTTGTAACGGCATTGCCCGGCCCCATATACTGATGTTCGGAGATGGTGAGTATACCGGGCATCAGAAACAGGAGGACAACTTTTCCGACTTTATAAGAAAGGCGGTGGACTTGGTTCTCCTGATAGGCAGTTCCGGAGCGGTGCCCACCAACGATTATATCGCTTTGCAGTTTCACCAGGGCGGAACGCCGGTTATCAATATTAATCTGGACTCTTCAGCGAATGCCATCGTCAACACCCCATATTTTTTGGTCATGAAGGGCAAGGACGCCCTGACTCAGCTGGACGAAGCGCTCAACTCCTTATAATGAACCCAGAACCTGCCATGGGTAGCGACAGCACTTGCAACCGAGAGGGAATTTCAAGAGAATTCAGCGCTTATTTTTTCACGCCAAACCCCAAATGCCATTAAATCGCAAAGGAATTGAGCCGTATATTTATGTTGTCCATTCAAAATAAAATATAGTACTCTGGGAAAAATCATTTGCGTCGCACCCAACCAATCAAGAGCCACCCACTCCCCGAAGGAGATGAATAATGCACATTGTCTTACTTGCGCTGGTTTTCGTATTGTCGTGGGCCGCCCCTTCTATTGCGGGGTGCAGTAAAGCCAATATATGCCAAATGGTTAAAAAAATGGGGCATTTTGATATTTTAAATGCATGCCCCCAAGCCGGGCCGCTTTTAGCGGAGTGCAAGAAGGTATCGAAAAAACCTCTGGTGAATTTACCGGAACCCCAGTTCGTTGCCAATGACAATGGTACCGTCACCGATAAAGCCAACAATTTGATGTGGGTCCAGAAAGGGATTCTCGTAAAGAATTCACTTAAAACAGCCAGCGAGTTCGCCACCACTTTCAGCCATGAAGGAGTTATTGGCTGGCGGCTACCCACCCTGCCCGAACTAAAAACTCTGCTGAATCATCAGCGTGAAACCAATTTCAGCGGTCAAAAATCCTGGGTCCATCCTGTTTTCAACGATGGCCGGGGCCATTACTACTGGACCACAACAACCTGTGAGGAGATTTCATTTATCGAAGACCGCTATCAAAAGAAACTCTGCCAGCAGGGTGACCAAGGGGCTTGGCTCGTTCATTTTAATATTGGTGCCATTTTTTGGCATTTTGTTACCGCGAAAAACTATTTTGTCTGGCCGGTACGGGACCTGAAATAGCCCACCTCTTTTGTTTTCAAACCTGTGACACTCCTCCTCTGCGCAATTTTTATATCCTGTCCAACACGACCACCTCCGCAGGACAGCCTCTGCGAGTCAGTATTTTTTAATTTTAAAGACCAGATAAAAAAATCTTCTGAGCCTATTTGTCACTCTAAACTTAGGCGTGAGGCTGTTGCACCAGTCTTTTCTTTAGAGATAATTTTTCTTCATTTCAACCCAAGAGGAAATTATGGATGAAATTGGCGATTACATGTCGAGTTCCATTTTGAGAATTGATGCGGCGGCGGCCGTTCAGGATGCGGCGATTATGATGGAAGTCAACCACGTCGGTTCGTTGATCATTGAGGAGTATGGCGAGGATATTGGAATACTCACCGAAAAGGACTTTTCCGAAAAAATTATCGCAAAAAAACTCGACCCGGAGAAAACGTTGGTCACGGCAATCATGACCAAGCCAATCCTGACCATGGACCGGTATCTTCCGGTGGAGGAAGCCAATAAATTTATGTATGAAAAAAAGATCCGCCATTTGGCGGTGACCGAGGAAGATAAGATCGTTGGAATTTTATCCATGAAGGATCTGGTTGCTTATTATTCCAAAAATTTTCGTATGCAGGAGTGAACTCAAAAATCATTGCGCACTTGAAACCGCTTGAAAATTTAAATTTCAAAAACCGATTCATCGACTTGGGTGGAGAATACTATCAGGCGAAAAACCCCGTGCCGGCGGAGGATCCTTACCTGGTTTCTTTCAATGCCGAGGGCGCCGCGCTCATTGATCTCGACCCGGCGGAATCCCGCAGGCCCGAATTTGTGCAATACATGAGTGGCAACAAACCACTTCCCGGCGCACAACCTTTGGCCATGGCTTATTCGGGTTTCCAGTTTGGAGTTTACAATTCCCAATTGGGAGACGGACGCGGTCTGCTTCTGGGAGAGGTCGAAAATCAAAAAGGTGAAAAGTGGGACATCTACCTGAAGGGTAGCGGACAAACCAGGTTTTGCCGGGGATTCGATGGCCGCGCCACCTTGCGTTCCTCCATCCGCGAATATCTGGGACAGGAGGCTCTGGCGGGCCTCGGCATTCCCACCACCCGATCGCTCGCTATTGTCGGAATCCGTGAACTGATTTACCGGGAGCGCCCCGAACTCCCTGCCGTTCTGGTGCGGCTTGCCCGCTCCCACATCCGATTTGGAAATTTTGATTACTTTCACTACACCAACCGGCCCGAAAAAGTGGCCGAGCTGGCCGACCATGTCATTCAAGTCCATTTGCCGCACCTTGCAGACCAGCCGGAAAAATACCGTTTGTTTTTCAGGTTTGTTATCGACCGCACGGCGTATCTAATAGCTTCCTGGCAATCCGCCGGTTTCGCCCACGGAGTGATGAACACCGACAACATGTCCATCCTGGGGGATTGTTTTGATTACGGTCCTTTCGGATTCATGGACCGGTTCAAATCGGGCTTCGTCCCGAACCATTCGGATATCCATGGCCGCTATTCTTATGACCGGCAACCGGAGATCGGCCACTGGAACCTAGCGAAGCTCGGTGAAACTCTGACCTCTTTGATCGCTCCCAATATTTTGCAGGAGGAATTGGAAAAGTATCAAGTCGCATTCAACGGGTACAACAGTCAAATGACCGCGCAAAAACTTGGGTTGAGTCTCATCGATTCCGAGTTTATGGAAGTGGCGGGGCGGTTGTATGAGATTTTGGCGGCGCACCAGCCGGACTACACTAATTTTTTTAGAAATCTGGGGAGTCACCGGAAAGGTTCTTTGCCCGAGTTGCAGAAATATTTTCACCAAAGCCCTGCCCACCTGAAAGACTGGCTGACCGGCTATGAGCGCCTTCTGGAACGTGAAGATATTTCCCCTGACGAGCAACAGGAAAGGATGAACCGCGCCAACCCAAAATTCATTTTAAGAAATTACCTGGCTGACAAAGCCATCGACCAGGCGATAAAAAATGCGGACTTTTCGGAAATCGAGCGGTTATTGCTTATTCTGAAAAATCCGTTTTCAGACCAGCCCGAACTTTTCCAGAAAATGAAGATTGATCCTGACCTGTATGCGTCCGACACTCCCGAATCTTTTCTGGATTCGCAAGTCAGTTGCTCTGCTTAAAACAAAAGACATTTCATTGGATATTTCCCAATAAATGCATCAAAATCAAGTGGCCGATTTAAATGTGTCAAATGGAAGGACATTCAATATGATCGATTTGGAAGGCGAAATCACGCGGACCACCGTTCCACCCAACGGCGCGGATAAGGAAAGAGAAGTGACTATTTGGATAGAGGAAAGCCGGAACGAAATAGAGATCACATTAAGATTAGAGGCTTTTCAAAAGTACGACCTGAAGGTGGGCGATAAACTCTCCATAAAAATTGACAAAAAACTGGACTTCGATGCGATGGCTCAGGATTTGTTCAAATTGGGAAAATAATACCCGCCTCTTCTGGCAGGATTTTCGGTTATGAATTTAGCAGACTTGGGAGAATTCAACCTGATCAACCGGTTGCAATCCCGCCTCAAGTATCGTTCCAAGCAAGTGATCCAGGGAATCGGCGACGATTGCGCGGTTTATGCCACCGCCACTGGGACCTACCAAATCATTTCCACGGATGCCTTGGTCGAGAATGTCCACTTCAATCTGAAAACCCACCCGCCGGAAAAACTCGGACTAAAAGCCCTGGCAGTCAACGTCAGCGATATTGCCGCCACCGGCGGCATTCCCCGCATTGCGGTCATCACCCTGGGTCTTCCAAAAAATTTTTCAGTGACATTTCTGGACCGATTTTACTCGGGCCTGAACAAGGCGAGCGAACAATATAAAGTGGCTTGGGTGGGCGGCGATACGGTGTCCTCTCCAAAACATTTTTTCATCAATGTGACCATTCTGGGAGAGGTGAAGAAAAACCGGTTTTTCACCCGCAAAGGCGCCCGTGCCGGAGACAAGATTTTTGTGACGGGAACTCTGGGAGATTCTGCGCTTGGATTAAAAATTCTACAATCCAGGACTAAAATAAATTGGAGGGGTCCCGCGGCGTCCCGGAAAAAACTGGTGCAAAGGCATCTCGCCCCCACGGCCCGCATCAAGGAATCCAATTGGCTGGTAAAATCCCGCCTCAAGGTCACCGCCATGATAGATATCAGCGACGGCCTGGCGCAGGACTTGAACCAGGTGCTGACAACCAATGGCGTGGCCGCCACCCTTCAAAAAAGCCGGCTCCCCGCCTCCCGGCATTTTACTGTTTTTTGCCGGGATAATAACTTGAACCCACTGAATTATTTGCTCTATGGTGGCGAGGACTATGAATTGCTATTTACATTGAAGGCCGAAGATGTTTATAATTTGAGGGAGTCCATTGATAAATCTGGTTCCCCTGTGACTCAAATTGGAGAAATCAGGAAAGGCCGTGGCATCACCTTGATAGATGATCGTGGCCAGAGTAAAACTCTCTCAGAGCCGCTGGGATTCAATCATTTCAAAGGCAGAAGATGAGCCCAATGATTGATCCGGTAATCAGGCACAGTCTGATGGTAGGCAACAGGGACCTTTATATGGGGGGCTGATAAAAGCTCTTGGAAGAATCTATACTACCCCGCATCATTTTAGTGATCGTTCTGCTTGGTTTTTCTGCATTTTTCGCGGCCTGTGAGACCACTTTTTTTTCGATCCACCCGGCCCAACTGGCTTCCATCAGGAAAGATAAAGGCCGGGCCGGCGAGCTCATCCACCTTCTCCTCGAAAATCCGCGAAAACTGCTCGTCACCATTTACATAGGCAATGAGCTGGTCAATATCTCTATTTCCGCATTGGCCACCTCCATCGCCCTCAAACTATTTGGGAGTGCCGGACTGGCCGTGGCCATTGGCGCCGGAACGTTCGTGATTCTCCTGTTTGGAGAAGTGATCCCGAAATCCCTTTCCCTGAGATTTGCTGAACGGTTCGCCCTTATAGCGGCCTTTCCACTCAATTTATTTTCACAATGGGTCCAACCGATTCAGGAACTTTTTACCTGGGCCGCTGAAAAAGTGCTGTCCAAGGTTGGATTTTTCCCCAAGGAAAAAGACTCGACCATTTCCGATGAAGAATTTCGCACCATGGTGGAACTCGGCGAAGGGGAAGGCATTATCGAAGCCGACGAGAGGGAACTCATTCATAATGTCATTGAGTTTGGGGATAAAACAGCCAGCGATGTCATGACCCCAAAAATTGACATGGTCACGCTTTCCGTCAATGAAAAAATGGAAGATATCCTTCCCAAAATTTTAAAAAATTTTTACTCGCGGGTTCCTGTCTACGACACAGATGGAGAAACCATCGCGGGAATCCTTTTGACGAAAGATTGGAACCGCTTTCGACATCTGCCCAGTGAGGGTTTCAATCTCAAGGGAGTACTGCAACCTCCGATTACTGTTCCCGAAACCAAAAAGATCAAAGACCTTCTCCAGGATTTCAAAAAGTTGAAACGCCACATGGCCATTGTCCTGAACGAATACGGTGCCTTGACGGGGCTGGTGACCCTGGAGGATATTCTTGAAGAGCTGGTGGGAGAAATTGACAGTGAAATGAGAAAAGAAGAAAGTCCGCTGGTAAAAATCAGCGATAAGCGCTTCAGGATGTTGGCCACCTATGGCATCGAGGATTTCAACGAATCCTTCGACTGCAAGCTTCCCAATGGCGACATTCATACGGTCGGCGGATTTGTCTTCAGCTTGTTCGGAAGGGTTCCACGATCCGGGGAAACCATCACGCACGAGCATTTCAAGTTTCGCGTGGATAAGATGAAGGGGACTCGTATTCTCAGCCTCCACCTCAGTCTCTCCAATCCGAAACCAGTAGAAACCAAACTGCCCGAGGAGACACCGCAAACCTGATGGAACTCGGCCCCACATTGCTCCTGGTTTTTGTCTGCATCCTTGTAGAAGCATTTTTTTCAGGATGTGAAATCGGAATGATTGCCGTCAACCGCTTTAAAATGGAGCAACGGGCAAGCGAAGGACACACCTCCGCCAAAATGATTTTAAAATTACTGAGCACCCCCGAACGGCTGTTCACGACCACGTCCCTCGGAACCAATATCGCCGTGGTGAGCTCCACCGCCGTGCTCACAGCATTTTTGGTGGTTCATCTGGGTGAATGGGGCGACCTCGCCTCCATCATTCTGGTCGCTCCCTTGATTTTATTTGCGGGTGAAATTCTCCCAAAAATCGTTTTTCAAAACCGCGCTGATTCCATCATGCGGTTTTTGGTGTTCCCTCTTAACTTCACGTGCAAAATTCTTGGGCCAGTCATTTCCCTGTTTACAGGAATCTACCACTTCTTATTCGTGACTCTGCTAAAACTTCCTGATGGCATGAAGGCTACGGTCATCACACGCGAGCAAATCCTGCATGCCGCGCATCCCGATTTTCACTCCTCTGAATTGGATCAAGACGAGAAAAAAATGATTCGTCGCATTTTCGACTTCGGAGAGAGTACCGTAGAGCAATGCATGGTTCCCCTAGTTCAAATCTATGCAATCAAGGACACCGCCACCATGCAGGAGGCCAACACCATGGCCAATGACACGGGTTTTTCCAGACTGCCTGTTTTTCATGAGCGCATATTTAATTTAATCGGCATCCTGAACACTTTCGACCTATTAAACCACCCGGAAGACGCCACCCCCATCACCGATCTCATTCGCCCCCCATACTATATCCCTCCTAATAAAAAGCTGGATGAACTCCTCAAGGACCTCCAGCAACGGGGGCTTCATATGGCCATTGTGGTTGATGAGTACGGGGGATGCGTGGGCATTGTCACCATCGAGGATTTGATGGAGCAAATTGTGGGTGAAATTGAAGACGAATATGACGAACCAGAAAAAAAGTACGTGCAATACGATGATGGCGGTTATTTGATCGAAGGCG
>Ga0209987_10001070_pt1 | contig 14767 bp, 12 predicted proteins | sample N074metaG_FD_182134 | JGI IMG/M metagenome (GOLD analysis project Ga0209987, IMG submission 182134) | Deep subsurface microbial communities from Kermadec Trench to uncover new lineages of life (NeLLi) - N074 metaG (SPAdes) (version 2) | ecosystem: Environmental > Aquatic > Marine > Ocean trench... | reverse complement strand
CATATCTACGGCATAGCTGCATCATCAAATGAAAGTGCTTTACTTATTTCTGATAACAACGGTAATCCCTTTACCTGGAATTTAAAACTTACCACCCCTGGTAAGATTTGGTTTACCCTGGATGAACAATATCAAGGAGAAATTTACTATTCATACAAAAAAAACATTTACAAATCCACTGATTTTGGATATACGTTTTCATTATATAAAGAACTTGAACAGAAAGTTACGGGATTATATAAAAAGAGCAGCACTAATATCCTTTACGCATCCACTCTGTTTCGCATCTATGAAATCACTCCTGATACAATTCAAATAATTAAAAGCTTACCGATACCTGATGAGGTTTTAAATTATTATCCACTTGCTGTTGGCAATAAGTGGATTTATGATAAGACAACGGTGACATATGATCCCTACCCACAATATTCACATCAAATTTTAGTTAAAGAAGTTTTAAGAGATACAATAGCAGCAAATGGTAAACACTATTATTATTTAAAAGACGAGACAGTTTGGGAAGAAGATGTTCTTGAAAGAATCGATTCATCGGAGGGAAAAGTTCATAGGTATTTAGAAAACCCGGGTTTAACTGAAAATGAATATTTACTGGATGATCTTTTGGCAGAAGTTGGAGATACGGTTAATAGCTATAGAATGGGATATTATCCGGGCAGCCACACGACCGTGCTTGATGAAATAACATTTGAGAAATGGGGATTAAACAAACCCAAAAAAGTCTTTGAGCAATATATTTTGCATCCCCCTGTTTATTCTTTAACTCAGGATATAGGTCTCGACAGCATTTACAGTTATTTTGATTTTGGAGATACCTGGATCGTTCTTAAGGGCTGCATTATAAACGGCGTAGTTTACGGCGATACTACAGTTGTTTCGGTTGAAGATGAAACACAAAATTTGCCTACAGAGTTTTCGCTCTCACAAAACTACCCCAATCCGTTTAACCCAAGCACGAAGATTAAGTATGCATTAAGCATTAGACAGTATGCAATTCTTAAAGTGTATGATATTCTTGGAAATGAGGTAGCAACATTGGTGGATGAAGAATTACCCGCAGGAGAATATGAAATTGAATTCAATTTAGCTCAGAATAGTATTCTGAGTAGTGGCATCTATTTCTATCAATTAAAAGCCGGGTCTTTTGTTCAAACAAAGAAAATGATACTGTTGAGATAAAATTATTTAGAATCCCAATTTCCACATTCCATTTATACCTAAGCGAATTTCTGCATCTGCAAGTCCGCTGTAATTATCCTGATATCTAATGCCCGAATCAACCAGGAGCCATTTAGTTACAAAAAATCTAATCCCGGCAACGGTTACAATTCTCCTTGAAGAACTTAAAGTCCCTTCTGTTGTGCTTACTTTTAAGTATGGGAAGGATTGAATTTCGAAAATCAATATTGTTCTATTGTTAAGATAATATTCAAATCCGCCGAAAAAATTTATAACTGTTTCTCTCTCCTGCTCATCGCGTGAGTAAGTAGAACTGCCTTCATTAAATACAATATAAACATTTTTGTAACGCAGATCTGCAACATCAACACCTGCATACAAAGATAATCCCGGACGAACCATCTTGCCAATTACGGCATACACAGAGGTCATTCTTGAATCATAATTGGCAGTTCTTAGTCCGGCACCGTATAGTCCACCTTCAGTTGTTCTTATAAATTCACTGTCGTTTCTTGACTGGTTCCAGGCATTATTGGCTTTTATTCCTATTGCAACTCCAGGTAAATGTTCATTCTCTGTTAATATTCTTACCTTCATCCGGATATTTGTAAAGTTTTCATTAGAATTGAACATTGACCCTAAAAGAGATTCGCTGCCAATTTCCACATCACCAAATCCTCCAAGACCGAGACCTAGAGTTCCAAGAATCCCACTGTTATCTACAAACCCGAACGAGCTTCCGAGAAGAAGACTGAAATCAAGAGAATTCATAATTCTGGAATTCGGGATAGAAAAAAGTCTATTTAATGTATGGGGAAAAACAAATTGTGCTTCGTTTATTTCTGAGGAATCAGTTTGAGACCAGGAATGATTACTGAATATAAAAGAGATTAAAGCAATTGTAAGATGGAACGAAATAAAAGAATGTTTTTTCATGGCTTCTCCTGAATTTATAACTCAACCTACTAACTTTTATTTATTATAAGCAAGTATAAAATAGAGTACATAATATTTTAATCAGTAGATAGACTTAAATGTCTAACTCCAACTACTTGTTAACTATCAATTGATTTTATCAAAATAAAATTGTTGATTTAGGTAAAGATTTTAGAGGACAATAATTTTACCTGGAGGGGTGCATTGAAAACTGGTTCAGTCCTTCTCTTATTGCTGACAGTTATATTTTATAATTTAAATGGCTTATCGCAAACTCACTTGAATGGCGGGCGGACCTATGTCTTGATGGATATCAAAAGTAATATCTCCTGTGACAAGTTTCTAAATCCCTTATACCCAACAATAAAAATAAAATTCACAATTCCGACCTCACCCTTAAATCCCTCTCCTTACCAAGGAGAGGGAAATACGGAGAGGTTGATTACACTAAAAGTTTACGATGTTTTGGGAAATGAAGTAGCAACATTGGTGGATGAAGAATTACCTGCGGGAGAATATGAAGTTGAGTTTGAAGGAAGGGGATTATCCTCAGGGTTATATTTCTACAAATTATCAGCAGGAAATTTTATAGAAACAAAGAAAATGATTCTGATGAAATAAAATTAATTTGGGCGGTTGAAAAGCTGCCCTTATGAAATCTCCTCCCAATTTATCCTATCGCATTACAATTTAAATTCCATTAAATTTGTTATTGAAATTATTAACTTTTCAAATATTTTTGATTGAAAACCGGAAAAAATAATGAGCAATAAAATAACTCCAGCAAAAAGAACAAAAAACATAACGTATGCAGTTAGAGATATTGTTGTGCTTGCAAATGAAATTGCAAAAAGCGGAAAAGAAATGTTATACCTTAACATAGGCGACCCGAATATTTATGATTTTGAACCTCCGAAACATCTTGTTGAGGCAACGTATAAAGCAATGCTGGAAAACAAAAATGGCTACGCACCTTCTTCCGGTATAAAAGAAGCAGTTGAAGCAATAGAACGCGAAGCCGAAAGAAAAGGAATTACAAACGTACACGATATATTTGTTACAACCGGCGCCAGCGAAGCAATTGATATTTGTCTAACAGCATTGGTTAATAAAGGTGAAAATGTTTTAACTCCAACTCCCGGCTATCCGCTCTACACAGCAATCGAAAGTAAATTGGAGATGATTAGCAATCCATATTATCTTGATGAAGAAAACGGATGGACACCCGATATTGATGATATTAAAAGTAAGATAAATGATAAGTCAAAAGCGATCATTCTAATAAATCCGAATAACCCAACAGGGACGCTTTACACTCATGAAAGTCTTTTACAGATAATTGATCTTGCATTGGAAAGTGATCTGGTAATTTTTGCGGATGAGATTTATGATAAACTTCTTTTTGATGGCAAAGAGCATGTTTCAATTGCATCTTTAAATAAAGATGTTTCATGCATTACTTTTGGCGGCTTATCAAAAAATTATATGGTTCCCGGCTTCAGGATTGGATGGGGGATCGTAAGCGGCAGAAAAGAAGTGCTCACTGATTATATCGAAGCAATGAATAAAATTTTACGAGCTCGATTGTCTGCAAATCACCCTGAACAATATGGAATAAAACCATCGTTGGAAGGAGAACAATCAAACCTTATTGAGGCAAAAGAAAAACTTACTTTAAGACGTGACATGACTGTAGAGATGCTTAATGCAATTCCAGGCATATCGTGTGTTAAACCCGAAGGGGCGTTTTATGCTTTTCCGCAGCTTCATATGAATCAGCCGGATAATCATTTTGTAGCCGAGTTAATAAAAGAGACAGGTGTTATCGTTGTTCCGGGTAGCGGTTTCGGGCAAGTTCCAGGCACTCAGCATTTTAGAGTAGTCTTTTTACCTAATGAGCAGATTCTTGAAAAGGCATATAAAGCAATCGGAGATTTCTATCAAAAATATTTAGAGAAGTTTCCGGAAGCTTCTGTTGCAGGTAAGTAGCAGGCAGTAAGCAACAGGCAAGAATTTGAATTTGCAAAAGCTGAAAATTGCATACTGCTGATTGATTACTTACTAAAGTTGGTCAGTAAAAAACATTAATCGTCTAACAATGGTTGTTGATTAGCTAAATGGCAATGTATATATTTGTTTTTCAAAAATATATTACTACTTATTACTGTTTTGAACGAATATAAAATTACTACACTTCCCAACGGAACACGAATAATATCTGAATTCATTCCCTATGTGAAATCTTTTTCTCTTGGATTTTGGTTTAATGTTGGAACAAGAGATGAAAACGTTTCTAACAACGGAATTTCGCATTTCATCGAGCATATGTTATTTAAAGGAACTAAAAGAAGATCAGCAAGAAGAATTGCTGAGGAAATTGAATCGTACGGCGGATACCTGAACGCTTTCACTTCAAAAGAACATACATGTTATTACACAAAAGGACTATCTGAAAATCTTGCAAAATCTTTTATAATACTTGCCGATATGATACAGAATCCTCTTTTTAAAGAAAGTCACGTCCGCAGAGAATCCGGAGTTATAATTGATGAATTGCACGATGTGAATGATAACCCCGAAGAGTTGATCTTCGATATGTTTGAAGAGGTTATTTTTAGGGGGAACAGATTGAGTATGCCCGTCATCGGCACCGAAGGAAATATTCGCAAATTTAATTCTGATGAACTTCATAAATTCCACCAGAAAAAATATGATACGGGTAATCTTTTAATTGTTGTTTCCGGCTCAGTTGAGAATGATGAATTGGTGAAGTTAGCTGAAAAACATATTGGCGGAAAAACTTCACGTGCAAAAGTACGGAGAGATAAATTTATTCCTCGCAAAGCAAATGATCTTATTTTGGAAAAAGATTTTCACCAGGTTCATTCAATTATCGGCAGAGCGACTGTGGGCTTTAATAGTAAGAAGAGAACCATCATCAAAGTTCTTTCAACTTTACTCGGGGAAGGTAGCAGCTCGAGATTATTCCTTGCTGTTAGAGAAAAACTTGGGATCACTTATCAAATCTCTTCATTCTTAAATTCATACCAGGATGTTTCATCTTTCGGAATTTATTATTCCACCAACAGTAAACAAGCCGAAAGAGTAATGGGTATTGTACTGCGTGAATTGAAAAAATTAAGAAAGAATAAAGTAACCGAAAAAGAACTGAACAAAGTTAAAGCATTTATCAAAGGCGGCACTTTACTTGGTCTTGAAAACACTTCGAACAGAATGATACGAATTGCCAGCTCGATGTTATACTTTAATAAAATAATAACCGTTGAAAATTATTTGAAAAGCATTGATGCAGTTACAGCGGAAGATTTAATAAAAACTGCAAACGAAATTTTAAATGAAGAAAAACTGATTAAAGTAATATTGAAATCAAACAATAATAAAATGCCCGAAGCAGCATAATATTAAAGAGAACAGATATGCCTAAGTTTTTAATAGACGAAAAAGAAATTGAATTTCAACCCGGTCAGACAATAATTGAAGCGGCCAGGGATTATGAAATTGAAATCCCTCATTTTTGCTGGCATCCAAAATTATCTGTTTCAGGTAACTGCAGAGTCTGCCTTGTTGAAGTTGAAAAAATGCCGAAGCTGATGATCGCTTGTTCTACCGTAGCTTCGGAAGGAATGGTTGTACACACTCAATCCGAAAAAACACTTGAAGCACGCAATGCCGTGATGGAATTCATCTTAATAAATCATCCTTTAGATTGCCCTATTTGCGATGAAGCAGGTGAGTGCAAGCTGCAGGATTACGCTTACAGTCATGGTGATGGTGAAAGCAGGTTTACAGAAGAAAAAAATCATAAGCAAAAGCACGTACAGCTTGGTCCGCACGTTATGTTCGATGGCGAGAGATGTATCTCCTGTTCAAGATGTATCCGGTTTTGCGATGAAATTGCTAAAGACCCGGAGCTTACTTTTGTGCAGAGAGGCGACAGCGTTACAATTACAACTTTTCCTGGTGAAGAATTAGATAATCCTTATTCGATGAACGTCATCGATATCTGTCCTGTTGGTGCACTTACAAGTATCGATTTTCGTTTTAAATCGAGGGTCTGGGATATGTCTTCTACAAAATCAATTTGTACGGGTTGTTCAAGAGGATGTAATATAGATATTTGGGTGCGCAATAATGAAATCTTACGATTAACCCCAAGACATAACGAAGAGGTTAACAGTTATTGGATGTGTGATTACGGACGGCTGAACACTTTTAAAAATGTTAATGCTGAAACCAGAGTTGACTGCCCGCAGTTGAGAAGAGAAGGCAAACTTGTTAAAGTTGGCTGGGATGAAATTTATGCTGAGACAGCTTCAAGAATAAAATCGTTCGCAAAAGATGAAGTAGCTTTTTTTGGCTCGGCGCACGCATCCTGCGAAAATAATTATTTGTTCGCAAAGTTTGCCCGTACTGTTATTGGCAGCGGTAACCTCGATTTTATGGACCATTTTGATCCTGAATTTGGTGATGATCTTTTAAAGCAGAATGATGTTACATCCAATTCAATGGGAGCAAAGTTCGCAGGTATTTCACCTTCAAAATCAGGATTGAATTTTGAAGGCATAATAAAAGCAATCAGAGAAGGAAAAATAAAAGCACTTTATATATTGGAAGATGATGTTATCTCCGCCAATCCTGAACTTGAAAACATCATTGCCAAATTAGATTTGTTGATAGTTCACTCATCTAACTATAATAAAACAACTGCCCTTGCAGATATAATCTTTCCTGTTGCGGCTATTGCCGAGAAAAACGGAACCCTAGTAAATTTTGAAGGTGTTATTCAAAGAATAAGACCTGCTGTTGCTACAATTGATGCAGATAGAGCACTGGATGGAATGGAAATGAGCCGATTGGATAAGTTCGGAACAAATTTCGACCGTTGGGCAACCGGCGTTAAAAGGGATGCAAGAGCAAGTTGGAAAATTTTGTCCGGTTTAGCCGGTGCATTGGGGCATAAGATGAAATATAATATGGCTGAGGATGTTTTTTCGGAAATGAGTAACCAGGTAGAAGCATTTAAAGGATTGGATTATGATGATATTGGTGAAACAGGAGTAAAATTAAATGTTAAATTTGTAGAACAAAAAGTCAATGCTTAAATGGAAGGTATAATCTGATGGGAATTGGGGAAATAATATTAATTAGTCTCGCAAAAATTTTGCTGGTAATTTCTCTGTTATTTTTAACAGTTGCATATCTAACATACTTTGAGAGAAAGGTCAGTGCGTGGGCACAGAATAGAATTGGTCCTAACCGTGTTGGCTTTAAGGGATTGCTGCAACCATTTGCCGATGTTCTTAAATTGTTGTTGAAGGAAGATATTGTTCCTGAAAAAGCAGATAGAATAGTTCACTTGCTTGCACCAATGATTTCTTTGTTTGTTGCCTTTTCTACTTTTGCAGTTATACCTTTTGGTCCGGAAGTTCATCTATTCGGTTACGATATTCCTTTAGTAGTTGCGGATGTTAATATGGGAATATTGTTCGTGTTAGCTTTAACATCACTCGCAGTTTACGGTTTAACGCTTGCGGGCTGGTCATCGGGCAGTAAGTATTCTCTTTTAGGCGGTATCCGTTCATCTGCACAAATGATATCTTACGAAATATCAATGGGCTTTTCAATCGGTGGAGTTTTGCTCTTATCCGAATCATTAAGACCAATTGCTATTGTTGAATCACAATCAGGTTGGATGTGGAATGCAATTGTACAGCCAATCGGGTTTATAACTTTTCTTGTTTCTGCTTTTGCCGAAACTAACCGGCTTCCATTCGATTTACCTGAAGCTGAACCGGAACTTGTGGGAGGTTTTCACACAGAATACAGCAGTATGAAATTTGCAGGGTTTTTCCTCTCGGAATATGCTAATATGATTATTGCCGCTGCATTGATAGTTACTTTATATCTTGGCGGCTGGCAAATTCCTTACATAGATCTTTTGGGACTGCCATCAGGTTTGGTGGCTTTGCTGCAGATTGGCGCATTTGTATTTAAACTTGTTGCAGTGCTGTTTTTCTTTTTGTGGGTACGATGGAGTTTACCGAGATTCAGGTATGATCAATTAATGAACCTTGGATGGAAAGTGATGTTTCCACTTTCACTAATAAATATTATATGGGTAGCTTTATTAATAATGATCTTCGGGTTATAAAAAAAAAGTTAGATTAGGTAAGAATTAAATGGAAAAAAAATCAGTTAAAAGAAGAAAAAAAGATTTAACATTCATGGAACGAATTTATATCCCTGAAATCATTAAAGGATTATCTCTTACGTTTAAGAATATGATTCGTCCCAAGTTTACTTTCGAATATCCCGAAGAAAAATTCATTCCTTCGGGCGCATACAGGGGAAGACCCGTACTTGTAGAAGAAACTAACGGCGACGAACGTTGTGTTGCCTGCGGTTTGTGCTCAAGAGTTTGTCCTGCATTAGCAATTGAAGTTCAGGCAGCAGAGACCGAACGTGAAAAAGAAAGATACCCCGAAAAGTTTGAAATTAATATGCTAAGATGCATTTTTTGCGGTTTTTGTGAAGATGTTTGTCCCGAAGAAGCAATTGTTATGAGCAAAGATTACGAGCTTACCTTTTCAAACAGGGAGGAAGCAATTTATGGTAAAGATAAATTATTGGTACCGGTAAATCAATTACAGGATAGAATCGATTTTCTGCGCGAATATAAGTAGTTGAACATTACAGGAAAATTTCGTTAATTAAGTATCCAATGTTCAGAATCTTCAAAATATGGTTTTCTTTATGCTGGATTTCATTAATCCCCGCACAATCTATAGGCGATAACTTTAAACTCGCTTACCCCGATTTAGTCCATCAAGGTAAACCCTTCGAAATATCTCTCATCACTTCCAACGAATTTGAAAATGCAGATCAGCTTGATCTATATATCATTCCACAGAGGGGAATAAAATTAGATGAAGTGATTTTGCAATCGGAAAATGATTTTACAGAGATTGAATTTTACAGCGCTTCATCCGATGGATACCTTTACGATGCTGTAATGTGCACCATCGATTTAACCGGGTTTGCTCCCGACGAAGGTAGTTCTTTCTTTCAGTTGCTTATGAAATTTAATAGTGAATTGGTTGATTATTCGGAAATTGAATTTTACGGTGAGTTTAGAAGAAATAACAGGATTGTAAATTACCTGAACAATTCGAGTGCATATTTAGCTTCTGATTATCCTAATTATTATCGGGTAAAAATTAATTTTTACAAGGCAACAGATTTTGGTGAAAAAGCATTGTTTTTACAGCCGCAGTCAGAATACTCAATTTCACCCGATTTTAATATTGAAAACAATATGCTAATTGATTTTTGGATAATGCTCAATCAGAAAGCATCAACGTTTTTAGAAATAAAAAACAAACAAACGGAACTGGTAGAGTATCGTTTGGCAACAAATGAATTTCAAATATTAACTGCCGAATCAGATTTTCATACCGAATACATCATCCTTCCACATTTTATTTCAAATGATGTTTGGCTTCACTTCTCAATTTTGTTTTCGTTTGATGAAAATAAAATAAAATTTTATTGCAACAGTAAAGAATTTTCGGAATTTGAACTGCCTACTTTTGAAACTAAAAACGAATTAATTATTTCATTTATTAATTCTACCGAAGAAAATTTCTGGCTTGATCAATTGAGAATACTTGATTACAATGAACCAATTGAGGCAGCTTTCAGGAACAGACATTTTTCAAATTTTATAAGTGAAAACTCGGAAATTAAATTGCAGTTCACTTTTAACGAAACTACGCTTGCCGATTTAGTCCAGTCGGAATTTGTACTTCTAAATAATGCTGCTCTCGTCTCATCCGACGCTCCAATATTCAGTCGTGCGCCAGAATTAAACTTAAAAGTTATGAGTAATTTTTATGAAATTACCTGGACAGGCGGAGATTATTCCAACGCAGATATTTACATTGTTGAGCAGGCAGAAAGTGAAAACGAATTTGTTGAAGTTTACAGCAGTGATGCCGAAAACATTAAAGATAAAATTTACACATTCTTAAGTGAGAGGATAGATAATTCTGAAATAATCTATTTTAGAATTAAGCAGATTAATAAAGACAGCTCCGTAGTTTATTCTTCTCAATTAAAAATAGGGCAGGGTGAGCTTGAAGAATTTATCATCGGGCAAAACTATCCCAATCCATTTAATCCGACCACACAAATTTCAATTGAGGTTTTGCACGAATCCGATTTTGAAATTGTTGTGTATAATTTGGAAGGAAAGGAAATTTCCGTTTTGTATGAAGGATTTCTCGCAATAGGTAAATACCAATTCAAATTTGATGGAAGCGATTTACCCTCGGGAATTTACCTTTACAAAGCATGGTCACCAAATTTTAGTCAGACTAAGAAAATGATTTTAGCGAAATAATATCATCTGCTCGATAAGTTATTTCCAGGATAAAATTGGTGTCATATTAATCTCAGCTAACAAAAACAAATCTCAATTACCAAAGTTTAACAATCAAAAGTATTAATATTATTTTAGGCAGGTATTCAATTTATTAATAATTGAACTAAAGTTTTACTTAAAAATTTTATAGAGTAAATTTCCTGAAGACATCATATTGTGAGAAATTTATTTGTAAATTAAAAAATGTTTTTATACAATAATTAAATTGGAATTCAGAATTTAATTTTGTTTCCAAATCAATTTTTCCATTTAATTTTTTATGCTATGTTCTCCAAAATATTTTCAAGTGCCACATACGGAATTGATGCATACCTTGTTGAAGTAGAAACGAATGTTGAGTCGCAGATTCCAGGTTTTATTATAGTTGGGTTACCTGATAACGCTGTTAAAGAGAGCAGGGAAAGAGTAACGGCTGCAATAAAAAACAGCGGATTGAAATTTCCCACAAAAAAAATAACCGTTAACTTAGCACCTGCCGATATAAAAAAAGAAGGCAGCGCTTTCGATCTTCCAATTGCAATCGGACTCCTTTCCGCTACCGAAATAATAACCGAAAACAATTTAAGCAACACTGTATTTTTAGGCGAGCTTTCTCTTGACGGGAGATTAAGACATGTTAAAGGTGCATTGCCAATAACTGTTGAAGCGAAGAAGAAAGGTATTAAAAGAATTATACTTCCTGTTGATTCATCAAAAGAAGCTTCAATAGTTGAAGGCATTGAGGTTTACGGTATCGAAAATTTATCGGATGTGGTTAAATTTATTAACGGAGAGGCATCCGCTGAACCGGTAATTTCAGATAAGGGGAAAATTTTCTCACAAATAAATAAGTATCATTTCGATTTCTCAGATGTTAAAGGACAGGAAAATGTTAAACGAGCTTTGGAAGTTGCTGCTGCCGGAGCGCATAATATTTTAATGATTGGTCCGCCGGGCTCTGGTAAAACAATGCTTGCAAAACGTTTTCCCTCTATCCTTCCGCCTATGACTTTTGAAGAAGCTTTGGAAACAACGAAAATACATTCAATCGCAGGTATTCTTTCCAAGGATACCGCTTTGATAACCGAGAGACCTTTCCGCAGTCCGCATCATACAATTTCTGATGCTGCGTTAGTTGGGGGTGGTTCATTTCCTCGTCCCGGCGAAGTTTCGTTTGCTCATTACGGAGTTCTTTTTTTGGATGAATTACCTGAATTTAAGAAGAATGTTTTAGAGGTTTTACGGCAGCCGCTGGAAGATTGCAAAGTAACGGTAAGCAGGTCGAAATTATCGTTAGAGTTTCCAGCAAATTTTATGTTAGCTGCGGCTATGAACCCCTGCCCCTGTGGTTATTACACTGATCCGAATAAAGAATGTACTTGTGCCCCGCCTTCGATTCAGAGATATATGGCTAAAATATCAGGTCCTTTATTGGATAGAATTGATATTCATATTGAAGTGCCTGCAGTAAAATATAAAGATCTATCAGCAAAGGAAAAAAGTGAATCATCTGAAAAAATACGAGAAAGAGTAATTCACTCAAGAGAAATTCAAATAAATAGGTATAAAGAAATTCATCATATTTACAATAACGGTGATATGGGCTCTAAAGAAGTGAGGAAATATTGTGAATTAGACTCTGCAGGTGAGGAATTATTAAAAATGGCGATGACAAAACTAGGATTATCAGCTAGAGCATATGACAGAATTTTAAAAGTAAGCAGAACAATTGCAGATTTAGATCAATCTGAATCAATCCTTCCGCAGCATATCAGCGAAGCAATTCAATACAGGAGTTTGGACAGGGAACTCTGGAAACATTAAAGAGGGCAAAAATTATTCCATGACGAAAAGTATGTTTATGGGTGACTCCAATATTTGCTTTTTTATTTAAATACAAATATATTTACTGCTCTTTTTTTAATTTTTAGGGCGGACGCCGGAGTTGGAGAGCCGGGGCGGACTGTAAATCCGTTGGCGGAAGCCTTTGGGGGTTCGAATCCCTCGCCGCCCACGGCGCAGACTTATATATTGGTAGTAAGGGAAATATTTAATTTTAATTTAGTTCCCTTATTTTTTTGTTCTTTTTTTACTTGCTGAATAGATAGATTTACCGGCGGGAGTAACTCAGTTGGCTAGAGTCACAGCCTTCCAAGCTGTTGGTCGCGGGTTCGAATCCCGTCTCCCGCTCTAATCAAAAACTTGCTGACGTAGCTCAGTCGGTAGAGCACATCCTTGGTAAGGATGAGGTCACCGGTTCAATCCCGGTCGTCAGCTCAAAAAAATAATTGAGAAGAAATTATGAGAGATATAATAACTTTAGAATGTACTGAGTGTAAAAGAAGAAATTACACTACAACTAAAAACAAGAGACTTCACCCTAGCAGAGTTGAATTTAAAAAATACTGCCGTTGGGATCGTAAACATACGATTCACAAGGAAACCAAATAGGAATTCATGCGTCAGTAGCTCAATTGGCTAGAGCAGCGGTCTCCAAAACCGCAGGTTGGGGGTTCGACTCCCTCCTGACGTGCGAGCATTTAAATTTTTTGGGAAGCTATGAAAGATAAAATAATAAAATTTTTTGAAGATGTGGTTAAAGAAATGAAAAAAGTCACCTGGCCGACTAAGCCCGAACTAATGGAGTCGACTAAAGTGGTGATAATTGCTTGTCTTATTCTTGCTTCGTTTACTTATGTTATCGATATGGCAATAAATCTGGTGTTAAAGGGAATTTTTTAAATAGGTTTTAGAAATGGCAGAAAAATGGTATGTGGTCAGAACTTTTTCAGGGCACGAAAATAAGGTAAAACTATCACTCGAAGCTGAGCTTGAGGATAGGGAGGAGTTAAGAGCAAAGATACTTGAAATTCTTGTTCCAACCGAAAAAGTTTTTGAAGTAAAGGATGGTAAGAAGAGAAGTAAAACAAAAAACTTCTTCCCTGGTTATATTCTTGTCCATGTTGAGTTAGATAATCAGGTAAAAGAATTTATTTCCAACACTCAATCGGTTATGGGCTTTTTGGGTACTCAAAATAATCCAAATCCATTACAAGCAGAAGAAGTTAGAAGAATTGTGGGTCGTCTAAATCAGGATGAAAATACTGAGCGTATGGAAACTATTTTCAGAAACGGCGATCTTGTAAAAATTATTGATGGACCTTTTAATAATTTTAGTGGATTGGTAGAAGAAATAAACGAAGAAAAGATGAAATTAAAAGTAATGGTTTCCATTTTCGGAAGAAAAACTCCTGTTGAGTTAGACTTTGTTCAGGCAGAAATAGAAAAATAAACATTTTTAGATAACAGGTAAGAATTATGGCTAAAAAAATTGATGGATTTATAAAATTACAAATTCCTGCTGGTAAGGCAAACCCTTCACCACCCGTTGGTCCTGCCCTTGGTCAAAAAGGTGTTAACATTATGGAATTCTGTAAACAGTTTAATGCTAAAACTCAGGATAAAGATGGTTTGATCATTCCTGTTGTAATCACTGTTTATAAGGATAAATCATTTACATTTATTACAAAAACACCACCTGCTTCTGTTCTTCTAAAAAAAGTAGCGGAACTTGAAAAAGGTTCAGCCGAATCTAACAGAATTAAAGTTGGCAAAGTAAGTAAAGCACAGGTTAAAGAAATAGCCGAAATTAAAATGCGAGATCTTAACGCTTTTGATATTGAAAATGCGATGAGTATGGTTGCCGGCACAGCAAGAAGCATGGGGCTTACGGTTGAAGATTAATATCAACCAATAAAAAATTAAAAACATTTAAACTACTTAATCGGTACAGAAATGAGAAAAACAAAACGTAATAAAGAACTGCATGAAAAAGTTAATGTATCAACAGAATATAAATTGGATGAAGCCATAGATACATTAAAAGGAAACTCTAAAGTTAAATTTGTTGAGTCTTTGGATTGCGCAATAAAATTAGGTGTTGATCCGAAACATGCTGATCAGATGGTAAGAGGAACAGTTTCGCTGCCTCATGGTACAGGTAAAGAAGTAAAAGTGTTGGTTATCGCAAAAGATCCTTTGGCTCAAGAGGCGTTAGAAGCCGGCGCAGATTATGCAGGATTTGAAGAATATTTGGAAAAAATTAAAGGCGGTTGGTCAGCTGTGGATGTGATAATTGCAACACCCGATTCTATGTCAGAATTAGGCAAACTTGGTAGGATTTTAGGTCCG
>Ga0209987_10001068_pt1 | contig 14772 bp, 13 predicted proteins | sample N074metaG_FD_182134 | JGI IMG/M metagenome (GOLD analysis project Ga0209987, IMG submission 182134) | Deep subsurface microbial communities from Kermadec Trench to uncover new lineages of life (NeLLi) - N074 metaG (SPAdes) (version 2) | ecosystem: Environmental > Aquatic > Marine > Ocean trench... | reverse complement strand
TTTCGAATTCGGCCTCGAACTGCTCGTGGGCACCGCGCCGCGCTTCTTGTCTTCGGGCGAGGCGCTGATCCTCGTGGCGGGCGGCGCGGGGCTCGGCTTGTTCGGGTCCGCGGCGGCGCTCAGCGGCGGCTGGCGACCATGAGGGCCGGAACCCTTGGCGCTTCGCTCGCATGGATCTTGGCGGTCGTGTCGGTTTCGGCGGTCGTGTTGGTCTCGGTAGCCGCGCCGGCTCGAGCGGAAGACGCCCCCGAGTTGGAACAGTTGCGCGGCGCGATTCGCGAGAGCCGCGATCGCGTCGCCACCTACGAACGGGAGCAGCGCGGGTTGCTCGAAACCGTCGAAGCCCTCGATCGCGCCGCCGCCGCGATCACGCGTGACCTCGTCCAGATCCGCCGCGTTTCGGAGCGGGCGCGAGAGACACTCGAAAGAGTGGAAGCCGAGGCGGGCGCGATTCGCGAGCGGCGCAAGGTGCTCGAGCGCGCGATGTCGGGACGCGCGGTCGCGCTCTACAAAGCGGGATCCGCGGGGCCCGTGCGGCTGCTCTTCGCGGCGGATGGTTTGCGCGATCTGCTGTCGAGACTGAACACCTTGAAGTTGTTGTTGGGACACGACATCGACCTGCTCGAGCGCCACCGCGTCGAGTCTGCAGCGCTGCTCGAAGCCGAGGCGCGGGCCCGCGAGGCGCTCAAGGGTCGAGATGAGGTGCTCGCGCGGCTGCGGGAGCGCTCGGATCAGCTGAAGGGAGAGCGTGAGGCGAAGCGCAAGCTGGTAGCGCGGCTGCATCAGGATCGCGCCCGCGAACGCGCCGCGCTCGTCGAGTTGGAGACTGCCGCCCGGGCACTCGAGGAGACGCTCACGTCACTTCGCCAGGCGCCCACGCGCAGATTCGAGCCCCTGGGCCCGCCCTTTGCGAGCCTCCGCGCGCGGCTTGCGCCGCCCGTCGATGCCCCGATCGCGACGTCGTTCGGGCGCGTGGTCGATGCCGAGTTCAAGACGGAGACCTTCCGAAGTGGTGTCGAGTTCGACGCACCGCTCGGGGTGGCGGTCGAGGCGGTGGCCGCGGGCCAGGTGCGCTTTGCGGGCTGGTTTCGCGGCTACGGGAAGCTCGTGATCCTCGACCACGGGGATGAGTATTTCACGATATCCGGGCATCTGGCCGATATCTGGGTGGAGGTGGGAGACGAAGTCGAATCGCGCGGTGTCATAGGGACGGTGGGAGATACGGGATCGCTTTCTGGGCCCCGGCTGTATTTCGAGGTCCGCCACGGACGCGAGCCCCAGGATCCCACCAAGTGGCTCCGGCTTCAGGACACGGGCTAGAATGGCACGCAACAGACACAAAGGGCGGGCGGAAATGGAATCGAGACCCATGCGACGACTCAGGGTTCGTTTTTTACTGACGTTCCTCGCGGGCGTGATCATCGCCAGCGTGGTGCCGGTCTTCACGGGCAACGTGAGCCACTCCATGGCGCCGCGTTACGATGACCTCAGTCTTTTTACCAGCGTGTTGACACTGGTCCGCGGAAACTACGTCGAGCCGATCGACGACAGAGATCTGATTCGCGGCGCTGTTCGCGGGATGCTCGACGAACTCGACCCCCATTCGAGCTTCCTCGATGTCGAAGCCTACGAAGAGATGCAAGTCGACACGAAGGGGGAATTCCACGGACTCGGAATCGAGATCACCAAGCAGAAAAACGGTTTCATCGAAGTGATCTCGCCGATCGAGAGTACGCCCGCGTATCGGGCCGGGATCATGGCGCGCGACCTGATCGTGAAGATCTGCCCGACCGAAGTGCCGGAGGATTGGGAAGACGACTGCCGGTCGACCAAGAGCATGACGCTCTTCGAGGCGGTCTCGCTGATGCGCGGTAAGCGCGGCACGGAGATTACGATCAAGATCTATCGCGAAGGTTTCAGCGAGCCCAAGCCGTTCACCGTGATTCGCGACATCGTCAAGGTCATTTCCGTGAGCGGAAGGTTGCTCGAGCCGGGTTATGGTTACGTTCGCGTCCGCGCGTTCCAGGAGAGCAGTGACGAGGAGCTCGAGCGCGCTCTCCGTGAAATCCACATCGAAGCCGGAGAGCCGCTCGAAGGGCTCGTGCTCGATTTGCGCGACAATCCCGGCGGACTGCTCGATCAGGCGGTCCGGATTGCGGATCTCTGGTTGTCCGACGGCCTGATCGTCTACACGCAGGGAAGACGGAAGGATCAGCGTCAGGATTTCCTCGCCCACGACGCGGGGACCGAGCCCGATTATCCGATTGCGGTGCTCGTCAACGGTGGCTCGGCGAGCGCGTCGGAGATCGTCGCGGGCGCACTCCAAGACCAGCGGCGCGCGTTGATCGTCGGCGAGGAGACCTTTGGAAAGGGTTCGGTCCAGACCGTCTTTCCGCTCGAGGGAAATCACGGCCTGCGCTTGACCACGGCGCTCTATTACACGCCGTCGGGTCGCTCGATCCAGGAGGTCGGAATTTCGCCCGACATCGTCGTCGCGCGAGTCGCCGAGTATACGAGCGTGAAAAAGCGGCGCCGCATGCGCGAGATCGATCTCGAAGGGCACTTCACCCATGACGACGCCAACCCCAAGGCGCCCGCCGACAAGACCCCCTTTAAGGCCACCGATGAGGACACCGACGCGGAGGATGAGGAATCGGAAGCGTCGGATGACGAGGCCAGCGACCACCAACTCGACCGTGCCATCGAGGTATTGAAGAGCTGGACCTACTTCGATCGACTGCGCGAGAACCGATCGACGCCCTCGCTTCGGGCCGAGGCGCCCAAGACGGATTCCGAGATGACACCCGAGACGACTCCCTGAAGTTTCGAGTGCGCCCGCGGGCCTTGCGACCGTGTGTTTCGCGCGATGAGTGAGCCGGAAGGCGCCGGACCCCGCATCTACTCGGTCGGCGAGTTGCTGGCCGGCCTACGCGTGCTGCTCGAAGAACGCATCGGGCGGATCTGGGTGGTCGGCGAGCTGAGCAATCTCCATCGGGCGCGCTCGGGGCATCTCTACTTCACCCTGAAGGACGAGACGGGCCAGCTGCGCGCCGCGCTGTTTCGGAATGCCGCGAGACGCCTCGCGTTCGAGCCCGAGGACGGGCTCGAAGTGCTCGTCTACGGCGACCTCTCTGTTTACGAGCCGCGCGGCGATCTCCAACTCATTGTCCGTCAGCTCGAGCCGCGCGGGTTGGGTGCGCTGCAGCTCGCCTTCGAGCAGTTGCGCGCGCGGCTCGAAGCGGAGGGGCTCTTTGATGCGGACCGCAAGCGCCCGCTGCCCGCGCGCCCGTCTCGGATTGGTGTGGTGACATCGCCGACGGGTGCGGCGATCCGCGATGTGCTGGCGGTCACGGGTCGTCGCTATTCCGCGGCCTCGATTTTGATCTCCGCGACGCGGGTCCAGGGTGTCGGTGCCGAAGACGAGATTGCCGCGGCGCTCGACGCGCTTTCCGCGCAGCCGGACATCGACCTGATCCTGTTGGTGCGCGGTGGCGGATCTCTCGAAGATCTACAGGCGTTCAACAGCGAGGTCGTGGCGCGAGCGATCGCGCGCGCGGCGGTGCCCATCGTGTCGGGTGTCGGCCACGAGGTCGATGTCACGATCGCGGATCTGGTGGCGGATGCCCGCGCCGCCACACCATCGGTCGCGGCCGAGATGGCGGTGCCCGATGCTGCGGATCTCCGGCGTCATCTCGCGCGCGACTGGCGGCGGCTGCTGCTCGCGGTGCGCGCGATCTTCGAGCGCGGGGCGCAGAGCCTCGATCGCGAGCGCGACGCGCTCCAGATGCTGGCTCCTTCGGTGCGATTGGCTGTTCAGCGCGCGCGATTTGGGGCCGCGATTCGCGCGCTCGTGCACGTGGGTGCTGTGTCCGCGGAACGCGGCCGATCTCGGCTTGCGGAACTCGCGGGCCGCCTCGACTCGCTTTCCCCACTCGGGGTGCTCAATCGGGGTTACGCGCTGGTGCGTCGAGCGCGCGACGGCGCAATTCCGCGCACCGCCGACCAGCTCGAGCGTGGCGAGCGGCTCAACATCCGCCTCGCCGAGGCACAGCTGGAGGCCGTCGTTGAATCGATTGCAGCGCTGTCGAGATCCGAAAAGCCGCTTTGACATCGCGCGGTTTGAAGCGCGCGCCGTTGACGCTGAAGAGGCTCACGGATAGCATGGACACGAATGGCTAATCGTCGCAAATCTCGCGGCGCCCCTGAAAATTCACCCGACGCCGATGCTTCTGACGGGACTACCTTTGAGGAGGCGCTGCAGCGCCTCGAGGCGATCGTGGATCGCCTCGAAGAGGGCGATCTCGAACTCGCAGACGCGCTCTCGGCGTTCGAGGACGGCGTGAAACTCACGCGGCGTTGCGCGGGACAGCTGGAGGACGCGGAGAGGCGGATCGAAGTGCTCGTGCGCGAGGGCGAAAAGTGGGTCTCGCGTCCGTTCGCGGAATCGGAGGCGTCGGAATAGTGGATGTTTCCGCGTACTTCGAAGAGCAGATTCCGAAGATCAACCGCGTGCTCGACGCGGCGATCCCGGCGATCGACACCGCGCCCGCACAGCTGCACGCGGCGATGCGCCACATCCTGTTTCCGGGCGGCAAACGACTGCGCCCGGTTCTCGCGATGGCCGCTGCGGAAGCCATCGGATCTCCGGGCGAACGCGTACTGCCGCTGGCGGCCGCGGTCGAACTCGTCCACACCTATTCATTGGTTCACGACGATCTGCCGTGCATGGACGACGACGACGAACGCCGCGGCGTGCCGGCCGTTCACGTGGCGTTCGGCGAAGCGGTTGCGGTGCTCGCGGGCGACGCATTGCTCGCGGCGGCTTTCGAAGTACTCGCGAAGGGCACGCCCGACCTCGCGCCCGAGCGCGTGGTCGCAGCGGTGCTGGAACTTTCTCGAGCGGCGGGTTCCCTCGCGTTGGTCGGAGGACAGGTCGAAGATCTCGTATTCGACGCTTCGGACACGAACGCCGCGCGGATCGAGTCGGTGCACGCGTGCAAATCCGCGGCGCTGATCGCGGCCTCGATCGTCGGCGGTGCGCTGCTGGGTGGCGCAGATCTCGACACCGTCGCTCGCTTGAAGCGCTGCGGGTTGGCTGCCGGAATTGCGTTTCAGATCGCCGACGACGTGTTGGACGAGGGAGAGGACGACCTGTGCTCGCTGGTTCGCGCGATCGGCGTCAAAGCGGCAGGCGATCGCGCCGAGGAACTCCTGACGACGGCGCTCGTTGAACTCGAGGACCTGGGCGAAAAGGCCGAACCGCTGCGCGAGCTGGTGCGGTTCTCGGTGCGGAGGAAGGTATGAGCGAGACAACGCTGCTGTCGGGAATTCAGGAGCCGGCCGACCTTCGAAAATTGTCGAAGCTACAAGCAGAGCAGGTCGCTGGAGAAATTCGCGACGAGATCATCGATCGCGTCTCGCGCACCGGCGGGCACCTGGCCTCGAGCCTTGGTGCCGTCGAACTCCTGACCGCAATCCACTATGTGTTCAACACGCCGACCGATCGCCTCGTGCTCGACGTTGGTCACCAGGGCTACCCGCACAAGATGTTGACCGGCCGCCGCGATGAATTCGATCGCATCGGCAAGGCCGGTGGGATCGCGAAGTTTCTGCGGCGTTCAGAATCCAAATTCGACGCGTTCGGCGCGGGTCACGCCGGTACCTCGATCTCGGCTGCGCTCGGGATGGCGCGCGCGATGGAGCACCAGGGGCGCGACAGCTGCGCGATCGCGTTGATCGGCGATGGTGGGATGACGGCCGGGATGGCGTTTGAGGCGCTCAACCACTCCGGACATCTCCAGCAGAAGAACCTCGTGGTCGTACTCAACGACAACGAGATGTCGATCTCGCCCAACGTTGGTGCGATGTCGTCCTATCTGTCGCGGAAACTCTCCAATCCGCTCGTGCGCCGGATCAAGGGTTTTGCGAAAGAGTTTCTGGGCGCGCTTCCGGGCGACATGCTCCACTGGGCGCAAAAGGCCGAAGAGTCCCTCAAAGTATTCTTTTCACCGGGGCTGATCTTCGAGGCGTTGAACTTCAATTACGTCGGACCGATCCAGGGCCATCGCATGGATGTCGTGCTCGAGACCTTCGAGAACGTCAAGCAGATGATTGCGAACGGCGATGGTCCCGTGTTGGTGCACGCGATCACCTCCAAGGGTTACGGCTATGAGCCGGCGCAGCAGGATCCCTTCAAGTACCACGGCGTTGGCGCGTTCGACGTCGAGTCTGGCCGCTTCCACCCGACCAAGCCCGGTCCGCCGAAGTACCAGAATGTGTTCGCGGATGCGCTGATCGAGCTGGCCAAAGACGACGAGCGAATCATCGGCATCACCGCCGCGATGGCGGATGGGACAGGACTCGATCGCTTCGAGAAGGTCTACCCGGATCGCTTCTACGATGTTGGCATTGCCGAGCAACACGCCGTGACCTTCGCGGCCGGTCTGGCCGCCGAGGGGATGAAGCCCGTGGCGGCGATCTACTCGACGTTTCTGCAACGCGCCTACGACCAGGTGGTGCACGACGTCTGTTTGCAGAACCTCGATGTGACGTTCGTGTTGGACCGCGCGGGCATCGTCGGAGCCGATGGCGCGACCCATCAGGGTTTCTTCGATCTCGCGTACCTGCGCGCGCTCCCCAATATTGTGATCATGGCACCCAAGGATGAAAACGAACTTCGACACCTGTTGCGGACCGCGGTCGAGTACCCCGGCCCGTCCGCGATCCGCTTTCCGCGAGGCCAGGGTTTCGGAGTCCCGCTCGATCCCGACATCAAGGCGATTCCGCTCGGCGAAGCCGAGCTGCTGCGCGACGGCGATGATGCCGCCGTCTTGGTGTTCGGAACGCTCGCTACTGAGGCGCTCGAGGCCGCCGTGGAACTCGGCGCCGAGGGTATTTCGGTTGCGGTTCTCAATGCGCGTTATGTCAAGCCGCTGGATCGCGAGCGCATCACGCGTCTCGCGCGACAGTGTCGCGCAATCGTGACGGTCGAAGAGGCGAGCCTGGCGGGCGGGTTTGGCGCAACCGTTCTCGAAGTCCTGGCCGAAGAGGGTGTGAGTACGCCAACGCGTTGTCTCGGCATTCCGGACCGGCTCATCGAACACGGTGATCCCAAACAGATCCGCCGGGAAATCGACCTCGATCGAGAAGGCATCGCAAAGGCGGTGCGGTCCCTGCTGGCCGTGGACGGGGGCTGCACTCCGTCCCCGAAATGAGTCGGGCCGGTCGCCAGCGGCTCGACGAGCGCATGCTGGCCGACGGTCTGGCAGAGACCCGCAGTCGCGCCCAATCCCTGATTCGAGTCGGCCGCGTGCTGGTTGACGACACGCCCGTCGACAAACCCGGGACGGCGATCCGCTCGGACGCGCGTGTTCGTGTCCGCGGCGAGGATCGGCGCTTCGTCTCGCGTGGCGGCGACAAACTCGCGGGAGCGCTCGAGGATCTCGGCGTCGATCCGACCGGCCGCATCTGCCTCGACATCGGCGCGTCGACGGGCGGATTTACCGACTGCCTGCTCCAGTCCGGCGCGCGGCATGTGTTCGCGGTGGATGTCGGTTACGGGCAGTTCGACGCCTGCCTCCGCGAAGACTCGCGCGTGACGGTGATGGAGCGGACCAACGCGCGGCATCTCGAGGCGGCTGCCCTCGACCCGCGGCCAGACCTCGTGGTGATCGACGTCTCGTTCATTTCAGTGCGCCTGTTGCTGCCGACCCTCGCCGAGCAGCTCCCAGCGGTTGAACTACTCATCATGGTGAAACCCCAGTTCGAGGTCGGTCGCGAGCAGGTCGGGAAGGGCGGCGTGGTGCGGGATCCCGCGCTGCGTGCCGCAGCGGTGGCCGGGGTGAAGCAATGCGCGGCCGAGCTCGGCTGGACAGCCGTTGGCGACGCGGAGAGCCGCCTCAAGGGCCCCAAGGGGAATCAGGAGATCTTTGTTCGGTTCGCCCCGCGTCCGGTCGATACGTAAGGGGCGCTCAGCGGCTGCGTTGACTTTCGGTAGGGCGCGCTTATCCTTTCTAGTTCGCGGGCTTGGCTTTCTGATCCAGAGACCGCCCGCCAGGAGCACCGAATATGGCCGTAATCGAAGTGACTGTCGCCGCCGCCGAGCGGATTCGGGAGTTGCTCGAAAAAGACGACAAGCTCGCCACCCACAGCCTTCGAATGAAGGTCGTCGGCGGTGGTTGTTCGGGCCTGCGCTACGAGCTGGCCTTCGACGATCGCCTGAACGAAGCCGACAGCGTGATCGAAGCGAATGGCGTGAAGGTCGTGGTCGACGAGAAGAGCGCGCTCTACCTGATGGGAACCACGCTCGACTTCGTCGATACCCTCAACGAGACCGGATTCAAGATGGGTAATCCCAACGCCTCGACGACCTGTGGTTGTGGAGAATCCTTCGCGGCCTGACGAGGGCCGCCCCCCGTGGCCTTGAAACTCCCGATCTACCTGGACCACCACGCGACCACGCCCGTCGACCCGCGCGTCGTCGACGCGATGGCGCCCTACTGGAGTGAGGACTTCGGCAACGCTTCGAGCGCTACCCACGTCTTCGGGTGGCGCGCCGAAGAGGCCGTGACGATTGCCCGCGAACGCCTGGCTTCGGCGATTGGTGCGGCGGACGCGTCGGAGATCGTCTTCACGAGTGGGACCACCGAGAGCGACAATCTCGCGCTCATCGGTCTCGCGCGGGGCCAGCGGGGGCGCCGGGATCATCTGGTCACGAGCGCGGTCGAGCACCCCGCGGTGCTCGATACCTGCCGCTTCCTGGTCGGTGAGGGTTTTTCGCAGACGATCTTGCCGGTTGACGGCGAGGGCTTCGTCGACCCTGCGGCGGTCGAGGCGGCGATCACGGATCGGACGCTCGTCGTCTCGGTGATGGTCGCGAACAGCGAGATCGGAACCCTCCAGCCCATCGAAGAGATTGGTCGGATCTGCCGCGAGCACGGCGTTGTCTTGCACACCGATGCCGCACAGGCCGTCGGAAAGATCCCCGTGGATGTGCAGCGCTGGGGGGTCGATCTGCTCTCGATGTGCGCCCACAAGCTCTACGGACCGAAGGGTGTCGGCGCACTCTACATCCGCAAGCAGCGGCCGCGGATTGTGCTGAAGCCGCTCGCACATGGGGGTGGACACGAGCGGGAACTCCGCCCGGGCACCCTGGCGGTTCCCCTCATCGTGGGCTTCGCGCGCGCGGTCGAGTTGTGCCTCGCCGACCTCGAAGCCGAGGCCGCGCGGCTGACGGCGCTGCGCGAAGCGCTCTGGAAACGGCTCTCGGGTGCCCTCGAAGGGGTCGCGTGCAACGGGCCCCGCGAGCGCCGGTTGCCCGGCAATCTGAATGTCTCGTTTGCGGGCGTGAGCGCCGAGCAGCTGCTCGTTGCGCTCCCTGACGTGGCGCTTTCCACGGGCTCGGCGTGCGCGTCCGGGAGCGGCGAGCCGAGTCACGTCCTCGAGGCCATCGGCCTGCCGGAAGAGGTCGCTCGGTCCTCGTTGCGCTTCGGCCTGGGGCGCTCCAACGATGCAGAGCAGATCGAATGGGTCGCGAAGAGGCTCGTGGAAGCGGTCGGTACGCTCCGCGGATAGCACCGCTCCGGGCCCCTCAGCGCCCGGCAACTCTGGCCCCCGTGAATTTAGCAGCCGCGCTACCCTCGCCGTTCGAGTCGGCATCCCATGACGGTCGCAGATCGTCAATCGCACGGCTGCAGATCGCCGATCGGTTGGCTGCAGATGGCGATCGGTTGGCTGGAGATGGCCGATTGGTTGGCTGCGAATCGCCGATAGTACGGCCGCAGATGGCCGATAAACCAGAGTGTCAGCAGAAGGAGATTATGGTTGGCTGAGCAAAAGAGTAAGAACATCACCTGGCAGGAAAGCCAGGTCGGGCGCAGTGATCGCGAGGCAATCGTCGGCCAGCGCGGCGTGACGATCTGGTTGACGGGCCTCTCGGGCTCCGGGAAGTCCACCATTGCGGTCGCAGCGGAGCGCGAATTGACCAATCGAGGGTGTCTGGCCTTCGTGCTCGACGGCGACAACATCCGTCACGGACTCAACAACAACCTGGGTTTCTCGCCCGAGGATCGGACCGAGAACATCCGCAGGATCGGGGAAGTGTCGAGGTTGTTCACCGAGACCGGCGTAATCGTCTTTACTTCGTTCATCTCGCCCTACCGCTCTGATCGCGATGCCGTGCGCGCGCTGATGGGAACCGGCGATTTTGTGGAAGTCTATGTGGACGCGAGCCTCGAGACCTGCGAGCAGCGGGACGTGAAGGGCCTCTACAAGAAGGCGCGGGCGGGTGAGATTCCCGAATTCACCGGCATCTCGGCGCCCTACGAGGCGCCCGAGAGTCCCGAGCTGGTTCTCGACACCAACCGCCAGTCGGTCGAGGAAAGCGTGGGCAAGCTCGTCGAATACCTGGACGCGAAGGGGTATCTGACGCCCAGGTCGGGCGTGTAGCGTGAGACGACCGGGCGGGGAGTAGCGGTGAAAGCGCGAGTCCATCGACCGAGCCGGATCGCGCCGCTGTTGGCGGCGGTGCTGCTGCTAGGCGGCTGCGCGCTGCTTCCCATTGGCGAGCAGGCGCGTGTGCGGGATCCGGGCCCGGGCCCCGAAATACGCCCTCTCGCGCCGCCGGAGTACGACATCCTCGTCGCCCAGCATCACCAGACGCAGGGGAATCTCGAAGGGTCGCTGGCCGCTTTCGAGCGCGCCCTCGAAAAAGATCCGGACTCGGCCTACATCCACCGGAAGCTGGCAGTCGTTTGGGTTCGATCTGGCCAACCCGCAAAATCGCTCGAGCACGCAGAGCGGGCGCTGGAACTCGACCCGGACGATCTGCGGACCCGCGTCTTTCTGGGTCAGCTGTATCGGATGCGGCGCAACGTCGCCGCCGCTGAATTGACGCTGATGGATGAGTCGGGCGAACCGATCAACCAGGAAGCCGGCGCGCTGCTCTATCAGGTGTATCTGGAGAGCGATCGGGGTGATCGGGCCGTCGACATCGCGCTGTGGATGATTGAGGTCGCGGACGACCCGATCAAGGCATCCCTGGCGCTCGCCAAGGCCTACGAGCGGATAGAGGAGTTCGAAAAGGCCGACGGCGCGCTGCGCCAGGCCCTCGAATTCGATCCGGACAATTTGCTGGTCTATTCGCAGCTCGCGCGGTCTGCTCGGAAACGCGGGGAAGCGGACGCCGAACGAGCGATCTACCGCGAAATTCTCGACCTGCACCCCCATCACCACGCGACCCTGATGGCGCTCGCGGACGTGCAGTTGGGAGAGAATGACACAGACGGTGCGCTTCGGACTCTCACCGAGATCGAGGCCAACCATCCGAACGACATGCGGTCGGTGGTGCGGTTGGGATTCCTCTACTACGAGGCCGAGAATTTTTCCGAATCCGCCAGCCGCTTCGAGGCCTTTCTGGCGAGCGAACCCGGAGATCACGAAGTTCGCTTCTTCCTCGGGATCGTACGTCGCCGGATGGGAGAGGATGCCGCTGCCATCGAAGTCTTTTCCGCGATCCCAGAAGAGAGCGATCACTACGGTGAAGCACACACACAGCTGGCGGTCCTCTTCGAGCGGACCGAGGATTACGCGCGCGCGCTGAAAGAAATCGAACTGGCGGTCGCCGCGAGGCCGACCCGGCCTCGCCAACTCTACGCCGCGACGCTGCGCGCAAAGGCCGGAGACTTCGAAGGGGCCGTCGATTATCTCGAGGGACTCCTTCTCAAGGACCCGGACGATGACGAACTCCTCTTCAACCTGGGCGTGGTATTCAGCGAAGCGAAGCGCACGAAGGAAGCGCTCGAATACATGGAGCGCGCGATCGAGGAGAATCCGAAGAACGCGAGTGCGCTCAACTATGTCGGTTACACATGGGCGGAACAAGGGGACAATCTCGATCAGGCCGAGGACTACATCGTTCGGGCCCTCGACCTCAGGCCCGACGACGGGTTCATCATCGACAGTCTCGGCTGGGTGTACTACATGCGGGCGCGCCCTCTGTTCGACACGGGAAGAACCGAAGAGGCCAAGAAATACCTCGACCGGGCACTGAAGGAACTCTTGCGCGCCCAGGAACTCACCGGCGGCGATCCGGTTGTTTCGGAGCACCTGGGTGATGCCTACCTTCTGCTCGATCAGAAACAGCGGGCTCTGCAGAAGTACCTGGAAGCCGTCGAGCTGACACCTCGAGAAGGCGAGCAGCCCGATCTTCTCAAAAAGCTCGAGACCCTTCAACGCGAGATCGAGTAGGCGTGAAGCGCGTCGCCGTTGGCGCGGCATTGCTCTTCTGGGCGACCGCCTGCGCGACGCCAATTCCACTTCAGCCGTTGTCACCCGGCGACCCCCTGCCTCGCCGGCTGCTCGACGATTGGGTCGAGCGCGCCAGCCAGCGCGAGCGGCTGCGCGGGCTCGTGCGGCTCGCGGTCGATCGGAATGACGGTTCGGTCCAACTTTCCGGCAAGCTCCTCGTGGTTTTGGAGCGGCCGTCGCGGCTGCGGGTCGAAGTCCTCGGATTTCTCAATCAGCCGCTCGCGGTGATTGCCACCGATGGTGAGGGTTTCGAGGTGTATCGCGCAGAGGACCAGAGCTACGAAGCGGGTGAGGTCGATGATCGCTTGTTGTGGAACGAGGCTGGGATCGACCTCAGCCCCGAAGAGGCGGTGGCGGTCCTGCTGGGCGTTCCGGTCTCCGAGCCGCTGCTCGCTCTCGCGAACGCGGTTCGCGCTGGTGACGGGCGGATTCAGATCGATCTGGCAGATGCCCAGGGAACCGTCGTTCAGCGGGCGACTTTCGATCCGGCCGGACTTCTTCGCGCGTTCGAGGTTCTCGACGATTCGGGCGCCATCGTTTGGGCCGCCCAATTCGACGAGTATCGCGATGTCGGCGGGTCACCCTTCGCGTATTCGATCGGCCTCGACGTTCGCTCGGGAAAGACGCGCGCGGAGATCTCGTTTCGCAAGGTGGAACTGAATCCCGACCTGCCGCCCGGGCTGTTTCGTTTGTTCCCATCCCGCGAGGGCAAGGCGCCGGGTGCGGCCGCGGATGGCCGATGAACGCAAGCGGGCGATCGACCGAGGCTAGACTTCGGGCACCAGAACGGGAGGCTTGCTGTTGATCGACGTCCGAACGGAAGGGGTGCTTCAGGGTGCCCTCGATCGGTTGATCAAAGAATCCGGTGGCCTCGGCGTGACGGCGGCCGTTCGCTGTGAGGGGCTCGGATCCTGGGTCGGCGCGAGTGGATCGCTCGATCTGGCGCTGCAGGGTGCGATGCCCGCTGACGCGCGATTTCCCGTCTACAGCATCTCCAAGACCATGATTGCGGTTTGCGTGCTTCGGCTCGCAGAATTGCGCGCACTCGTCATCGACGATCCGATTTCGTGTTGGCTCGCGGACCTGCCCTTTGGTGACGATGTTACGCTGCGCCAGCTACTCAATCACACCGCCGGTGTCCCCAATTACAGCGTTCTCCCCGAGCAGCTTGCCGCATTGAAGGCTTCACCCGGAAAGGCCTGGACGTTCGAGCAATTCATCGAACACACCTGCCATCGCGGTCTCGATTTTTCACCCGGCGAGGGTTGGTGTTATTCGAACACCGGCTATGCGCTGCTCACGCGTGCCATCGAGCTCGCCAATGCGACGAGTTTCGCAGAGGCCGTGCAGCAGCACATTGCGGGTCCGCTCGGCCACACCGCCACCGCGGTCGTGGAGGGTCGCGCCTCATTCGAGCGGCTCGTGCCGGGGTTCAGCCGCGACTTCCACCGCAAAGCGGAGCTGGAAGACGTGCGCTCGATTTACGACCCGCGTTGGGTCGCGCACGGTCTCGTGTCGTCCACTGCGGCGGAAATTGGCGAGTTCTACCAGGCGCTCTTCGGCGGCAAACTCGTCCAGCGCGCATCACTCGAAGCCATGACGCAGCTGGTGCGGGTTCCCGGTGATCATCCACCCGCGGTGTCACCGAGTTACGGACTTGGATTGATGAGCGATGCCGATGGGCTCCATGGGCCCAATTTCAGTCACGCAGGCGGTGGCCCGGGCTACAGCCTGTACGCGGGATGCCATCGGAAATTCCGCGGTCGCTGCGTATCGGCCGCGGTCTTTTGCAACAGCGACGAAGTGGATGCCGCAAAATTGTGGCACGGCCTCCTAGCGGCCCTCCAGCCGGAACTCGGCGAGACCTTCGCGTTATCTTGATTCCGGGTCGATTTGGCCACAGGTGTTCGAATGGCCTCAGTTGCCGGGGCGGGGGTCAGGTGTGCGCCCCGTTGCGCCGATTGTGCCAGTGTGTCGAAGTCCAAGGGCAAACGGGCAAAACTGGGTCAGATGTTGGTCGCCGTGGGCGCGATCGAGCCCGATCAGCTTGCAGCGGCGCTCGAGGAACAGAAGCGCACCGGCGGCCTGCTCGGGGTGGCACTGGTGCGGATGGGAGTGGTCGACGAACGGACCCTCGTGCGCGCGCTCGCCGGCCAGTTGAATCTCCCGGTCATACAACTCCATGGCAAACAGATCAGCTCCGAGGTGCTCGATCTGGTGCCCGTCGAGCTCGTCGAAAAGCACCGCTGTCTCCCGCTGCTCATCAGCGGCGAGGGCGACGCACGGATGCTGTACCTCGGCATGGAGGACCCTTCCGATCCCGACGTCGTAGCCGAGATTTGCACGCTCGTCGGCATGAACGTCCAAGCGGTGTTGGTCGCTCCGACGGACCTCGACGAGGGTATCTACCGCCACTACGAATGCGCGGGTTTCGGGGCCGAGCCGTTGCCGGCGCCGCGGTCGACT
>Ga0209987_10001066_pt1 | contig 14790 bp, 18 predicted proteins | sample N074metaG_FD_182134 | JGI IMG/M metagenome (GOLD analysis project Ga0209987, IMG submission 182134) | Deep subsurface microbial communities from Kermadec Trench to uncover new lineages of life (NeLLi) - N074 metaG (SPAdes) (version 2) | ecosystem: Environmental > Aquatic > Marine > Ocean trench... | reverse complement strand
TTGCGCTTCAACTATATACCAAATTTATCAAAAACCAGTATTGGCAAGAATTGGAATGGTGATTGTAATTGCAGCAGTAGTAGGTTCGATAGGAGCTGCCATGTACACGTATACCCAATATCAGGCAAATTTCATTATAGTTAATGAAGGAGAACCGGTGATTGTAGGACCGGTGCAATACATTATAACATTTGAGGGGACTCATCAAGGAAACAAAGAAACACAACCCGAATACACCTTTGTGAAAATCAGAATAGTTGCAAAAAACATCAGCCAAGAAATTACCAGAATGTCTGGTATTCAGTTTTACCTGATTGACGAAAAGGAACAAAAACACGTGGCAGTTTACGGTGGATTTTCTTCAGAAGACTTGATTGATGACAATTTAGAACCAGGAAAACCCGTAAGCTGGACTACACAGTTTGATGTTCCATATGATGAACAAAAACAATACAATATAGTAATTCGTCCAACAAAACAACAGTCAACAGTTGACACTGCAAGGATCTGTCTTACAAACTGCTGATCGCAAAAAAATTTTAATTTTTTTAAAAAATTGTTGTCAAAAATTCCTATTTTTGGGGCAATAATGTTCAACTTTACCCATATAACCGCGATGAATAATCCGAATTAGTAATGGTATCCGCTAAAGCAAAACGAGCAGCAGCAGCTAAAAAAGCAGCAGCTACTAGAAAAAGAAATACAGCAGCAAAAGCAGCAGCTGCAACTAAAGCAGCAGCTTCAAGAAAACGAAGTAATGCTGCAAAAAGAGCAGCAGCTACTAGAACAAGAGCAGCTCCTAAAAGAAAAGCAGCTCCTAAAAGAAGAGCAGCAACAAAACGCAGAGCAGCTCCAAGAAGAGCAGCACCAAAAAGAAGAGCAGCACCAAAACGCAGACGATAAGCTGCTTTTCCAACTTTTTTCTATCAAGAGTTACTAGTGTTAAAATAAAATATTTCTAAATTCGAGTTTAGAAATATTATAATTTTCTAGTCGTCATTCATCCTCAATTCAGGTAAAACAAAAACTCGCTCAGGCTTTATCTTGAAGATAATTCTTTTTTCATTTTTTCTTTTGAAAGGATAGTGATCACTGCCCGTGTATTGCAGAGTTAGTTTGTCTGCATGTTTGTAATCATAGTCTGGAATCAATTTAACAACTTTTCCTCTAATGGTTGTCATGTCAAGTGGATTGTCTTTTGCAACAACTGAAACTGCCACTCGAGGGTCTCGCAAAACATTTTGGTGTTTTATTCTACCTTCTGCAGTATTTACCAAAATAAATCCATCCTCATAATTTGCCCAAACGGGAGATAATTGTGGTGAACCGTCTTTCATCAAGGTAGCAATATAGACCAGATTTTTATCTTGAAATAGGTTTATTGTTTTTTCATTCATGTGATCTTTGATTATGTAGACTAAATAATTATTTATCCGATACCAAAATTCATTAAATTTTGTAGATTGAAAAAAGAGTTATTTTTTTCCGGTGTTCTCTAATATGCTAGTCATTGCTCTATTCATAATCTCCACGACCAAATACTGAGAATAGTATTTGTGATTGTTATTTTTACTCTTTTTTGATTGTGTGGTCTTGGGAACTAGTCCTTTGAGGATTTTTTCAATTTTAACTGAAGTACTTTCTATTATCTTGGAGTATTTTGTATCAAAATCATCAGGTGCAGGATATCCCAACAGCTTAGTCGATGTGCTGTAAAATTTGGTGATGGCACCACGTGCCTCCTCAATTTTTACAAGTTCTATTAGACCAGAATTTTTTAGAATTTCTAAATGATGTCTAACTGTCGTTAAGGCTTTTTTGTAGCCTGTTTTTTTTAGTTCGTTTGAAATTTGCTCGGCAGAAAGTGAATTGAGGTATAAAATTTCCATGATTTTTGCACGTGCAGGGTCTTCGATTGCACGGGCGTGCTCTATGCTTGTGGTAACAATACGGTTTACTTTGATTTGTTTTTCTAGCAATGTAGACATACAGAATACTCCTCAAATTATGATCTAAAAGATCCTTGTATCATATTTTTTTGTCTAATCGCATTAAATTTTATCCATTTTAGTATTTTTCATATCGTTGTTGCCATAATAGATATCGATACCATGTTTTTTGTATCGCTATCATATTCGTTGATGGCACTACAATGAATTTCATATTGATTATGTATTTGTTGTAGCGATACAAAAAATAATAGAAAATCATAAAAAATGTCAATCCAAGAAACCTTTGGCGTTATTTGGGTCAAATCATGCCGTCTTGACGATTTTGGTAGGGTTTCCAAAAATCAAATTTGAGTTGAAATCTATCTTAAAGTCAAGGTTAGTCACAAGATTACACTATCTTGAAAATTAAAGGGAATTGCCAGTTAATCGCTCATATGCTGCAACATAACGATTTGTCATTTTTTGTATTATTTCTCTAGGTATCTTGGGAGCTAGTGGTTCTTCTCCTGTATCTCGTGCATCATCAAATTGTTTTTGATATCCATTCGCAGTTAGCCAATCACGTAAAAGTTGTTTGTCGTAGGCCTCTTGAATTTTCCCAACCTCATAGGAATCTTTTGGCCAAAGCCTGTGCTCATCAGGTCCAATGGAATCACCCAAGATAATCTCTCCATCTAAAATACCAAACTCTAATTTCAAGTCGGCCAAAATAAAACCTGTATTGTCGGCAACCTTTGTCATCTTTTTGTATATGTCAATGGAGGTTTTTTCAAGCCATTTGTACTGTTCTTCTGAAACTAATTTCATCTCAATTGCTTTTGTTTTGTCAATTGGAATATCGTGCTCTGATTTTGTAGTAGGATCAAAAATTGGCTCATGGAGTTTTGCAGCAAGTGTAGTGTCAGTCCCTGAAGATACTTGTACCTCACCTTTTTTCCATCGGCTTACAAGGCTTCCATAAAAATAGCCTCGAACCACACATTCTATGGGAAGCATGTCCATCTTTTTTACAATAATTTCAGTGTCAGAATGTCTTTTTACAAAATGATTTGGCACTGATAATTCATTGAACCAAAATTCGGCAAATTTGCATAAAACCTCACCTTTTCGTGGGATAGTTTCCTTAAATTTTACATCATATGCCGAAACCCGATCAGAGAATCTGAAAAGTAACGTATCCTCATTGTAAATATAAAGATCCTTTACCTTGCCTGAGGTAAGAAATTTCATCAAAAATCATCAATACACATAAGATTTAACTGCTCGGGAAAATCTAGGAGCCCATCATCCCAACCATCTTTGGAGGGGTTCGATAAGCCTTACTAACAAAAATATCATTATCAGCACTAACCATTACAAACTCCATCGAGTTTTCAGAGGGGGGTGAAAGCAGAAGCTTATCACCAGGCTCCAGAATTTTAAGATCAAGTGTATCTCCATCTCCAAAGTTTATGTGAATGTTGGTAAGTGGTTTTGAACCAATGTTTTGTATAGTCACCCGACCAATATCAAACAAAGTCTGCCTGTCAATTATTGGATCGACAAAAATATCATACTCTTGTGTAGGTATTGACATTTTTATAATGTCTGAACCAAAAACTACTGTCATCATTCCAATCAAAGAAACAAGTCCTATGATTAGAATTGTGTAGTTTTTCACCAGAAATATGGGGGCATTCTAATAATTAAGATTGATTATGTGACTTGCACACCGTTCCAAAACGCTATCATTCCCTTGATCTTCTTTGCAGCGTCGTTTGGTTCGACATAATACCAAGCACAGTCTTTGTTGGTCTTTCCATTAACAGTTACAGAATAATAATTTGCCATTCCTTTCCATCCACAAAATGAAGTGAAATCTGTTTTTTGAAAATATTCCATTTTTATAGAATCGATTGGAAAATAATGGTTTCCTTCAACTACTACAGTATCATCGCTTTCTGCAATGATAGTATCATTCCATGTTGCTTTCATGTCTTCTAAACAGAGGATCTGTATTTAAAAAAATTCCCAAATCAATTTTTTGTAAATTATATGTCTTAGATATTTTTAAAATCTGGCAATATACTAAGTCTAGATTTTGAAGAGATGACAATTATTGAGATTATAGCTACTGCCAAAATCACTGCAGTAATTGTTCCAAATTCTGGGATAACTCTACCCTCAATTATTTCAACGTCGATAGAATCCTGATATTCTGAGGCTATTCCTTGGTTAGCAGTAACTGTATAAACTCCATCTTCAGTCCATAGTGGTCCGCCAGTCGTGATTTCAATTGTAAACTGACCGCTGGTATTGGGAGTTATTTGTTCAACTGAGACCAAGTTTCCATTTGGAGAGTTTATTGTAAATGTAATATCAGTATCGCGTGTTGCTGCAGTACCAGTAATTGTGATTGTGTTAGAGCCCTCAATGGCTATAGCTGAAATTTCAAGTCCTGGAAAAATTAGTCTATCACCACTTCCAGGTGCTGCAACTGGAGGTTCCTTTACTAATGATTTGCCTGTTACTATGAATTGAATTCTTGCTGAATTATCAACATCCTCATGACTTGCAACGACTGTGTATGTTCCTACCTTATAGCTTGGAAGGGGAGGATGGATTAATCTTTTAAAAACACCCTCACCATCAAATTGAACTAGAGGTGAAAAAATAACTTCGCCATCAGGTCCAATGACTTCCAACTGTACAGGAATAAAATTCGTCACACCAGTTACTGTTCCATATACAAGAATAGTATCTGTGGCTTGAATATTATCCTGGTCAGAATTCAATTCTATGGTTCCCTCTGCAATTGCGGAGGTTACTGGAATAAAAGAAATTGCTAGCAAAGCTAAAACTGCTAACCTTAACATATCATCAATAAAAAAATCTCAAGTATATATGAATTAACATACATCGATCCATAGTAATACTCTTATCAATCCATAATTTCAAAATCACTTTTGGGTCTTAATTTTTTTGTTTAGAGAAATTAATTAAAAATTATTCGACATAAAATTTCAAAATTGAAAATTTGATTTTTGTGATTCTTGTTATTCGCCTTTAAGCTCTTCTCTGGTCTTAAATTCAGGAGTTATTCCAAGTGAGTCATAATTTCCGGAAGAGCATGTAAAGCACATTGAGTCTTTTGGAATTCCTACTGCTGCTGCCAGGGTTTCTGCATCATTATATCCTAAAAAATCAGCGCCAATATCACGCCTTACCATCTCAGTGATCTCCTCTGAGGTCATCTCTTTGCCATTTGTAAATGTGGCAAGCTCTTTTTGTGATGGAAAGTCAATTCCGGCATAGCAAGGGAAGTTGATTTGAGGGTATGTGATTACCATGCTGATTTTTTTAGCGCCTGCTCTTTTGAGGGCTTTGATAATTGCCTTTGAGCTTGTCCCCCTAACCAGACTATCATCAACTACAATTACATGTCGACCTTCAATAATTTCCCTGATTGGAATAATCCAGCGATTAATCTCAACTCTGTCTGTCTGATGAGGTTCAATGAAACTGCGTAGGGGGCCTTTCTTGCTGTATCTGTCTTTTAGCAATCCCTCATCAAAAGGAATGCCCAACTCTTGAGCGTATCCAAGGGCAGCAGGACGTGCTGAATCTGGTACTGGAATTACTAGGTCTCCATCTTTAATCGGAAATTTTTTTGCAAGAAATTGCCCTATCCTTTTCCTAGAGACGTAAATATTTTTTCCTTCCATCTTACTTGCTGGATGTGCAAAATAAGTAAATTCAAAAGAACAGTGAGCTGTGGAATTTTCTTTTGAAAATCTTTCTGTTTCCAATCCATCTTTGCTTAGCTTGATTAATTCTCCAGGTGTAACATCTCTTTGTAGTTCTGCTCCTACTGCTGAAAGGGCTGATGATTCAGATGCAACAATGTAAGTATTATCAGACTTCTTGTAGCCCAAAACCATCGGTCGAAATCCTTTGGGGTCTCTTGCAGCATATACAGATTCGTCATCCGTGATAAAAGTAAAACAATAAGAGCCAATCATTTCGTTTTTTAAAATGGAAAGCGCTTTTCCCATTTGTCCGTTCTCAGAAATTAACGTTACTAGCCTTTGTGCCGCAACTAGAGTATCACTTGAATTTTGAGGGGTAAAGGAGCAGCCTCCAACTAGATTTGAAAGTTCTTGAACATTTGCTATGGTCCCGTTGTGTGCAATACACAGATCTTTTACTTTTAGTGGTTGTGCATTCTCAAGGGAGCTCCGTCCCATTGTGGAATATCGCACATGACCAATTACCGAAGGTGAACAATATTCTTCTGTAATTTTCTTAAATTCAGAAGACGCTGCAGATACCAGTCCCAATCTTTTCAAAGGTTCCTTTTTTGGGATTGCAATTCCCCACGCTTCTTGGCCCCTATGCTGGAGTGCACGTAACGCGTCAATTGCCATGGGAACTACGTTGGTGCCACTTAGACTGAAAATCCCTACAACACCACAGTTTTCCTTAACCATTCAGTACCAGTTCCCTCAACGAATTTATCCAAGCCTTTTGTGCCTTATCAACGCTTAGATCAATTAGAGATTTTTTTCCGCGGTTAAATTGAATTTTATTCCCACCAAATTTTCCGATCATTCTGTATGATACTTTATTTTTCTGTAAAATTGTTTCTAGCTTCTTGAAGTTTTTCTTTTCTACAACAAGAAGATATCTGGAATGACTCTCAGAAAACAATATTTTGTCAGAATCTAGTTTTTCCCCTGGAACTTTATCTAAGGATATCTGACATCCAATTTGATTAGTCATACATAACTCAAATGCTCCAACTGCAAGTCCTCCCTTTGAGCAATCATGTGCATTTTTGATAATCCCTTTTTTAATTACATGAAGTACTGTTTCCATGTTTCTTTTTGATTCTTTAAAGTCAACTATTGGACAATTCCCTCCAACGAAATGGTGAATATACTCATAATATTCAGAACCTCCAAGTTCATTTTTGGTATCACCAATAATGATTAGACAGTCTTCATCTTCAACCTTTGGAGAGATAAGTGAGTTTTTGTCAATTAACCCCAAAACTCCTATTAGTGGAGTAGGCTTTATGGGGCCTACAGGTGTTTCGTTGTAGAGGCTTACCTTTCCACCAATACACGGAATTTTAAAGTATTTTGCAAAATCAGTTATTCCCTTTAGTGATTCCAAAAATGTCCAGAAAATTTCTGGATTTTCTGGGTTTCCAAATTGCAAATGATCAAGCATCCCAATTGGTCGTGCTCCAGTGCATACAACATTTCTACATGCTTCCTCAAAGCATCCAATTGCTCCCTCCCGTGGATTGATGTAGCAATGTTTGGGATTTCCGTCAATTTTTACTGAAAGGAATTTTCCATTATCTAATCTTAAAACAGATGCATCTTGTCCTGGCTTTACTACTGTTCTTATTCCAACCTCGTGATCATATTGACCATAAACCCAAATTTTACTGGCAATGTTTGGAGAGGAAATTAGTGCCATCATCGTTTTTGAGAAATTGGAAATTGGACGAAGTTTTTTTTCTTTTTGAATGGTTTCTAGATATGCGGGTTTTTTTGATGTTCTATCAAGAAGAGGCGCGTTTGCTACAATTTCAGTAGAAATGTTTGCAAATGTTTTGTTTCCTTTTTTAACATGCAGAAGGTTTCCTGAAGTAACATGACCAATTACCGAACATGCAATGCGGAATTTTTTACAAATCTCTTGCAGTTTCTTTAATTTTTGTTTACTTGTAATTATTAGCATTCTTTCTTGTGATTCCGATATCATGATTTCGTCAGGATCCATCCCAGGTTCTCTAGTATGCACTTTGTCAACATCCATCTCTATTCCGATACCCAGCGTATCTGCAGTTTCAGATAAAGCACAAGACAAGCCACCACCACCAAGATCCTTTAATGCTTTGATTAGATGGTGATTTCTAGCCTCAAGTATTGCCTCGATGATTAATTTTTCAATAAATGGATCAGGAATTTGAACTGCAGACCTGTTTTCGGATTCCAGAGAATCTGAAGCAAATTGTGAGCCTCCTATACCATCTCGTCCTGTGGCACCACCCATCAAAATTACTAGATCTCCCTTGTTGGCGTGATTTTTTATTAGATTTTCTTTTTTTCCAAAGCCAACTGCGGCGACATCGACTAGTGCATAGTTTGAATAACACTCATCAAATTCCACTTCTCCACCAATCGTAGGAATTCCCAAGCAGTTTCCATAATCTGCAATTCCAGTTACAGCATTTTTAAAAAGCCATCTTGCTTGCGGATCTTTTTCTATATTTCCAAATCTTAATCCATCAAAGATTGCAATGGGCCTTGTACCAGCTGATAAAATATCACGAATTACCCCGCCCACTCCGGTTGCTGCTCCGCCGTATGGTTCAACTGCTGAAGGATGATTGTGACTCTCAATGTGTGCAGTAATTACGTATCCATCTCCAACATCTAAAACTCCCGAATCATATCCCTTTTCAGAGATAACCAATGGTCCGGTCATCGGCAACATTTTTAGATGTTTTTTAGATGATTTGTAAGAGCAATGCTCAGACCATTCAGCTGCAACCATTTGCAGTTCGGTTGACGTAGGTTCTCGTCCAATTTTGGATTTTAAGTCTACTATTTCTTGCGGTTCTAAACTCAATGTTTAACACCCATTGTACTTAGCAGTGATTCAAAAATCAGCGATGATGGTTTGTTATCCATTGGGTTAATCTCGGACTCGACTGCACGTTCTGGATGTGGCATCATTCCAACAACATTTCCATCCTCGTTGCATACACCTGCAATTCTATCAGAAGAGCCATTTACAACTTTGTCATATTTAAAAACAATTTGATTGTGCTTCTTTAGTTTTTTTAGAGTAGTCTCATCAACAAAATATCTGCCCTCGCCATTGGCAATTGGAATGGGGATTTTCTGATTTAATTTGAATTGGCTAGTAAAAGGTGTGCTATTGTTTTCAACTACTAAATTTGTCCATTTGCACATAAAATTCAATGAGTTGTTTTTGAGAAGTACACCTGGCAATAGTCCAGATTCTACTAGAATTTGAAATCCGTTGCATACGCCCAAAATAGGAATTCCTTTTTCTGCCATTTTTTGAACATCTTTAATGATAGGACTGTGAGCAGCGATTACACCTGCTCTTAGTCTATCACCGTATGAGAATCCTCCGGGAAGAATTACCGCATCTATATTGTTTGGAAGACCCTTCTCATGCCAAAAATATTGAGCGTTAAGATTAAAGACATCTGTTAAAACATGAAACATATCTCGATCGCAATTACTTCCTGGAAAAACTACAACCCCAACATTCACAACAATATTACCTTAAAGAGATATTTAATTTGAATCTGTTCAGAAACTGAATATCAAGAACATTTGGCAACTTTTTGATACTTAGTACTGTTGGGAAATTAGAATCAAGTTAATCGAATACATCTATTGTGACTTTGCTTACCATTGGATTGTAAATGCGTAATTCATCACAAATTTCCTGAATTTTTTTTCCTGCAGTTTTTTTGTCTTTTTCCTTAATGGTGAATTTCAGCATCTTGGCAGTCTTAATTTTAGATACAGATTTGTGACTGCCTTTTAGCACAAGATCATTTAGGATGGTTTCTCCTTCTGGATCACTAATTCCGGGCTTGTTTTCAATGGTCACATGAACAGTGTAAGTAGCCATGAATGTCTTGAAAAATAAAATTGAGGTTAATCTATCTTCCGAATATTTTTTTGCTTTTATACATAAATTGCAAAAGATGTAGATACATGGTTTTGAGGATGAGTTGTTGTATAGCGTCACCCAAAACTGGTATTATTATAGAATTTGGATTCGGGGTTTTTTAATAAAATTAAATTCATTATTTTCATTAGGAATAGTTTTCCAAGAATATTTTTGTTTTAATGTGTGATTTGAGTTTAGGCCTTGTGTTTTTTCAAGCCATCTTCCAAAACTATATTCAATACATGTGAAAAACTCACAGATTTTGAAGAGGTTTTTATCATTTTGGCTTGTAGGTTTCTCAATTTTTCAGCATTAGTATCGTCCAATACAATTGTAACCCTTGATCCCATATTCTTATAATCACTTTTTCATATAAAAGTAATCCTAAAATTTCACCTTTCTCAATTATTTCGCCACATTATAATCATTTACGATGAATATCATGTAAAATTTTGTAGTTTTTACTATGATATTAGTTATTTTAATATTTAATTCTTAGATTCTCAAAACAGTAAAGTCAGCAATCGTTATCATCTATAGTATCATTACACTCTTTTGGATCCAATATAAGGAAATGATATAGGATTGATTTTCTGTGAGACATTTGTATTATTTTTCCTATGTTTTTGAGTTATTAAGCGGATGTTTATAAAAAAGCTACTCCTTAGTGCTTATTTCATCTTTAATTTTTCTACAATCGCCATAGAGAATGGATCTGCTTGCATGGAATTTATAATAGAAATTCCTTACAAATAACAATTGTCAAGGCAAAGGTATTGGAAGATAACACCAGATGAAATTGAAAAATTTACCTATAATGAAGACAAAATGCTAAATTGGGAAATTAAATGCATAAGAGAACCCGAAGAAAAGGCAATATTCATTGGCTTGTTTCTTTACAGGCATGGCACTCCATTTGATTATGAGTCGGTGAAAGGTATTACATATTATTATAACAATATTCCTCGCTCAGAATTACCTTCCATTACTGAATTTCTTCAAAAGCGATTTGGTGGAAAAGAGTTGGAAAAGGGGGATAGAATATTCCTAAAAGGTTCAAGGGAAATCTTCTCCGCAAAGGAGATTGCAACGTTGGCACGAGAGATGGAGACAAATTTCAACACAAAGGCAGTAATCTCGTTGGAATTTAAAGACCTTAGCCAAGAAGAAATAAAAGAAAGTGGTATGCCTGAGTCAAAATTACTCCCAATACCAGGCAAATAGATAAGTTTGCTTAAGATAGATAGAACTTAGATGTCCGAGCTGAATGAAATCCGTTATCATCTCGAGGAACTTAGAAAACGTTTACTGAGAATCGTCATAGTTATTGGAATAATTGCAGTTTTTGTACTTACGTTTCATGTGGAACCATTTGAATTTGCAGGATCTACATTATACTATCCATACCTAGAACCGCTTGATAACATTGCCGCACAGATTACCAAACACATGAAAGATACTCTTGTTCCTGAAAACGTACAACTAATTCAAACAGCCCCAGGTCAAGCCTTCTTTGCTCAAGTCTACATTGCAGCTTTGGTGGGAATTGTAGTTGGCATGCCAGTAATTATCAAAGAGTTAGTTGGCTTCATAAAACCCGCTCTAAAAGAAAATGAAATTAATGTTAGCAGAAGTATTTCCATTCCTGCACTAGGATTATTTGTAGTAGGATGTGTATTTTCATATAATTTTGTAATTCCCTACATTCTTGAATTTTTATATCGGTACGGTGAATCTGCTGGCCTAATTACTTTTCTTAATGTGATGGACTTTGTTACATTTGTTTTACAATTTTTGTTAGCATTTGGATTGTCTTTTCAGCTACCTCTGGTAATGTATGCAATTACAGGATCAGGTATGATTGACGCAAATTTTTGGAGAAAAAATATACGATATGCAATTGTAATCATTGTGATCTTTGGCGCAGTAATTACACCTGATGGTAGCGGAGTAACAATGTGGTTTATAGCGGGACCCATGATTGCATTGTATTTTGCAGGAATGATCATCATTGAGCGTAAAGAACGAAAAAAGTTGAACACTTAAATCTAAAATCAATGAACTGGTATTTAGAATGTTTCTGACAAATATCAGCGCCTTCATTCAGGGTCCAGAGTTGATAATAGTTATAATAATAATTGGCATTTTGATTTTTGGTGCAAAGAAAATACCAGAGCTTGCAAAAACTTTTGGTAAAGCCAAAGGGGAATTTGAAAAAGGAAAAATTGAGGGTGAAAAAGAGCTTAAAGATTTCAAAGAGAAAAGCTCCAGTAATGTTAATGCCAAAGAAACAAAAACAGATTAATTTTCCGCAGTTAAAATTAGTTCATCCATAATCTTTGAAAATTCATTTTCAAACTTACCTCTTCCAAAAAGCCCTGAAAGTAGCCTGGATCCTTTTGACTTAAAATCAACAGTAACAACAATTCTTGTGCCTTCTGGTGTTTGTTCATACTCTTCAGTGATTTGAGTTCCCTTTGCATCGCCACCAACAATAAAAGTTTCATGAATTGATGGTTCGTCGATTACATGTTTTGCCATTACTATCAACTCCTTTCCAGCAATGTTGAGATGCTCCTCTACAAGAGTGGTGTTTGGTCTAACTGAAATAACCCTTATTGAAGGAAAAAATTGTGGCATGTTAGTTTGAAATAATTTATAATTTGTGGCGATTTCAAAAATTTTTTCTCTTGTTGCATTTGTAAATTTTTCAAACTTTACTTTTGTCAATTTTAATTTAAAAAGTTCCCCATCGTTGGTATAAATCGTGCTCTAAATCAAATTGGTCTAAACATTTACCTACACCGTGATTTACAATATCATCTATGGTTTTGGGTTTGGTATAAAATTCAGTAACAGGTGGCAAAATTACAACTCCTATTCGAGATAATTTTAACATGTTTTGAAGATGTATTGCAGAAAGAGGGGTTTCTCTAACCATTAAAATTAATTTTCTAGATTCTTTAATTGTTACCCCCGCTGCTCTTGCAACTAATGTTTCATCATATCCATTAGCGATTGCAGATAATGTCTTCATGCTACAAGGTACTACTATCATCCCATCAACCTTATGAGTTCCACTTGAAACACTTGATGCCATGTTTTTCTCATCAGAAGTGTTGGTAGCCAAAGATGTTACATAGTCAGGCGTGTATTCAGTTTCCATAGAGATACATTTTTCTGCCCACTCGGACATTATCAAATGAGTCTCAACGCCTAATTTTTTTAGAATTTCAAGCATTCTAATTCCATATATTACTCCCGTACTGCCAGTAATTCCTATGATTAATTTCATGAATACTCTATTTGGTTATGGTATTTTATGTAATAGTTACAAAACAAAATTTAGCACTAGTAAATCAGAAATTTTGAGCCTCATCGTTTTGTGCCTCGTCTAACTCCTTCTGAGCTTTTCTTCGTTTGAGCCATAAGGATATCCCACCTGCAGCCATCGCAGTGAACAAAATAACTCCCGCCATTTGTAACTCGAAGGAATAAAACACAAATTCATTACAAGTTAGATTAAAAAAAATCTTGTGTTTAATTAATTGAGCCAAACTATTGAAAATTAGCTATATTACCTCCTGTTTTGCACTTAAATTGTGATAAATCCATCTGAGATCAAAAAAATTGTAAATAATTACTCTGATGTGAAAATAGCAGTACTAGGAAGCCATTCTGCCTTGGAGATTATGGATGGTGCAAAAGAAGAAAATTTTCAGACAACAGTTTATTGCCAAAAGGGAAGAGAGGGCCCATATCGTAGATTTGGAAGGATAGCCGATGAAATTGTTGTTTTAAATAAATTCAAAGACATGGCTTCTGCAAAAAATCAAAAAATTCTCAGAGACACAAATGCAATAGTAGTTCCTCACAGGTCACTAACAGTTTATCTAGGATACAAAATTCTTGAGAATTCTTTTAAGGTTCCAATCTTTGGAAATAGAAAATTATTCCAAGCTGAAGAGCGTACCGCAAAACGAAATCAATATTACCTGTTAAAGAAGGCTAGAATAAAATTTCCTAAATTGTTTAAGAATCCAAAAAATATCAACAAGCCATGTATTGTTAAAGTTCAGGAAAAAAACAGACCCCTTGAACGTGCGTTTTTTACAGTTTCCTCTTACAAAGACTATTTAGAAAAATCTAAAGCCAAAATAAAACAAGGATTGATTTCAAGGAAAGATTTAGAAAAATCAAGTATCGAAGAATTGATAATTGGGACTTACATGAATTTTAACTACTTTTACACTCCAATCTCTGATCAAGTAGACTTTATTGGAATAGAGCGAAGATTACAAACTAACATCCACGACTATAATGCACTTCCCGCAAGGCAACAAATGGAAATTAACATAGACCTTCAAAATATCGAGGTAGGTCACACCCCAGCAAGCATTAGAGAATCTCTTTTGGATAAAGTAATCAAAATGGGTGACAAGTTTGTTGCGGCAGTAAAAAGAGAATATGTTCCCGGAATTATTGGCCCTTTTTCGTTACAGAGTGTAATTACAAAGGATTTGGAATTAATTGTTTATGATGTATCTCTAAGAGTTCCAGGAAATCCAATCGTTGCTACAACTAGCCCATATACCAAATACCAGTATGGACAAACTTTTGGGGTGGGGCGAAGAATTGCTATGGAAATTAGACGGGCTCAGGAAGAAGGACGTTTAGACGAAATAGTTACCTAGAAAAAATTTCGTTTGCCCAAAATAAGAGAATAGAAAAGGCGTTACCTCTTTCTTACAGAACTTTGAGAGATTTCCTCCCGTGGTCAGGTCTTTAAATGCCTGATTGCCTTTTTTGTTCTGCGAGGTCACGCAGTTTAATCGCCAGATTTTGCAACTAACGACATTAATTACTATAGGAAATTGTGGTATTTAAGATATTGTATAAATTTTTTTAATAAACATGAACATAATATGTAAATTTTTTACAGGTATCGATCAGTTCTTCGTTTATAGATCCATACCCATATTCAAAAAAACACCAAAAAAATTTATGTTATTCAAAAAATAAAATTAATTGTTAATTGGCCGGATTAGGAAATATGTTGAATACCTAACGTTTTGTTTCAAATAATTAAACGGTTTGATGTTTGAAATAAAATTGCTGGGTGCCA
>Ga0209987_10001063_pt1 | contig 14805 bp, 12 predicted proteins | sample N074metaG_FD_182134 | JGI IMG/M metagenome (GOLD analysis project Ga0209987, IMG submission 182134) | Deep subsurface microbial communities from Kermadec Trench to uncover new lineages of life (NeLLi) - N074 metaG (SPAdes) (version 2) | ecosystem: Environmental > Aquatic > Marine > Ocean trench... | reverse complement strand
AACAGGAACGGCGCGACGCGGTTGACCGGGTGGCGGCCGAGCAGCGTGTACCACAGGCCGTAGCCGAGCGCGGTCATGACCAGGCCGAGATAGGCCACCGTGCCCCACACCACCCAGTCGGCCGAGACGACATGGGCGACGTGGTCGCTTTCGAAAATCAGCGACATGACGAACAGCTGTGGCGCGGCGAACACCGACATCCAGGCGATCAGGGCGACGCCGCCGACGCCGACGATCCGGCGCACCATGATCTGCCCGAGCGCCCAGGTCATCGAACCGGCGACGACCAGCGCGACGGCGGTCGAAGCGCCGACCAGGCGCGGCTCGCCGACGATCACCGCGACGCCAACGAAGGCGATCCCGATGCCCAGCCATTTCCGCGCGCCGGGCTTTTCCTTGAGCAGCACGACACCGAGCAGCACCAGGAAAGGGACTTCGAGCTGGATCACCAGGACGGCCGTCGAGGCGTCCATGCCAACCAGGCCACTGAACGTCAGGCTGTACTGGATCGCCCCCGAAACCAGAGCGATCGCGAAGATCTGCCCCATGTGACGCCACGGCGGTTTGACGAACCAGACCAGCGTCAGCGCCGTCAGGGTGAACCGTATGGCCATCAGCAGAATCGGTGGGAAATGGTCGATCGCCGCCTTGGCGAACACTAGGCCCATGCCCCACAGGAGGGCGACGGCGATGCCCATCGCCATGTCCTGACCGCGCAGCGCCACCGATCGAACCCCCGAATTTGCCATCGCCGCGCCGCACCGGCGCCAAGAGCCCGCCACGCTAATGCATAATCCGATCGATTGAAATCGATCGGATTATGCCAGCCTGCGCCAACCTTATTGGGACAAGAGGCGGGCCGCCGACCGTTCGGCCAGCTTTGTGGGATAAAGAGTGGCATGCGCGGCGACTGAGCGTAGGTCGCCTTTACGGCGTATAGGTGACCGGACAACGAGCTACAAGTATGGCTACGTGCGCCAACGATGTTCGGCCTGTCGGCGTTTGACATCGATCGATGACCGCCGCGCTTGGCCGTTCCATATGACGCCGAGCCGGGGTACGCTCGGACAAAGGCGCGCGGTCGGGAAAGGGAGGTTCGGACACTATGAGCGGCACTTGGCAGGTCGGCGTCGATATCGGCGGCACCTTCACCGACATCGTCGCGGTCGACGCGGCGGGCGGCGCCCCGCGCGAGGCCAAGGTCAAGAGCGTCGCCGGCGAGCCCGAGGCGAGCCTCGACGCCGCGTTGGCCGCGGTCGGGCTCGACTGGGATGTGGTCGACGACTTGATGCACGGCACCACGCTGGCGACCAACGCGATCGTCCAGGACCGCCTGGCGCCGGTCGCGCTGATCGCCACCGAGGGCTTCGGCGACGTGCTCGCCATCGGGCGCCAGAACCGGCGCGAGCTCTACCGGCTCGACGTTCCGCCCAAGCTGCCGCCGCTGGTGCCCGAGGCGCTGCGTCTCGAGGTGCGCGAGCGGGTCGACGGCGACGGCGCCGTCAGAATCGCGCTGGACGACGACGAGGCCGCCCGGGTCATCGAGTCGCTCGCCGCGCTCGGCGTCGACGCGGTCGCGATCGCCCTGCTCAACGCCTACGCCAACCCGGTGCACGAGAAGGCGCTGGCGGCGCGGCTCGACGGCGCGGCGCGGCACGTCGCGCTGTCGCACCAGGTCAACCCGGAAGCGCGCGAGTTCGAGCGGACCAGCGCGACGGTGCTCAACGCGGCGCTGATGCCGCTGATCGGGGTCTACCTGGACAAGCTGCTCGACCGCGCCGGCAACCGCACGCGGCTGCACCTGTTCCACTCGGCCGGCGGCATGGCCTCGCCCGAGGCGATGCGCGACCGGCCGCTGGCGCTGGCCCTTTCGGGACCGGCGGCCGGCGTCGCGGCGGCCGGCCGCGCGGCGCGCGAGCTGGCCATCGATCACGCCATCAGTTTCGACATGGGCGGCACGACCACCGACGTCTGCCTGATCGTCGACGGTGCGGCGCAGATCTCGAGCAACCGCACGTTGGCCGGCCGGCCGATGCGCCAGCCGATGGTCGCGGTCGAGTCGATCGGCGCGGGCGGCGGCTCGATCGCGCGCGTCGAGGGCAGCGCGATCCGCGTCGGGCCGGCGAGCGCCGGCGCCGATCCCGGACCCGCGTCGTATGGCCAGGGTGGCGCGGACGCCACGGTGAGCGACGCCAACCTGCTGCTCGGCTATCTGGTCGACGACCGCGTCTTGGGCGGCACCGTGCGGCTCGACCGCGCGCTCGCCGAACGCGCCGTCGGCGCCATCGCGACGGCGTTCGGCGTCGGCGTCGACGAAGCGGCGCTCGGTATCTTCCGCGTCGCCAACGCCAACATGGCGCGCGCGCTTCGACGGGTGACCGTCGAGCAAGGCGTCGACGCGCGCCGCTGCGCTCTGATCGCCTTCGGCGGCGCCGGACCGATGCACGCCATCGCGCTGGCCCGCGAATGCGGCATCGAGCGCGTCGTCGTGCCGCGCGCGTCCTCGGTCTTCTCGGCGCTCGGCTGTCTGTCGGCCGATCTGAGCTATGCCCAGCAGCAGACCGTGCATATGGCGAGCGGCGGCTGGGACGCGGCCCGCCTGGCGGGTTTGCGCGACCCGCTGGTCGAGCGTCTCACGGCGCCGCTGCGCGCCGCCGGCCACGACGCCGGCGTGCTGACCGTCAGCGACGTCGCCATGGTGCGCTACGCCGGCCAGAGCTATGCCGTCGAGGTGCCCTACGCGGCGCCCGCCGAGCCCGAACGACTGGGCGCCGATTTCCGCGCCGCGCACCGCGCGCTCTACGGTTTCGACACCGAGGAGGCGTGGGAGCTCGAGGCGATCCGGGTCACGGTCGCGGCGCCGCCGCGCCAATCGCGCGACGACGCACCGGCGCCGCCCGGCGGCACGGCGACGGCCCATGCCAGCGCGCCGTGCCTGTTCGAGGGCGCCGGCTGGCTCGAGACGCCACGCTACGACCGTGCCGCGCTGGGTGTCGAACAACGCATTTCCGGCCCGGCGATCATCGAGGACGAATGGTCGACCGTCGTCGTCGAGCCGCGCGCGACCGCCTGGGCCGACGCCCTGGGTCATCTGCACATCGACGTGGCGGGCGCGTCATGACGGCAACCGTCGATCCCTTCACCGTCGAGGTCATCCGCAACGCGCTGACCGCGATCGCCGAGGAGATGTCGGCCGTCGTCATGCGCTCGGCGCGCTCGCCGCTGTTGCGCGAGGCCGGCGACCTGTCGTCGGCGATCACCGACGCCACCGGCGAGCTGATCGCCCAGGGCCGCGACATCCCGGTCCATCTCGGCGTCATGCCGGCGACGGTCAAGGCCTTCCTCGAACGCGTCACGGCGGCGCGCCTGACGCCCGGCGACGTCTGGCTGCTCAACCTGCCCGAGGTCGGCGGCAACCACCTGCCCGACGTCAAGGCGATCCGCCCGGTGTTCCGCGACGGCGTGCTCGAGGCGTTCGCCGTCAGTCTGGCGCACTGGGCCGACGTCGGCGGCGCCCTCCCGGGCAGTTATGTCCCGGGCGCCACCGACGCCTGGCAGGAGGGTCTGCGCATCCCGCCGCTCCGCATCTTCACCGCCGATGGTCCCGACCAAGAGAAGCTCGATATCGTGCTCGCCAACGTGCGCGGCGCCGACGAGCGCATGGGCGACATCCTGGCCCAGATGGCGGCGACGCGCACCGCCGAGCAGCGCCTCGGCGAGCTCTACGATCGCTTTGGCGTGGCGCTGCTGCGCGATGCCGTCGCGGCGCTCAACGACCAGTCCGAGGCACAGACGCGTGCCGCGCTGGCCGCGCTGCCCGACGGCGTCTACCAGGGCGAGGACTGGCTCGACGACGACGGTTCGGGCGGGCCGCGGGTCGCCATCCGCGTGCGCATCACGCTCGGCGGCGGCGCGGCGACCTTCGATTTCTCGGATAGCGCCGACGCCGTGCCCGGGCCGCTCAACACCACCCGTTTCGCGACCGCCGCGTCGGTCTACTACGCGGTCAAGGCGTTCGCCGCGCCCGATGTGCCGCCCAACGCCGGCTGCTACCGCCCGATCACGGTGATCACCCGGCCGGGCTCGATCCTCGAGGCGCCGGTCGATCGTCCCGTGGTCGGCGGCAACCACGAGACCGCGCAGCGCATCGTCGACGCCATCGTGCTGGCGCTCGAGCCGGCGATCCCCGAGCGGCTGACGGCGGGCGGGCCGACCACCTCGGGGCTCCTGCTGTTCAGCGGGCCGCACCCGCGCGACGGCCGCTGGACGACGTTCTACGAGCCGCACGGCGGCGGCGAGGGCGCGCGCGCCGACCGCGACGGCATGGACGTCGTGCGCATGCATATGTCGAACGTCATGAACACGCCGGCCGAGATCGTCGAGACCGAATACCCGCTGCGCGTCGAGCGCCAGACGTTGCGCCGCGGCTCGGGCGGCGCCGGTCGCCATCGCGGCGGCGACGGCCTGGTGCGCGCCTACCGCGTCACCGGCGACGGCGTCGCGCTGACGACGATGGTCGAGCGCCGCGTGGTGCCGCCCTACGGTCTTCAGGGCGGCGAACCCGCGGCGCCCTATCGGATCACGCTGGAGCGCGCGACCGGCGAGCGCGAGGAACTGCCGGGCAAGATACACATCAAGCTCGCCAAGGGCGACCTCGTCATCATCGAGACGTGCGGCGGCGGCGGCTACGGCGTCGCGACGTAAGAGGAGGGCAGGGACCGCGACATGAAGCTCGAAGGCAGGAAGGCGATCGTCACCGGCGGCGCCAAGGGCATGGGCGCGGCGATCAGCCTGACGCTAGCGCGCGAGGGCGCCGACTTGCTGCTCACCGCGCGCGACACCGACGCGCTCGACGTCGTCGCGGACGAAGCGCGGGCGTTGGGCCGCGCCGTCGAGGTCGTCGCCTGCGACGTCACCGACGAGGCCCAGGTCGCGGCGATGGCCGACCGCGCGCGCCAGGCGTTCGGCGGGCGCATCGACATCTTGGTCAACGTCGCCGGCGTCACCGGGCCGATCGAGACGCCGGTCCAGGACATCGCGGTCGAGGATTTCGACCACGTCATCACGTCGAATATTCTGGGGACCTTCCTGCCGATCAAGCACGTCATGCCGACGATGATCGCCCAGCGCTACGGCAAGATCGTCAACATCGGCGGTTCGTCCGGCCTGCGCGGCTATAAGTTCCGCACCGCGTACTCGTCGTCGAAGTGGGCGATCCGCGGGCTGACCCGCACCATCGCGCTCGAGGCCGGGCCGCACAACATCAACGTCAACGTCGTCTGCCCGGGCATCGTCGAGACGCCGCGCATGCAGAAACTCGTCGTCGAGAAGGCGCGGGTGCGCGGCTGGACCGAGGACGCGGTCTACGCGGAATACGTCGAGGAGATGGCGCTCAAGCGCGTCACGACGCCCGAAGACGTCGCCAACGCCGTCCTGTTCATGGCGAGCGACGACAGCCGGAACATGACCGGCAAGGAAATCGCCGTCGACGGCGGCTGGGACGTCTGAACCAGAGAGGAGACGCCGCCACGCCCGGTCGGTATCGACCGGCTGGCCGGGCCGCGCCGCATCGACACCGTCGGCGGCCGCATGGCGCTCGGCGCGCTGACCACGATTACCGATGTCCTGCGGCGCCCCGACATGGCGACGCTCGGGCCGTCGCGGTTTGCCGCCTCGTCGGGCACTGGAATGCCCGCAGCCGAGCGATCCGTGCCGGCCGGCCCCGGAAAATGTATACTGCTTACGTTTTAGAGAGGGCCGCGGGGGCGTTAGAACTTCTTGTAGGCTTTCTTGAGTGCGACCAGCGGGTGCTCGGGCGACATCTGGAACTTGACCAGGAGTTCGCGCGCGATCATGTCGCGGTCCTGCTGGTTGTCGGGCAGGGTCATGTCCTCGGGCACCGTGACCCAGCCGTTGATGTTGCGGTCGAACACCGCCGGGCGACCCTCCTCGTAGCCCATGTGGACGTCCTCGAGCCAGTTGAGATCGTCCCAGCCCATGATCTCCAGATAGCGCTCGAGGAAGGGCGTGAGGCGCGAATAGTCGGGCAGCAGGTTGATGTCGTAGCGGTAGCCGATGTGCTGCCCGATCGCCTGCTCGCGGTCGGTATCGAGGCCGTCCTCGGTGAGAAACTTGTCGATGTTCTTGTCGTCGCTCATGTCGGCTCTCCTAATACCGCGTCATATCTGGCCGGCCGACGGTGTGCTGGGTGCCGGCGAGCGGCACCATGGCCATGGCCGAGGCCTCCATGGTGAGCGCCGCGAGATCCTCGGGCTCGAGCGAATGCACGTCGGTCTTGCCGCAGGCCCGGGCCATCATCTGGCACTCGATGGTCAGCGTGTGCAGGAAGTTGTAGACCCGCTCGGCGGCCGCGTCGGGGTCGAGGCGGGCGCGCAAGACGGGGTCCTGGGTCGCCACGCCGACCGGGCAGCGCCCGGTGTGGCAATGGTAGCAATATCCCGCCTCGACGCCGATCTCCTTGGGGAAGTCGGCCTCGGGGATGTCCTTGTTGCAGTTGAGCGCGATCATCACGGAGGTGCCGACGGCGACCGCGTCGGCGCCCAGCGCCAACGCCTTGGCGAGGTCGCCGCCGTTGCGGATGCCGCCGGCGTAGATCAGGGTGATCTCGCCCGACTTGCCGAGTTCGTCGAGCGCCTTGCGCGCCTGGCGGATGGCGGCGATGCCGGGCACGCCGGTCTCCTCGGTGGCGAGGTGCGGGCCGGCGCCGGTCGAGCCTTCCATGGCGTCGATGTAGATCGAGTCCGGGTCGCACTTGATGGCCATGCGCACGTCGTCGTAGACCCGCGCGGCGCCCAGCTTGAACTGGATCGGGATCTCGCCGTTGGTCGCCTCGCGAATCTCCTGGACCTTGAGCGACAGGTCGTCGGGGCCCAGCCAGTCGGGATGGCGCGCCGGCGAGCGCTGGTCGATGCCGGCCGGCAGCGAGCGCATTTCGGCCACCTGGTCGGTCACCTTCTGGCCCATCAGGTGGCCGCCGAGGCCGACCTTGCAACCCTGGCCGATGAAGAACTCGCAGCCGTCGGCGAGTTGCAGGTGGTGCGGGTTGAAGCCGTAGCGCGACTGGATGCACTGATAGAACCACTTCGACGAAAAGCGCCGCTCGTCGGGGATCATGCCGCCCTCGCCCGAACACGTCGCGGTGCCCGCCATGGTGGCGCCGCGGGCCAGCGCCATCTTGGCCTCGTAGCTCAGCGCGCCGAAGCTCATGCCGGTGACGTAGACCGGGATGTCGAGCTCGATCGGCCGCTTGGCGCGCGGCCCGATGACCGTCTTGGTATCGCACTTCTCGCGGTAGCCCTCGATGACGAAGCGGGTCAGGGTGCCGGGCAGGAAGGTCAGGTCGTCCCACGTCGGGATCTTCTTGAACAGCGCCATGCCGCGCATGCGGTAGCGCCCGAGTTCGGCCTTGATATGGATGTCGTCGATGACCCGGGGCGTGAACATGAAGTTCTCGCCGAGCACATCCTTATTGCGGTCCGCAACGCCGTTGCCCTTGGTCATGGCCATGCTCTCCTAAAGAACCATCTTCTTTTCGCTCGGCTCGAGATTGTCGTAATTCCAGAGCTTCTTGCCGGAGACGATCTTCTGCATCTTTTCGACGCCCCTGGGCGCCGCCAGATCGTAACGCGCGAGCTTGGCGGTCAACCAGCGGACATCGAGTTCGGTCATCTCGCCGGGCACCGCGTCGACGCCCAACTCGGCGATCTCGCCGCCCACGTAGATCGTGCCGTCGTACATCGAATCGCCCAGGTTCTTGCCGGCGTCGCCGAGCACCACCATGCGGCCGCGCTGCATCATGAAGCCCGAGAACGCCCCGGTGCGGCCGCCGACGATGATGGTGCCGCCCTTCTGGTCGATGCCGGTGCGCGCGCCGACGTCGCCGCGGCACACCAGGTCGCCGCCGCGGATCGCCGCGCCGAAGCACGAGCCGGCGTTCTTCTCGACGATCACCGTGCCGGCCATCATGTTCTCGGCGAACGACCAGCCCACCCGGCCCGAGACGCGCACGTTGGGGCCGTCGATCAGGCCGATACCGAAATAGCCCAGGCTGCCCTCGAAGTAGAGCTGCAGGCGGTTGAGGATGCCGACGCCCAGCGAATGCTTGGCCAGCGGGTTCTTGACCACGATGGTGCCGTGGCCGTCGCTCATCAGCGCGCGGATTTTCAGGTTGATGGCGGTGGGCTCCATCTCGCCGGCGTCGAACTCGGCGCGCTTGTTGAAGTCGACCTCGAAGGCGCCGGCGTAGAGGAAGTGGTCCTCCTCGGTGGGCGAGAAGAAGACCTGCTGGGTGCGCCCGGCGAGCTGCTCGGTGTGCATCCCCATGTGGTGCGATTCGTCGTCTAGGTGCGCCATACCCGGACCTCTCCTTCGTAGGGGTCGGTGGTGTCGATCTCGTCGGGGAAGATAGTGCGGATCGCCACTTCCTCCGAGGCCAGGGCGATGAAGTCGTCCGACTCGTAGAGCACCATCGGCTTGGCCGCCATGACGTCCTTGGCCATGCCCAGGCTGTCGTGGGTGGCGACCAGATAGGTGAACACGCCGTCGAGCTCGGTGATCGAGTCGCGCATCGCATCCTCGAGTGGCTGGCCCCGTTGCTGGCGGTCGGCGATGTAGACCGCGATGAGCTCGGAATCGCAGTTCGACATGAAGCGGTGGCCGCGGTGCTCGAGGGCGCGGCGGCCCTTCCAGTAGTTGGTGAGCTGACCGTTGTGGACCACCGAGATGTCGCGGAACGGATAGGCCCAGTAAGGGTGGGCCGAGCGGATGTCGACGTCGGATTCGGTCGCCATGCGGGTGTGACCGATGGCGTGAGTGCCGGTGAACGAGCCGAGGCCGTACTGGCTCGACACCCGACCCGCGTCGCCGAGGTCCTTGATCAGCTCGAGGGCGTCGCCCATGGACAGGATCTCGGCGCCCTCGACCTCCTCGATATAATCGACCAGGCGCTTCAGGTCGCCGTCGAACTTGATGAGATAGCGAAAGGCGTAGTCGGTGGCCGCCTCGGCCTTGACGATCTCGCCGCCGAGCGACTCGATGCGGCGGTCGACCTCGGCGCGGCGCTCGACAAGCTGGCGGGCAATCTCGAAGCCCTTCAGGGTCTCTTCCTGCTCGGCGACCTTGAAGCGCATCACCAGCTCGCCCGAGGTCGGCAGGCCGTAGACGGCGAAGCCGGTCGAATCGGGGCCGCGGTGCTTTAACGACTGCAGCATCGAGGTCATCTCAGCCCCGATGTCGCCGCTGGCGCCGCGATGGATGATTCCGGCAATTCCACACATGGCAGTCATGCTCCTTTAAGTTTGGCGCGCCGCCGCCCCTCTTCGGGCGCGCCGATCGATTCAGCGGTGGGCGGCCCGCCTACGGCAGGCAGTCCCAATAGCTCTCCAGGTCCCACTCGGTGACGGTGGCGTTGAACTTCTCCCACTCGTCGCGCTTGTAGTGGGTGAACACGCGGTACATATCGCCGGGCAGCGCGGCCTTGACGACCTCGTCGGCCGCCATCCGGTCGAGCGCCTCGCCGAGCGACATGGGCAGCTTGGTGACCTGCTTGCCGGCCTCCATGGCCTCGTAGATGTTGCGCTCCTCGGGCTCGCCCGGGTCGAGGTCGCGGGCGATGCCGTCGTCGAACGCCTTGAGCAGGGCGGCGGCCATCAGGTAGGGGTTGACCATCGAATCGACCGAGCGGTACTCGAAGCGGCCGGGCGCCGAGATGCGCAGCGCGCAGGTCCGGTTCTGATAGCCCCAGTCGGCGAAGACCGGCGCCCAGAAGCCGGTGTCCCACAGGCGGCGGTAGGAATTCACCGTCGAGGAACCCAGCGCGGTCAGGGCGCCGACGTGTTCCATGACGCCGCCGATGCACTGCAGGCCGATCGGCCCCGGTTTGCGGGCATCGAGTTCGGGCACCGGTAAGAAGGTGTTCTCGCCGCCCTTGAGGTGCATATAGACGCCGTCGAGGCCGGGCCGCTGCTCGGCGTGGGCGGTGTTGACCAACTGGTCCTCGCCGCCGCGCCAGAGCGACATGTTGTGGTGGCAGCCGTTGGCCGAGACGCCCATGAAGGGCTTCGACATGAAGCAGGCGATGAGGTTGTTCTCGCGCGCCACCTGGGCGCAGATCTGGCGGTAGGTGGTGAGCCGGTCGCTGTTGCGCATCGGTTCGTCGAACATCCAGTTGAGCTCGAGCTGGCCGGGGGCGTCCTCGTGGTCGCCCTGGATCATGTCGAGGCCCATCGCCTGGCTGTACTCGATGACCCGCATGAACACCGGGCGCAGGCTCTCGAACTGGTCGATGTGATAGCAATTGGGCTTCGAGAAGCCGCCGTCGGGCAGGCCGTCCTCGCCCTTCTTCAGCCACATCATCTCGGGCTCGGTGCCGATGCGCAGGTGAAGGCCGTCGTGCTTCGCCTTGAACTCTTGGTGGATGATGCGCAGGTTGCCGCGGCAGTCCGAGGTCAGATGGCCGCCGGGGTTGTCGCGTTCCTCGCGATTGCGGAAGCAGGTGCAGAAGACCCGCGCCACCCGCGTGTCCCAGGGCAGCTGGCAGAAGGTTTCGGGGTCGGGTATGCCGACCAGCTCGGACGACTCGGGGCCATAGCCGATGTACTGGCCGTGGCGGTCGACGAACAGGTTCGCGGTCGAGCCGTAGACCAGCTGGAAGCCGCGTTCCGCGATCGCCTCCCAGTGGTCGGCCGGGATGCCCTTGCCGACGATGCGGCCGGTCACCGAAACGAACTGGTAGTAGATATAGGTGATGCCGAGCTCGTCGATCTTGGCCCGCACCTGCTTGACCAGTTCGTCGCGACCCTCTTGCGCGACATGTGCCTCGAGATCCGTCATGCTGTGTCTCCCCAATCGTCACCAAATTGAATTTGCCCGCATCTTGCGTGCGTAACGGCTCGGCCGGCGCGGCCGGAACCCACGATTATGTCGTCTATGTATCCCCTGTCACCGCCACCCCTAGCACCGCCACCCCTAGCTCCACGGGAACGGGCTGTTCGACACCGGGTGGAGCTTGCCCTCGGCATAGCGCGAGAAGCGGAACGGCGCCAGCAATCCGCTGCGCTCGCCGACGATCTCGCCGGCGACCAACTTGCCGATGCCGATCATCTTGTAGCCGTGGTTCGAGTCGGCGATGATGTGGCAGTTCTGGTGGAAGATGTCGATCACCGGGAAGCTGTCCGGCGTGAAGCAGCCGATGCCGCCCGACGGTTCGTTCTTCCACTTGCCGATCTGGCCCGAGAAGCGCTCCTGGCAGAACGCCAGCGCCGAGCACCACATGTGGGCGAACTGGTCGTCGACGATGAACTCGGGCGACTCGGGGCCGTACGGGTCGACCTGAACCTCGTCGACCGGCGTCTCGACCTTGTAGGGCATGGCGCCGCCCTGGATGCCGCCGAAGTTGAAGTCGGGCTTGTAGTAGATGCCCCACATCTCCTCGGTGATCAACGAGCCGTCGACGTCGGAATAGAGCGGCGCGTCGGTGTCGACGTGGATGACCGGCGGCATTTGGCCGTCGTTGGTCTTCTGCAGCTCGGGGTCGACGCCCAGCGTGCCCTCCTCGAGGCACCAGTAACGCCACATGTCGATGCCCCGGTGCATCGTGCCGTCGCTGCCCTTGATGTCGACCGTGCGCGGCAACTCCAGCATCTTCCAGATGGTATTGACCCAGGGGCCGACGCCGACGATGACGTGGTCGCACTCGATCGCGCCGCGGTCGGTCTCGACCGCCGCGACGGCACCGCCGGTCAGCTTGAAGCCGGTGACCTCGACGCCGCTCAGGATTCGCACGCCCTCGTTCTCGGCCTTGGTCGCCAGGCCGTACAGCGAGGCGGTGTTGTTGGCGTAGCCGCCCTTCTTCTCGTGCAGCACCGACGTGATGCCCTTGGCGCGCCAGTCGTGGAACATCGCCTTCATGTAGGCGGTGCAATCGGCGTCACCCTCGATGAAGGCCGATTCGTAGCCGATCGCCTGTTGCTGCTCGTAAATCGTCGCGATGTCGGCGTGCATCGATTCCGGGCTGATCTGCATATAGCCGACCGGGTGGTAGCTGTAGGCTTCGGCGTCGCTCTCCCAAACCGCGACGCATTCGGCCATCAGTTCGCGCATCGCCGGCTGGAAATAATTGTTGCGCACGACGCCGCAGGCGATGCCGCTGGCGCCGCTGCCGATGCCCGACTTGTCGACCACCACGATATCGGTGCCGTCGCCCCGGCCCTTGGCCTTCAGCTCGAGCGCGAGATGATACGCGCTGCTCAGGCCGTGGATGCCGGCGCCGATGATTACGTGTTTCGCGTGGCTGGGAAACGCCATTGTCGTGCCTCTTCGAACATCGGACTTGACGGAAGCTTGTTTTGGTCCGACCATATGCTAGACCAAAAACAGCCCAATTCAACCAATTTGTTGCGTATAGAAGACGCCGAATGCAGAACCTGTCAAGAGGCATCCGTAACGGAACGATGACCCGCCCCGCGGCAGCCGCCGACGGCGCGGCGCCCGACTATCCGTCGGCGCGCGGCGCGGCGGGCATCGCCGCCTATCTTCGGCGCGCCATCCTCGACCGGGTATACCTGTACGGCGAACGCCTGCCGGCCGAGCGCCAGCTCGCCGAGGTGTTGTCGAGCTCACGCTCGACGGTGCGCGAGGCGCTTGGCATTCTCGAGCAGAACAACTTTATTACGCGCCGTGTCGGCAGCGGTACCTTCGTCATCTACACGCCCGAGACGGCGGGCGACGACGTCGCCGAGATCACCAGCCCGCTCGAGCTGATCGAGGTGCGTCTCGGCGTCGAGCCCTACATGATGCGACTCGCCGCGATCAACGCCACCGCCAAGGACATCGACCGCGTGCGCGACACGCTCTCGCGGCTCGACAAGCCGGGCATCGACGCCAACAATTTCACCAAGTGGGACCGTCAGTTCCACCAGCTGCTCGCCGACGCGACGCACAACCCGCTGATGATGTCGATCTACCAGCACGTCAATCACGTCCGCGGGCACGCCCAGTGGAGCGAGATGAAGGACAAGATTCTGACGGCCGAGCGGATCGCCGGTTACAACCGACAGCATGTCGCCCTCTATCAGGCGTTGCGCAGCCGAGACGCCGACGCCGCGGCGCGTATCGTCACCGAACACCTCGACGACGCACGGCGCGATCTGCTGGCGACCTGAGGCCCGAGCGGGCACCGCGGCCGGGCCCGCTTCCCGGCGCCGCCGACTATCCACGAAAGCTGTGGATAACCCCGTTGATTAGTGAAGGGTAAATCGCCCAAAGCCGCGTCAGGCTTCACTCGAGACATCATTGCCCAATAATTGGGCAGGAATTTTCAAGCGCTTGAAAACAAATACATAATCTGAAGTCAACTGAATCGAGGATGGTGGCCGAAGCGGGTTGTGGCGCGGCCGCTGGCGAGCCTCGGGGCGGGTCGTGGTGCTGTGCACAATTCGAGCCGCCGGGAGCCTTGTCAGGCGTTTGTAATCAACGTGTTAGGACCTTGTGTTAAGGCGTTCGATCGCCACGCCGACGCTCGTCGTATTGGCGAACGCATCGAGTTTCTCGACCCGCACCCGCGCCGCCGCGACACGGCGATCGGCCATGCAGAAATCGCCGATCCGGTCGGCCAGCGTCTCGACCAGTTTGACGTGGCCGGCGTCGACGATCGTCTTCACGCCGGCGACAATGTCGTCGTAGGAGACGGTGTCGGCGATCTTCTCGTCGAGCGGCCCGGCATCGGCGAGCGTCAGCTCGACATTGATGCGAAGCCGCTGCGTGGTGTCCTGCTCGTGGCGGTGGATGCCGATGCGGCCCTCGAGCATCAGATCGCGAACGAAGACGCGCCGCGTGCCGGTCGGCCGCGCCGGCTCGGCAGTCGCGCCGGCCGGCCGGGCCGCGGGTGGGCTCGCCGGCTCGCGCGGCTCGGGGCCGTCGAGATGCTCGCCGCCGTCGAGCGCGATCATCTGTCCGGTCATCGCCGGCGCCGCGAGGATGAAACGCAGCGCGTCGCAGACCTCGGCCGGCGTCGTGCCGCGGCCGAGCGGCAGGCCCGCGGCATGCGCGGCGAACTGTGCGTCGGTCTGGCGCCGGCTGGGCAGGGCGGGGCCGGGCCCGATGCCGTTGACCCGGATGCGCGGCGCCAGCGCCAGCGCCAGCGACCGGGTCAGCGACCACAGCCCGGACTTGCTTACCGTATAGGAGACGAAGTCGGCGCCGAGGTTCCAGACGCGCTGGTCGAGCAGGTTGACGACGTTGCCGTCGACGCCGTCCGGAAGCTGCCGCGCGAAGCCCTGGATCAAAACCAATGGCGCGCGCAAATTGACGTCGATATGGCTGTCCCACGATCGGCGCGTGACGCTGTCGAGGCGGTCGTTCTCGAACAGCGCGGCGTTGTTGACCAGCAGGCTGAGCGGGCCGAGCGCGGCCACCGCGCGCGCCACCAGCTCGGCGGTCGCGGCCTCGTCGGCGAGGTCGACGTCGATGGCGACCGCCGTACCACCGGCGCCGGCAATCTCGTCGACCACCGCGCGCGCGGCCTCGGCCGATCGGTGGTAGTGGACGGCGACCGCCCAGCCGTGGCGCGCCAGGTCGAGCGCGATGGCGCGGCCGATGCGCCGGCCGGCGCCGGTGACCAGCGCGCTGCCGGGTGCATCGGTCATGCCGGGCGCGTCGGTCATGACCGGTGGGCCGGTCCCGCCGTCAGTGCGTCAGATCGTGGCATGGCGCGCCCGCGCCGCGCGCTCGATAGCCGCCGCGACGAGGCGGTCGAGGTTGAGTTTGTTGCGGATGTACTCGAGCAGC
>Ga0209987_10001062_pt1 | contig 14809 bp, 19 predicted proteins | sample N074metaG_FD_182134 | JGI IMG/M metagenome (GOLD analysis project Ga0209987, IMG submission 182134) | Deep subsurface microbial communities from Kermadec Trench to uncover new lineages of life (NeLLi) - N074 metaG (SPAdes) (version 2) | ecosystem: Environmental > Aquatic > Marine > Ocean trench... | reverse complement strand
CCCAACCCTACAATTTAATAATTTCATTTTGTGCCTACTCCCCAAGGGACCGTCGTCTAGCTTGGTATGATACTAGTCTGGGGGACTAGTGGTCGCAGGTTCAAATCCTGCCGGTCCCATATTACTTTAGTGACTAAAAGTCCTAGAATCTATGTATAATTTTATGAAAAGTCTTCCATTATTGATTTTGTTTTTGTAAGGATATCATTATAATCTGATTTTGGTTCTGAACTTACCAAAAAAAGTTCATTTTTGTTAAAGGGGATACTAATCAGTGTAACCTTGTCATATTCATTAATAGATGTTTTTTCCTTACCTATTTTGTATTCAAGATTTTTGAGATTTTCCCATCTTTGGAAGGTATAATGAATAGACATTTTTACCTCATCATCGTCTAGCAAACTCTTTACACCATCTTTATGTATACCAAAAACAAGGCAACCATCTTTATCTAAGATTCCTGCAAAACGGATTTGGGGATCAATTTCTAATCCTTTTTGACAAAGTTTTGAATAATCCAACGAAAGTTCTTAGGTTAATTAATATTAAAAAATGATCTTCCTAAAACTTCAGGAAACATATCGTTAATTATTTTTTGGAAAGGATGAAAATCGATTTAATTTATTGACTAAAGACACAATTTCTGTGTCTAGTTCTTTGCTTTTATGAAAACCAAATATATTCTTAAATTAATACAAAATTTAGAAAAATTAATGGAATTATTCCTAATTATAGCCATAACTATGGTTTGTTCCTTGTTTATCGTTCCCGCATATGCAGATATTGTAATAATTGAAGTAGAGCCAAACCCAGCAGGGGCCGATTCAGGAAACGAATGGGCCAGATTGTTTAATTCTGGAAAAGACTCGGTAAATTTGTCTGGATGGAGTATAAACTCCACTCATGGCGAAATAAAATCTTACCGTCTGTCTGGAAATATTTCTGCATGTGATGACAGGATTATAATTTTTCCAGGCCAGTTTATTGACAATGAAAATGAATCACTAATCCTATATGATGATACTGGAAAAGTTGTAGATTCCACTTCCAAAATTAATGATAATGCAAATACCAATTTAACTTGGACAACAGAGACTCCAAAGTGTGAGTATGTGCCAGAACAAATTTCCGAGTTAAAACCAACTCCCGAAGTAAGACCAACCCCAAAGCCAGTAGAGTCAACCCCAGAAACTATCGAAGAAAGTGAAAAAAATGACGCCCCAGATTTAGGATTTACCTTTCAGAATAATGAAGAACTCATTGAGGATTTGATCCCAATTTTGCCCTATCTAGGTATAGTAATTGCCGGCATCATTGGGGGAATTATTGTTCTTGTAATAAGGAACAACAAAAAAGTAGGCAAGCTCTTAAAGGCACAGGAAAATGAGTACAATCCTGTATTAGAAAACATGGCGATGGCAACAAAATTTCAAAATAAGCAAACACTCTCACAAGCAGGTTACAAAAAACAAATACCACTTGAACAGATAATTAAAAAAAAGGTTCGTATGATTTTAGAACTGCAAGAACGTAAAATTGGCAATTATGAAAAATTGGAAGCTATCAAAAAATCCCTGATAGCCGATGCTACTTTCACCCAGAAGGATAATGACTATCTTGAAACAAAATATGAAGAATATAAAAAAGTAAAAAAGAAAGAATCTGAAGATAAAAAGAAATGAGGATAATCTGAAAACGAAAAATCCAAGTTATTTAAACAAAGTAGGATCCACCTATTTCTCTATAGGAGCAAGGCTGATTGATTTGGATTTTAGATAGTCTTCAAAAAGACAAACGTTAGAACAATGAGTAAGGAGGGAATCTTCCATTAATTTTCCACAATTTTGACATTTCCCTTTCATTATAATTTCATTTTATTGATAAGATAATAATTTTACCATCAATTTTCACATTTCGATTTTTAGATAGTTATTGGGAAGAATTATTTTTGTGGAAGGATGAGAAATAAAAAAAGAAAATTCGTTTAGAGTAAAATCAATTTTTATTGTTGTACTGATAAAAACAAACATAACCTTAAATTATTTTCATTTGTAAAAAATATGAAACTCCAGTCCTGCTCACTATCCCCAAGTAGTTTGTTATGCTGGGTTTCATCTTTTTTCTAGTGTAATAAAATTATTTTACATATAAAATGTTGGCCATGAATTTTAAATTTCTTGTAACAACGTGATGTTACAGAAGAATTGCCTTAAGTAACAATAAACTACAAGAATTATTATGAATTGGGCTGTACAGGAATTAAACAAAATTAATTTAAACTCGACTATAAAATGTGTTCATTGTAAAGTTATTTTTCCAATAGAATACGATAAATGCCCTCAATGCGAAGTTGATAAATTATGGCATTCAATAAAAATTCAGCTTAAAAATAATTTTGGAGGAAAATGAAATTGATGCCAGCACAAGAACAAGTAGAAAAACTTACGATTGAATTACAAGAAACTTTGGAATTTGATGAATTAGAATCAAAAATTTATTTGAATCTTTTAAGAACAGGGCCAATTACTGCGAGTGGATTAGCTAAAGATCTAAATGTTGATAGAGCAACAATGTATAGAACTATAGATAAACTAGTTGACAGGAATATTATTTCAACTTCTCTATCCAATCCCAAATTATGTACCGCCGTAGAACCAGAAAATGCAGTAAAGCTTGGACTGGAGAAAAAAGAAGAGGAAATTAAAAAAATAAAAAAATCAGGAAAAGCAATTATTGAAAAAATTACAAATATTAGATATTGCCCAAATCAAGGAACAGAAATACCTACTCTTAGAATAGTTCAAGGTAGGGCCAATATTTACTCAGACATTGGCCAAATGATTGAGAATTGTTTTGAAACAATATTCATTGCAACAACACTGGAGGATATCTCAAAGATGTACCATAGCATGATTCCAGAAAAAATTAAAATCTGTAAGAAAAAGGGAGGAAAAGTTATGCTTTTAGTGGAAATTGATAATTTTGAAATGATTTCATTTGTAAAAAGATTCAATGCAACTGAAACCAGAGTGTGCAAGCTTCCATCAAAAGGAAGAATTGCAGTTGAAAAAGACAAACAAATGATAATGTCTGATTCTAGTCAAACAGATTCCCATCATGAGAATGATTTTTCAATATCAACAGACGCAAAAGATATGGTAAACAACATAGATAATCTATGCAAACTGCTATGGAAGTCCGCAAAGCCCCTAGAAATGGCCTTAAACACATAAATCTATTAACAAAACCTTCGGCCTAGTCGGAGAAATCTATGTAAAAATTATTTTTTGGGAGGGAAGAGAATTGAGAAAAAGAACCAAAATTAATTTAGACCAATAAAACACAATACCCACAGTGAAAGCTCTTGAACAATTCAATTGTGAAAAATGCAATATGAAATTTACCGAAGAGATTAGATTAATCAGACATTACAAGAGAGCACATCCCTCAAAACCCGAACATTACAAACAAAAATGGTATTGGGAAAACTCTACTTTTCCATGATTGGGAATCTGATCAAATCCTAATAGATTGGTAGAAGACTTTATGAATCCCCCACATAGAGTAGACTAAATGAAATATTTTGTAATTTTCTTGATTTTAATTGGATTTACTGGAATTATATTTGCGCAAGAATTAACAACTCCACATGATCCTTATACCGATGATTACAGATTAAAATTAGCTTCTGAGAAAAAAATTTTCGCCGAAGAAACTACGGGTGGTGGTTCAGGTATGGGATATTTTGATCAATCTAATTATGTTCAAGGTGTAGTAATTATTGGTACAATAATTGGTGTGATCTCTGCAGTGGGGTTGACATATTATTCGAGAAAAAAAAGAAGATGAAAACTAGAGTTTTTAAACTAATTCCCATTCCTATCGGTGTAATTATTGTATTGACTATTTTTTGATAGTTGTTTTTTTCAACTTTAGTTTGGTTGCTTTTGCTATGATTTTATTGTGATCTGATTTTTTATTTACCGTCAAATATAATAGATGTTGATTGTCTAGTGGAAGGGTAATTCTTTTTATCTTTCCATATTCGGCAAGGACATATTGTCCTTTACCAATTTTACTTGAAGATTCATTTCGCATTTTCCAGGATCTTGCAGCCGATTCCAAAGATCTTAGACTTTCTCGGTTAGTCAATAGATTTTTTGTACCTGGTCTGTGTTCACTATATTTCACATCCCCATTCATGTCACAAATCGTCGCAAATCGAATGTCTTTACTAATCTTCATTGCCTTCTCAACTAGGTCCAAGTAAGGAAAGCCCATCATAGTTTACATAACTCCATAAAAGAAATACTTTTCCAACAAAATCAATTTTTAGTCACAAAATTATTTTTTTTGTGAAGGATGAGAATTAAATTTAGTTTTTATTTTTCTTTGGCCTGATTTTTGCAATTACCATTACAGGGGCTACAAAATACATTCCAATATTCAACAGAATCAAACTAATTCCATATCCCAGAACCTCGACTTCAGAGTCCATATCGACATAGTTTAGAAGAGATAATGATGTTAGCAGTGGTGTAATAGTTAGTCTCACAGCCTCTTTGAATACAGGATTTTCACGTTCTAAATCTGCAACAGTAGGGCTAAAGGAATAGTAGAACTGATTGAATAATTCCATAAATGCTAAACCTGAATTAGTTTGAAGTAATTTACTATCCCGCAGTTCCCGCAACTGTTGAACTTGTGGGGCTAATTCTGAACCAAAAGTAGCCGTAGCGATGAGACATCCTCCTCCTCCAGGGCTAGTTGTAAAACTAGAAACACAGTTGCCATTTATTGTCACTTCCCCCAATTGTTCTTCTGTTGATTCTTGGGCCATAATTTTTTGACTTTGAATCGCAACAATTCTCAAGTAGCCACCTTGTGTTGTTTTTTTAATTTTTGCACCAAAAACTCCCTCACGAATTAGAGATGGTTCACAGTCAAAAATAATACTTCTATCATGTTGACCAAATATTTCGGTATAATCAAAACCCGAAGCCTGAAGTGCACCTGACCATTGGGTGTCAGAAAATATCAACAGTTTTGCTTTACCTTCAGGTATTTCTGATCTTAATTCTGCTTCTATCTTTTTGTCTATTTGTTGTTGTAGTTTAGCAGGTGGTGCAGCTAGTTCTTGGGAAAAGACCTGTGTTCCCGTTATTGTTATTTCATTGTTACCTCTTTTAAATGGAATTGAAACAATTCTATCACGTAATGTTTTGGTTTCATCATAGGAAACAATTCTTAAAAGACCGACGTAGATGATAAAATCAGTATCCTGAGAACCAATTTTTGCATCGATCAAATTTCTTGGTAAAGTTATGGTTAACTCTCCCCTTGCTCTGGTATCTAACGAAACTATTAGGGATGCAGTTTCTGGGTCTATCTCAAAACCTAAAACTTCTCCGCCACGTATGATATAATCTGGTTCTTTAAACTGCTGTGCAAAAGTAGGGATGATAAATGTCCCTACCAATACCAAAAACAATGTAATTACTATAATCTTTACGTTCACTGATAATGATTGAATTACAGGAGCCCAATAAACCCATCTTCTTCTTTAATTTAATTACCAGAAATAATGAGTTCGAAGATTTTAAATTATTTTTTGGAAAGGCTGAGAAATTGAATAAAAAAATTTTTCTTGTTATATAAGGACATGGTTTCTTGATTTTCTTTGTTTCTCTATAAGATACAGATACTAACATACTTTATTTTAGTTCAAAATCGTGCGTAATTCAAATGAAAATAAATCAAAATAATCTATTCATCATTCTCTTTTTGTTTCTTGTAACAACAACATTTGGTGTTCAAGAAACATTTGCACAATTCTATTATGATGAAATTAATCACAGACTAACTCAAAATCCAGTTGTTTGTACTTTAGAGTTTTCAGATCCTAACTTACCTCAAGCAAATCAAATACTAGTAAATGAAGCAAAAATGGCAGTAGAAGACTGGGAGAAAAAACTTTCAGACTTCACAGGCAATCCAAATGACTGGGCATTTGACTTTAAGGTAATTTCAACAAAAGATCAGCAAAGCATTCTATTTGATTATGATTGTGAGATTACAATTAGATTTGAGCGTGAATCTCCACCTGAAGAAAGATTCGAGTATGTAGGATATACAGATCTTTATCCATTTGGGATTTCAGACATTACAATATTTTATCTTGAACTAGCTTACGTCTATGAAGAAAAATTAATTGATGGACAATGGTGGAATATTCCAGTACCATCACACTATGTAAATTCCATAGACCCTTTTGTTGGCGAGACCCTGCGACATGAGCTTGGACATTCTTTGGGGTTGGGTCACATACCGCCAGACTCGGAAAGGTCAAACTGGGATTATGATTCTCAAGGAATCCCAGTTGGGAAATCCATAATGATTGAAGACTTGGAGGACTTTCCACCTGAAGGCTATTTTGAGATTAGACCCTATGATGTCCAAGCAGTAATTCAGTGGTATGGAGATGATGGATTTTCGGACCCTTACAAATTTTTGTGGGAGTCTTTGGCAGGATTGTTAGTATTTGGCGGAATTGCTGCAATTGTGGTTTATGTTACACGGAGAAGAAAAAAGGGAAAAGAAATATGAGAATTGGATTATCTAATTTCTATACAAGATACAATTTCTTGGAGATTTATCAAATCTGAGTCCAACACAATCACTAAAAATATTCAAATTCTACCAGTCTCATTACAATTTTAAAATTTTTAAAAGGTTCTCAAAACTTTCTCTTGATTGTTCTTGCTTGTAAGTCCTTAAAACTTCAATAATTTTCTCTTTGGCAGGAATTTTATAAATTCTTCGAACCTTTTTTGCAATTCCAGAACCAATAAAAATTGCTTGAGTAATTGATGTTACATTTGATACTCTTCTATTAGTACTAGAGCTTTCAAAATCAATTAAAGTGGATTTTGTGCTCCCAACTATAACGTGCTTTGAAATACTGCTTAATTCTCCATGGTCAAATCCCATCTGATCTAATCTAAAACAATCCTCTAAAACGGTTTTAATTGTTGATTTTAATTTTTTAGAACTACCAGGTCCACCTAGTGTGTTGATCCATTTACCAATTTTTTCTCCTTCAAGATAATCCATAACAACAAAGTTTTTACTAAAATCATACAGTTTGGGTCCAACCTTTACTGTGTTTACTAATTTGAGGAGTATGGCTTCACTTTTCATCTCACTTCTTTGAGAATCCAATCGTCGGATCTTCAATGCTATCTTTTTTGTTCCTCTTTTTGCTAAAACCACCACTCCAACATAGCCCTTTCCTAAAATTTCTAATTTACCAATGGTGGTAGGTCCTGTAAGTGAAATTGATTTTATTTTTAATTTTTCTAGTTCCAAAATTCTAGAGTTGAGCTGACGTTTTGTAGATTTTGGGTAGCCAAGAATTCTTGAATATGGCTCTTTGGAGAATTTCTTAATTGAAATAAAAGATTGTGTCATCAGTTGAGGTTAGATCCCTTGTTACCTCTTTAATGGATTTGGTTAGATTTTTTGTGCCTAAAAACACCTTGAATCCTTTCTTAAAATCTCCTTGAAGACCTTTGGGTAGGCCTGTTTGAAGATTATTTTTCAAAATTTCTGATAAAAATTTTACAACTTCAAAATTCTTTCGTTTTTTCAAGGATACAATTTTTCTGTCATCATTTATCCACATCAACTCAGTCTTTGAGATATTTTTTGAAATAAAACTTCTACAATCTTTTTCTCTAAAAAATTCGGGTCCAATTTTAGAATATTTCTTTGGAATTATAGGAGATTCTAGCAGGAAAAATAGATACGCTTCCTTTTTCTCATCCGTATGAGATGTGCTGCGTAAAACTTTGAAACCCCCCATTTCTAGTTGAGTCTTTAAAGAATTAGTGGCTCTCTTTATTTGGCCCCAAATAATATCTGGACTTCGAATTTTAAAATTAAATTTTACTACTAAGACATTGTCTGTATTATTTTTAGAAATTTTGGATTTTTTAGGCTTGAAGAATTTTAAGGATGGATTAATTTGAAATGCCCTACAACTTAGAATAAATTTTCCAATATTTTCTATAGATATTGCTGCTGCCAGATTTCTGTTACTATCAATAGGATCAACAATTACAATGGGAGTTTCAAATTTTTTTAGCGTCTTTCCTATTACTTGATTTTCTTTTATGTTTGCAATTGATTTTATTACATTTTCAAAATTACCAAAATTTAAAATCAATACTTCAGATACATATCCACTGAATCCTTGTTTTGCCATTTCCGCACCATAAATGCCAGAAGATTTAAGAAATGTTTTGAGTAATCTTACTTCCGCTCTCATTTTTGGTGTAAGAACTTGTTTCATTTTTCTTGTATGAAAAGGAGATCTGTCTGCGGAACTCTTCCAGTCCCCTAATTTTACATCATAACAAGGAACTACATTGATCCTTGTATTCTTAATTTTAGCCTCAACATAGGGATGCTCTGAATATCGAACGTAGGGATTATGCTTTTTCATAGAGGCAAATCCAATTTTTTCTGAAATTTCTACAAATTTCTCTTCAGGAGTTATTTTATTGAATTTTATGAAAATATCTATATCTGCATTTTTTGATAACCATGTTCCCTTGGCAAAAGAGCCTCCAAATTCTAAACTAATTACCTCTGGAAATTTCTTTAATTGTTCTTCAACTAATTTGAAAGCCAAATTAGCAATCTGCATTTTTGAGCTCTCCAAAGATTTACTAGGAATTATTGATTTTCTAACCTTAAAAATTATTTTCTTCATTTTATTGCCTTTATCTCCGCTAAATCAGAATACAATGGGCCTTGTGGGGTAAGAACGCTTTGTTTAAGTTTGATTTTTGATATTTCCTGTGATCCAAACTCATATGTTTTGAATTTCTCAAATTCTTTACTTAGGTCACCTATCTTGTTTTTAATTCTAAGTATTGTAAGGTGAGATTTGAATGGCTTATCACTAGCAAAACCCAAAGGTAATAACACATTTTCAACTTTTTTTGCCAAGTCTATCAAGGCACTTCCACCAACATCATCTGTACCAATCCAAATAACTCTAGGAAATTTTATTTTAGGAAAAGCTCCAATTCCTTTAAAATTTATTTTAAAGGTTGAAAACTCTATGGTTTTGAGTGCCTGTTTTATTTTTGGAGAAACTTCCTCTGAAACTTCACCTAAAAACTGAAGTGTAAAATGTAAATTTTGAGATTCTACACGTTTTGCTTTAATTTCAATCTGAGATTGAAATTTAGTAATTGAATTAATAACTTCTTTATCTGAAATTTCAACAGCTACAAAAACTCGCATTACAACTTTCTTTGAAGTATCTTTATAATAATTTCCGGTAGCTTCATAGATTAGCCAAATTGTTCTTTAACCATTGACGAAACTAATTGTTTGCTTAACTGGCATGCCTGGAGCAGGGAAATCCACTATAGCTGAGGGGCTAAAGTCCAAAGGTTTTGAGATTATCAATATGGGAAATGCAGTTAGAAACGAGGCTAAGAAAAGGAATCTTGAACCCACAGGATCTAATCTTGGAAAATTAATGCTTGAGCTTCGAGAAAACAACGGTCCAGGTGCTATTGCAGAGTTAATAAAATCGCAAATTGAAAACTCTAAATCAAATGTCATAATTATTGATGGAATTAGATCATCTGACGAAATTGAAGTTCTTAGAAAATATGGAACAGTAAAACTTCTTGTTATACATGCCTCAACTGATACTAGATTTGAATTCTTGCAACAAAGAGGAAGATCAGATGACCCCACAACAAAGGAAATTTTTGAGGAAAGAGACAAGCGCGAATTAGGAGTAGGAATAAGTAAACCAATTGCATTGTCAGATGATGCCATTTCGAATAATGATCTCACCAAAGAAGAATTGATTGAAGTATCCTTTAAAAAAATTGAAGAATGGCTAAAATGAATATACCTTCTCTTAAATGTAAAATTGAAATGTTTTCTTCAATAAATCCATCAGAAGATCCTAGTAAGGTTGAATCCTCAATTTTAAACATATTTCCATACTGTGAAATTAATATTGAAAAATTTTCTATCAAAGGAGATTCTAATGATTTACATTCCTTAGAAAAAATTCATCAAGCTATCCATTCTAGCCAATCTCAGAGGATTTATCGGCGTACAATGGAAAAAAATTTAAAAAATAATTCTACTTGGTTTTACCTTAACAAACAAGCTGCATTTACTAAAAAAATAGCCATTTGTGAGGAATCAGATGAATCTCCGCTAGGACCAATTAAGATAGTTTTGACTTCTACTAATATTGATGAAATTATTGATTGGCTAATTCTTGAAAAGGGATAAAATTAGCTAACTAATTTCAATCATTATTTGATATTTTTTTAATCTTGAGGCTAAAAAATAATTTTTTGATCAATTAAGTATGTTACTAAAACTTGGCATTATAGCCACAATTCTAATTGCAGTAGGAATTATTTTCTCCTCTGAAATACAAGAAATTTTACCAAATACAAGTACCAATGGGGTTGATTCTTTGAAAACTGATGTTAATACATTAACTACAAAATCTTTTGAATCCGCAGAAAAAAAAATAGGGTCATCAGTGGAACAAATAGAAACTAAATTATCTGATTTTGGTCATCAAACTGTTCAGACAGCAGAGAACACAATAAATTCTTCAGTTGAACAAGTGGAGACAAAATTGTCTGAAATTAAACAAGATTCATCGGAATACATTGAAGAAAACATAACTGATAAAATTTCATTTTTGAATTCAACTAAATAATATGCTTAATTCTAAAATAATTATTTTTTGGTCCTAAGAAATTTCATCAAGACTCCTTCAGGATAATCAATGTAATGTTCTTGTATAGTGTGTTTTCTAAATTCTTTAATTATTTTTATAACCTCCTCTCCATTCGTTATAAAATTACAATCAAAGCCATAATTTTTACAAATTAGTTGGGACATTATTTTTTCAGAAAACTGTCTCGTATCTTTTTCTGTTAGCAACTGTGATTTATCTTCAGAGAAAGATATCCTCTCAATGTTCGCCACCACAATTCATACGTTAAAATCCAATATTAGTTCTCGTTAGCTCTCTTGAATAGTAGTTAGCTAATGATTTATTTTTTGGGAAGAATGAGATTTTTGGAAAAATTTGTGTCTGAATTGTACCAAATTTTTCTGACAGATAACTAGTCTTAAGTAATTTAATCTCGTAGCATAATGGCAGAACAGGTCAAGAGTTAGCACCAAAATACCTTCGGGACTTTTTGCTGTAAACTCTGGTTTCCGATGTAGGAGAAAGCTTCTGAAATCTGAAACTTGACTTGTCCTGCATTACTTGGTCTGATAAAATTTGAAAGATTAGGTTTTTTTATTTTGGTTTTAAATATGCTTTAGTGGGTATGGTCTGTTACCTTTGGCGTAAAGAAGATTGTGAATCTCTAAAAGAATATTTTCTTGTGTTGCTCTTTCCCCATACAATTTAATTTTCGTCTAGCCATGAGATATGTCCAAACCAAGACATGAAAATTTTTGAAAAATAACTTAAGTGAAATGGAAAACAAAAATGTTTACAAATAGTTACATTTTGGACGCTCTTTTAAAAATAGAAACTAATTCCGGTAGGGCAACTGTAGAAGTTGATTTTATAGATGAATCCATATCAGACGTCATGATTGTTTCATCCGGATTTATTTCTATTAGCGTTGCATTATTTTTTTTGGCATAGATTGGAAGGGTATTTGCAGGCGAAACAACAAGCGATGTACCAACAATTACCATAACATCACAACTGTTTGCGTGAATTATTGCCTCTTGCCAAACATCTTGAGGTAAACCTTCACCGAACCACACCACATCAGGTCTTAGAATATTACCGCATTTGCATAAAGGAGGTAATTCGGAAAATTCAGTGAAAATTTCATCCTTAAAATCACAAACCGTGCATTTTATTTTTACAATACTTCCATGTAATTCTAAAACTGAGGAGCTTCCCCCTTTCTGGTGAAGTCCATCAATATTTTGAGTAAGAACTACTATCTTCACAAATTCTTCCAGTTCAGCGATTGCTTTATGTCCAAGATTAGGTTCAGCAGCAAAAATATTGCGTCGCCTCTCATTATACCATTCCCAAACAAGTTTTGGGTTATCATAAAATGCATCAATTGTGGCTAATTTCATAGGATCATAGTTCCTCCACAACCCATCCTTTCCTCTAAAAGTGGGAATTCCGCTCTCTTGTGAAATTCCTGCACCAGTCACAAAGACAATTTTTTTAGCAGACCTTAATTGATCTGCAATTAAATCATACATTTTATTTTATTTCAACTTCTAAAAGATCCCTTGCAGTAATTACAGAATCATGTATTTGTTTTGCTTCTTCTAGATGCTGAGCTTCGTCCTTGTATCGTGCAGAAAAATGGGTAAGAATTAGATTTTTTACATTGGCATTTTTTCCTAATATAGCTGCTTGTTTTGCAGTGGAATGTTGTGTTTCAAGCGCTTTTTCTTTCAATTCATCTAAAAATGTAGCATCAAATACAAGATAATCACAACCTTCAAAGAATTTTTCTAATTCTTCAGTTGGCATTGTATCTCCTGAAATTCCAATTTTCTTTCCGGGTCTTTTTTCACCAAGCACTTGGTCAGGTGTAATGATTTTCCCATTAATTTCTATTTGTTCTCCATTTTGTAGCTTTTTCCATAAATGACCTTCAGGGATTCCTAATGATTTCGCTTTTTCTAGATTAAATCTTCCTGGCTTGTCTTTTTCCTCAAAAAGATATGAAAATGCAGTAACAGAATGGTTTGCTTTGCATGCATAGATTGAATAAAATTTTGAATCTAAAACTTTTCCTTCCTTTATTATTGAAATCATTATTGGATATGACAATCCAAAATTCAATATCTTGATATTTGCAGCAATGAATTCATCAATTCCCTTTGGTCCATAAATTTCTAAAGATTCAATTCTATTTTTCATAGTCATTGTTTGGAGAAGACCTAAAATCCCGATGCAGTGATCACCATGAAGATGTGTAACAAAAATTTTCATTTTTTTATTCCACCCTAAACCTGACTTGAGATAAGAAAACTGTGCTGATTCTCCAGCATCAAACATCAAAATTTCTCCTTCTCTTTCAAGGCAAATACATGACAACCCACGTGTTTCAGTAGGTTGTGCACCAGACGTTCCCAAAAAAACAAGTTTCATTTTATCAAAATTGTCCTTGTCAAGCTTTTATGCCTATAGATATCATAGGTTTTTGATGGATTCATGTTTAACTTTTTTTCAAATCCCTTTTTACACATTATTGCTATTTTCTTACGTCTAGGAAGCATTGATACAAATTTTTTAATTAATTCTTGAGGATCTTGTGAGGATTTGGATGCTGTCCCATAGGGAAGATCTGTGACAATTCCATCAAATTTATCCTCCATAGTAGCAAACTTGCTAAAATCTCCTTTGATTATTTTTGATTTGAATCCATTTACCTCCAAATTTTCTTTTGAAATTTCATACATTTTTTCATCAAAATCTAATCCTATTCCCTTAATTCCCATAGATTCTGCCTCCAATAGTGTTGTTGCAGTACCACAAAAAGGATCACAGACAGTTTCCCCTTCCTTTAAACCAATTAAATTTATCATCACCCTTGCTAACTTCCAATCTAATTCATGTGGATGTTTTCTAACTTTTTTGGGCCTTTTTGAAATTTCATCTGGTTTTGAAAATCCAAAAAAATTCTCCTGATTTGTGAAAATTAAATAAATAATAATGTTAGGATTTTTCAAGTTTACTTTAGCCTGAGATAAGCTTGAAATCATATCTCCCATTGAGCCTTCTAATCCTGGGATGTCAAATTGTTTTGAAGATAAGTTTATAATTCTACAAGCAAATGTTTTTGCGTTTTTCAAAACTTCGAAATTTTCTTCTCCTAGAAATAATCCTGACATTTTACGCAAAACCTGACCTGATATTTTAACAAAAGTTGCACGCTGTGCAATTTTTTCCCAATTTATTTTAGATTGAATTATTACTAAATTAGAAAATGATTTTGATTTGGCAAATCGGTCATAAGTTTTTGCAAGTGCAATTATTTCATCTTTTGCAAGCTCTAAATGATCTTTAGATAATATGAAAAAACTTTCTGGCATTATTTTATTGCCTTGGCGATAGTACTTGAAACATCAACAAGAGAGGAATTACCTGGTATTGTATTTGTGCTGATAATTTTTGCAACTCCAGCTTTTTTTATTTTCTTTTCAGCATTATTCATTAAAAGAGCATGTGTACATGTAACGAAAACACGATTACATTTTTGTTTTCTAAGAAATTCTGTAGCTTTAATGATACTTTCTCCAGTGCTAATCATATCGTCAACCAAAATTAAATCTCTACCAATTACCTCATCAAGAACTCCAGTTTTAATTTGGATTTTACCGGTCTTCCGGTCTCGTTGCTTTTTAAGAGCAATAAAACCTGAACCAAATTTATCAGCAAATTCTTTTGCTCTTTCTTTTCCTCCTTGGTCAGGAGATACAACAAGAGGGTTATTCAGATTTATCTTTTTGAAATATCTAGCTAGATCCGAAATAGCAGATAAATTTTCAGATTTGATTTTAAAGTGTTTTAATCCAATTTTACTGTGAATATCTACTACTATTATTTTGGACGCACCAGCTCCTTTGAACAATTGCCCCAGAACCTTCATGGTTACTATTTCTCCAGGCAAGAATTCTCTATCCTGCCTGGCGTATCCCAAGTAAGGAACCACCACTATTACTTCAGTTGAGTACTCTTTTGCCT
>Ga0209987_10001061_pt1 | contig 14812 bp, 14 predicted proteins | sample N074metaG_FD_182134 | JGI IMG/M metagenome (GOLD analysis project Ga0209987, IMG submission 182134) | Deep subsurface microbial communities from Kermadec Trench to uncover new lineages of life (NeLLi) - N074 metaG (SPAdes) (version 2) | ecosystem: Environmental > Aquatic > Marine > Ocean trench... | reverse complement strand
GGGTGATTCGGGGCATGTTCTCCGGGGGGTTTGCGGGCATGAAAGGATCCTCCTCGCCGTGCTGACGGCGATCCCATTCTACACCCCTGGATCGCGTGTTCGTGACGGCGAAGCGTGTCGCGGATATCGTGACCTCTGAATATCCCGATTGCCCGCGCATCCCATCGGTCGGGTTCAAAGGAGGTGCTCGGATGAAGCTCGCGCTTTCGGTGGTATGGCCCACCCTTGCGGCGCTGTTCTTTTCCCTCGGATGGCGATGGGTCGAAGCGGCGAGCCAGCCCTTGCCACCGCTCGAAACCAGCGAACCGCGCTTCGAGTTCGAGTCCCAGGGGTTCCGGCTGGAGTTCGACGTAGTGGGGACGCCGCTGGACCCGCCGTTCATCCAATTCGAGCAGGAGGTGGACGCCTATATCGAGCGTGTCTCGGGCGAGCTGAGCGAGGCGAACCAGCGCGCCGCCTGGGCCTGCCTGCTGGGCGGGCTCGCCTCTCTGGGCGGTCTGCTGCTGACGTGGAGCATTCCGGGGGCTGCCGTCGCCCGGCCGACCTAGGCATTAGTCGGCGAGGAGCTTTGCCGCCGGGCCCAGATCCGCGAGCTCGACCCGGTTGCGCCCGGCCTGCTGTGCTCGAAGCAGGGCAGATTCTGCAGCTCCGAGTAGATCGCGCCAGTCGTTGGGCCGGCCGTGTTCGGTGGCCATGCCGATGCTGACGGTCAGCTCGATCATGTCGCCGTCGACTTCGACGGGCTTCGACTCCACGATCGTCCGGATCGACTCGGCCAGGATTTGTGCACCTTCCTCGGTCGTGTTGGGCAGGAGCACCGTGAAGATTTCGCTCCCGAAACGGGCCACGAGGTCGCCCGGTCGACTGAGCCTCCGCTGGAACCGGTCGCCGAGCACACGCAAGCAGACGCTGCCCGTGTCGATTCCGTATTCGGCGATCACCCGCTGAAAATCGTCAACGTCGATCATCAGCAACGAAAGATCACGCGACATGCGTGAATTGCGTCGGCGCTCGGTGGTATAAACCTCCGCGAAGCGTCGGCGGTTGGCGAGGCCGGTGACGTCGTCGACGGGCGACTGATCTCTGAAGCGCTCCGCGTTCGGGTTGAGATCCGTCGAAACGCCCAGCTGCCGCTGGACCCCATCGCTGAGGACCGCGGCGCGGTCGTGGACCATCTTGGCGCGGTCGGCCAAGGCCAGGGAGAAGCCGAGCAGCATCAGGACCATTCCTCCGGCGACGCCGTTTTCGGTCCAGACGTTGGCTGGAATCGCACCGCTGCGGTTCAGCAGCGTCAGTCCAACGCCACTGAAGAACGCGCCCCACCCCACAAGGTAATAGCGGGCGGCGGTGAATCCGTTCTGCCAACGCCACCAGGCCAGCGAGACCAACGTCACGCTGACCAGGGCGACGGTCAGCATGGAGAGCCAGTGATAGAGCGGAAAGGGGGCGATCGGCAGCAGGAGCAGCAGTCCGGCCGTGAGCGAGATCAGCACCAGGCCGATCCGGTTGGCCAACGGGTGGGCCAGCCCGAGCTGGAGGAAGTTCCGGGCCAGGAGAACGACGAACAACGCACCGCCCATCATGCTGGCCGGCGTGGCGAACTGGTTCCAGCCTGGACTCTCGGGCCACAAGAACTGGAAGCCGGTGCCCTGGATCGCCAGCGAGTTCAAGGTCACGGCCAGGGCAAAGAGGACCAACAGCCCGTAGGTCGCCTGACGGGTCGCCGCGAACAGAACCAGGTTGTACAGGATGATCATTCCGAGCACGCCGAACAGGATTCCGAACCCGAGCAGGGTCTTCTGGTCCTGCTGGTAGAAGCCGGGATACGTCCAGAGCTCCAGTGGGATTTGCAGGCTGCCGGTGCTCTTGGCCCGCACGTACAGCTCCACCTGTTCGCCGGCCGCGACGGTGATCGGAAACAGGAACTCCCGGTGGGCGGATGGCCGCTGGGAGAAACGGCGGGCGTCTCCGGTGAGGGCCGTTTCGATCCGGTCGCCGCGAATCGCATAGATTTCCAGCTGGTCGAGGCCGTGGTTCGCCACCCGCAGCATCCGTGGTTGCGGCTCGTCGCTGTCGTTCTCGATCCGAAACCTCAACCAGTAGGCGGAGTCGGTGTAGCCGAAGGAGGCCATGCCGGTTTCGGCCGTCCGCCAGCCGTCGGAGTCCGCCCGGATCTCCTCCAGGGTTCGTCGGCCGCTCGAGTCCTCCAGCACCTCGACGCTGGATCCCAGCGGCATGCCATCCGGGAGCTGCTCCAAGGGCAGTGGGGCGGCCGACCCGGCCGGAGCCGCCAGCAGGCTCAGTGCAAGGGTGCCCACACCCAGTCGGGTGTAGAAGGCTCTCCAACGCCGCTCAGATCGATGCCCCGCCAATCTCATCGCCACGCAGCGGGTATCGACCCTCCGCCGGAGACGCTTGAGTGTGTGGAGGGAGGCGCGCCTTGTCTTCGATTGGCAACCCGGAGCTGCCCCGTCCTAGCGCTCCACGAATTCTCCCACCACGGCGATCACGTCGTCGTGGATCGCGCCACTGCTGGCGACGATGCCTCGGTTCTCTTCGAGGCTGCGGCCGCGGGAGAAGTCGAGGTCGGCGCCGGTCACGTCGGTGACCCGGCCGCCGGCTTCTTCGACGACGATCGATCCGGCTGCGTGGTCCCAGATCTTCTCGCGATATTCCTTGCGGGTGGGCAAGCGCAGATAGATCGAGGCGATTCCCTGGGCCACGATGGCGTACTTGGCCTGGCTGTCGACGCGTACCGGCTCGGCCGTAATGCCGAGCTTCGCCGCGATCTGGGAGGATTGGTCCTGATCGCTGTGGCCCGACTCGACGGACTCGCAGAAGCGGGCCCCGGTCGTCTCGAAAACATCGGCGACGCGGATCGCCTTCCGCTCGGACAGGTTTTCGCCATCCAGAGGCAGGATCCAGGCGCCTTCTCCGCGGATCGCAGTGAACAGCGCGCCCTGCCGTCCGTCGGGCCCTGGCAGGTTCGGGCAACCGAGAACGCCTACGCTGACGGTGCCGTCTTCCAACAGCCCCAGGGCCACCGCATACTGCTCGCCGCGCAGGAAGCCCTTGGTGCCGTCGATGGGGTCGAGGGTCCAGAAGGCGGGCGTCGATGCGTCGGGCGTTACGCCGCCGAGATCGATCCAGGCCAGCGCCTGTTCTTCGCTGACGTCCTTGCCGCGGATGCGGCGCACGTTCGCGACCACCTGCTGGCGCATCTGATCGGCACCGTCCTCGCGGAGGTCCGCCGCGTCTTCCTCTCCGACGATGGCAGTCACGGCGCTGTGCTCTGCCAGGGTGGCGCAGATCAGGGCCTGGGACGCGAAGTCGGCGACCGTCACGGGACTCTTGTCCTTCTTTTCGAGCCTGGCGGCCGTCGCCAGGTTCTGTTGGATCGAGCGGCAGACACCCGACGCGGTGCGCACGGCGGCCACTGCGTGCGCAAGCTCGCGTGCCCGGTCGATTGAGGACATGGTTTAGTTCACTCTCCTGGGGATTCGTTGCGGAGGCCCGAGAGGGCGAGGTCGACCATGGGGCCCACCATGCGCGGATTGAGCTTGGCGCCGCGATAGAAGAGGGCCACCGCGATCGGGCCGACGATGAGGTCCGAGGCCAGCTCGACGTCGAGTTCCCCGGGCAGCTCGCCGCGCTTGATGCCGCGCTCGAGGGCCCGCCGCAGCGGCAGGCTACGCCGCCGGGTGACCGGATCGAAGAGTTCCGACAGCTCCGGGTTGTGAGCGCGCTCGCCCGCCAGGCTTGGGAGGACGCTCGCCAGTGGTGTCGCGTTGAAGGCCTCGATGTAGCCCTTGAGCATGCGCTTGAGGTCGTCTGCCACGCTGCCGGTATCGAAGTCCTCGAATCCGGGTAGCTGGCCGAAGGCTTCCACCACCAGCGGCAGCTTCGACGGCCAGCGTCGATAGATGGTCGCCTTGCCGACGCCGGCGCGGCCGGCCACGCCTTCGACGGTGAGGGCCGAGAAGCCGACCTCCACCAACAGCTCGAGGGTCGCGTCCAGGATGGCCTGGTGTGCTTCCCCGCTCCGCGGGCGTCCGGCAGTTTGCTGGCCGTTCTCGGTGGTGGACAAGACGGGTGCCTCAGTCGAGTCTTTCGAGCACGGTCGAAATGCCCATGCCGGCGCCGATGCACTGGGTCGCGAGGCCGAAGCGGCCGCCGCTGCGGCGCAGCTCCTTGGCGACCGTGGTGACGAGTCGCGCACCGGTCGCACCCAGCGGGTGTCCGATGCCGAGCGAGCCGCCGTTCACGTTGATGCGGTCTGCCGGGATGCCGAGCTCCTTGATCGACGGCAGAACCTGGGCTGCGAAGGCTTCGTTGAATTCGACCCGGTCGATCTGGCCCGACTCGATGCCGGCCAGCTTGAAGGCCTTCTTCGAAGAAACGATCGGTCCGAGCCCCATGACCTGGGGCTTTACGCCGCCCACCGCCATGCCGACGATGCGCGCCAGGGGCTCGAGACCGAGCGCCGTCGCTTTCTCCTCGGACATGAGGAGCGCGGCAGTGACCCCATCGTTCGTCGGACAGGAATTGCCCGCCGTGATGACGACTTCCTTGTCACCGAAGCTGATGACGCCCTTGATGGGGTTCAAGCCCTTGAGCTTCTCGGGCGTGCTGCCGGGGCGGATACACTCGTCGCGCTCGAAGCTGACCATCGGGCCGGTTTCGTCTTCGACCCACTCGCCCTTGTCGTTGAAGATCGGCTCTTCGACTTCGAGCGGGATCACCTCGTCCTTGTAGATGCCGGCTTCATAGGCGGCGTGACCCTTGGCGTGGCTTTTGGCCGAGAAGGCGTCGAGTTCCTCTCGCGTCAGGCCGTAACACTCGGCCACATTCTGGGCCGTCTGGGTCATGGGCTGGAGCCACGGTGACTTGCGGATGTACTCGGGGAACTCGACCGAGAAATACTCGTCGTGGTCGAACGCTGGAGCCCGCTGCACCTCGTTCAGCTCGGCGATCTTGCCGGTCATCTGGGTGATGCGTGTCGGCGCGCCGCCACCGCCGCCGAGACCGCGGCCCATGCGCTCGATGCCCATGGCGATGCCGCACTCGATCTGGCCCGTCATGATCGACAGGGTGATGCGGTGCAACGTCTCCATGCTGGAACCGCACTGCCGGTTCGAGTGGAACGAGCAGACCTCCATGGGGAGACCCGCGATCCGCTGCACGTTGCCGAGGAAGCCGAACTCGCTTCGTGCGCCCCCCACGTTGCCGGTGCCGATGTCTTCGATCATCGTGTCCGTGACCTGTGGGTGTCGGTCGAGCAGCGCTCGCAGGATCTTGGCGCCGACTTCGTCGAGACGCGTTGCGACGAGCTTGCCGCGCCCCCCACGACCAAACGCCGAGCGCACGCCATCGACCAGGACCACGTTCTTGAGCTGCATGGATCTCCCTCGATTGCTGGGTCATCCGCGGAACGGAAGACGCCGATCCGGCCTCCGAGGCCGGGTAGAATCATCCCTCTATTGGGATCGCAATACGATACTATACGTCTCGTTATTGATCATCCCCGTTCTGAGAGTTCGCCGGCGCCCACTGGTGGCGGGCCCTAGGAGTTCGAATTCCATGGCAAATGCACCGGCTCGCTGGGACCTCGACATCGACTGGGTCTCGATCGGTTCCGGACTGGGTGGTGTCTGTTCCGCCATCGTGGCCCACGATCTCGGCGCCAAGTGCGTCATTCTCGACAAGTCTCCGCGCCTGGGCGGCCTCTCGGGCTTCGGCGGCGGCGAGGTCTTCGTCCCCAACAACTACAAGATGCGCGAACTCGGCATCGAGGACTCGGACGAATCCGGTCGTGAATACCTGGACTTCCTGTCCGCGGGCTTCCGCGACCAGGATCTCTTCGACAAGTTGCTCGCCACCTGCAACGAGGCCATCGAGTACTTCGGGCGCGAAGCCGGCATCGAGTGGATCGCGATCGAAGGGCTGCCCGACTACTACCACCCGAAGGTCAAGAGCGCCCGCGCAAGTGGCCGCTACATGACGGTCGATCTCTTCGATGGATCGACACTCGGCGAGTGGCAGGGCAAGACCTACGCGATGACGCCCCACGTTCCGCCGGGCGCGCTCCACAAGGAGATGTACGCCTGGGGCGGGCTCGCCAAGGTTACGACCTGGGACTACGAGCTGGTGGGCCAGCGGGTGGCCGAGGACAAGCGCGCCATGGGCCCGGGCTTGATGGCGTACTTCGTGAAAGCGGCCGTTGTCGATCGCAACATTCTGGCGTACGTCGACACGCCGGTGCGCGAGCTCATTACCGACGATGGCGGTGCCGTGATCGGGGTGCGCGCCGAGAAGGATGGCCAGGACTTCTTCGTGAAGGCCGACAAGGGCGTCGTGATCGCCGTCGGTGGCTACGACCACAACCGGGAGATGGCCTGCCAGTACGAGTCCATGCCCGACTGGAACTCGGCCGCGCCGCCGTACTTCGACGGTGACAACATCGTGATGGGCACCGAGGTGGGCGCCGCCATTGCGGCGGTGCCGCCGAACAATCTGGCGATGTTCTACGGTTACAACATCCCGGGCGAAGAGACCGACGGGTCTCCACTGTACCGCGCTTCCTGGGAGTGCGGGGTTCCCCACGCCATCTGGGTGAACAAGAAGGGCGAACGCTTCTGCGACGAGGCGTCCTACAAGGACTACCAGCCGCGTCTCAGGCAATGGGATGGCCAGACCCAGACCATGCCAAACCTGCCGCCGACCCTGATCTTCGACCAGAACTACCGCGACCGGTATCCGTTGGGATCGTTCATGCCCGGCCAGGAGATTCCCGAAGAGCTGTGCGTCAAGGCCGACAGCCTGCGCGAGCTCGCTGAGAAGCTCGACATCGACCCCGAGGGACTCGAGAAGAGCGTCAAGCGCTTCAACGAGAATGCGCGCAAGGGCGAGGATCCGGACTTCGATCGGGGTTCGTTCAGCTGGTCCCAGCGGCTGGTTGGTGACTTCGACTATCCGAATCCGAATCTGGGCCCGCTGGACAAGGCCCCGTACTACGGCGTGAAACTGGTACCCGTGTCCGTGGGCATCAACTCCCATGGTCTCAAGACCGACGTCCACGCCCATGTGGTGCACGTGCGCGGCCAAGCGATCTCGGGCCTCTACGCCGTTGGGAACTCCGCCGCGCTGCGCGACCTGGGCGCCGGCTACCAGAGCGGCACCTCGAACATGCGCGCCATCACCTGGGGTTACATCGCCGCCCGTCACGCCATGGGCAAGGATTGAACCGTGGCCGTCGCCGAGTACTCGACGAGCACGAAGCTCCCGATCGAAACGATCTGGGACTTCGTGAAGGAGATGGACAACTGGGCCGATCTCGTCACCGGCTATCAGAGTCACGAGAAGCAGAGCGACGAGGATTCGACCTGGGTGCTGAAGGGCGACCTGGGTCCCATGTCGCGCATGCTGAAGCTTCAGGTGCACATCACCGAGTGGAACGGACCCACGCGGGTGACCTTCGAGCTCAAGGGCATCAACGAACTCATGGATGGCCACGGCACCTTCGAGATGTCCAGCTACGAAGAAGAAGGTGAGCCGGGCGCGCACGTCGCGCCGGCCGAGCGGAAGAACTTCATCCTGCGCCTGCTCGAGGCGATCGCGCGCTTCTTCGTGCGCCTGCTGAGCGGGGGGGCGCCCGAGCGTGCCGCCAGCGCCGACGCAGGTCCCGGCGCGGGCATGGCGAAGCTGACCTTCAAGCTCGAGCTCAAGCCTGGCGGGCCGATGGCGCCCATGATCGACAGCCTGATAAAGCCCGTGATTTTGCCCGCGGCGGAACAGCTGGCGGGCAACATCATGGCGCGGCTCGAAGAACTCCACGGCACAGAGCGCTGACGGGAGGCTCGGCCGTTTGAGTTTCCATGAGCGCTTCGGAGACCTGAGAGGACGGGCGCTCTGGGTGGTGTTCGGTTGCCTCGTCTGCCAGCTCGGCCTGGGCTTCGGTTACGTCACCGCGCCCCTGCTCAAGGACATCACGGTCAGTCTCGACATCTCCCGCAGCGTCTGGTCGTCGGCAGGATCGGCCCGGATCTGGGTCATTTCGCTCGCCAGCCCCGTACTCGGCCTGATGCTGGTCCGCTTTGGCGCACGCCCGATCCTGGTGGTCGCCTCACTCATGCTGGCGCCCGCGTTCTTCTGGTTCTCGATCATGAACCACGTCTGGGAGCTGGTGGGTGCGAACGTGCTGCTCGGCTTCGTCCTGCTCGGGTTCGGCGACGTGACACTGGGTGCGGTGGTGACGACGTGGATCGCGCGCGGACGCGGTCTGGCGCTCGGTGTCGTCTATACCGGCTCGAATCTGGCCGGAGTGATCCTTCCGCCACTGGTGACGTACTTCGCCGCAAGAGGCTCGTGGCGCCACGCGCTTCTCTATGTGGGTATCGGAGGGACCCTGCTGATCCTGCCCTTTGCTGCCCGCGTCGTTCGCGAACGTGGCGCGGGTGGCGCGATGGAGGCCGTGTCGATCAGCGCGTCCAATCTGGGCCACCAAGCCGACCTCGACCTGGGAGCTGCCTTGAAAACCCGCAGCTTCTGGGTCCTCGGCTTCGCCCTGGCCGGTTTTTTCTTCTACATGATCGGCATCCTCGAACACTTCATCGCGTCGCTCACCGACAGCGGGCTTTCGCGCGTCAACGCCGCCGGCTACTTCAGCGCTGCCATCGGAATGGGGCTGGTCAGCAAGGTCTTGATGGGCGCGGTTGCCGATCGGATTTCGTCTCGTCCTGCAATCCTGATCGACTTTGGACTGCTGGCGCTCAGCTCGGGGGTGCTGCTCTTCGTTCCAGAGCGACCCTTCTTGCAGGTCTTCGTGGTGCTGTTCGGGTTTTCCTACGCCGCACGAGACGTGGTTTATCCCCTCGTGATCGCGGAGTGCTTCGGGGTCCGGTATCTCGCCGCGATCTACGGTGCTTTGATGGTCGTGCTGGCGCCGGCCGGCACCCTGGGTGGAGTATTTTCAGGTTTCTGTTTCGATCGATTCGGAAGCTACGATGTCGCGTTCCAGACCTTCGCGATCGTCAACGTGCTGGTCTTCGGAAGTCTGTTCCTGCTGCGCCCGGAAAAGGAGTTGGTCCATGGCTGATCGAATCCAGACCTCGGTGATGATCGCCGGGCTCTCGATGCTCTACGGAGACGACCTGGCCGGCGTCGTCGAGACGGCGAAACTTGCGGAGGACGCTGGGGTCGATCAGATCGTGATGCCCGACCATGTCTCGATCGGTGGGCGCACGGACCGCTATCCGTACGGAAAGTTCCCACTGCCCATAGACGAGCCGTGGCTCGAGCCGCTGACGACGCTGGCGGCGATGGCGGGTGCCACTTCGCGGATTCGACTCGGAACGGGGATCCTGATCGTCCCCCTGCGTCCCGCTCCGTTGTTGGCGAAGACCCTGGCGACCCTCGACGTGCTGTCGGGCGGACGGCTCGATCTCGGTGTGGGAAGTGGCTGGCAGCGCGAGGAGTTCGAGAGTTCCGGGATTCCCTTCAGCGGGCGCACCGCGCGCATGGAAGAAACGTTGCGCGCCTGTTGCGTAATGTGGACCGAGGCGCCAGCGTCGTTCATGTCGAAGACCGTTTCGTTCGAGAACCTGTGGTCGTTGCCTTGGCCGGTGCAGAAAGGTGGAATTCCGATCTGGATTGGCGGTGCGCTCACCGATGGTAATCTACGTCGTCTGGTCGAGTTCGGTGCCGGCTGGATGCCGATGGATTCGCGTCCGGATGTTCTTGAAGAGGGCAAGGCTCAGCTGGAACGCGCGCTGCGGGAGGCGGGGCGAGATCCCTCGACCGTCGGTATCCGCGGACAGGTGAATCCGGTGCGTGAAAACCGGGTCGTCGATCTCGACCGGACACTCGAGCAACTCGGCCCCCTCCGAGCGGCCGGTGCAACCGTGGCGTCCTTCGCGCTGGGCGCGTTCGTGCGCACCCGCGACGAGATCGGTCCCTTCCTGGAAAGGATCGGGCGCGCCGGCGGTTGAGTTCTCGCCCCTTCCGTCTGGGGCACCGCATATACTGGAGAGCAACCATGATTCGAGGCATCCACCACACCGCGATCTCGTGCATCGACATCGACCGGTCTGTTGCGTTCTATCGTGACCTGCTCGGCTTCGAGCTCGTGATGGAGTACGACTGGTCCGAAGGACAGGTCGACACCAACCGCACCCACGCGTTGCCTGAAACCGCGTCGCGGGTCGCGATCCTGCGCTGTGGAAACGCGATGCTCGAGCTGTTTCAATATCGAACGCCAGAGCCTCGTCCGGTCGACCCTGAGCGCAAGCTCATCGACCACGGCATCATCCATCTCTGCATCGACGTCAAAGACATCGACGGCGAGTACGAGCGGCTGAAAGCGGGCGGAATGAACTTCCACTGCGAGCCCGTCGACTACGGAAGCTGTCGCTGCACCTACGGACGTGATCCCGACGGCAACGTGATCGAGCTGATCGAAGTCCACAGCGCCGATGATCCGATCTATCTCGAGGTTCCGAAGCGCTCGTGAGCCTCGGTCGCGACGATCTGGTGCTCTGCGCGGGAACGATTCCTCAAGCCGGACTGGTGGAACGCATGGAAGTGGCCGCGCAAGCGGGTTTTCGCGGGCTCTCGCTCTTCCTCGCCCACTTGGACCAGGCCCGGGCCGACGGTCACGACGATGCAGACCTGCGCATGCGTCTGGACGACCTCGGTCTCGAGATCGCCGAGCTCGATCCGCTGCTCGACTGGGTTCCCGACATCGGGCTCGGCGGCGCAGCCAGCGATGAAGGCGCGGATATGTTCCAGTACGGCGAGCCCGAGTTTTATGCCGCGGCTGAAGCCCTGGGTGCGCGTTCGATCAACGCCGTGTACTTTGGCGATCGAGCGGTCCCTGACGAAGTCCTGGCCGAAGCCTTTGCGGACCTCTGCGACCGTGCTGCCGATCACGGGCTGCTGGTCCATCTCGAGTTCCTGCCGTGGACCCAGGTCCGTGACGTCAATATCGCTTTCAAGATCGTTGAAGAAGCCGGACGCGAGAACGGTGGTCTGATGCTCGACAGCTGGCATCACTTCCGCAGTGGTGTCGAGAACGCAGCGATCGAAGCAGTCAGCCATCGCGTGATCGCCATCCAGCTCAACGACGCACCCGCCAAGGCGGAACCGGACGCCGTTGCTGAGACGATGAGCCGGCGCCTGCTGCCGGGTCAGGGCGACATCGACCTGGTAGACATCATCCGCCGCCTCGACGCCGGCGGCTGCCAGGCACCCATCGGCGTCGAGGTCTTCTCGACCGAGCTGGCGGCCTTGCCGCCGTCCCAGGCGGCCTGGAGCGCGGCCCAGACGACGCGGGCCGTATTGGAGAAGGCCCGGGGCTGATGTCGACAATCTCTCCGAATCCTGCGCCCTCACGGCGCCGCGCGAACTACGTACTCGGCGTCCTGTTCCTCGTCTACGTCTTCAACTTCATCGACCGCTCGGTCCTCTCGATCCTGATCGGCCCGATCAAGGCCGATCTCGAGATCTCGGACACGGTCATGGGGTTGTTGGCGGGCCCGGCCTTCGCGCTCTTCTACACCCTGGCCGGCATCCCGATCGCCCGCTATGCGGACCGCGCGAATCGCACGACCGTGATCGCGATCTCGCTCACGCTTTGGAGCGCGATGACGGCGCTCTCGGGTCTGGCTCGGAGCGGCCTCTTCTTTGCCCTCGCGCGGATCGGCGTAGGCATCGGCGAGGCCGGCGGGAGTCCACCGTCCCATTCCTTGATCTCGGACTACTACCCGCCTGAGCGTCGCGCGACTGCGTTGGCCCTCTACGCGAATGGGATCTACATCGGGTCTGGAATCGCATTCATATTCGGCGCGTGGATCGCGACCCAGACCGATTGGCGAACCGTCTACTACATTCTGGGATTGGCGGGCATCCCGCTGGCGATTCTGCTCTGGACGACGGTTCGCGAGTTGCCGCGTGGTGCTTCCGAAGCGGTCGTAACCGACATGTCTCCGGTGAGCTTGGGCGAAGTCGTCCGGCACCTGGCGCGGCGCCGGTCGTTTGTCCTGCTGTTGATCGCGGCGAGCTGCCAGGCGATCATGGGTTACGGCATGCTCACTTGGGCGGCCGAGTTCCTGTTGCGTGTTCACGGGATGCCGCGGTTGGACGTCGGGTTCTCGCTCGGTCTGATCGTGATGTTCGCGGGTTGCATCGGCGTGGGTGTCGGGGGCTGGGCCAGCGACAGGCTCGGAGCCGCCGATGTCCGTTTCTACATGCGTCTTCCGTCGGTCACTTCGATCCTGGCCGTGCCCTTTGCGCTCGCCTTCCTGTTCCTGGATGATTCGACGGCGGCACTGATCGCGTTCGTGCCGTTCTACTTGATCGGCAACATGTATGTCGGCCCTCTCTGGTCGATCGGCCAGAATCTGGCACGGCCCAACATGCGTGCCACGACCTCTGCGATCCTGCTGTTGGTACTGAACATCTTCGGCCTCGGCGGCGGCGTTTTCCTGATCGGCTTCCTCAATGACCAGCTCGCGGCCACTTACGGCCAGATCGCCATTCGCTATTCCTTGGCCGTCGTCGTCATCATCGGCGCTGCGTCCAGCCTCTTCTTCTGGCTCGGCAGTGCGTACCTGCCGGAAGATCTCGAAACCTGATGGAGCAACAGCCCCCAATGAATCTCGACACCCTCCTCTATGAAGTCCGCGACGGCGTCGCCCACATCACGCTCAACCGCGAGAAGGAGGCCAACGCCCTCAATCTCCAGATGTGTCGCGACCTCCAGACGGTGGCCATCGCCGCCCAAGAGGACGCGTCGGTGCGCGCCGTGCTGATCGGGGCCAGGGGAAAGATGTTCTGCGCCGGCGGCGACATCGGAGCGTTTGAAACGGCCGGCAACGGCGTTCCGACCCTGCTCAAGCAGATGACGATTCCGCTTCACGCGGCGATCTCGATCTTCGCGCGCATGGACGCGCCCGTGATTGCAGCGGTGAACGGCACCGCAGCCGGCGCGGGCTTCAGCCTGATGGCCGCCGCCGACCTGGCGATTGCGGGCGAGTCCTCCAAGTTCACGATGGCGTATACGCGGGTCGGCCTCTCGCCCGATGGCAGCTCGAGCTACTTCCTGCCACGCATCGTGGGTCGCCGCCGGGCCATGGAGCTGATGCTGATGAACCGCGTGCTGTCGGCCCAGGAGGCCCTCGACTGGGGACTCGTGAACCAGGTCGTGGCCGATGACGAAGTTCAGTCCGCGGCCGAGAAGATCGCGGCTCAGCTCGCCAAGGGTGCGACCCGGTCCTTCGGCCGGGTCAAGAAGCTGCTGCTCAGCAGCGAAAACGAGAGCCTTGAGACGCAGATGGAGTTCGAAGCTCGCGGCATTGCGGATTCGTCGCGCGACGCCGACGGCAAGGAAGGCATCTCGGCCTTCTTGGAGAAGCGAAAGCCGACCTTCAGGGGCGCCTAGCCTGTTTTCCCCAACCGCGCTCGTGCGAGACCATGAACCTCACGCTGAGCTTCATGCGGCTGTGGAGCCAGCGTCCATCGACCTTCACGTACTCGTCGTCCTCGACGCCCGTCATCCAGCCTGGCTTGCCGTTCTGGAAGGTGACGAGAGCGAGGACGTCCCAGCGTGCCTTGGCGCGATCGCCGTCGACCTCGATTCGGGGGTTCATGAAGTAATGGAGCGTGAACTGGAGCGTCGGATCCACAAAGCGCTTGCGGATCGCGTCGCGACCCGTCCAGACACCCAGATTCTCACCGCCGTCCCAGACGGCATCCTCGCTGAAGAGCTGGACGATCTCGTCCGCGATCTCACCGACTTCGTCCGCACTCTTCGGACTCTCGCTTTGATAGCGGCCGTCTACCAGCTCGGCGTAGCGCGCCTTGAGCTTCTCGATCGCCTGGACGGCTTCGACTTCGGCAAGTCTTGCCTCGAGGGCTACGACTCTGGCGGCCAGTTGTTCGGGTGTCGGCATCGTTTCCTTCCCTTGTCGCCTCAGCAGAGGATCTCTGCGACCCGGTCGATGTCGTCGGGATCGGAGGTGGTGGGGACGAGAAGCAGTTCGTCGCAGCCCAGGTCCTCGGCCATCTTTGCCGCGTCTCGAAGTGCGTCGGCGGAGGTGGTGGTGACGGTCGGCGCAATCTTGCGGGCATTGTCGTCGCCGAGAAAATTGAGATAGCGGAGCAGGTATTCGTCGAGCTGGTCGCGCGCGTTCGGACCCAGCGCGTACCAGAAGCTCGTCACGAGTCGTGGCTCGCCCTTTCCCTCTTCGCGCCAGGCCTTGCGTGCCTGCTCGAACTGGCGGCCGACCTCGTCGCGATCGGGTCCGAAGCTGAAGCCTGAGATGCCGTCGGCCCAGCGGGCGGCGCGGCGGATCGAGCGCGGGTACATGGCGCCAGCCAGGATCTCGGGGCCGCCCTTCTGGATCGGGAGCGGTTCGACCGGGCGAAGTGCAGCTTCGAACGGCTTCTCGCCGCTCCACAGTCGGCGCAGCTCGGACACGCTCTCTTCCATCCGGGTCCAGAGCTTTCGATCTCGCTGGGCCTCGACGGCGACGTAGTCCTCGTCGCGCCCGCCCACGCCGACGCCGAGGGTCACGCGCCCGCCCGAAAGGACGTCGAGAGTCGCGATCTGCTTGGCGACACGCACCGGCTGGTGCATGGGCAGCACGAGTATCGAGAAGACCAGGCGGACGCGTTCGGTCACGGCCGCGCAGGCCGACAGCGTCACCAGGATGTCCGGGTTCGGAAAAGTGATGCGTTCGCCGGCCGCCAAGCTCGAGAACGGACCCGCGTCGAGGCGGCGCGCCCACGTCAGGATCTTGTCCCGGTCGAAACCGGG
>Ga0209987_10001059_pt1 | contig 14840 bp, 10 predicted proteins | sample N074metaG_FD_182134 | JGI IMG/M metagenome (GOLD analysis project Ga0209987, IMG submission 182134) | Deep subsurface microbial communities from Kermadec Trench to uncover new lineages of life (NeLLi) - N074 metaG (SPAdes) (version 2) | ecosystem: Environmental > Aquatic > Marine > Ocean trench... | reverse complement strand
GCTTAGGTAATCCGCGGTCGCGAGAATGCCGCCGAGATTGTCTGATGGGTGTCCCCATTCGGCGGCGAGCCAGGTGTCGTTGAAGTCCAGCCAGCGAATCATCGCGCCAATATTGAATGCGCCGGCAACCGGGTCCAGCTCATAGGAGGTCCCCGGCACGCGGGCGCCGCCTGGCAAGGTGGCACCTGCTACCACCGGGCCCATCAATTTGGTGCACGCAGGATAGGCCAGCGCCTGGAAACCGCAGGCGAGGGTGTCCATCAGGCAGTAATGCGCGGTTTCATAAGCCAGGTCGCTGTCGATCGTCGTGTTGCAGACGTAATCCGCAATATCGACCAATACCTGGTCCGGCTCGGGCCGTGCGGCTGAGCGTGTGTCATGTGATGACATGAATTTTTCCCTGACTCCTTGCTGCGTCTTCTGTAGGAGCCCGGCCTACCGGGCGATCGGCGCCTGATGCGTGCATTTTTGCCGAATCGCTCGCTGGGGCGAGCTCCTACGATTCCTTTCCACAGTTTTTGTCTGACGAATAATCAAAATTCGCCGCTCTTTTAACGACGCGCATCGATTGGCTCGTACTTCTGCAACCCCGGCCCAATGTAATCAGCAGCCGGCCGTATCAGTTTATTGTCCGCTCGTTGTTCCATGATGTGCGCCGACCAGCCAGTAATACGTGAACACACGAATATCGGTGTAAACAGATGGGTCGGAATGCCCATGAAGTGATACACGCCCGCCGCATAAAAATCGGCATTGGCGAAAATCTTTTTCTCGTCCGACATCACTTTCTCGATCGCCTCGGCCACTGCATGTAAAAGCGTGTTGCCCGTTTCTTCCGATAATACTTTTGCCATTTGCTTGTTCACGGAATTTCGCGGATCAGATGTAGTGTAAACACGATGTCCGAAGCCCATGATCTTTTCCTTGCGCTCGAGCATCCCAAGTACGCCTTCAGTCGCTTCTTCGGGCGACGAAAATTTCTGGATCAGTTCCAGCGCTGCTTCGTTCGCGCCCCCATGTAACGCACCGCGCAAGGCGCCGATCGCGCCGCAAACCGCCGAATGGAAATCGGACAAGGTCCCGGTGATTACCCTCGCCGTGAACGTTGAGGCATTGAACTCGTGTTCGGCGTAAAGAGTGAGCGTGGTGTCGAGCGATTTCCTGTGCAGCTCGCTTGGCGGTTGGTCGTGCAGCAGGTGCAGAAAGTGCCCTGACACACTGTCATCGCCGGTTTCGACATCGATGCGTTTACCATCGCTGTGGTAGCGGTGCCAATAAAGCAGCATCGAGGGCAGGCACGCAAGCAAGCGATCTGCAACCTGTGCCTGGTTGGCAAAATCGCCCTCAGCCTCCACGTTGCCGAGGATCGAAACACCGCTGCGCAGTACGTCCATCGGGTGAGCGTCTGCAGGAATTATCTCTAGCACCTGTTTGACCGGGTCCGGCAGCCCGCGTAATGATTTTAGTTTCGTGATGTAGTCGTCGAGCTCGCCGCGATTCGGCAGGTGCCCGTACAAAAGGAGAAAAGCAACCTCCTCAAAGCTCGCGTTATCGGAAAGGTCGTAAATGTCGTAACCACGGTAAGTCAGGCCAGCGCCTTCCTGACCGACTGTGCACAATGCCGTTTGGCCGGCTGTTACGCCGGCCAGTCCGCCCGTCTTCCTGCTGGCTGCCATTCCACTCTCCAAATCTCTTTAATCTTTTTTCTTCGTCAGACCCTTGTTGGCGAACAGTTGATCGAGTTTGTCTTCATATTCGTGATAACCGAGCACGTCATAGAGTTCATCTCGCGTCTGCATGCTATCGATTACCGCTTTTTGCGTGCCATCTCTGCGCAATGTTTCGTATACGCCCACGGCGGCTTTCGACATCGCGCGATATGCAGACAACGGGTACAAAGCGAGGCTTACGCCGGCGTTTGCCAGTTCTTCAGTGTTGAACATCGGCGTCTTGCCAAACTCCGTCAGGTTCGCCAGTACCGGAATATCGATCGCCGCTGTGAATTTCTGATATTCATCCAGCGTTGTTAGCGCTTCAGCAAATATCATGTCCGCGCCAGCCTCTACATACGCCGACGATCTGTCGAGCGCTGCTTCAAGTCCTTCGACAGCGTGCGCATCGGTGCGCGCCATGATCGTGAATTTATCGTCGCTGCGGCCGTCAACCGCGGCTTTAATGCGATCCACCATTTCTGCGGTTTCGACCAGGGCCTTACCCGGGCGATGCCCGCAACGCTTGATACCCACCTGATCCTCAATATGGCAGGCGGCGGCACCCGCGCGAATCATCTCGCGCACGGTTCGGCCGATCATGAAAGCACCGCCCCAACCCGTGTCCGCATCGACCAGGAGCGGCAATTCAGACGCATAGCTGATACGGCGAATGTCCTCGCAAACATCATTAAGCGTTGTCATCGCAAGATCCGGCAAGCCGAAAGAGGCATTGGCGACGCCGGCGCCGGACAGGTAGATCGCCCGGAATCCGGCTTTCTCTGCGAGCAGCGCTGAGTAAGCGTTGATCGTGCCGACCACCTGCAGCGGTTTTTCCGCCTCCAGGGCCTGCCAGAAGCGAACGCCTGCGCTCATATCGAGTCCTCACAACAGTTTCGAGTGAAAATTTTAATGCAGATTAAAATTTCCGGGAACGCGATTTTAGCTCAGCGGAGGGACCATTCCCAAATTAGGGTCAGAGCCGGGCTCTGACCCCGGTTAGGGGATTTCAACAACGGTACGTCCCGTCACCGTCCCATCAATATATGCCTGAAACGCGTCTGGTAGTTCATCGAAAGAAATTGTGCGGCTACCAATGAGATCGAGATGCTCAGGCTTAAGGTCCGTGCCAATCCTGTCCCACACCTGCAACCGCAAATCTCGTGGCGTGTCGACGGAATTGATGCCGAGCAGGCACACAGCCCTCAAAATAAAAGGAATGACCGTCGTATTGAGTTCATGGCTGGCGGCGAGTCCAATGCTCGCGATGTTGCCGCCGTAATCGACAGTGCGGGTAAGCCACGTCAGGTAGTCGCCGCCGAGGTTGTCGATCGCACCGGCCCACAGCGCTTTTTCGAGCGGGCGTTTCCCCAGATCGATGTCGTCTCGAATGAGAATTTGTTTTGCGCCGATAGCCTTTAGATAATCGCTTTGTTCGGACTTGCCGGTGACGGCAACCACTTCGTAGCCGCGCCCATCCAGCATATCGACAGCCACGCTGCCGACGCCGCCGGTCGCGCCGGTCACGACAACAGGACCACCCTGCGGCGTTTGCCCGTTCTGCTCCATGCGATGAATGGCCAGTGCCGCCGTGTATCCGGCAGTGCCGATCTGCATGGCTTGCCTGGTATCCATGCCAGCGGGTACTGGCACGATTGAATCGGCGCCGACACGGGCATACTCGGCATAGCCGCCGTCACGAGTTTCGCTGAGCCCGCAACCGTTTACCAGCACCATATCGCCCTCGGAAAAACGATCGTCCTCCGAGCTCACCACCGAACCGGCGAGGTCAATGCCTCCGACGAGTGGAAAAGTCCGGAGGATTTTCCCGGTGCCGGTCGCGGCTAGCGCGTCCTTGTAGTTAATGCTCGAGTGGTTGACCTTAATTACAACGTCACCTGCAGAAAGATCGTCAATATTGAGCGTTGTAAAACCGGCAACGAGTTTGCCATCTTGCTGGTCGAGGCGATAAGCGCGAAATTCGTCCAATTCAGCTCCTCATAAAGGTTGCAAATCCGGGACTATTGTGGCCGACATGCTAGCATCCGCTGCTCCAACGACCCAACAAAGGAAATGATGTGAAGCGGTGGCTTGTGGTTTTACTGGTAGTAGTTGCAGTGGTTGTCCTGGTGTCCCCGGGCATCATCGGCCGGATAGCCGAGAAGAACCTCGAGGAAAACATCAAGTGGGCCGAAAGCGAGTCCGCCGGTATCGAGATTCGGACCGAGAGCTTTGACCGCGGCTGGTTTACATCGGTAGGCCGCCATCGCATTGTCCTGAATGGTGCCCCGTTCGGCACCGCATTGAAAAACTACCGAAACCAATCCGGCAACAAGGACCTGCCCTCCCTGATCATCGACACCCGGCTCGACCACGGGCTGTTTCCGATCAGCTCGCTGGGCAGGGAGTCCGGATCGCTGCTGCCAGGCCTGGCCAGCACGGTGTCTACATTTCAGCTTGACCCCGGTAATGGCGAACTGGTGCCACTACCGGGTTCGTTATTCACCAATGTAGCCTTGAGTGGGGCGAGCGACTTACGTTACCTGCTCGAAGCCGGCGAGTTACAGGAAGATGAAGTCCAGGTCGAATGGCAGGGTGCCGATATTGCAGTACAAATGGACTGGTCCACCGGTGCAATCGTTGTCGATGGTCGCGTTGAGCCAATCACCTTTACGGACGAGAAAGACACGGTGCGCTTCGGCGCCATTGCGATCGTTGCAGACCAGGTGACAAGTGATTACGGCTTCAATGTTGGCAATGCCGAGTTCAGCATGGCCTCATTCGTCATCGAAAGCGCGGGCGCGCCTGCAACCGTCGGCAAAATCTCAATCGTCACCAATGCAGATATTGATGATGCACGGCTGAACATCGGCTCGAGGGTGGCGGTTGATGAGATCGTCGTACCCGGCATGGGCAACATGAATTTTGTCCTGGACCTGGCCCTGAACAGGATTGATGCAGCATCGCTGCAAGTTATCGCGGCGGCGTTCAGGGAAACGCAGGGCGCAGCCGATCCGGAAGCTGCGTTGGCCGACATGTTTCCGCGCATTGAAGGCGATTTGCAAAAAATCGTTACCTCCGGCGCTGAGATCCGCATCGATCAGCTCGATGTAACACTGCCGCAGGGTACAGTAACAAGCAAAATCCTGGTCGACATTCCTGAAGGCGATGCTGCCGCAGATTTCGACTGGTCAAGCGTGTTGCTTGCAATGACCGCCAGTGCAGATATTCGCCTGCCGGCGGCTCTTTTTGAGTTCGTACAAACGATGAACCCGCAGGCCAGCGCACTTGTGGCCATGGGCATTTTACAGAAGGACGGCGACGACTATGTCATGAACGCCGAGTATGCACAGGGGCTACTTAGTGTTAACGGTGCGCCGATGCCGATCCCCATGCCTGGCATGTAACCAAACCAGCAGGGTAACTTTCGTAGGAGCGCGGCCCACCGGGCGATTCGCATTGGTTACGCGTAATCAACCCGGATCGCCCGGTGGGCCGCGCTCCTACGAAATCAAAGCAACCTGTCGACATCGTTGCAGCAATCCTCAACTAATAACCCAGATCGAGTTCATTTGCTCTGAAACAGGCGACACTGCCACTAGCGGTTGATTCCAGCTCAGGAACCTGCTCGCTGCAGCGTGCGACAGCGTGCTGGCAACGCGGGTGAAACGGGCAACCCGCAGGTGGATTTAGTATCGACGACACCTCACCTGCGAGCGGCACCTCAGCGGGCTTTGCACCAGGATCAGGCACCGGAACGGAGCTGATCATCGCTTTTGTATAGGGGTGCTGCGGCCGTTTGAACATCCGCTCGTTCGTCGCTACCTCGCACACTCGCCCCATGTACATGACCAGGACCCGGTGGCTTATTTGCCGCACGACCGACAGATCGTGCGTAATAAAAATGAGTGCGAGGCCGGTATCGGCCTGTTCCGCCTGCAGCAAATGCAGAATCTCGCTTTGAATGGTGCCGTCCAGCGCTGCTACCGCCTCATCACAAATCAGCACCTTCGGCCTGACGACAAGTGCACGTGCGATCGCGACCCGTTGCGCCTGACCCCCGGACAACTCGTGCGGATACCGCTCACGTAACTCAATTCCAAGCCCCACATGCCGCAACATTTGATTCACATCCTGTTCCTGCTCGGCCTTCTTCTTTTTGGGTTCATGAATGCTGATTGGCTCCGCAACGATTTCAGCAACGCGCATTGCCGGATTCAGAGAGGTCACTGGATCCTGGAAGACCATTTGGAGTTGACGACGAATTGCATTCGGTCGCGATTGCACCAGACCAGGCAATTTTTTGCCGGCGTAGCTGACCGCGCCACTACGCATAGGAATCAACCCCACAATTGCCCTGGCCAGGCTGGTCTTGCCGGAGCCAGATTCGCCAACGATCGCTATTGTCTCGCCCGGCGCAACCGTGAAGCTTAAACTGCGCACCGCGTCCAGTTGTCTTTTGCCGCTCGCGCGGCCCTCCCTGAAACTTACCGATACCTTGTCGACCTCTATGATCGGCGCCACACCAGCGGGCAAAGGCGTCGTTTTTGTCGGTACATCAATACGCGGCGCGGCTGCAATCAATCTCGCGGTACGTTCATTCGATGGTGCCGCAAAAATTTCCTGCGTCGGCCCCTCCTCAAGCATTCGACCATTGTCCATCATAAGCATGTGTTCGCAATTTCCGGCAACGACACCTAGATCATGTGAAATCAATAACAACGCCGTATTCGATTGAGATCGCAGCTCGCGTAGCAACCCGAGGATTTGTGCCTGCACCGTGACATCGAGCGCAGTTGTCGGCTCATCGGCCACCAGCAAATCGGGTTCGCCGAGCAGCGCGGCGCCAATCATGACTCGCTGCCGCATACCACCGGAAAGCTGGTGCGGAAATACGCCGTACTGACGTTCCGCGTCGGGCAGGCCGACCCGTTGCAGCATCGCAAGCGTTCGCTCGCGTGCCTCGGCTGACTTGCAGATTTTGTGCTCGAGCAAAATACGTCGCAGCTGATCGCCAATCATCACATATGGATTCAGCGCGGTCATTGGATCCTGGAATACCATCGCGATGCGACGTGCACGATAACGATTCAATATATCGGGTGCTGCACTCAGGAACTCCTGGCCATCGAAGCGAATGCTTCCGCCGGTTACTGCATTGGCCGGCAGCAAACCCATCACCGCCATGGCTGTTTGCGTCTTACCGGCGCCCGATTCACCGACAATGCCGAGTGATTGGCCCGCTTCGATTGAAAAACTCAGATCATTCACCACCGGCTTCGCAGAGCCTGCATAGCGAATGCTGAGATCTTTGACGTCAAGCAGACTCATAAGGTCTTCTCTTTCGGGTCTGCCACGTCTCTCAGCCCGTCACCCAGAAAATTGAAGCAGAGCAGTATGACTGCGAGGATCAGGGCCGGAATCAGTAATAGCCATGGCGCCCTCTCCATAGTGCTTACGCCACTATTCACCAGCGCACCCAGTGAAGTCTGCGGTTCCTGTACGCCCAAGCCGAGAAAGCTCAGAAAGGACTCGACCAGGATTGCCTGCGGAATCGTGAGTGTCATGTAAACGACAACGACGCCGAACAGGTTCGGCGTGATATGGCGCAATATTATTCCGGGAGTAGACACTCCAATAAGTCGTGCCGCATCGACAAACTCTCGCTGCTTCAGGCTTAGAGTTTGCCCGCGGACAATTCGTGCCATGTCCAGCCAGTTGATGGCGCCGATCGCTACGAAGATCAGCAGGAAATTGCGCTCGAAAACAACCATCAGGAGGATGACAAAAAATATGAATGGCAAGGCGTACAGCGCGTCGACCGCCCGCATCATGATGGCGTCGACTTTGCCGCCCACGTAACCGGCGATTGCGCCGTATGCAACACCGATGCCAAGGCTTACACAACTTGCGACAATCGCCACAAACAGGGTTACCTTCACACCAAGCAATGTCCTTACGAAAAGGTCTCTGCCCAGATCGTCTGTGCCGAACAGATGCCAGTCGCCTGCCGATGGCAGCATGAAGCGATTCTCGAAATCCGTGCTCGCAAAATGGTGCGGACTTAAGAGCGGTCCGAGCAGCGCAATTGCCGCGATGAGCAGCAGGATGCTGCTACACACCACAATCGTCTTGTTGTCCCCGCTTTTCCGGAGGATCTGCCTGATTGCCGCACCATAGCTCATTGGCGGCGAATCCTCGGGTCCAGGATGCCGTACAGCAAATCAACTACAAGGTTCAGTGAAATCACCAGCGTCGCGTAGACAATAACAATCCCCAGAATGAGGGTGTAATCCCGATTCAATGCACCGCGTATGAAAAACTGGCCGAGCCCCGGTATGCCGAAAATTTGCTCGACGACGACGGAACCCGTAAGAATCCCGGCTAACGCCGGGCCCATGTAGGAAAGTAACGGCAACATTGCCGGCTTCAGCGCGTGGTACCGAATGATCGAACTGGTCTTGAGTCCCTGCGCCCTGGCTGTGCGCACATAATCACTGCTCAGTACGCCAATCATGCTCGCTCGCGTAAGCCGCGCGATGTACGCGATCTGCGGCAAAGCCAGCGCCACAACCGGCAAAACAAGCCGACTTATGTCCGTGCCACCGGTCCAGCTTGCCGGCAACCAGTGCAAATACACCGCAAAGACCAGGACCATCACCGGCGCCACGACAAACACCGGCACCGAAATACCGGTCATTGCGATACCGGTAACGAGCCGGTCTACGAAGGAATTCTTGCTGAGCGCCGCCGTCAGCCCGGCCGCAATTCCCGCGACAATCGCAAGCAACATGGCCAGCACGCCCAGTTGCATTGAAAGTGGCAGCGCATTGCCGATCAGTTCAGCAACGGTGTAATCACGATAGCGGTAGGAGGGTCCAAGGTCACCGCGGACCAATCCCCCGAGATAGCGGAGAAATTGCTGCGGCAGTGATTCGTCAAGATTATAGGCCCGGGCAATGTTCTCCTCGATCTCCGGCGGAAGCACGCGTTCGGCGTCAAACGGTCCGCCCGGTGCTGCGTGCACCATAAGGAAGGCGAGAGCGATAACCAGCAACAATGTTGGTATTGCCCCGATGATGCGCAGGAGCGCGTAACGCAGCACAATAATTAGTCGGTATCAGCAAGACTCAGGTGCTGACTGTAATGGTAATTCAGCACATTGTCTCCCCAACCGCGAACGCGCAGGCTCACCATGTTTTTGTTGACATAGAAGTAGAGGGGGATCACCGGGTGCTCTGCCAATAACAATTTCTCCGCCTCTTCGAGGAAAACCTGGCGAACTCGCGGATCCGTCTGTACCGCAGCCTTGTCCATCAGTCCATCGTATTCGTCGTTGTGGAATCCGGTCAGGTTGGAGGGGTTGTCACTTTCCATGACACTCAGAAACGTGTGCGCATCATTGTAATCACCGGTCCAGCTCGAACGAAAAACCTGCGTGACATCCTGCATTCGAATATTTTCGATCAACACCTGACTCTCTTCGTTAATCAAAGTCGACTCAACGCCGAGCACCTCCCGCCACATCGACTGCACGGCCAGTGCGATGCGACGATGCCCCTGCGAAGTGTTATAGCGAATTTCTAAGCTAACCGGCTTATCCTCGCCGAATACGGCCTCCCGGTACAACTCACGCGCTTTCCTGTGCCGCTCGTCCTTTGACAGGTTCGCATAAAGAAATTGACGAGGTTCGTAATTGTTAGTGCCCGGCGGCACCCAGCCGTAGGCCGGCGCTTCGCCACGTGCAGTGACCTTTTCCGTCAGGGTTTCGCGATCGATCGCCATCGACAACGACTGCCGCAGTTTCAGATTATCCCTGAAGGGCGGCTTGGTCAGATTGAAACCGTAATAATAGACCGCCAAATATGGCGATACCCGCAGTTCGTTCGGGCGCTCCTTACGCATCTGCTGAAACGCTTCAGAGGGCACACTAAACGTGATATCGAGTTCCCCGGCCCGGTAGCGGTTCAGCTCCGCTGCGTCTTCCGGCGTTATATGATGTCGCACCCGGTCGATCGCTGTCTGGTCGTTGTTCCGGTAATGCTCATTACGAACGATCTCAATATAGGATCCAACTTCCCATGCCTGAAGTCTGTACGCGCCATTTGATACCAGGTTTCCGGGACGCGCGTGCGCATCGCCGTGCAATTCGATTGACGGGCGGTGCATCGGAAATGTGCTTGGGTGGGAGAGCAGAGCGAGAAAATACGGCACCGCGTTATTGAGCGTTATTTTTAATTGCAGATCATCGATCGCCTCAACGGCAAGATCGTCGGCGGGTTTCTTTCCCGCGACTATTTCCGTCGCGTTGACAACATCACCGAGAGACTGTTGCGCATAAAAGGCGGCAGTGGCCGGGTTGACCAGGCGTCGAAAACTGAACACAAAGTCCTGTGCGGTGACACTGTCACCATTGGACCACTTACTCTCCGGTCGCAACCAGAACGTGTATTGCAGCCCGTCTTCTGACACTTCCACACGTTCTGCAGCAGCCAGCTCAAGCTGGCCATCGGCGGCATATCCGGTAAGCCCTTCGCCAAGATCCCGTTGCACGTCTCCCGCTTGGTTGGTCCTTGCTTTGTGAGTGTCCAGTGACTCGGGCTCGGCGCCAAGACCCCGATTCAGCACGGATTCTTGTTTTGCGTCTTGCGCGCCGCCGCAGGCAGCCAGGAGAATTGCAACACAGGCAAGAATCGGCAGGCGCTGCCGCGAGTGATGCTTGATCAAAGAAAGCCCGTGGTTCATGCGTCTCGCAAGTGCTTCCTGATGCCAGAAGGAGCATTCAGGATACCGCATTGGCCTTGAGAAACCGTCTACCGGTTCAACATTTGGAAACAGGCGATCGCTCGCTGGGGCGCAATTAGAGGGACAGTTACCTTAATTCTGATCGCAATTCCCAATAATCGCGATCAGAATTAAGGTAACTGTCCCTCTAATTCGGCGAGCGATAACTACGAAACGGCAGAGCGCTTGAAATTCCGCTTCTTGAGATGAATCAGCAACAACGATACCGTCGATGGCGTAACGCCCTCGAGCCTTGATGCATGACCAAGCGTTACCGGCCGTGCCGCCAGCAACCGCTGGCGCGCTTCAGTCGACAGACCAGTGACATTCGCGTAGTCAATATCGTCCGGGAGAATCAACGCTTCCTGCCTGGCATGTTTGTCGATTTCGCGTTGTTGACGCTCAATATAACCTTCATAGCGCGCCTGCACTTCGAGTTGCTGCACCACCTGTTCAAGTTGTTCGTCGGACATGTGCTGCTGCCAGGAGCCGCTGCCCACCGCTGACAGCGTGGTCACCTCAGCGTAGCCGAGTTCCGGGCGGCGCAACAATTCCGTTGCGCGGCATTCTCTTCGCATCGCGCCAAGAATTTCACGGTCGTTGCCGTCGAGGCTCTCTGGTCGCACAAAAATACCTTGCAGCCGTTCCTGTTCCCGGGATACCGCATCGCGTTTAGCGTTGAAAAGCCGCCAGCGATGATCGTCAACCACGCCGAGCTCGCGGCCGACCGGCGTCAGGCGAAGGTCCGCATTGTCTTCCCGGAGCAGCAGCCGATATTCAGCGCGGCTGGTGAACATGCGGTAGGGCTCGCTGACGCCGCGAGTAATCAGGTCGTCTACCAGTACACCGAGATACGCGTCGCGCCGTGTTGGATACCAGTCACCCCTGCCCAAAGACTTGCGGGCCGCATTGATGCCCGCAAGTATTCCCTGCGCACCGGCTTCTTCGTACCCGGTGGTACCGTTTATCTGCCCCGCAAAATATAGTCCGGGAACGTAGCGTGTTTCGAGCGTTGGTAGCAGGTCACGCGGATCAAAATAGTCGTACTCGATTGCGTAACCAGGCTGTGTAATGCGTGCGTTCTCGAAGCCCTTGATCGAGCGCACGAAACGCAGCTGCGTATCATGGGGAAGACTGGTCGAAATGCCGTTTGGATAAACCTCGTCCGTGCGTAGCCCTTCCGGCTCGACGAAAATCTGGTGCGAGTTCTTGTCCGCGAAGCGTACGACCTTGTCTTCGATCGACGGACAATAACGCGGTCCGACGCCTTCGATGGCGCCGGTATACAGCGGCGAATCCGATAACGCATTACGGATAATTTCGTGCGTCTCCTCCGTGGTGTGCGTGATGTGGCAACTCACCTGTTCAGGATGATCGCTGCGCTTGCCGACGAAAGAAAACACCGGCATCGGTTCGTCGCCCGGTTGCTCGCTCATCAAATCGTAATTCAGTGTGCTGCCATCGAGTCGCGGCGGCGTGCCGGTTTTCAGGCGCGCAACGCGAAACGGCATTTCTCTCAGGCGATCTGCAAGCTTGATCGAGGGAGGGTCTCCTGCACGGCCGCCGGCTTTTTCTGTATTGCCAATAAGCATACGGCCGCCAAGGAACGTTCCAACCGTCAGCACTACCGTCGTCGCAAAAAACTTAAGATCCAGGCCGGTAACGACGCCGGTGACGACGCCTCCTTGCACCATAAGATCCTCGACGGATTGTTCAATGATCGATAGTCCCGCTTGATTCTCGAGCATGTCGCGAATCGCCTGGCGGTACAGTTGGCGATCCGCCTGCGCACGCGTTGCGCGAACAGCGGGACCCTTGCTTGCATTCAAGGTACGGAACTGGATTCCGGCATGATCGATCGCCCGTGCCATCGCGCCGCCCAGTGCGTCGATCTCTTTCGTAAGGTGGCCCTTGCCAATGCCGCCAATGGCGGGGTTACAGCTCATCTGACCGAGCGTCGATATTTTCTGCGTTACCAGCAGGGTCCGCGCGCCGGCGCGCGCGGCAGCTAGGGACGCTTCCGTGCCGGCGTGGCCGCCGCCGATAACAATGACATCGTATTTCGTGTCTGCGGACATTGGTCAATAAATGAACAGCTTTCGGGGCGACTATTCTAATCGCGCCCAAGCTTAAGTGCCATAACGCTTTACACGACATGAGCATATCGGGAATATAGCGCCGCAATTGCCCTTGCAATTGCTATTGCAGCCGGAAGCCGATTTGAAACACTTAGCCACTATCGCCGCCACCCTCCTGGCAGCGATGCCACTGGAGGCGCAGCAGACAAGCGAGGGACTCACGCTCGAAGACTGCCGTATCCGTGTCGCGCGCGGGTACCCGGGCATCAAGGCCCGCTGCGGTAAGCTGGAACGGCGCGAGGATCCGGGCAATCCTGATTCACCAATCCTATCGCTTTTTTTTGCCGTCGTGCCGGCACTCAGCCTGGAACCGGAACCGGACCCGTTTGTGCCAATCGCGGGCGGCCCGGGACAGGCATCGTCTGATTTCTATGCGGCTTATCAAGGCGCCTTCGAGAAGGTAAGACGGAATCGGGACATCGTGTTGCTTGATCAGCGCGGCACCGGTCAGTCCGCGGTGATGAATTGTGAGGCAGACGAGGGCATCATCGAAGGCCGCTTTTCCCGCGAACAAACGCTTGCCGTGACCCAAGAGTGTCTCGAACAACTGCCACACGATCCGCGTTTTTTCACCACCAGTGTCGCGGTTGGCGACCTCGAGGCACTTCGCGAGGCGCTCGGCTATGCACAGTTCAACCTGTACGGCATTTCCTACGGCTCGCGTGTCGCGCAACATTTTGTACGACGATATCCGGAATCGACGCGCACCGTTATTCTGGATGGCGTGGTTCCGCCACAGCTGGCGCTCGGCCCCGCAATTGCCATCGAAGCGCAAAATGCGCTCGATGCGATTTTCGACCGCTGTGCAGAAAGCGAAGTCTGCGCAGAGCGGTTTCCCGACATTCGTGAAGATTTTTCGATGCTTCGGGCGGAACTGATCGATGAGCCGGTAACGATTGTGCTGCCAGATCCGCTGACCGGCGAGCCCGAGGAGTTGAGTTTCGGCCCACAGGAACTGGCAGCGGCGTTGCGGCTACTCAGTTATCACCCGAATTCCGTCGCTCTCATGCCGATGCTGATTAATGAAGCGATCAGAGGCAATTATGCCCCGCTCGCTTCCCAGTTCCTGATGATTGCGGCAAGCGTGTCTAAGGCGATGAGTATCGGCATGCATAACTCCGTGGTCTGCACCGAAGATGCGCCGTATTTTGCGGGTGAACAAATCAGCCGCGATGCTTTGGACGCCACCTACATCGGCCCGCTGCAACTCGATGCGCTCCAGACGATTTGTTCGGTCTGGCCCAAAGGGGTACTCGACAAGGATTTCAAGACGCCGCTAGCAAGCGATTTGCCGGTGCTGCTGCTTTCCGGGGAGGCCGACCCCGTAACGCCCCCCCGTTATGCCGAGCTTGCCGCGATTGACCTCGACAACGCACGCTTGCTGACCGGCCGCAAGCAGGGTCATGGCCAGGCGCCTCGTGGCTGCATGCCGGACCTCATCGCGGAATTTGTCGAAACCGCTAACGGCCATGATCTCGATGCCGGGTGTTTCGACCGGGTACATGCAATGCCGTTTTTCCTCGACTTTGCGGGTCCATCGGAATGATCAGCGTCAAGGGTCTGCAGAAGTCTTTTGGAGACGTCAAGGCCGTACGAGACATCAGCTTTGACGCAGCGGATGGCCGTATCACCGGGCTGCTGGGTCCAAACGGCGCTGGCAAGTCGACCACCTTGCGCATCCTTTACACCGTGCTGAAGCCCGATTCCGGCACCGCAACCATCGATGGCATCGATGTCGTCGACAATGAGCTTGCCGCTCGCAGCCGCATCGGAACATTGCCGCATGGGTCGGGCTTGTATCCGCACCTTACGGCCCGCGAAAATATTTCCTATTACGCGAAGCTCTATGACATGTCGACGGATATTATCGATGAGCGCGTCCAGACAGTCATCGACCAGCTGGATATCAACGACTTCGCCGACCGTCGCACGAAGGGTTTTTCGCAGGGCCAGCGTACCAAGGTGTCACTGGCTCGCTCGCTCGTACACGAACCGCAAAACATCATCCTCGACGAGCCGAGCAATGGCCTCGACGTCATGGCAACACGGTCTTTGCGTGAGTTGATTCGTCAGCTCAAGGCCGCCGGCAAGTGTGTGCTCTTCTCCAGCCATGTCATGCAGGAGGTTGCCGCACTGTGTGACGAAATTGTCATTATCGCCGAGGGACGGGTTGCATTGCAGGACAGCGCGGACGGCATTCGCAATGCGA
>Ga0209987_10001054_pt1 | contig 14869 bp, 11 predicted proteins | sample N074metaG_FD_182134 | JGI IMG/M metagenome (GOLD analysis project Ga0209987, IMG submission 182134) | Deep subsurface microbial communities from Kermadec Trench to uncover new lineages of life (NeLLi) - N074 metaG (SPAdes) (version 2) | ecosystem: Environmental > Aquatic > Marine > Ocean trench... | reverse complement strand
CCCACTCTAGCGATCAGCCCCGTCGCGGCGACAGCACCGGCCTAACTCGATTCGGTGATTCACTTTTTCTGGATCACGAGACCAGGCTAGCGGACGCGCGCCGCTTCGCGGCGGGCCTTTTGTGCGAGCCGAGCAGGACGGTTGAATTCGTCGACGGGATGTGACGTTCAAAACCAAGTGTCGTCACTTCAACTTCTGCTCGATTTCTCGAAGACCTTCTTCACAAAGCGCGGGATCTTCATCGACGCAACGGCGCCAAATTTCGGGCAAGACCTCGAGGTCGAACGGCGCCACGTATTCGTAGTTGGTAAAGAACGTTTTCTCCCAAAATCGGGCTTCTGCGACAGAGAGGCTTTCCGGAAGGTTGTCGCTCGAGCGATCGAACAACGTGGATATCACGCGGGGCACACCAGAGGAAAGGGATCGGGTCAGATCGGGGTCGTTGTTCAGCTCGTTGGCAAGGCGAAGAAGTGCCGGTGATTCCGGATTTTCTGCCAGCCATTCGCTCAGGAGCACGATGCACTCCGCGACCAAATACTTACAGGCCTCGGACACCATCGCCTCCCGATGAGCCTCGAGGTCGGTCGCATCCAGATTCTCGGCGTAGCGCCGAGCCAGTGAATTGTTGGCACCCGCGCGGAGCGCCTCGGCGGAATGATCCTTCGGGATTGGCGGCTGTGGCGGATCTCGAAAGAACGCCTTGGCGGCTACGTGGGAGAGCCGCGGATGCTGCAGGGTGTGCACAGTGTCGGGCAGGCGCTCCCGCGAGAGGACTCCAACGGGAACAATCTCGTGCGCCAGAAAAGCTGAAATGCTCGACAGATTCAGGCGTTCGAAGGCCTCCATCACGTCTCTTCGCGATGCGCGCTCGATCAATCGATCCAGGGAATCTACCCCTCCCTTTCGGTTGAAACCGACCACGAGAAGGTCTCGACCGACCGTGTACCAGATGGAGACATCCTCGAACACGGAAGTGTAGGTACTGAGCACGAGATCGATCGTCTTCGAATCAATCTCGTAGCGATGAATCCACTGCGCGTAGATCCCATGAGGGTGCAGCCGGGCCCGCGCCTGTTCGAGAAACTCCTGGCTGTACACCATCTCAACGCCGAGGACCCAAGGGTGGGAGGGTTCGGAAACGATGAGGTCATAGAGACCCTCGCCCCTGAGCAGCGCTCGGTAGGCGTCGCCGTGCAGGATCTCGACCTTCGGGTTCTCGCGCGCACCCAAGTTGCTGTCATCGAAGAAAGGAGCGCCTTCCATCACCGATCGAGATATCTCTGCGACCGTTACGCTCTCGACCGAATCCAGCGCAGCCAGCTCCCCCACCGTAATTCCGAGGCCGTAACCCACGACGAAAACGCGCTCGGTGCGTTCCGCGAGCAGCGCGGGGATCAACGCTGAAAGGGCCATGGTCGTGTAGTCGAATTTATCGTTGCCGTTCGCCTTCCCGTTTACGTAGAGGGCCCGACTGCCTTCATCATCGAAAATCGTCGTGGAAGTGTTGGGTCCATCTGCGTGGAAGAGCACGAAGAGGCTGCCCTTGCGCGCCTCAACGAACGCGTCGTGGCCCAAGAGCGTCTCAGGTGTCTCGGCCCGCAGTTTGAATGCCCCCATCGAGAGCACCTGCGCGGGCCATGGAGGCAGCCAAACCATCGTGACGAAAACGGCGGCGAATGCCACCGTCGCAAAGACCCTCCCTCTCGATCCCGCCAGGCAGAAGGAAAGGAGGACAGCGGACAGAGCCACGGCCACAGTCGCTATGCGAAAGACGCTGTGCAGGTCCACCCAGAACAACAGAATGTATCCCCCAAGCAACGCGCCGAGCAGCGAGCCAAACGTGTTCCAGCTGTAGAGCCGTCCCGCCACTGCACCCCACTCCTCCGACTCTCGCCGGAGGTTGTGAAACAAAAGAGGCAGCAACGCGCCCGATAGACCGACGGGAACCACGAGAATCGCGAGCATGCAAAGAAACACGGCGACATGAAACGCAAAGAACGCGGTGTCCGTGTAAGTGAATGCTGTGCGAAGCACGTGCGCGGCGTAGTTCAATTGGGTCGCGAACACATACATCCCAATCAAGAGCACGGCTAAAATCCATTGGGAGACCGCGGCCGCAATCGGTGGAATGCGCTGGAATTGCGATACCGCCATGCTGCCCAGCGCGATCGAGAGGACGAATGCGGCAACGACGATGGAAAACGTGAAATGGGAGGCCCCTAGCGCCAGCGCACCCAGCCGATTCAAGACGACCTGGATCGACATCATCGCGAAACCTGAAAGGAGCGCCGCAGCAGCGAAGAGCCCGTAGCCCCGCATCGTTCGTTGGCGAAGAGGTTCCGACACCGATACGGGGAGTGGAGCCCGCTCGCTCAGTGCACCAAGCCCCACCAGGATCAGACCGGCGGCCAGATTCAGGCACCCCATACCTCTCACCGTGCCAACAAGCCCCAGCTGGGGGATGAAGTAGAACCCCGCCGCAAGGGCACCTGCGAACGCACCGCCCGCGTTGAGCCCGTAGACCCAGGCGTGGATTCGGGTGGACTCCTCGAGCTTTCGAGGCAGTCCCTGGGTCAGCATGGGGATGGTCGCGCCCATCAGGAAGGCCGGCGGCCCGATCAGCAGTGCGGTGAGCAGTACGTCGATAAAGAAGCTCAGCCCAGCACTGGACGTGAAGAGTCCCAGCGAGATCTGCTGAATGGCGGCGAACGTCCAGGGGAAAATCAGCGCGTAGACGCCGATCAGGAATTCGACGCCTCCGTAGAGAGAGAGCAAGGGGAGCGCCGCACCTCGCTGCTCTCCACGTTGCACCACGCGACGCGTCCAGATTCCGAAAACAGCGTAACCCAGCGCGAGCCCGCCGAGGAAGATACCGAGGACAGCAGCTGTAGACTCGCTATCGGAGCCCAGCAAAATCGCCACATACCGCTGCCAGACCACCTCATAGACGAGCCCCGCAAACCCCGTGACAAGGGTGAGGGCGAGCACCGAGACCCGAATCAAATCAACTCCTTCCGACAGACGCCAAACGGCTCAGCGGACCACGCCCGCGTGCTCTCGCCGGGGGGCTCCAGACGACAGGCGCGCGCCGAAATCGGCTCCGAGCTACTTCAGCACGGGATTTCTTCCGATCAACCTAACATGACGATGATAACAAATGTGAGTCATTGTGAGTGAGTAAAATCGGATCAAAGAAGGCAGCTCGAGAGATTCAGCCCATCCGAGACGCATGCCTCCGCGCCGCGATACCGAGCGATATCGAGCGATATCGAGCGAGACGAGCGATATCGAGCGAGACCAGCGATCATTACGAAGCCTCCAAGCAGCTTCAAAGCGACACCCACCCCGCGGCCAGAATTCCCACCACCAGGCTGGGAAGAACGCATAGAATACCTGTTCAACCGACCTTGCTGATTGCCCTGGGGTTCCACAATGAAGCGCTGGCTCTACCAAACTCGTACTTTCTGCGTCACCCGATTGACAACACCGCGCGTCGCAGCCATTGCATTCCTACTGTCGTGGACGCAACTATTCGCGCCGCCTCCCGCACACTCGCAGCAGCGGTACGTAGCCGGCGAAATCTTGGTGAAATACGCACCTGGAGTGAGCAAGAGCGAGGTGAGTGAGATCAATCGATCGCATGGAGTTCATGTATTAGAAGAAGTCCCCGAACTCGGTGTTTACCGGCTGTCGTTTCCAGACAACATGCCGGTCCATGCGAAGATCAATCGGTTATCCAACGACCCAAGGTTTGAATCCGCCGAACCCAATTACGTTGGCGAAGGCGGCGATTTCTTTCCGAGCGACCCTTCTTTTGACCGGCAGTGGCATCTACACAACGTAGGGAGATTCGGAGGCACAGAGGACGCCGACATCGATGCTGTGGAAGGTTGGCAGATCACGAGAGGAGATGGGTCGGTCACGGTTGCGGTTCTCGACAGCGGTATCGACTTCAGCCATCCCGAATTCTCGGGAAGACTTCTTCCCGGCTTCGACTTCGTCAATGAAGATCCCGATCCCGAAGCGGAGCATTCGCATGGTATTCTGGTCACCGGTTTACTCGCTGCAAATGTAGATAACGGCGTTGCGATTGCCGGTGTCGATCACTTCGCCCAGATTCTTCCGATCAAAGTTCTCAACGCCAACAATCAGGGCTCCGTGATGGATCTCACCCAAGGCCTCGTTTTCGCAGCGAATGAGGGAGCCGCTGTGATCAACATGAGCTTGATCGGATATGGCCAGAGCGGCATCCTCGAGGATGGGTTGCAGTACGCTCGAGATTCCGGGGCGATTCTCATTGCCTGTGCGGGTAACGGTGGCATCGGCGATGCCGACGTTTCTGGCCCGGGAGTGTCACCTCTGACGATCTCCGTGGGCGCGTCCACCCTTAACGACGACAGGGCGAGCTTTTCGGGGACAGGCAGCGCGCTCGATGTGGTGGCGCCCGGTGACGGTGTGCTGACAGTGAGTTCCAACAATCCCACCGGGGCAAGCTGGTTCGGCGGTTGTTCGGCGGCGACACCGATCGTTTCGGGAATTGCGTCACTTCTTCTCTCTCTGGATCCCCTGTTAACACACGATCAGGTGCGCGCAATTCTGGCTCTGACCGCGGATGATCTCGTCGGTTCTCCGTTGGAGGACACTCCTGGGAGGGACGATTTCTTTGGAGACGGACGGGTAAACCTCAACGAGGCGCTCACCTTCGTGCCAGAGCCCACCGCTCCCCTCGCCGTCCCGGCAGGTATCGCACTGCTCGCGTTATTGGACCGAAGGCGAATCCGCATTCGCGCCCGAACTCGGTGAGCACGACCTCACAGATACCGCTGCTTCGGTGATTTTGCGCCACGATTTGGAACGAAATGAAGGTCTGGGGTACTCCGATTGTCGCCGTCGTTCTGCTTGGGGCTGAATCGCGCTACCTGCTTGCCTGCCCGCTTCCGCTCCTCTACTGACAATGCGCCAGAGTTCACTCCTCCTTCCGATAGGAGATCAAACAATCAAAACGCGACCGGACTGCGACGGAGCTGCGTCTCTTCGGCCCGCTCCCAGGCACAATTTGCCTCCAAAAAAGAGATCGGACCTCGGAGCGACTCGGAGTTGGGCCAGATCGACTCAGACGGAGGCTACTCTTCATAGTCCCCTTCGTGTTGCGGCAGATCATCTGAGATATGAACCCACGGCTGTTTGGTTGCCGTAAAAATGTGTGCTTGAGGAGAAATCCAGGCGGCGTCATCCAAGCTCCCTGCTTTGATGCATACGTGCTCCGGGTACCCCTCCATTTCGAAGACGATCGGACAGCCGCACGTCGTGCAGAACTTTCTGCTGACCTTTTTACCCGTATAGGCGGTTGAGTCATAGCTACTTAGCGGCCCATTGATCGTGACCGCGGCACGTGGAATCAAGAATTCGACTGAGAAAGGCCCTCCGGATTCTTTCTGGCAAGCTGTGCAATGACAAAAGAATGTCAACTCCGGTTCGCCATTGCCTACGTAACGCACCGCTCCACACGCGCAGCCGCCTTCAAAGGTAGTCGTCATATCGATAGTCCTCCGTTGTTTGAACTTGCGCAGACAGCTTCGCTGGCAGATGTCATCCATGAGCGGTTGGGCGATCCAGCTACCCAACTCCATGAAGCACTCAGGATACCCACCGCGTGAGGGTTGGATCGAAAATTCCAGCTGCCTTTTCGTTATTCCCAACAGGAAACATGCTGTTGAGCATGGCTCAAATCTGCCCCTGCGGGGTCTCGGGTTGTCGAACCCAAGAAAGGCGTGAAGACTCCGCCGATCGGGCCCGTTAGACTCGCACTTCCATCAAGAGACCCGTGGAACCCGGGCTGGGTCCAACGCAGTCGGGGATCGTCGACTGACAGGCGATTCAAAGGAGAGGAGTCAACCGTGATACAGGGGCACTGCGAGTGTAAACGCGTTTCCTATCAAGCAGATTGTGAGATTACGGATCTTTCTCATTGCCATTGCTCACAGTGCAGGCGCCTGCACGGTGCGGCTTACGCAACTTTCGCGGGAATAGACGCTACTAAGTTTCGATATCGATCCGGTGAAGAAGAACTCAAGACATATGCTTCATCTCATGATCACAATCGTGTATTTTGTGGCAACTGCGGTTCAAACATTCTCGTCAGCGTCGAGGGATTCTCCGACTTTCTTTATCTGTGTCTGGGCGGCGTTGACGGAAACCCGAGCCTTCCAGAGGCGTACCATATTTTTGTAGGCTCAAAGGCGCCGTGGCATGAAATTACCGACGATCTTGTGCAATATGATGAGGCTGACACCGAATAGGTGAAGGATCGATCCAAGGAGAGGCCGAGGCTGTGACAGTCGATCGTGCTCGCTTGCAGGGCCCCGAAAGTACACCGCTGGAATCCAGATCCTGGTGGCTTCGTGAAGCCCTTGGCGCGGACCCCGGAACGCCGTGCCCGCCGTTGGAGGAGTCGCTACGCGCAGACGTTGCGATCGTCGGCGGGGGATATACGGGTCTATGGACCGCATTCCATCTCAAGAAAGCCGATCCCGGTGCAGACGTCGTTGTGCTGGAGGCCGATATCTGCGGCGGCGGTCCGAGTGGGCGAAACGGCGGCTTCATGTACGGGCTCTGGGAAGACTTCGAGGGGATGGTGGATCTCTTCGGAGTGCAGGGTGCGGTCCGGGTAGGCGAGGCCTCGGAGCGAGCGGTTGATCTTGCAGAAGAGATCTTTCGCGAGGCCGGTATCGACATCTGGTTCCAACGCTCCGGCCATCTCAATGTTTCCACGTCGTCTGTTTTCGATTCTGCGATTGATGATTATCGCCGCCTGAAGTCACTCGATGGTTTTCCGTCCAATATGTTTCAGCTGCTGTCTGCGGCTGAGGTTGCCGACCGCTGCCGGTCGCCGCAGTTCCGTTCCGGTGTCCTGCAGACGCGTGGCGCCACCGTGCAGCCGGCGCGACTCGTACGCGGGCTGCGCGCGCTGGTTCTCGATCTGGGTGTGCGCATCTTCGAAGGAACGCCGGTCGATGAGATCGAGGGCGGAACTCGCGTAAAGATCGTCACGCCTGGCGGTGAAGTCTCGGCCGAACAAGCCGTGTTCGCGATCAACGCCTGGTCGAACCAAATCCCACAATTTCGCCGCAGCATCATCCCACGTGCGAGTCATATCATCATGACAGAGCCCGCACCCGACCGACTACGAGAGATCGGGTGGACGGGCGGTGAAGGAATTGGCGATTTTCGCGCAACCGTCCACTACCTCCGCACAACACCCGACGGTCGGATCGCCTTTGGGGCCGGGACGGGGAGCTCCGCGCGCGGGGTCAACGACCGCATGTCGGATGATCCGTCGTGGTATCGTCTTCTTGAAGCCACCCTTCACAAGTGGTTCCCAGAGTTCCGCGACGTTCAAATCGATGCGGGATGGGGCGGGCCGATCGATCTCAGTGCCCATCACGTGCCCTTCTTCGGCTCCATGTGGGGTGGGAACGTCCACTACGGGATGGGCTTCACGGGCGGTGGCGTCGGACCGTGTGTGCTTGCCGGTCAGATCTTGTCTTCGCTGCTCCTCGGTAGGCAGGACGAGTTCTCGACCTTGCCACTCGTGGGGTACCGACCGAAGTCTTTTCCGCCCGAGCCCTTCTTCTCGATCGGTGCCAGGCTCACCCTCGAGGCAATCCTCCGCACCGATGACGCATGGGAAGACGGCAAGCCCGGCAACCCAGTGCTGAAGACGCTGGCTCGGCTGCCGCGGATGCTCGGATACAGCCTGGGCCACTAGACCGATCGCCCAGGAACCCGTCAAGTCTTGAGTCGGCCTCGAGGGGGACTCCCCTTGCTCGCCGTCAACGAATAGCTGAGCGGCAATTGCGCCTCACGGTCCTCGAACCTGTCGAATTCCTCGCTGCTGATGTTCGTTGGGTATTCGGCGAAGTGATCGAGCACGAGGCCTCGTTCGAGGCAGGCGGTAATCGTGTCCGCAAGAGTGTGGACGAACCAGTAGTAGGTCTTGCCTTTGCCCGCGTCTTCATCGTCATAGACGATGATGTCGTCGTCCGCGAAGGGTTCGCGGCGGAAGTAGCTGTGGACCAATGCGAAAGGGTCGCCAACGCCGGGTTCCAGCATGTTGGTGATCGGGTGCTGCTCGTGGATGAAGAGTTGCCCACCGGGCCTCAGTAAGCGAACGACGACATCGAAGAACTTTCCCAGTTCTGGCATCCAGCCCAGCACGCCGATCGTGATCACCACCAGATCGAACGCGGAGTCAAACTCCGGTGCGGTCTGGTAGATGTCACCCTCCACGAACTGGCATTCCAGCGCCCCGACGGCCTTTAGTTCGGCTGCTTGGGCGAGGAAAGCCGACGACTGGTCGAAGCCCACACAGCGTGCCGCGCCCAGGTTTTTGATCGACAAGATCTCGCGTCCGTTGTTGCAGCAGAGCTGAGCCACATCCTTGCCCTCGACCCCTAGCGCGTGCAGACGCTGGGTTTCCACCTCGTCGAGGACGGAAAAACCCGCTTTGGCGAAGCCTTCCCGCAGCGCTTGAAAGTCGGCGTTCGCGACGTGAAAAGGCGCGGCTTCGTTCCATGCCAGTCGATTCGCATTCGTGTAGTCGCTGGTGTTATTGGGCATCGAGTTTCCTCAGAACATGGCACATGGTCGAACTCGGGTGGTAGAACGGAGACCGTGGCTGGACGGTAGAGGTTCATCATCTCCGCAAGTAATCTAAGAATATCGAAAAGGCCTTCGCTCTCTCACGTTGCGAGGGCGCCTACATAGCTGATTCCGAGCTCGCCGTCGCGGGCTGCACGGTGTCAAAGAAGCCCACGATCCTCAAACGCTTCGATGACTTCCATGACATCGCTACTCGTCAAGAATCCCTCATCGCGTAGTTGCTCAGCAACGCCTACGGTGTCTTCGGCTGCATCTGCTAGAGAATAGCCCGGGTCAAAGACAGCCATCACGAAAAGAGACTCGAGTACAAGGGTATCTGCCTTGGTGGCACCGAGCACTCCTCGGATTGTCCATAGTGGACCAGAGAAGACCTGGCCTACAAAGTGGATGGAGTTCGACCTCTGGAAGACCTCTGGATAATGCAACGTGTTGTCGAGGCGCCTTCCGCAATCGGAAAATCCCAAATACCACCATTCAGCCCAGCAAGCTGGGTCGATGGTGGGACCTGCAAGCACTTCTGTGAAGCTGCTTCCGATGTAATCAGCAATTCCCTCAAAGAGTGCATTCGATTCGAATCCAAATGATGCGAACTCGCTAACTGCCTTGTTGTTATTTTCAACAATCGAATAGGTATGTACAGTGTGGCCAAACTCGTGAAGGATTAGATCAGCATCCTCACCGCTTGACGGGCTAGATTCACTTGGACCGTGTTCGGGTGGACCCAACCATATTTGCGGTTTCATCGGCCCCGCAAACGAGTAGGCATTATCCGCAGGATACTGGTTTACCTTTACCCCTACAGGAAGGGAGATGGACGCAGCGGGTCGTGTACTGCCAAAGCCTAGGCTTTCAATATACTTCTGCGCTTCTGTGATCCAGTAGTAACCCATAACCTGCTCAAACCTACGATCGCTCCTGGGATAGATAAAGACATTCTCATTGGACTTAGCAGCTTTACCCCGTGCACTGAGAATCTGTACATAGTCGCCCCTAAGGAAACCACTACCATCTAGATTGGTTAGTTTGACCTTCCGATATGCAGGTTCGAGATCCGCGTAATCCTCGTCATTCATGTGCGTAAGGCTGAAGTCACCTGTGCTCGAAAGCGGATTCGGAAAAAACACACAGCCTATCCCTTCGGTAAGAGGGTCCGTAATTTCGATCTCGACACGATCATCAAAACACTCGCTGTTCTGAATGTCCGCAAACACCGGAACCGGGAAGACCGCGCTCATCCATAGCGTGACTAAGAACGGTAAGAGCACCGCCAGCCTCCATGCCCTGCTACCACTCGCATTGCCACGCTGCTTGAGGTTTTCAAAACGATACGTACCCATATCACTCGTCCCTTTCGATCCAGCAATAGGCCTTGGTGGGTAAATCTCACGCCCTTTCCCATTCTCCAATGTTCTCGAGCAACACTTCAAGGAAAAAGATCAGCATGCGACTGCTTCAGCGCGACCCCCATGTCGGCAAGGAGATGCGTGCCTTGATTTCATTGAGTATTTTCGTCTGAACCGATCATATTGGGTCGTTTCGAAAAATAGCCGGGGGCGCGTGCGCCTCACGTCTTCAGAACTTCGGCCCCTCGGCATGACTGGCGGCTGAAGAGAATTCAGGCTGATCGGACATTGCCGAAAACGCAGCTTCAATTCCCTATCCTCCGCCGGGCAGCTGCAGACGGCGAGCGATTGCGTTGATGTAGGTCGCGCAGAACTCCCCTCGCTGATCGCAGGGGAAACCAGGTCACGGCAGATTTAGGGGGCAGTTACCATGAGCAAACGTTTTGATGGCGTTGACAAGAACATGCCCATCATGACTCATTCGGCGCGGTTCGCACTGCATGCGATGATCACGCTGATCTTCCTTGCGCCCTCCACGACCCCTGCTCAATGGTCCGCGCCGCAGGACGGCGTCCTGATCATTCGTGGGGGATGGTTGTTCGACGGTGTAAGCGAAACACGTCGACCGAACAGCGGCATCATCATTCGAAATGGGGAAATTGCAGAGGTGGACGCAGATCTCCAGCCAGAGATTCTGACCACTGCCGACGTCATCGAATTACAGGACTCTGAAACGATTCTGCCTGGCATGATCGATCTGCACGCACATTACAATCTTGACTTTGTCGACAAGGGCCGGGTTGAGGAGGTCGTCCATAACGGCATTATTTTCCTCGCAAATGGAGTGACTTCGACCTGGTCCGCTGGCGAGTATTATCCCGAGCGTGTCATTGCACAGCGTGACCGGATTGATGCTGGCGAAGCGATCGGGCCGCGTCTATTCGCATCCGGTCCCTACTTTGGTGCATTCCGCTGCGAGTACAAGATCAAGACAGCGGCAGACGATTGCCCTGCGTGGCCAAACGACATCACCGAAGCGGAGATCCGTCAGGAGGTCGACAAATGGGCCAAGCGAGGCGTCATTAGCATCAAGATCAAGCAGGCGACGCCGGGCGAGGCCAAGATACTGATCGAGCAGGCACACAAGAACGGCATGACAACCACCGGGCATCTTTCAAATTACGACGTCGAATATGACGTGGATCTGCGAGACGCCATCCTGATGGGAATCGACCGGGTCGAGCATCAGCTCACACTTGGAAGCGGCGGCCCCCGAAGCGCAGAAATGCAGCAGATGATCGATCTCATCATTGCCCACCAGGTTTATTACGACGCCAACCTGCAGATGTACGGTGGAATCAACCTGCGTACGGAACACGGATCTGACATGGTCTGGACCAATGAGGCGAAATACTTCACGCCCTACACACAATCATTGCTCGAAAAGCGTGGCCCACCGTCGCCGGAATCGGACGCTGCAGAATTCGCGCAACGGAACCTGGAGTTGAAGACCTTGTACGAATCCGGTGGCGAGAACCTTCTGATCGTCGGCACCGATGAACCCGTCTATACCAGCCTATTGCCGGGCTTTGCCTATCACCGGGAATTGCTCGCAATGACGTACGCAGGCTTGCCGCCTGCTGCGGTATTGAAAGCCGCCACCATCAACGGTGCCAAGGCACTTGGCGTCGAAGACAAACTCGGCTCCGTTGAAAAAGGAAAGCTGGCTGACCTTGTCATCGTCCGCGGAAACCCCGTTGAAGACATCAAAGCTGCGCGAAATGTGAGGTTCGTCATCAAGGGCGGCGTAAAATACGACCCTGCAGCGTTACTGGAGTCTGCAGAAGGGAAAATCGGTCCTGTCGGACCTGAAGATCACAAGCACTGGGAGCTTCAGGTCACCCCGCTGCGGGAGAACTAGCATGGCGGATTCCGGGAGGGCGAATTGATGAGATGCCATGTGCTGATCACTCTTCTGACCTTGTTGGCGCTCGTGCCGACGCTTCACGCGGCCCACGCCCGGCAGCCGAAGACGCTCAAGGTGTATATCTCGGCTGACATGGAAGGGGTCAGTGGCGTTAGCACCTGGAAGGTTCAGGCCCAATCCGGGGGGCGGGAGTTTGAGAAGTTCGCGCGACTCATGACGCTGGAGGTCAATGCAGCCATCGCCGGCGCTTTCGACGCCGGGGCGACGGATGTTCTGGTGTCAGACTCGCATGGGGACGCGCAGAACATCGACGTCGAGCTACTCGACAAGCGCGCGCGGTTGGTCCGCGCCTGGCCACGGCCACTCAGCATGATGCAGGGAATCGACGAGACAATCGGAGCAGTGGTCTTCATCGGATACCACGCCGGCGAGGACGCCCCGACGGCGATCCTTTCGCACACCATGCTCGGCGATGGCTTCAAGATCAAACTCAACGGCAAGCTGGTCCCTGAGGGAGGCTTCAACGCCGCGATCGCCGGCGACTTCGGTGTACCCGTGGTCTTCCTCTCGGGGGACCAGACGGCCGGCGAAGAATTGAAGCGCTTACTTGGCCCAATCGAGACCGTCGCCGTCAAGCAGGCGGTTGGCTTCCACGCAGCCACCATGCTGCACCCCGAAGAGGCCCAACGCCTGATCCGCGAGGGGGTCAAGCGCGGCATCGATCGCCGGGCGAGTCTCGCGCCCTACAAGGTGGACCACCCCGTCGAGCTCGAACTCACCCTCACCCAGACGGTGAACGCGGAACTGGCAAGCTACCTTCCGGGCGTAAAGCGCCTGAGCGGAAACACGGTGCTGTTCACAGCGGCGGACATGACGGAAGCCTCAAAGTTCATGGAAGCGGTGACCGGGCTCAACACCTATTAGATAACGCCCCACGAACGGGATGCGACGGTTCAGTGGAGACTGTCCAGGATGCCGTACCTATGATCATGCTAGCCATTGCGGCAGGTGCTGCCGCTGTCGGCATCTTATTCGCCCGCTGGCGTAAATGGACGAAGTTCAGAGGCGTGCTCATTGTGGTAGCCGGGGCTCTGGCCGCGGCTTCTCTGATTTTCTGGATAAAAATCAGCGGGCCTGAATTCGGTCCGGCTTTTGCTTTGATTACTTTCTCAGTCGTTGCTTGGTTTCTCGTGCTTACTAATGCAGAGGCGCGCCAAGGAAAAAGACTAGAACAAGCCCCGACTGCTGCCAGAATTCCGAGCAGTCGATCCATCGCACGTCACGGTGCAATTTTTCTCGTTGCAGTTCCGTTGGCGGGGGTAGCGAGCACTTTGGTCAGTGTCGCGATTTCCGGTCTGTTGCCCTGGGGCGAAATCGATCGCATTGTTTTTCCACTCTTTGCGATACCGATCCTCTGGGGGTGTGTCGCATTCTGGGTTTGCGCAGACTCTGCGCTGTGGCGCCCGACAATGAGTCTCATTGCGTGTGGCAGTGTGAGTGCGGTCGCGCTTTTCATGTGATCCCGGAATGAAAATCTGGTCACCCGCATTGGTAAAGCAGTCACTCTCCAGCCACTCCTGGCTTGGACTGCTTAGCGGTGGGCTCATCTATCTGGTGTGTCTGACGGGAACACTGGTTGTCTTTAGTGATGAACTCAAGCGATGGGAATCGCCCTATGTCGATGAAAATCTGAGCTATGAATCAGCCTTAGTCGAAAAAGCGATCAACGAGTTTCTTCTCAGCGACAAGCTTGAAGACGAAACGCTCTCAGTGGTACTTCCCAGTCCAACTCTGCCCCGAACCATCTTGTATACCGGAGAATTCTCCGACGTTTTTTACGGAGATCGCGCTTGGCTCATCGATGCCAAGGGATCGATCAGTACACAGATCGAGCAAAAGTGGACCGGGTTACTTCTACATTTACACTTCTATCTGGGTCTTCCAGCCACATTGGGGGCGGTGGTTGTCGGTATCCTTGGGACGCTGTTGATCGCGCTCATCATTTCTGGATTCTTTTCCCACCCACGGATTTTCAGAGACGCATTCCGTTTGCGCCTGACGGGGTTCTGGCGTCTGCGTTTCACGGGATTCCGGCGACTGGAACAGGCGGATATTCATAACCGACTATCGGTATGGGGAGCGCCATTTCACCTGATGATCGCCATCACTGGGGCGTATTTCGGCTTAGCTGCTGAGATTCTTCCAGTCGTGGCCGACGCGTTTTATGCTGGCGATATCGACGCCGTCGACGGATCCGTGTATGGCGAGGCACCGGAACTCGAAGATCAGACGTACCCCGTGGCTGTCGCCACAGCGCTGGAGAGCATGAAGTCCATTGCGCCGGACGCGACACCGTTTCGGATTGACGTTTATGGCGTAGGAGGCCCCTACCAATCTTTGTCCATCTCTGCGGCGCATCACCAGCGGTTGGTTTTTGAAGAGCTCTATCGATTTGACAGCCGTGGCAGGTACGTGGACAGCCCGAACCTCGCCAACGGTTCGATCGGCAGACAGGTTGTGCACTCAGCGTTCCGGCTTCACTTTGGCTACTTCGGGGGCCTCCCGGTAAGAATCTTCTACGGCATTCTTGGACTTGCACTGACGATTGTTTCCGTGACAGGCGGGAATGTGTGGCTCGCTCGACGCAAGACGCGTGATTACCTGAATTGCCTTTGGGCCGCTTTGGTCTGGGGCCCACCGGCTGCATTGGCGCTCACGGCGATAACTCAGGTGATATTCGGCATCCCATCGGAGACTATTTTCTGGGGGTTATTACTTGCTGCCATTATCGTGTGTCTCTGGCAAAGAAATCACCGCAAAGGAGAGCAGCTCCTTCAGGGAGCATGTGCCCTTTCCCTTGGCGCATTGTTCGTTGGACACTGGCTGACTTTCGGCGCCGCTGCTCTCAACGCCGCCGCAGGTGCTGTGAACTTAGCCA
>Ga0209987_10001053_pt1 | contig 14879 bp, 12 predicted proteins | sample N074metaG_FD_182134 | JGI IMG/M metagenome (GOLD analysis project Ga0209987, IMG submission 182134) | Deep subsurface microbial communities from Kermadec Trench to uncover new lineages of life (NeLLi) - N074 metaG (SPAdes) (version 2) | ecosystem: Environmental > Aquatic > Marine > Ocean trench... | reverse complement strand
AAGCCGAAGGCCTGGTCCAGGCAGAGGCACTGAAGATCGAATACGAGGTCGCCACCGGTATTATTACTTTGACCGGTGCTGCCACGGTCATTCACCCCCAGTATCAGGTCAGCGGAGAATTGCTGATCTATGACATGGACCTGCAGCACTTCCAGGGTAACGGGGGTGACGGCAATGGACGGATTCGTATCGAACTTGATCCGGAAGTCATACCAGACATCGACACCCGGTACGAAAATGAAGAAAAACCAAGCCATGGATCAAATAAGTGACATGCTCAAAGCGGTAAATCTCCATAAATCATTCGGCAAAAAAGACGTCGTTCGAGGCGTGACCATGCAGGTCGAGCCCGGCAGAGTCGTTGGCTTGCTGGGGCCCAACGGGGCCGGTAAAACAACCTGTTTTTACATGATTGTCGGCCTGATATCTGTCGGCGTCGGCAAAATCATTGTTGATGGAGTCGATGTCACACATGAACCGGTCAACGTCCGCGCCGGACTCGGTGTGGGTTATCTGCCACAGGATGCATCGATATTCCGTAAATTGAGCGTTGCAGATAACATCATGGCCATACTCGAAATGCGCTCCGAACTTGGAAAGTCAGGCAGGAAAGAATTGATGCAACAATTGATGGAAGACCTCGGCATCTCGCACCTTGCTGACCAAATGGGCATCAGTCTCTCAGGCGGGGAACGCCGGCGCACAGAAATCGCCAGGGCTTTGGCTGCTGGCCCGAGGTTCATATTGTTGGATGAACCATTCGCCGGCATAGACCCTATTTCCGTGGTTGAAATTCAGAAAATCGTCAAACATCTGACTCAAATGGACATCGGAGTCCTGATTACGGATCACAATGTCAGGGAAACCCTGGGTATCTGTGACCACGCATACATCTTAAATGAGGGCCAGGTGCTCGCCGAAGGCAAACCTGCAGAAATTCTTGCCAACGACGAGGTGCGCAATGTTTACCTGGGCAGAGAATTCAGTCTTTAGCTAGATGGCCGACCAGTCACTCCAACTCAGGCTTACACAGAAGCTCGCCTTGTCGCCTCAGTTGCAACAGGCTATCCGCCTGTTGCAACTCAACCGGATCGAACTTCGTGAATACATCCAGGATGCCCTGGACTCCAATCCACTGCTGGAACGGGATGAATCCGACGCAGCCCAGGATCAGGATTCCGGCGATCTTGACCCCAAATCAGGCGAAAGCGATTTTAACCAGCCGGAGGAAAAAGACAACGCTGACTGGGAAGTCGCCGGTCCAGGCGAGGAACAGTGGGCAGAGCACAGCTCCTTCGAGAGCTACGGCATGGAGCCTCAGATTGCCGATACCAGCGCGGATTCCCTGCAGGAACACTTGCTGTGGCAGGTAAACCTTTCACATTTCAGCCCCGTGGATACCGGGATTGCCACGGCGATCGTATATGGGCTGGACGATGATGGTTACCTGCCCGACAGCATCCAGGACATCCGCGCCAGCCTGGCGCCGGAATTGCTGGTGGGTGAGGACGAGGTACTGGCCGTACTTCACCGGGTGCAGCGCATGGAACCGGTGGGCGTCGCCACACGGGACCCAGCGGAATGCATCATGGTTCAGTTATCCGCACTGCCAGCTGATACCCCTGCGAGGGAACTCGCTCTGCGGATCGCGCGTGATTTTCTTGACAACGTCGCCCGGCATGAATACGACAAACTGAAGAAAAATACCCGTGCCGACGAGAAATCCCTGTCAAAAGCACTGGACCTGATACAGTCCCTCGAGCCAAGACCCGGTGCCCGCTACGATAACCGCCACGACGAGTATCTGGTTCCCGATATCTATGTTACGCGCTCAGGGAGCGAATGGAGAGTCACGCTGAACCCGGAAAATGAACCGGGATTGCGCATTAATAATTTTTACGTTGACCTGCTGCGCAAGTCAGGCGGAAAAGACGCGAAGTACCTGCGGGGTCAGTTGCAGGAGGCGCGATGGTTGATGTCCAGCCTGGAAATGCGCAACCGCACTTTATTGCGAGTTTCACAAGCCATTGTCGATTCCCAGCAAGATTTCCTGGTACAGGGAGCTATTGCAATGAAACCCTTGGTATTAAAAGACATTGCTGATAGCGTGGGTGTTCACGAATCAACTGTTTCACGCGCCACCACACGCAAATACATGCTGACGCCCAGGGGCCTGTACGAACTGAAGTATTTCTTTTCGAGCCATGTAAAGACAAACCGCGGCGGCACGATCAGCGCCACTTCAGTAAAAGCACACCTACAGGTATTACTGCATAATGAACCACAGCAGAGTCCGCTGAGCGATCAAGACCTGTCTGCACTTCTTCACCAAACCGGTATCTGCGCGGCGCGCAGAACAGTTGCGAAATACCGCGAGTCTCTGGGCATAGGTTCGTCCAATGAACGACGACGCCTGTACCAACGAAAACCAACCCGAATTTGAGGATCAACTGATGAACGGGAGTACTGGTCAAAGTTGGAAATCGGGTATAAAATTATTGCTGTACAGGACTGACTTTTTTGAAGGAATACGACATGCAAATTAACATTACCGGACATCACGTAGAAGTAACATCCGCACTCAGAGCGTATGTGACGGAGAAAATGCAACGCATTTCCCGCCATTTGGATCACGTGATTTCGATCAATGTAATTCTCAAAGTCGAAAACCACCAACAGCAGGCTGAGGGAACAGTAAACGCTGCAGGTAAAGCACTGTTTGCCCACGAAATCGATAGTGACATGTATGCTGCGATCGATGGTCTTGTTGACAAGTTGGACAAACAAGTAAGGCGTTACAAAGATCGAATGAGAAGTCATCACGCCAGGCGTGCAGCTTCCAACGGTTGATCCAGCAACCGTCCAGGCAGCGTTTACATCCGTGAATCAGATTCTCCTAAAGCAGAGTCTCCCAAGGCATTATCTAGAAAAATGTTATTAAGTGACCTGCTCAGCCCGGAACGAATACTCTGCGATGTGCACACCAGCAGCAAAAAGCGACTGCTGGAAACCATCAGCAAAGAACTCGCGCGTAACAGCGACGTTCTGAGCCAAAGAGAAATTTTTGAAAGTCTCTGCGCACGGGAGCGCCTGGGCAGCACCGGACTTGGCAAAGGCGTCGCTATTCCGCATGGTCGGGTCAAGGGTAGCCGTGACATCGAGGCTACATTCATTTGTCTAAAAAAACCCATTCCTTTCGACGCCATTGACGGTATACCCGTAGACCTGCTGTTCGCGATGACGGTGCCGGAAAGCTGCAATGAAGACCACCTGAAACTGCTGGCTCAGGTAGCAGAACTATTCAGTGACCCGGATCTACTGAAAGAATTGCGCGAAGCCCATAGCCCCGGCAAGCTGTTGCAATTGCTGTCTTCCGCCCGGCACAACACCGCCCACTAGCCCGCACTTCATGCATTCGCTCACAGCCCGGAATCTTTTCGATGACCTGCACGACAGGTTGAGTCTGCATTGGGCCGCTGGAACCGGCAACAGCAAGCCTCACTCCATTTCTGCGGGTGACCTGTCAGCCAGGCCCGACCTGGCCGGTTTCTTGAACCTGATCCACCCCAACAAGGTCCAGGTGCTCGGCGAAGCGGAAATACGCCACCTCGATTCCCTGCAAATCGCTGAACTGGCCACCACGCTGGAGCACATTCTCAACAGCAAACCCCTGGCGATTGTCATTGGTGACGGCCTGGACATACCGCCCTCCATCACCTGTGCCGTGAAGGGCAGTGGAACAGCGCTGATGAGATCGGATAATCCAGCCTGGAAACTGGTGAATTATCTCCAGTACCACATTGCCCGCAAGCTCGCCCAGCGTACAACCCTGCATGGAGTATTCCTGGAGATATTCACGCTCGGTGTGCAAATTACCGGGGATCCGGGCAGCGGCAAGAGTGAAATGGCCCTGGATTTGCTGAACAGGGGGCACCGGCTAATCGCGGATGACGCTCCGCAATTCACACAGATCTCCCCGGACGTCATTGATGGAACCTGTCCGGAAGCCCTCCAGGATTGTCTTGAAGTTCGTGGGCTCGGTGTGCTCAATGTGCGGCAAATGTTCGGCGACGCCGCCATAAAGCTGAACAAATTTCTTCGCCTCATCATTCACCTTGAAATCCCGGGGGACACTTCCAAGCCTGAATTCACCGATCGCCTGCATGGTGATGTGAGCACCCGGAAGGTGCTTGAACTCGATGTTCCCCGCATCACGCTACCGGTTCTTGCAGGAAGAAACATGGCCGTAATGACCGAAGCTGCTGTGCGTGATTTCATGCTGCAAATGAAGGGTTATGATGCTGCTTCTGCTTTTATCGAGAGACACTCACTAATTCTGAGACGAAATCGAAGAGGCCGCAAAGATTGAGTCAACCTCACTGTGACCGACTGGCGCAACAATTGATCCTGGTTACAGGCCTGTCCGGCAGCGGGAAATCCACCGCGCTGAGAGCGCTGGAAGACCAGGGTTGCTACTGCGTGGATAACCTTCCAGCTGCACTGTTAAAAGAGTTTGTGAAACAGATTGGTAAATACCCGGCACTTTATTCAAAGGTCGCGCTGGGTATTGATGCACGTTCGCGCGACCCGGAACTGGAGGCGATACCGGATTGGCTGGACGAGAGGAATGAAACCGGGCTCCATTGCCAGTTACTGTTTCTGACCGCGGACACGAAGGCCATCATCCAGCGATTCAGTGAAACCCGGCGGCGGCACCCGCTGACCAGTGATCAGCACTCGCTGCCGCAAGCCATTGAAAAGGAAAAAAAGCTGCTTGAACCATTGAAGCGCAGGGCGGACTGGATTATTGACACCAGCGATACCAACATCCATCAACTCAAGCGCCAGGTCTGGAATTGCCTGGGCGGTGAGCGAGATTCCATGATGGTGGTGCTGGAGTCATTCGCTTACAAACGAGGCATACCACAGGACGTAGATTTTGTATTTGATGCAAGGAATCTACCGAACCCCTATTGGGTTGAAGAACTGCGTGATTTCAGTGGATTGGACAGCAAGGTGAGTGAGTGGCTGGAATCGAATGAAATAGTGGATAAGATGTACCAGGATATTGAACGATTCCTGCTCGCCTGGCTGCCGGATTTCCGCGACGGCCAGCGTAGCTATGTTACCGTGGGTATCGGGTGCACAGGCGGGAAACATCGTTCAGTCTACCTGGTTGATCGCCTGGGAAAACGCCTTCGTTCCGAGTTTGGAAGAATACTCATTCACCACAGGGAACTGCAATCTTGAGCGTGGGAATCGTCATCGTGACGCACGGCCAAACCGGTCAATCCCTGGTCAATGACGCAGAGTTCGTCTTGGGGCAATCACTTGGCAGCATCCGCTGTTTTGAGTTCAACAAATCCGGGAACCGGCCGACAGGAGGCGATGAACTAAAACAAGTCATCGCTCAAAGTGATCATGGCGAAGGCGTCCTGGTACTTGCCGACCTGGTCGGCGCAAGCCCTGCAAACCAGGTAACAGACCTGCTCAAAGAGTACCACGCAGCCATGGTAACGGGCATCAACCTGGCCATGCTCATCCGGGTATGGAACTACCGCGACACACCGCTGGAATCGCTTACACACAAAGCCGTGCAGGGTGGAAGACGGGGTGTTGAGGCATTTCGCCCGGCTAGCCCGCACATTGCACGAAGGCGGACGAAGATCTGACTCATTATGAGAAATTTTAATAGCTTTTGGCCCGATTGAATGCTTTGCGAGAAATACAGTTTTGTCCGATCCGGTTTTGCACTGCATCTGGCTGCACGAAGTTTCGCCAGCTACGGCGCAAACTCCGGATCCTTCGTGCAATATGTGGGCTAGTGAACAAAAGCCATGAATTCCAGATCGGTCACCATTGTAAACAAGCTCGGCCTTCACGCTCGCGCGGCGACGCGTCTGGTCAACTGTGCATCGGCGTTTGAAGCCGAACTATGGTTAAAAACCGGTGATAAAACCATCAACGCCAAGTCCGTCATGGGTGTTCTGACACTGGCAGCCAACAAGGGAACCGTGCTGGTGATTGAAGCAGATGGTCCTGACCAGGAAGACGCTGTGCAGGCAATCTATGAGCTGATCACTGACCGCTTCGGTGAAGATGAATAGGAAAATGGTTCAGCGATCATGACACTGGCCTTGACCGGACACGCTGTGGCAAGCGGCATCGCGATTGGCCTGACACACCTTGCTGAGCGTAATGAGCTCGAGATCGAAGAATACCGTATTGGGCGCGAAGACGTTAATGAGGAAATCACACGCTACAACCAGGCGGTCGATGCAGCCCGGAAACAACTGCAGGAGCTAGCGCAGCGTATCGGCAGGAATGTGGGCATTCCTGCAGGTGAAATAATTCAGATACATGTGCTGTTGCTGGGTGACGACAGCATCAGGGAAGCGACCGAAAACCAGATAAGAAGGGAGCTGTGCAACGCTGAATGGGCGCTCCAATCACAGCTTGAACTCATCCTCTTTCAATTCCGTACTATGGATGATCCCTACATTCGCTCGCGTGGTGAAGATATCACCCAGGTTGTCCGCTTGGTCCAAGGCAAGCTCAACGAAAAAGGGGCAGGAAAACCTTTGGAAAACATCCCCGACCGCCTTGCTGAAACGATGGTCATCGCCACCGAACTGACACCGGGCGAACTCGCCATTCTTCATGAACGCGGCGTGGCCGGTATCGTTACTGAGCATGGCGGGCCCCACAGCCACACAGCCATACTCGCCAGCAGCCTGGGCATTCCAGCTGTATTTGGTATTCGACTAGCGCAAAGCCTGCTCAAGGAAGGGGAAACCCTGGTCCTTGATGGTGACCTGGGTGTGGTCTACGCAGATCCGGATGCAGCGATCCTGGACCATTACCACCAGGTTCAGCGTGATACCGTCCGGTTCAGGGAATCGCTGGAGAAAGTACGTGAACTCCCCTGCCACAGTATTGACGGGGAGCCGATCAGCCTACAGGCCAATGGAGAACGCCAGGAAGAACTGCTCCTGGCGATCGACCTGGGAGTTACAGGCATTGGCCTGTACCGCACAGAATTTCTATATCTTCGAGGCATTACGCCCGACGAGGAAACCCAGCTGAGTGAATACCTCAAGGCCATTGGAACACTGAAGGGCTTGCCGCTGACCATTCGAACCCTGGACCTTGGCGCAGAAAAACCCACTGATTCTGCTGATTACGATCAGCCATCGCGCTCTGCCAATCCGTCACTGGGGCTTCGAGCAGTCCGTTTATGCCTGAGGGACACGGACCAGTTCAAGATGCAATTGCGGGCGATACTCAGGGCCAGCGCCGCGGGCCCCGTGAACTGCCTGATCCCTATGCTGACCAACGTACGGGAAGTCGTAATGATTCGTTCCTTGCTGGATGAAGCCCGTCAGGAACTCGATGAAAGCGGATTGGCTTACGATCCGAACCTCCGACTCGGCGGAATGATTGAAGTGCCGGCTGCCGCCCTGGCCATAGAAGAATTCAGCCAGAACCTGGACTTCATTTCCGTGGGCACCAATGACCTCCTGCAATTCATGCTGGCCGCCGACCGTGCAGATGAGGAGGTAGCGCATCTGTACGATCTGCAACACCCCGGCGTGGTGCGCCTGCTGCGGCATATTTTCCGCAGCGCCGAGGCATCACGGATCCCCGTCACATTGTGTGGAGAAGTTGCAGGTGACCGGCGTTACACACGGCTGTTGCTGGCGCTGGGCCTGCGTGATTTCAGCATGCGCCCTTCACGGCTGCTGGAAGTCAAGCAAGTGATCACCGAAACCCATATCCCACGGGCTACGGCCTCATTGACACAGTGGCTCAAAATTTCGGGAAATCAGCGCGATATTTCCCTGTTGCAATTACTCGATCAGTCACAACAAACTCACTAGTTGTCAATTCTGTTCATTAACTAAAGTAGAGAGTTGTAGGGCATTAGGTATGGGCCGCAAATTACGCCAATTACGCGAATTTTTAGGATGGGGTTGTGTTGGTATTGGAATTTTGACTTAGCTGCAAAGGGTGGGGTTGTTTCTTGGGTCATAGATTCACGTTTCAAGAGTCGGATTTCATGAGGCGCTGCATGTCGGCACGCCACAACTCAGCATTAAATTCGCTCCTTCATTGGCGTAATTTGCGTAATTTGCGGCCATTCCTCATGCCATCAGGTTAAAGCGGCGGCCAATCATTAGTCGATGTAAACGGCTCCGCTTCCGAAATCTGCTGCTCCCACGCTCTGAGCGCTTTTGATAACCGCCATAAACGCAGTTACAACATCATATGCCCCGTGGACGGCACCACTTTCGACATCCGGGACGGGTCCGTCACTGGTTTGCCGGCTAGTGCTCTTGGTAAGGACGCGCCACTACCGGCAAGGCACGCCTTGCGGTCAACCGCTTCACGACCCGCTGAATCCTACAATATAAGCGTGACAGAGCACTAAGAACCTGTCGGACTTGACGTGACCTACTGCGGAAAAGCCGAGTTTAGCCAGTCAGCAGAAGCGCATTCCCTTATAATGCGGGCGGTTGACGGTTGGCTCTGTTAACCGGGCCGCATGAGGAGGACGTGATGGTAGAAAAATTACACGAAGACAAGACCGCACGAAACCTCGACCACTTGTCCGAGGCACTCGATTCGGGTAAACAGCACCAGGTAAGTCACTTACTGAAGAACCTGTCTGCCGCCGAGATCGGTGATCTCCTCGAATCTCTGCCACCGGCAAAACGACTGATCGTCTGGGAAATGACGGATCCCGAACTCGATGGTGACGTGCTGGTGGACGTCAATGACGAAGTGCGCGCCGGGCTGATTCGCGGCACTTCTCCGGAAGACCTGGTGGCGGCGGTCGATGACCTCGACCTGGATGATCTCGCTGATATTCTCGACGACCTGCCTGACGCGGTTATCAGCGAAGTATTGCGCAGCATGGATCGACAGGAACGGGAGCGCCTGACCCAGGTTCTGTCCTACCCCGAAGACTCGGCCGGCGGCTTGATGGACCCGGACGTGATCACCATCCGTGCGGACGTCAGCCTGGACGTAATCCTGCGTTACCTCAGGGCGCGTGGCGAACTGCCCGAGGTGCTTGACTTGCTGTTCGTGACTGACCGGAAAGGGAGCTATCTGGGCAGCCTCAAAATCTCCGATCTACTAACTCAAAAAGTTACGGATACGGTGGGGGATTTGATGGATACCTCGGCCAGAACGATCCCAATCGACATGCACGAAAGCCAGGTGGTGATTGAATTCGAGCATCATGACCTGGTCTCGGCGCCGGTTTTGGGCGAGGACAATCGCCTGCTGGGGCGTATTACGATTGACGACGTTGTGGACGTCATGAGGGACGAAGCGGAACACACCGTGCTGACCATGGCCGGACTCGACGAAGAAGCAGACATGTTCGCTCCGGTCTTTCAGTCCGCCCGCAAGCGCTGGGTCTGGCTGGGCGTCAACCTGGTTACAGCGCTCCTCGCTGCCATGGTGCTGTACTCCTTCGAGGCGACGCTCGACCAAATTGTCGCCACCGCTGTGCTGTTTCCGATCGTGATGAGCATGGGTGGTATCGCAGGAACGCAAACCCTGACACTAATGATCAGGGGAATGGCGACCGGTCAGGTCAGTGCGAGCAACGCGCCTGATCTGTTACGCAAAGAACTGGCGGTCGGCCTGCTGAACGGCATCCTGTTTTCTGTCCTTGTCGGTACCGTTGCCATTTTGTGGTATGGCGATATTCTGCTGGGCCTGGTGATTGGCGCCGCAATATTGCTCAATCTGGTGGTCGGTGCACTCGCCGGCGCGCTGGTTCCCGTCATACTCAAACGCATGTCCATCGATCCGGCCCTGGCGGGCGGGGTCGTCCTGACCACGGTTACCGACGTCGTGGGCATCCTGGCTTTTATAGGCCTGGCTACTTTCATCCTGCTGGGAACCTAGTTTCCCCGGTCGACCTGATGAAGGTTTTGCTCATCACACAGGAACCACCCCTGCTGAGTGAAGTGGTGGTTAGCGGCAATGCGGTTCGCAGCCGGCAGCTCAGCCAGGCGCTCGCCAGTGCAGGTCACGATGTAGTACAGGCCTGGCTGTCCACAGATCGTAAGCGGGCAAAAGGGTCATTTCGCAACCGGGATGAATTACAGGGCATCCTGATGAAGCAGTCGCCTAATGCCATTATCGTCAGTTACTGGGAATTGCTCGGACTGCTTCCCTACAAACTCCAACAGCCGGTGATCCTCGACTACGTCGCACCCCGTTCCCTGGAGGAAATGTACGAATCGCCGGATGCAGTGAGGACCAGCATGCGAAGGCTTCGTCTGAACCTGCAGCACTGTGATGCGGTAATGGTCGGCAATCAGAATCAGCGGCATTTGCTGCTCAACACGATGATCGAAGCCGGGTTTGATTTGCGTGACTCGAACCCTGTGCTAATCGTTCCACTGGGTGCCGATGTGGTCGGACCACCGCAATCAGACCCGATGAGACGCGGCTGGCTTCTGGTCGCCGGCGGCGTCAACTGGCCGTGGAGAAAGTCCGCATCCTACACGGACGAAATGGAACGTATCGCGAATGAAATGCGCCCGGCCCTGCGCATGGTGCTGTTTGGTGGCCGCTACCGGTGGCACGAACAACAGGACAGTACCGGGGCAGAAATACCGGACCCAGCATCTGCTGATTCCGAAGGGACCGCGGTAAGTCGCCGCGATCTGGTTTCCTACCGCCACTTCAGCCAATACCTGACCGAACACGCGCACATCGGCGTGGAACTGGCGGAATGGAATGTTGAACGCCAATACAGCCAGTCGTTCCGCTCGCTGGAATTCCTGCGTCATGGCCTGCCCCTGTTGTGCAATCAATACCTGCCCATCGCCCGGCTGGTCGGAAAATATGACGCTGGCTGGACCATTGATGAACCCGGTTCATTGGCAAGCCTGCTTCCGAAAATCGTGTCGCAACCGGATGAATGGCGGAAAAAATCCGCAAATGCCCTGAAACTGGTTGCACAGGAACTTTGTCCCGAACGGTCAGTACGACCCCTGCTGGAGTGGCTGGATACAGCATCAAAAGCAGCACGCTTGCCGGAAATACCAGCCCGCGCAGATGGCGAACCCGTGCTGGGTGTTCCGCCGCTTGGCCAGCGGCTGAAACGCCAGTTCAAACTGATCCGGCGTGTATTGATTGGCCGCCTCTATGGCCGAACCAGAGGCAGCGGTGTGCTGTTGGTGACGCGGGGTGACCTGTTTCCTTCCGATCACGGTGCAGCGGTACGCACAGTGGAGACCGCAAGGGCACTTTCCCTTGGCGGATTGCAGGTCGGTATCGTGACCGAGCAGAGGAAATTCTGGTACCGGTTCATAGATGGACAGGTGGAGCGGGAGAGATTTCCTTTGTGGGTGAAGATGCTGAGTGTTCCGGCTCTGCTGGTCAAGCTGCTGCATTATTCCAAGGACATCCCTTTCAGCAACAGTTTCCTTTACATGCCCCTGACCGATCGGGGCTTTCAATGGCGAATTATAGCTGCGGCGAAGCAGCTGCACGCCGGGGTTCTCCAGGCCGAGTTTCCCGCCTATGCCCTGCCCTGCATTAAACTCAGGCAAGCCATGGATTGCTCCGTAGTGCTGGTAGAACACAACGTGGAATACGACCGCATCAGGGCTCAGGTCGATGAACTGACGCAAGCCCAGTATGAAAACCTGAAGTCCATTGAGATCACGCTGTGTAATGATTCGGATGCGGTGGTTTGCGTCTCCGATAACGATCGCCGCAAACTGGAACTGGACGGCGTCAGGCCGGAACTTCTGCAAACGATCCCGCATGGTGTTGATCTTGGGCAATATGACGAGCTGCCTGCCGAGGATGCCAGGGCACGTTTTGGGATCTCAGAACACGAACCGGTGCTCGTCTACCACGGGACTTTTTCTTATCCACCCAATCGCGAGGCGCTTCGATTATTCGCCGAAATCCTGCTGCCCGGACTGGAACTGCAGGGTCTCAAAGCTCACCTGCTGGCGGTGGGCAGGAATCCACCGGCAATCAGCCCCCACCCGCGTATTCACCTGACCGGTAGCGCCGAGCGCGTCGCACCCTGGCTCAAGTCAGCTGACCTGGCTGTAATCCCCCTGACCGACGGGGGCGGCACAAGGATGAAAATCATCGACTGTTTCGCAGCCTGCCTGCCGGTGATCAGCACCAGCAAGGGAATCGAAGGGATTCCGGTGGTTCCGGGGCGCCATGCACTGGTGATCGACAACTGGGAATCCATGATCGAGGCCATCCGTGAATGTTGGGAAACCCCGGAAAAAGCACAAGCCCTGGCTCGGGAAGGCCGGGCACTCGCTGAAAGTATGGACTGGAAAGCAGTCGCGGAAAAATACAACTCGCTTTATGCCACGCTGCCCTGACTGGGTTTCATCGCTACCTGGTTGCGTATATAGACTGGCTGGGCCTGAGTGGCCGGCAATGGTTCATTGTGTTCCAGCCACCTGGCCGCCAGACGGCTGATTGCACCGGCACGGGGCCAGCAATCGCGTATGTAGAGCCCCAGTTCCCCGGCCAGTTTTTCAAGCTCCGGGTAAACCTCGAAGCCATTGCCTGCTGCGCAGACCCCGGCTGTGCCTTCAGGACGGACTTCACCGGGCGGACAGACTTGCTCCTCACCTGACGGAATAACAAAACCATCCACGTCTACCGTAAAATTCGCGCTGTACACCTCCTGCATCCGGGCGTCCATGGCAACACAAACACGGCATACCCCGGGTGACGGGTTCCGTTCCAGGGCAACCTGGGCGACAGCGGCCAAAGAAGATACCGGTACGACCGGCAAATCTGCGCCCCAGGCCAGGCCCTGGACTACACCGATGCCGATTCTCAGGCCGGTGAAACTGCCTGGCCCGCGACCAAATGCGATACCATCCAGTTGGCCCAGAACCAAATCCGCTTCGCCTAGCAGTGAACGCACCATTGGCAGGATCAACTCCGCATGACGCCTGGGCGCATGCTCAAATTTTTCCCGGGTATGATCAAAGATGCTCAATGCCACAGAGCAACTTTCGGCGGAAGTCTCAATTGACAAAAGCTTATTCACTCAAAAAGGCCTCGACTTCGGAACGGCCGCTCGCCTGGCGCATGGGTGGTAGGCTGTTACGAAACACGCTGCCATACGACTTGGTCCGGATCCTTGGATCGCAAATGACCAGCGCACCACGATCATTGACGTCACGGATCAGCCGGCCTGCACCCTGTTTAAGGGCAATAACCGCCTGCGGCAGGTATAACTGTGTGAAGGGATTTCCACCGGACTTTCGCAACTCCTCACTCCTGGCTTCCATCACCGGATCATCCGGGGCGGCGAACGGCAGCTTGTCAATCACGACCAGGAAAAGTGCGTCCCCGATCACATCCACTCCCTGCCAGAAACTCGCCGATCCCAGCAACACGCCCTCACCGGAACCCCTGAACTGTTCCAACAGCAAACTGCGTGGCTGTTCTCCCTGGACAAACAGTGGGAATGAAACACGATCCGCCAGCAATTTCGCCGCGAGGCGCAAGGCTCGGTGCGAAGTGAACAACAAAAAAGCCCTGCCCCGGCTGGCCTCCAGCAAGGGAATTACAATATCCAGCAGTGCAGGGACGAACTGCGCATCGCTAGGCTCAGGCAGGTGTTCCGGCAGCCACATCAAGGCATTATTCGGATAATCGAATGGTGAATCCAGCAACAGTGTCTGTGCATCGTCCAGGCCCATTTGTCGGGTGAAATGCCGGAAATCGTCCCCGACGGCAAGGGTGGCGGAAGTAAACAACCATGCGGCATCCATCGTATCCCTGAACGCATTGAACGGTGTTGATACATCGAGCGGCGTGATGTGGATTGCAAAACCACGGCCACGCTTTTCAAACCAGCGCACTGCGCCGGATGACTCCTCGGCATCGAAACGATCCAACTGGAGTTGCAACGCCTGCAAACGGTCAATGCAGCTATCCATGCCGCGCGCCCTTCCATGCATGTCGTTGACTGCATCGGCCAGCTCACGGACCGAGCAGTCCAGTTCCTGCAAGGCCGTGCGTACCTGCTCATCCCGCATCAACTGCGGCCAGGAACCACGCTCCGGCATCCGGTCTGAAATTGCCAATTGGATTTCCTTCAATTTTTGCAGACAATTGGCTACCGGTTCGCGGACAATTCCCATCGCCCCGGACACTTGCGCGGATTCAGCGAGAAAATCGCGGCACAATTCATGGACCTGGCGGGCGGACAGAGTCTGGCTGAAAAACCGGGATGCAGTCTCAGGCGCCTGGTGCGCTTCGTCCACGATGAATGCGGATGCTCCAGGCAGAACTTCACCGAAACCACTCTGCTTGATCGCCATGTCAGCGAACAAAAGATGGTGATTGACCACGACAATATCTGCGTCCTGCGCCTCCCGCCTGGCTCTGACCACATAACATTCTTCAAACTGGGGGCATTGCGATCCAAGACAGTTGTCCGCTGTAGAGGTAACCAGTGGCAGCAGACCGCTGTGCTCGGTGACTGCCGATGAGATTGACAGGTCACCGTCAATGGTTTTTGCGCTCCAATCGATAACCGCCTCAAGTTCGGCCACGGCTTCCTTGCCGGGCAGTCGCCCTTCCGCACGCGCCATCAACATACGGTGCAGACAGAGGTAATTAGCCCGCCCTTTCAGCAGGGCGGTCTTGGTGGACCGTCCCAGGGCCTTCACGACCAGGGGTAGGTCGCGGAAAAAAAGCTGATCCTGCAGGTTCTTGGTGCCGGTGGAAATGATGATGCGTTCACCACTGAGAATGGCGGGGACGAGGTAAGCAAGGGTCTTACCAATACCGGTTCCAGCCTCGATCACCATCGATTTCTTTTGCGCCAGTGCTTCTTCAACGGCCTG
>Ga0209987_10001049_pt1 | contig 14916 bp, 14 predicted proteins | sample N074metaG_FD_182134 | JGI IMG/M metagenome (GOLD analysis project Ga0209987, IMG submission 182134) | Deep subsurface microbial communities from Kermadec Trench to uncover new lineages of life (NeLLi) - N074 metaG (SPAdes) (version 2) | ecosystem: Environmental > Aquatic > Marine > Ocean trench... | reverse complement strand
TTACATCTTATCGGTACTTATCTTCTTAACAGCCTGTGAAGCACCGTTGGTACTTGATGGAGTTGAAGCAAGTAAAAGTTCAAATATTCTTAGAACTGATATTTTCATGGCTGGGGATGATAATGGTAGCAAATCAGTGATAGTTGGTTCGGAAGGTCTGATCATGGTGGCCGATTCCGGATCAAGTAACTGGAAACGGAATAAGGTAGATGGAAATCCAGTACTGGTTGATGTCACCAGTTGTCCTAACGGAATGTTTGCGGCCTTGTCAATGGAAGGTACTGTCGATGTGTCTGAAGATGATGGCAAGACATGGATCCAAAACAAGCTGGATACTCAGGAAGTCCCTCAAGCGATAACCTGCGACCCTAAAAACAGACTCTGGGTTGTAGGTAGTTTCACCACGATATTTTCCAGCTCTGATAATGCCAAGTCATGGACGAGCCATTCCAAGGATGAAGACATGATCATGAGTACGGTTCAGTTTTTGGATGAAAATAAGGGCGTGATTACTGGAGAATTTGGGACGGTACTGATGACCGAAAATGGTGGTGAGACCTGGGATTTTGCAGAACCTATTCCGAAAGAATTTGCCCCTTTAGGCGGTACCTTTTTGGATAGCCAACATGGCTGGGTGGTTGGTTTGAACGGCACTATTTATTCAACATCTGATGGTGGTGCAAGTTGGCAGCAGGAAAAGACCGGTGTAGATGCACCTCTATTTGGTATCGCAATAGCCAACGACCATTTAATAGCAGTAGGTGATGCCGGCACCATAATACAACGGGATATCAATGCGTCCGGTGACAGTTGGGAAGCCCTGGATGTACCGATTACCTCGCGTTTTTTCTTCCGGGTTGTTATGCCGTTACAGGATAATAAAATGATTATCGCCGGTGGCGCAGGTTCTATAGAGCTTGTGGATCTGGGTAACGTCAATTTCCTGAATGTTGAAATAAATTAATATGAACACATTTCTAAAAAAACTGAAGCGAATTGATAAAGTTGTTTTTGCTCATCCAAAAATAACAGCAGGCCTGATTTTTCTTATAACGGCTTATTTTGCTATACAGGTTCCCGGCGTTCGCATTGTATCTGATTATGCCGATCTGTTACCGCAGGAACATAGCTACATTCAAACGCACAATATTATCCGGGACACCTTTGGTGGTGCGAATAATGTAATTATCGCGGTCAAGGTAAAAGAAGGCACTATCTTTACCAATGAAACACTGAACCGTATACATCGTATCACGCAGAAAGTGGATGCATTGACCAGCATGAACCATAACCTGGTTACCAGTTTGACGCACAGGACTACACGAAGAATCTGGTTAAATGAACTGGGTACGGTTAAGTCTGCCCCGTATTTTGATCCGTTGAAAGAAGAAAAAGAAGGAGGATACAGCGACGCTGAATTACAGGTTGTGCTAAATAATGTTGTTACCGACCCACGTGTCTATGGTTTGCTTGTATCACCTGATATGACTTCTGCCTTGATTCGGGGCACCCTGAATGAGGGCGAATTGAATTACAAGGCAATTTTTGATGAGTTAAAGCAGATCCGGGAAGAGGAAGCCGCTGATGGCATAGAGATATATGCTACTGGTCAACCGGTATTGATTGGTTGGGTTTCCAGTTACGTCGGTGAAATATTACAGATATTTCTATATACAGTGTTGATCATGTTGGTATTGCTGTCACTGTATTTCCGTAAATTGTACGGTGTATTGTTACCCGCTATGGGGATAGTCCTGACGACCATTTGGGGTCTGGGGATGTTGTCATTACTTGGTTATAATCTCGATCCGTTAATGATGGTAGTGCCGTTTCTGATTTCGGCCAGAGCGATGTCTCACGGTATCCAGCTTGTCGAACGCTTTTATCATGTGCTGGGTGAAGTCAAGGACAAGCAAAAGGCCGCACGGCAAACATTCGAGGACTTGTTCAGGCCCGGTTCACTCGGGGTGATTTCTGACGCCATCGGCCTGCTACTCATCTCGTTGGGTTCTGTACCGATTAACGACAAACTTGCTATCTATGCATCCTTGTGGGCGGCCAGTGTTATTTTTACTGTCTTGATTCTTGTGCCGGTCATGCTGGAATTGTTGCCAGCACCGAAAACACTCGAATCAAAAGATAATTTTTTTCACAAAATATTTCCCGATATCTCAAGGATCGCTGCAAGTCGTTCCAGTGCGAAAGTAAGTCTGTATATGGTTATTCTTTTATTTTGCGTGGGTGGTTATTTTAGTTCCTGGGTGCAAATTGGTGAAGCAGATGCTGGTTCGCCTCTGCTCTATCCGGATCATGATTACAACGTTTCTTCCAAGGCAATTAACGAACTGTTTCCCGGCTCTGAAGAATTGTACATCATTGCACATACAGAAAAAAAGGCAGGTCTGAAAGAGCCGAAAGTGGTTCGTGCCCTGTCTGATTTTCAAAATCATATGTTACTCGATCCGGAACTGGGTGGTGCCAAGGGGCTGCCAAACCTGATAAAGCAAGTACGGCGTATTTTACATAATAATGACCCGCGTTGGCTTTCTTATCCAGTCGATAATCTTGAAGCAGGTGGCTTGATGTTTGCGTATATGATGTCCAGTCCGGTACCTGGCGCCTTGCTGGAATTTATTGATACCGATGACAAGAATGCCAACATGATCTTTTATTATAAAGATCATAGGGGAGAGACAATACGTCGCGCTATTTACATGGTCAAGGAATGGGCCGCATCCCCTGTCGCACAAATAGAGGGTTTTTCACTCAGACTTGCCGGTGGGGTGATCGGTGTCACCGCAGCTATTAATGAAGCGGCCTATGAGACCAACGTTATTGTAATACCTTTGGTATTTCTACTTATTCTTGTCTTCGTGACCGTATTTTACTGGTCAATTCATGCTGGCTGGTTAATGTTACTGGCGATGTCATTTGCAACAACCCTGACCTATGGCTATATGGGTATTATCGGTCTTGGTATTAATGTTAATACTGTGCCAATTATCGCTGTAGGTATCGGAGTTGGCATCGATTATTCTATCTATATGATGGACAGAATTCGAATGGAGATCGGTAGATTGGGTAATCTGGAGTTGGCAATTAAAGAGGCCATAAATACAACTGGTATCGCCATTGGATTTACTGCGACAACCCTGATCTGTGGTGTCATGATGTGGGTATTTATTTCGACGATGCGATTCCAGGCAGACGCGGCCTTGTTATTAATCGTGATGTTGATCCTGAATGCATTGGCGTCTATGTTTTTAGTTCCTGCCTGGATTATGATATTCCGTCCCAAATTTATTATGGAACAAATCAGTACAAGCGGAACTTGAGCGATTCTTGGAAGTTCTCTAATAATTCGGAAAAGTGAGGAAATTTCGCTTATGAAACCTTTTTTTGCTGATGCTCCTCCTCTAGATAGACCAGCTTTTGTTCCATTGAACCGACGGTTTTTTGGATATGTTTCTTTGTTTCTTCGCAGGCAAGTTTGGTATCTCTAGCGAGAGTAGCGTCCTTGATTGCTTTGTGTTCATTATGAATATCACGAGATTCGTTGTGAACTAATGTCGAGATGAGACGATAACGTTTGTGTTGCTCGTAAATGGCATCGCGGAAGCGCAATAGCCACTTGGAAGTGCATGCAGAAATTAGTGCTTTATGGAAATCATTATTACACATTTCCCACGCATGGAAATCACTTTCTCGCATTTTTTCAGCTTTTGAGAGCCGGTGGTAGGAGGCAATAATGTTTGATTCCCACATATCATCGCCTTTTGCAATACTCTCAGACAGTGCCTCGCATTCAAGTTGAATGCGCATGCGAGATATGTCATAGAGGTCATCTATAGAAACAGGAGCAACACGGAAGCCCCTTTGACCGATAACATTAACGAAACCTTCTCCTGCGAGACGGTTAAGTGCCTCACGCAGGGGACTGGCGCTGATTTGGTATTTTTTTCTTAGCCCCTCGATACGTAATTTAGTGTCAGGAGTGAGCTTGGAATCAATAATATCTGAGCGCAGACGATGATAAACAGACTCGAAAAGTGTGTTTGGAGAAAATTTGGCCATCTATCGAATAGTCGCTATCTAAATGATATTTATTAAGAAATTAGTATATTAAAAATAAGTGATTAATTTAGATTGAGATAATATCGATAATATGTAGAATATCGATATTATATAATAACGTATATGATAACCGTTTTTTTATTATTTTACATTAAATTGCAATGTAAATTATTAAATTAAAGAATGAAGTTAAGCCATAATCAGCAATCTATTCACTGGGAGTCTGCCCATGAAGCAGTTGAGGCAGCACTAGCTCATGCATCGGAGATTGGTGTGCATATAGCTGTTGCGGTGGTCGATCAGGGTGGGAATTTAGTAGCTTTTTTGCGCTCAGAAAGCGGGCCATATCTTTCTGTGGATATAGCAATCGATAAGGCATATACCTCAGCCAGTTTTGCTGTCGCCACTAGCCAATGGCAGGAGTTATTACCAAAAGGCTCCATATTGAGAGAGAGCATCGTAAATAGAGAAAGATTTGTGGCGTTTGGGGGAGGATTACCCATCGCTGTAGATGGAGAATGTATTGGGGCAATTGGTGTATCAGGAGCTTCTGAAGAGCAAGATGAGGCCTGCGCACAGATAGGTTTGGATGCTATTTTAAATTAAGAATAATTAAAATATGATTAAATCATAAAATTTTCTGATATATTTAATTATGTGATGAAACTCCCTCTCCCTGAAATTCTCAACAACAACTTAAATCTTTGAATATTAATCATTTTTTATTTTTGGCACGCATCCTGCCTAATGTCTTACAAAGCAAGCTTCAACTGACTTGCGTTGTAAAGCTTCTTGGTTGAATATGAAGTAGCCAAAACCACCCGTACTCAAGTGAGGAAAAAGCAACATGACTACAGAAACCGCAATCACAGAAACGGAAGTACTTATTATTGGCACAGGTCCTGCGGGCGCTAGTTCAGCAGCTTTATTGTCAAGTTATAACATTGACAATATAGTGATCAATAAGTTTTCCTGGACCGCACGTACGCCTCGCGCCCACATCACCAACCAGCGGACGATGGAAGTGCTGCGTGATCTTGGAGTGGAAGACGAAGTCATGAGACTTTCTTCGCCTTGGGAATACATGGGTGAAAACACCTTTTGCACCAGTCTGGCCGGTGAAGAGATTGGTCGAATCAACAGTTGGGGTACTCACCCACAGCGCATGGCGGATTACATACTGTCTAGCCCAACAAGGGTCTGCGATCTACCGCAAAACATGATGGAACCGCTGTTACTTAGAGCGGCGGCACCGAAATTAACCAAAGTGAAATTTGATACCGAATATCTTGGCCACGTACAAGACGACGATGGCGTGACGGTTGATATACTTGACCGGATGACGGGGCAGAAATATCAAGTGCGCGCTAAATATCTTATTGGCGCAGACGGGGGCAACTCTCGAGTCGTCAGCGATCTCGACTTGCCTCTGGAAGGTAAGATGGGCGTAGCGGGCTCAATGAACGTCGTCTTCGAAGCCGATCTTTCAAAATACGTTGCCCACAGGCCTAGTATCTTGTATTGGGTTATTCAGCCGGGGTCGGCTGTGGGTGGCATTGGCATGGGCTTGATTCGGATGGTTCGGCCCTGGAACAAGTGGCTTATCATCTGGGGTTATGACCTTAAGGATGGTCCTCCTGATGTCACCGAGGAAATGGCTATCAGCATTGTTCATAAACTGGTGGGTGATGATACGATTCCTGTGCGTATCAATGCGACCTCCGTGTGGACGGTCAATGATGTCCATGCTACGGAGCTATCCAGAGGTCGTGTGTTCTGTATGGGTGATGCGATTCACCGACATCCGCCCACCAATGGACTCGGATCCAATACGTCGATTCAAGACGCCTTTAATCTTTGCTGGAAGCTGGCGCTGGTTTTGAAGGGTCAAGCGGCTCCCAGTTTACTCGAGAGCTATGACCCAGAGCGTGCGCCTGTTGCCAAGCAGATTGTGAAAAGAGCCAATGATAGCATTGAGCTATTCACTCCGATCTTTAAGACACTGGGATTACTCGATACTCAAGATCCTGATGAGATGCAGCAAGGCATCAATTCCATCAAAAATGCAACACCCGAAGCGCAAGAGCAACGAGCTGCACTAAAACAGGCCATCGACGATACCGATGTCATTTATAACGCTCATGGTGTCGAGATGAATCAACGTTATGAGTCCAACGCGATCATTTCAGATGGTAGCCCAGTGCCTGCCTTCAAGCGTGATCAAGAGCTTTATCATCAGGCCAGCAGTCGTCCTGGGGCGAATGTACCCCACGCTTGGCTGGTGAAAGACGGACGTCGTGTTTCGACACTTGATCTTTGCGGCAAGGGTGGATTTTCTCTGCTGACAGGTATCTGTGGTGGAGCCTGGGCCGAGGCGGCGAAGAAAGTCGGCGGGAGCCTGGGCATTGATATTGCTGTCCACATTATCGGCCCTGGGCAGATCCACGCCGACCCATACGGTGACTTTGCCCGTCTGCGCGAGATCACAGAGACCGGCGCACTGCTGGTCCGCCCAGACTTCATGGTCGGATGGCGTGCCAACAGCCTCACAGACAGCGCGACGGAGGATCTCTACGCAGCACTTTCCAGTATTCTTGGGCGTGCTGACGAAAAAATCCATAAAGCAAGGGCCGACCAACACTTAGGTGAACACGAAGGCGTACCGCTTAAGGATGATTGGATTGAAACCTAATTGATTTGCAATTGAAGTGTGATTTCTCAATTGCTCACGGCTCAGTAAATTCATCTTTAGGATCCCAGTGAAAAATGGCAGTTTATTTTAGGTGCGACCAACGTGCTGGATGAACGCTATATACTGACTGGATTTTCCCAGCCAGGCACGGGAATCTTGAGCGGTACTTACAGTCGCGGCAGCCAATGGTATGCCACACTTAACTATACTTTGTAACTAATCAGCAATCATTTATCAATAATTGACTCGCATTAGGCAGATCGGACAGGTTTTGGAACAATAAAAAAGCACTCGAAGCAAGGCTCACGCCTTGGCTAAATTTGATTTGCTTTTATACCACAATACAGGAAGCAGAACTATGAATCAGAAACTTATGAATGAGCGACACACTACCATCGTCAACGAAATCGTCGACAGCATTCGTCAGGTGATACTCAGAAACAAGGTAACCAATACTGAACTTTGGTTGGCGATTAAATTTTTACAGGAGACGGGTCGTGCTGAGCATGAAATGCCTTTGTTGCTGCAAGCCTTTTTTGAATCCACGACCTGCAGAGCAAAAAATGAAGATCTCAAAGGCAGTTCCGTTGCTATTGAAGGGCCATTTTATCTGGAAGGGGCTCCGGAAATCCCCTTTGGTGGTGAAATCAAAACCCTGGGTGAAGAAGATGGCGAACCCATTATTGTTCGGGGGAAAATCACGGATGTGGACGGCAATCCGCTTGAAAATGTCAGGTTGGATCTTTGGCATTCCACCCCAAAGGGCACCTACAGTGGTGTGCATCCCGGAATTCCCGCGGACCACTACCGCGCTAAAATGACCACTGGCGCCGACGGATTGTACGAAGTTAGAACCACCAAGCCCGTTCCCTACCAGATCCCCCATGATGGTAATACGGGTGAGTTACTCATTGCGCTAGGCGGACATCCCTGGCGCCCGGCGCATCTCCATTTCAAAGCCCGCGGGGAAGGTCTGCTAGAGCATATTTCTCAGGTCTATTTCGAAGGCGAAGAGTATGTGGATGATGATTGCTGTACGGGAGTATGCGACGAGCTTGTTCTCACATTTACCACTGAGAACGGCGTAAAAGTTATCACCAAAGACTTTGTATTGGACGCTGCCTGATAGACCTACCCGCTGGCGCTTGAGAGGGCGCTGGCAGTACGTACGAAGATAAGTCACCTCCTACTAAGCCGTCGACGGCTGGGAGGTTCAATAAACGTAAAGGAGAGATTAGATGTGTCACAACGATAAACCCAAGGCATTTCCCGCACCGGGAACTTACCAACGCAAAGAGGCCGAAGGGCTCAAGGTTTGGGCCTTTGATTCCCAACCCAGTGATTCCAGCAAACGCGTGATGATTCTGACCGATATTTACGGTTGTAATGAGTTTTACCAAAGCTTTGCCACTTACCTGGCAAGCAAAGGCTGGCAAGCAGATCTGATTGACCTGTTTACCGATCTCGGCGAGTTAGAAGAAATTACCCGCGAGGCGGCTTTCGAACGTCGCCACAAGCTACGAGATCGTCAGGTCTGCGATCAACTGCAAAGCTATATCGCCAGCCAGGAAGTGAGCGCGGTGGTGGGTTTCTGTTTAGGCGGGAACTATGTGCTGGAACTGGCCAAGCGCAAAGTCGACGTTAATCTGGTGGGCTACTACCCCTTCCCGGCCGGTCTGCCCAACGAAGACGGGAACCAGGTTCCACTGGAATACCTGGCACAACTGGAGAAGTCAGTCACCGTGTTGGTGGGTGATTCCGATGACAGCGCCGGGCGCGACACCATCGCCAAGCTGGCCGAAATTGCCCAGAGCAATCAGGCGATCGATCTGCATATGTATCAGGAATCCGGCCACGGTTTTCTGGCTCAACTGGACAGTGATGACGACACTTTGCGCAAAAATGCCGAAGATTCTCTGGTGGTATGTCTACAGGCGATAGACCAGTAAGCTTTTATTTAACAGACCTTTAACGGTTGTGCTCCATCGGGACGCTTACCCAATGGCCAAAGTCACAGTTAAAGTCATAGTGAAACCAATAGCCACCCATTAGCGGACAATATTATTATGAAAGAATTTACCTATAATGCACTGCCTGGCCACATTATCTTCGGAGCCGGCAAGCTTCAGTCACTGGCCGATGAAATCGATCGACTGGGTTGCAGTCTGGAACAATGGTGGCATGCGAGAGTAATATTGATAATGGGGAAAATTTCTTTCTGTCTGATCGCACCGTGATTGAAGAGGTTAATCCAAAGAATAATCTCACGTTTAGAAATAATGGAATGCTGGCCGTGATTAAAACGGAATGCGAATAGGCACGCCTAACAAATCGTTCAAAAATGACCGCCAAAAAGCGGCGCCTCTTAGCTCAATCGTTAATGCTACCTGACAGTCCACTTAATACTGAAAGCCGGCATTCTTTAAGCAGTTAATATACGTCTCTACAATATTATGTGGGGGCATCTTTGGGGGCAACTGGTGAATATATAAAAAGGTTTTAATATAGATATTATATAGTTACACTTTCTATTCGGCTGTCGCCGCCAACCTTGTATTCCCTTATATAGGCATACCGGTCTTCGTGAAATTTATAGTAGCTAGTTTGTCCAACTAAAATGACATAAAAACTGTCCCCATGTCGACCTTGTGTAAACAAATTTTCACCTTTGGTCAGGAAATAAATTTTACCGTATTGCAACAGCCACAGAATCGTTATTTCTGGCAGAGCACCAAACACAGAAGCATTGGTCAACGAAGACAGTTCGTAGTTTCTCAATAGTTGTTCAGTAGACATTAGCTCCATAAACGGACTCCGCAGCATAGCTATTAATTATTTTAGCTCCTGTCAGGGCTGCTCTTCTTGTTTCTATATAATTTAACGAATATCTTCAATACAGCTATATTGTCAACAAAAATCGTTGATTAACAGTAAAATACGTCCATCAAAGTAGTGCTAGTTCACTTTAGTTCGGTTAATGATTCCAGGGTGGCTTAGGTAGGAAAATCCCCAGTAGAAAATTAATAAAAAGTTTGGTTTTAGCAGGGGCATGTTGGCGATGAGGATAAATAACGTGAATATGTTGTATCTCATGATTATATTCCTGCAATAAAGGAATTAATTTTCTCCTTTTGATGTCTTTGCCAATCATAAACTCAGATAATCGTGCGATACCACAGCCTTTCAGGGCAAGTTCATGTATTGCATCGACTGTGTCAGTAACGAAATTACCTGACACAAAAACAGTTTGTTTTTTCCGAGATACGGTAAAATTCCAGTGATTAAATGCAACATTGGTCGAAATACTAAGACAGTTGTGTTGTTTTAAATCAGATGGTATTTCTGGTGCACCGAATTTTTTAATATAAGCAGGGCTGGCGCAGATAATTCGCTGACATTCCCCTAATTTTCTTGCGATTAGATTGGAATTTTCCAATTGACCCAGACGAATCGCTACGTCCACATTATCTTTGATGAGATCTACTTTTTCGCCCGTTAATTGCAGATTAAGTTCCAATTCGGGATGTTGCGAAAGAAATTTAGGTAAATAGGGTAGAAGCTGATGTTTTGCAAAACCAGGCGAACTGTTTACCGTTAATATTCCTTTGGGTGTTCGATTCTCATTAGCCAGCACTTCCTCAGCTTCTTCAACATAGGCCAGGATCTCGATACAGTGTGTAAGGAATTGTTGACCACCTTCCGTTAAATGAAGCTTTCGTGTTGTACGGTTAAACAAACGTGAACCCAGTCTTTGTTCCATGCGTGTGATGATTTTACTGATGGAGGAGGGTGATAATCTGAGCCGCCTTGCTGCGGCCGAAAAACTATTATTTCGGGCCACTTCCACAAATACGGTCATTTCTGTCATTTTATCCATGTTTCTATTTATGAAGATATTTCAAAAGTGTTTTGATATTAATGAATATTATAAAACAATAGTATATATATTATTATCTCGTATAGAAAAGCCGTACTTTTCATTAAATCCAAGGAGTTTAAAATGGTCGAGCCAGTGGATGTCAAAGTTTTTTTTAACTTCCGTAGCCCCTATTGTTATCTGGCATCAAAATCATTGTGGAAAATCATTGATGATTACCATGCCAATCTCGTCTGGAGGCCATTCGGTGGCTGGGACGGACGTTCTGCGCCTGAGCGGGCGAAAATTAAAGTTCCACTGACTCGCCAGGATGTTGCAAGGTGGACGAGAAAAATGGGAATACCGATGAATCCTCCTCCAATAACGACCGACCCGACTAAGGCAGGTGCAGGCTCACTTCTGGCAGAAAAGAGAGGGGTTTTACGGGCCTATGTTACAGAGGTAATGCGCGCCGAATGGGGTAAAGGCCTTGATATCGGTCAGAATGATGTCCTGTTGAATGTCGGTGAGGCTGTCGGTCTGGATCGCAAAGAATTATCTGATGCTATTGAATCGCAGGATAATCTGGAGCGTCTGGCTGAGCATAAAAAAGAAGCGGATAGCCTGGGAATATTCGGGGTACCCAGCTTTGTTATCGGAGAGGACATATTCTGGGGTAATGATCGACTGGAATTTGTTTATGACCATCTGCGCGAACTGCGATTAAGACGTGTGTAAGCAAAAACAGGCATATCTGACTGAATTATCAATCTAGTTAAAGTGGAATAAGACATGGCAATGCAATTATATTCAAAAAAAGAATGTCCATTTTGTTGGCAAGTAAAGATTGCCTTAAAACATTTCGATATTGATTATCAACTGTCTGAATGGAAAACACCTGATAAGGAATATTTGTTGAAGTTCTCTCCACAGGGGTCATCACCTGTTTTACTGGATAATGATCTTTCCATCTGGGACTCTATTCCCATTATTTACTACCTGGAAGATATTTCTATTGACGAGAAAACATTGTTTCCAGGTGATATTAAAGAACGTACCAAGGCACGGTTGCTACACACCTATAGTAACTCCGTTGCCGGTAGGGATTTATGTGAAGTGATTTTTGAGAAACGTAGCAAACTGGAGTCAGATTGGGATATGGAAAGGATTAAAATCGGCGAACAAGGATGGCGCAAGACTTTAGATTGGCTCGAATTTGAAATAGAAGCGAGCGACAGTTTTCTTTCTGCCGGTTTTTCTGTTGCCGATGTTGCATTGCTACCACGTTTTGGTTTGGCCGAACATTACGGTGTTGGCGTTAATGAAGATCATCCCAATTTATTCAATTGGTTTCAGAAAGGAAAGGAGCAAAAAGCCTACCTTGAAACATCACCTTTTCCGGCAATAGAAACAAATACTGCCTGAATCCCTGAGTCTGATGCAAAATAATGTTAAACCACGTAGAACGTTTTGATGCTGAGGTCGTCTCCGATCATATTCATACGGCGGAACTGCAACAAAGGCCATTTAAATTAATCGGCGATGCTGGTACCTACACCTGCGATGCCTTGATTATCTCGACCGGTGCCTCGGCAAAATACCTGGGCCTGCCCTCCGAGGAGGTTTTCCAGGGCAAAGGCGTGTCGGCCTGTGCGACCTGTGATGGCTTCTTTTACCGCGGTACAGATGTTGCTATTATCGGCGGGGGTAATACTGCTGTTGAAGAAGCACTTTATTTATCCAATATCGCCAGCAAGGTGACGGTAGTAAATCGTCGCGATCAATTCCGTTCAGAAAATATACTAGCAGACCGACTGTCTGAAAAGGAAAAAAATGGCAACGTTAATATTGAGTGGAATCATGTACTTGATGAAGTACTGGGTGATGACAGTGGTGTCACCGGCATGCGAATCAAGGACGTTCAGTCTGATAAAACAAAAGACATCGATTTGGAGGGTGTGTTTATCGCGATTGGTCATCAACCGAATACCCAGATATTTGAAGACCAGCTGGATATAAACAATGGTTACCTTACCATCAAGAGTGGCACTAAAGGTCAGGCAACCATGACCGGTATTCCCGGTGTGTTCGCCGTGTACGATCATTTCTACCGTCAGGCTATTACCTCGGCCGGTAGTGGTTGTATGGCGGCTATAGACGCCGAAACCTGGATGGACAATCAATAAAAAGTTATTGATGTTGAATTCATCTGTTAAATATTTAATGAGTATTGATAGAGGCTAATGTTGCATAAGTATTTAACAATTGCACTTTCAAGTGAGGTCGTCGGGACTGCACTAAGGGTGGCACTAGTGGTTGGGACCATCTTGGCCTTAATCAACCATGGTACTGAAATATTACAGGGAACATTAACTAAAGGAAATATTTATCAAATGGCTTTTACTTATTTGGTTCCATACTCTGTTTCTACATACTCGTCTGTAAAGGCGATTCAAAAACGAGTAAACACAAACATATAACTGTATCTCGTCAAAACATATGAGACACAATCACCCTAAATATTAAGAGAGATTTCTGATAAGTTAAAAACAATAACTGAGGAGTCTCACTATGAGAAATAGTACCGAGAAATCAAGAGAACACAGAATTACTAATGCCCACTTCCGGGCGTTAGCTACCTATCATAATTTACATTTGACTAGCTGCTTTCGGTATTTTTTAGTCAATCTAGTTGTATGTTTCGGACGTAAATTTCCAGCGTAAGCGGATATTTTGAGATCATCTCAAATGGTGCACTGGTATGGCATCATGTATTTGTGTGGTTTTGTACCGTCAGTTTTCGAAACGCCTTGCCAGTTCCGCTGTATACGGTATCCGCCGGTTCAACCATTTGAAAAAATAACCGCTCGGTTCCTCGTAGCCTGTGATCAAGTAGTTAAGCCGCCGTGGGTTCTTGAGGGTAGTAAGGACACGCCGTGTGTCACCAGAAGTGGCGCAAAACAATAATGCATCGCCCATTTGAACGCTTTCCTCTCCGTCCGGCAATACTGTTGTCTTCGATCCGCGCGTGAGTGCAAGCGGTACGCATACAAGCTCGCGATTGCGATCTGCTGGATCACGAATAATATCCGCAATGCTGGGGACAAGGCCTTTCTCTTTCACTAACGTAACTGCCGGTGTATCTTTTCCAATCACAATGCTGACCATGTGCGGTTTCTGATCACCGAAGCTTTGCTGAAGTCGATTCAGCAATTCTGTACTCACCTCTGGATCAGATACTTCAAGATGATCGATGACTTTCTGCAGCACTGGGGCAATCAGCCGTAACAGGATGTTGCGTGCGGTTACTAGACTCGTCTGCATGGCGAGGTCGACAGAGGAGGCGTTGAACGCCAGTTCATTCTCATGTTTGTTCTGGCGTACGATCAGAAATGCGTCGGACGTGAACTGTCGTGCACAGAGTAAAATGCGTAGATTCATTGCATCACTGTCAGTACCCACCACCAGGCCCGCCGCATTCTCTATTCCCGCCGCTGCAAGTGTCTCGGTAGTAGCGAAGTCACAAATCGTTTGTTTGGCATCGGGCACATCCTTCACGTTCGGAGAAATTACGATGGTCTCGATCTTCTGTGTCGCGAATTCCCGTTGTATACACGAGCCCATACTACTGTAACCGCACAGTATCCAGAGACCGCTGCGTATATGCAGGGGTTTATCCAGCCTGGCACCCCGTGCGCCTACTAGCCATTCACGCAATGTGTGTAATTGTGGTGCGTTCACCGTGAGCCGCAACTGTGCGGCAAACTCTTCGAAAGGATTGATGACTGTAACGTTCTGTATATCCGCTAAAAGCTTCTTGTGGATTGGTGACGTCAAACGGCACATGACTTGGATAGATGGACTCAAAAATCGTGCCATCACCGCTATTTTGAGGTTGAGATCGTCATCCGGCGATAAGGCAATGACGCCGAGGCATTTTGGGTGTGTGATGCCCGCATCTACTAAATGTTTTGGCACACTCCCGTCTGCACACAGCCCTGGCATTCTGTCTCGATAATCGCGTAGCGCTAATGCTTTGATGCGCTCCTCATCGCCATCGATGATGGTGGCCATCAGACCATGGTCGCTTAAACCACGGGTCAACAGCGAGCCAGTATCGCCGAATCCACAAACGATGTAGAACGGCGACCAGAGACGGCGCACGCTACGGGCGAACTGCCGCTCGGCGATGGCGTTCGCGAAATGCGGATTCTGGAGCAGATTGATGATTGAACCGATCGCGTACAGCCAGGCGGTCACACCCATAAACAGGCAGATGATGGTACATAGCCGC
>Ga0209987_10001048_pt1 | contig 14920 bp, 11 predicted proteins | sample N074metaG_FD_182134 | JGI IMG/M metagenome (GOLD analysis project Ga0209987, IMG submission 182134) | Deep subsurface microbial communities from Kermadec Trench to uncover new lineages of life (NeLLi) - N074 metaG (SPAdes) (version 2) | ecosystem: Environmental > Aquatic > Marine > Ocean trench... | reverse complement strand
GACCATAAGATTGGCGTCGGTCACGCACAGCGGCCCGCCGCGCCGATAGCAGGCCGGGCCCGGGTCGGCGCCCGCCGAATCCGGTCCGACCCGATAGCGCGCGCCGTCGAAGTGCAGAATCGAGCCACCGCCGGCCGCCACGGTGTGTATGCGCATCATCGGCGCGCGCATGCGCACGCCGGCCACCAGCGTCTCGAACGAACGCTCGTACTCACCGTCGTAGTGGGCCACGTCGGTCGAGGTACCGCCCATGTCGAAGCTGATGATCTTGTCGTAGCCGGCGAGGCCGGCGGTACGTACGGCGCCGACCACGCCGCCTGCCGGCCCGGAGAGAATGCTGTCCTTGCCGTGGAAAAAACGGGCGTCGGCCAAGCCACCGTTGGACTGCATGAACAACAGCCGCGCGCCGCCCAGATGCCGGGCGATGCGGTCCACATAGCGGCGCAGGATCGGCGAGACGTAGGCGTCGACCACCGTGGTGTCGCCGCGCCCGACCAATTTCATCAGCGGGCTCACCTCGTGCGAGACCGAAACCCGCGGAAAGCCGATTTCCCGGGCGATCCCCGCCACCGCGTCCTCGTGCGCATGGTGGCGGTAGCCGTGTACGAAAACGATGGCGACCGAGCCGATGCCGTCGTCGAACGCCCGTTGCAGCGCCACGCGCGCGGCGTCGAGATCGACCGACACCAGCACCTCGCCATCGGCGGACATGCGCTCGTCGACCTCGATCGCGCGTTCGTAGAGCAAGTCGGGCAGCACGATCCGGCGCGCGAAAAGCTTCGGACGGTTCTGATAGCCGATGCGCAACGCGTCGTGGAAGCCTTTGGTGATGAGCAGGGCCGTGCGATCGCCCTTGCGCTCCAAGAGCGCGTTGGTGGCCACCGTGGTGCCCATCTTGACCGCCTCGATCGCCTCGGTCGGCAACGCGGCGTCGCCGTCGAGGCCGAGCAGCTCGCGGATGCCCTGGAGCGCCGCGTCCTCGTAACGTTCTGGGTTTTCCGACAACAGCTTGTGGGTCACCAGGGAACCGTCGGGCCGGCAGGCCACGATATCGGTGAACGTGCCGCCGCGGTCGATCCAGAACTGCCAGCGCCCGCTGGCGATGTTTGTGTCGCTCACTTTGAGACCCCGTTTCCGCCCCGTGGTACGCCTTACTTCGGCTTCTGGCTTGGTATCATCCACTCATGCTGCGGGTCGTTGCTGAACACCCATTTGCGGGTCGGTCCGGCCATGACGTTGAGGTAATAAAGCTCGTAGCCATAGGGTGCGCCAACTGGATGGTAGCCTCTCGGCACCATGACCACATCGCCATCCTGGACGCAGATCGCTTCGTCCAGGGAGCGGTCGTCGGTGTAGACGCGCTGGAAAGCGAAGCCCTGCGAGGGATTGAGGCGGTGATAGTAGGTCTCCTCCAACAGGCTCTCGCCGGGCAGCGAGTCGGTGTCGTGCTTGTGCGGAGGATAGGAGGACCAGTTGCCCGGCGGCGTGATTACCTCGACGACCAGCAGGCTCTCGGCCCGCGGATCGCTGTCCGGCAGGATGTTGCGCACATGGCGGGTATTCGCCCCCTCGCCGCGGGTTTCCCGGCTCATGTCCGCTTCCTCGATGACCCGCGCCGGATGCGCGCCACCGCCCGGCGCCGTGCAGATAGCCAATTCCAAATCACTGGTTGCGGTTACGGCATAGCGCGTTTTCGCCGGTACGTAGGCGGCGCCCGGCGCCTGGTCCTCGAACGGCGTGGCGCGGCCACCCAAGCCGGTGAAGGTTGCGCCGCCGACGGTCACATCTCCGGAGCCGGCGACCAACACCAGACAGTGTTCCTGCGCGCCGGTATCGCGCAATAGGCTTTGGCCGGCCTTGAGCCGGTAGAGATCGAAACCCACATGGCCCCAGCCAGCGGTCTTGGGCGTAATATGCGTGACCCGTCCGTCTTTGTCGGGGTCGGTGGGGCGCACCAGCAGATCGGCCATTCGTTTTCGCTCCTTTAGAGATATCCGGCCTCGGCGGCCATGCGGTTGAGGTTGGCGTAATCCAGTTCTAAAGCAAGGTGAGACGATCAACGCCCTTTCGTATATGGATCGCGCAAGCGGCCCCAGGCTTCCACCAGCTTCCCGAAGCGGTCGGCGATTCGATCGACCGCCGCCGCGTCGTCGATCTTTCCGGCCAGCCAGGCACGGGCGGCGTCGCCGAACACGGTACGACCGATGGCGAAGCCTTTCACCCAGTGGTGGGACGCCATGGTTTCGAACGAGGCGATCAGATCGTCCATCGGCGCATCCAGGCCGAGCACCAGAATGCCCCGGCAATAGGGATCGTTGCGTTCGATACAGGCGCCGATCTCGCGCCAGGCCTTATCGTCGGCGGCCGGTTCGAGCTTCCACCAGTCCGGTTTCACGCCGAGGTCGTAGAAGTTCTGCATGGCGCGGGCCGTGGTCTGGGCGTCGATCCGCCCGGCCTTGCTCGAGATGATTTCCAACAGCAGTTCGTGTTCGGTCTGGCGGCAAGCCTCGAACAAGGTGACGACGGTTTGTTCCTGTTCGCGTCTCAAGGCGTCCGGATCGTCCGGATGATAGAAGACCAGGCACTTGACCACTTGATCGGCCGGCCAACTGAGAAGTTCTCCCGCGATGTTGGGTCCCGCCTCGAAACGCAGGGGGCGCGAGCCGGGCAGCTCCACCGGCCGGCCGACCCAGTAGCGGCCGTCCATGCAGCCGTGCAGCGCCTCCTTGCCGGTGCGGCCGTCGAGCAGGGTGCCGAATCCGGGACGGCCGTCCGCAACCCGGTCGAGCGCCCGTATCGCCAGCTTCTTGAATTCGCCGATCCGGGTCAGATCGCCGCCGGATTCTTCCACCATCTCCTCGAACTGTGCCCGATGGTCGATCGCGAGGGCGACCAGCGCCGGCCAATCGCGGCGCCGCGTGGTCGCCCAATGGATATGGTTCAGGGCGTCGTCCTTGCGCAGCGCATGCTCGCTGCTACCGTGCTCGAGGAAATAACTCAGCTCGGTCCAACTCGGCATCGCCGGCGTGCAGCCGTGGCGGGACACAGCGAAAGCGCCGCAGGCGTTGGCGAATTTGGCGCAGGTCTCCCAGCTCTCGTCGCGCAGCCAGCCGCGCAGGAAACCGCTCATGAAGGCATCCCCGGCGCCGAGCACGTTATAGACCTCGACCGGGAAGCCGGGGCCGCGGATACCGTTCTCGATGTCGTCGGGGATGTCGCCGGGAAACACCACGCAACCCATGGGGCCGCGCTTGCACACGATGGCCGCGTCGGTAACCGCGCGCACCGCGCGGATGGCCTCCAAGGTGTCCGTGGCGCCGCCGGCGATGTGCAACTCCTCCTCGGTGCCGACGATCAAATCGCAGAGCGGCAGGATCGCCTGCAGGTGTTCGGTCACCGCGCCGTCCTTGGCGAAGCGCGCCTCGCCCGTGCCATGACCGCCGATGCCCCAAAGCACGGGCCGGTAATCGATGTCGAAGGCGACCCGCCCGCCATTGTCACGGCAAATCTCCGCCGCCTTGCGCGACATCGCGGTGACGGTGGCGGTCGAGAAATGAGTGCCCGAAAGAACCACCGATCTGGCGGACCGGATGAAACCGGGATCGATGTCGTCCTCGGTCAGCGCCATGTCGGCGCAGTTCTCGCGGTAGAAGATGAGCGGGAAGGTCTCCTGATCCCGGATGCCCAGGATGACCACCGCGGTCAGGCGTTCCGGGTCGGTCTTCACGCCGCGGGTGTCGACGCCCTCGCGCCGCAGCTGCTCGATGATGTATCGCCCCATATGCTCGTCACCCACGCCGGTGATGACGGCGGACTTGAGGCCGAGGCGGGATGCCCCGGCGGCTGTGTTGGTCGGACTGCCGCCCAGATATTTGGCGAAACTGGACATGTCCTCGAGCCGGCCGCCAATCTGAATTCCATACAGATCGACGGAAGAACGGCCTATGGTGATGACGTCGAGGTTCAAGTCTTTCATGCTCGAAGCCCTTGTCCTGCCCGATATTTCATCGCGATTGCAACCATTCGATTCGAATTCCTGAAGCCGTTTGGCTCACGTCGGGAAGGATTGCTTTGCCGACGGTGCGAACGGAGAGCACAAAGGCAATTTAGAGCGAATGCGATATCGAGGGCGCCCGCCGACTGCGCCGCATGGGTGATAAGCGAGACGCTTTCCTGAGAGCCGTGACCGAAGATACGCAGGCTGCAGGTGTTGTCACACAAACGAGGCTGGCTGAAAAGCGAGATGAATATCAGGCGTTACAAGCGCCCCAACGGCCGCCCCAACGGCACACCTTGGTGGTGCTGTCTGCAACGCGCAGGCTCTCTGGTGTGGGGAAAAACCGGGGCAACGAGCCTTCCGATTGACGGCCGATCCCCATTGTTGGGCCAACGGGTGGATGTAAATGGGAAATCGATCCGGTGCCGCCGGATCGCCGCCGCAGCCTAGATATCGGCGACCGCAATCCAGCGGCGCTGGTCCGCCGACCGGAGCACGGCGTCGATGACCCGGCAGGTTTCGAGACCGGCTCGAAAGTCGGGATAGAGCGGCCGGTCGGCGGCGATGCCCTCGATCAACTCATAGGCCTCGATGATCTTCTGGTCGTTATAACCGAGGCCGATGCCGGCGATCGGATGGAAATCGCCGTAAGGGGGATGATCGGGGCCGATGAGGATGGTCCGGAACCCCTGCTCCGCCGCGGGATCGTCGGCGCGGTAAAGCTTGACCTCGTTCATCCGCTCCTGGGTGAAGGAGATAGCACCTTTGGTTCCGGTCACCTCGTAGGTGAGCCCGAGCTTGCGGCCGGAGGCGATGCGGCTCGACTCGATGGTGCCGGCGGCGCCATTGGCGAACCGCAGCAGCGCTTGCACCTGATCCTCGTTCTCCACCTCGCGCATCTCGGCGCCGGCGGCCGCCTTCGCCTGGTAGCCGGTGCCGCTCTCGATGACCGGGCGGCGGGCAATCCGGGTCTGGGTCTGGGCGCAGACCTCCTCGATTTCGCCGATCAGGTATTGGGCCAGGTTGATGGTATGGGACGCCAAGTCGCCGAGCGCGCCCGAACCGGCGAGGTCCCGGCGGAATCGCCACGAGAACGGCTGCATCGGATCTGCCAGCGCGTCCTGATTGAAGGTGCCGCGGAAGTGGACGATGTCGCCGAGCGTGCCCTCGCCGACAATCCGCTTGACCAGTCCCGTGGCCGGGTTCTTCAGGTAGTTGAAGCCGACCAGCGTCTTGATCCCGGCGGCTTCCGCGGCTTCGGTCATCGCCCGGGCATCGGCGGTCGTCAGCGCCAGGGGCTTTTCGCAGTAGACGTGTTTGCCGGCCTCGATGGCGGCCAAAGCCATCTCCTTATGCAGGAAATTCGGCGTCGTGATGTCGACGACATCCACGTCCGGATCCTCGACCAACGCCCGCCAGTCGCCGGTCGAGCGCCGGAAGCCGAGGGCGCCGGCGGCCTTGCGCGCCGCCGCCTCGTCGAGATCGGCAAGCAGTTCGAGGACGGGCTCGGCCGAGGGCGCAAACACAAGCGGCACGTTGCGGAAGGCCACGGCGTGGCTCTTGCCCATGAATCCGGAGCCGATCAGGCCGATGCGAACTTGTTTCATGTATCGGTCTTCCGAGTCTTTGCGGCGGCGATCCGACTCCGCTAGAGCCTCACCACTCGCCGGTGTTGCCCATCGACGCCCAGGGTTCCTGGGCCGGCAAGGCGTCGCCCTCTTGGAGCAGTTCGACCGAGATGTTGTCCGGCGAGCGCACGAAGGCCATGCGGCCGTCGCGCGGCGGCCGGTTGATGGTGACGCCGGCGTCCATGAGCTTCTGGCAGGTCGCGTAGATGTCGTCGACCCGGTAGGCCAGGTGGCCGAAGTTGCGGCCGCCGGTGTAGTCCTCCGGATCCCAGTTGTAGGTCAGCTCCACCAGGGGCGCCTGGGTCTCCTTGGCCTGTTCGGCGTCCCTGGCCGCGGCCAGGAACACCAGGGTATAGCGGCCGCCCTCGCTCTCGGAGCGCCGCACCTCGATAAGGCCCAACTTGTTGCAGTAAAAATCGAGCGACTTGTCGAGGTCGTGGACGCGCACCATGGTGTGCAGATATCGCATGTTCCTGGTCTCCCTATCGATCGTGGCGAGTGTTGGCTCTATGGTAGCCCTTCGGGTCCATCCTCGAAAAGGCGTTTGCGCCGACCCGCCCCCTCATGTTCCGGGCAGCTTGTGACCGGCGAAGTTCTCGCGCAGCGTCAGTTTGCTGACCTTGCCGGTCGCGGTGTGGGGCAACGCATCGAGGAAGGCGATCTCGTCGGGCAGCCACCACTTGGCGACCCGCTCGGCCAGGAATTCGCGCAGCGCCGCGGCCGTCACCGATCCCGCGTCGCGGCGCACGACGACCAGCAGCGGACGCTCGCCCCATTTCGGGTGCGGTAGCGCGATAGCCGCCGCCTCGGCCACTTCCGGATGGTCCATGGCCGCGTTTTCCAGGTCGATCGAGCTGATCCACTCGCCGCCCGACTTGATCAGGTCCTTGCTGCGGTCGGTGATGCTGATGTGGCCGTCGGAATCCATGGTGACGACGTCGCCGGTCGCGAACCAGCCGTCCTCGTCGAAGGCCGCCGCCGAGGCCGCCTCATCGCGGTAATAGGCGCTGGCGACCCAGGGGCCGCGCACCAGCAACTGCCCGGCGGTCTTGCCGTCTCGGGGCAAGCGTCGGCCAGCGTCGTCGACGATCTTCATCTCGACACCATAAAGCGCCCGGCCCTGGGTGAGCTTGATCTTGCGCTGTTCCGCCCGGGACAGGCACCGGTATTTGCGCTTGAGCCGGCCCGTGGTCGCGACCGGCCCGGTCTCGGTCATGCCCCAGGCGTGCACGAACTCCAGGCCGTAGTCCTCCTCGAGGGCTTCGATCAGCGACAGCGGCGCCGCGGCGCCGCCGGAGATCAGGACCTCCAAGTGATCCAGGGTCTTGCCCGTCGCCCGCAGGTAGTCGAGCAAGCCGAACCAGACCGTGGGCACCCCGGCGGTGATGGTCACCCGCTCGTCATCGAGCAGGCCGTGCAGGCTCTCGCCGTCGAGTTGCCGCCCGGGCAGCACCAGCTTGGCGCCGGCGAGCGCGGCGGCGTAGGGGATGCCCCAGGCCTGGACGTGAAACATCGGGACCACGGGCAAGATCACCTCGCGGCAGGAGGCGGCGAGCGGATGATCGGCGGTGCAGCAGGAGAAGCTGTGCAACAGGGTCGAGCGATGGCTGTACAGCGCGCCCTTGGGCTGGCCGGTGGTGCCCGAGGTGTAACACAGGCTCGAGGCCAGGCTCTCGTCCAGCGCCGGCCAGTCGAAGCTCTCCGGCTGTTCGCCGATCAGGGTCTCGTAGCAGAGGACATTCGGCAGGCTGGTGTCCGGCATATGGGCCGGGTCGGTCAGAATCACGTAACCCTCGACCGAACGCAGGCGATCCGCCAGGCCCTCGAGCAGCGCGACGAAGCTTAGATCGACGAAGATGAAGCGGTCCTCGGCGTGGTTGACGATATAGACGAGTTGGTCCTCGAACAGGCGCGGATTGACGGTGTGGCAGACCGCGCCCAGGCCCGAAATTCCGAAATAAAGCTCGAGGTGCCGGTAGCCGTTCCAAGCCAGGGTGGCGATGCGGTCGCCCTGGCGGACGCCGAGGCTGGAGAGCGCGTTCGCGAGTTGCTGGGCGCGGGTGTGGATCTCGGCGTAGGTGGTGCGGTGGATCGGCCCCTCGACCGTCCGCGATACGATCTCGGTGTCGCCGTGACACGCCGCCGCGTAGCCGATCAAGGACGAGGTGAGCAGCGGCGAATCCATCATCAGGCCTTGCACGTCCCGTCTCCTGTCGAATTTCGCCCCGCGGTGCCGATCCGCCGCGCCGGCGAGTCTAACCCAGCGAGCCGCCCGGGTGAACCAGGTCCCATCGGGGCCGCGAACGGGATATCTCGTGGTCCTGGCGGGACTTCGCGCGGCGGCGCCGATACTGGAAAACAACCTCTATATTGCGTCGGGACAGGATTTGGCGCATTATTGTTTCCAATCAAGAAACTAACCTCGCCCCGTGAGGCGGGAAACAAGATGACCTGGTGCGAGCGAAACCAGGCGGACAGGCGAGGGACCCATGCGCGATCGCGGCCAGGACCGGAGCGGAAAGCGCCGACCCAACTAGGGTCGGCGGCTCCGCGAGAAACCGGAACCATGGACAAAATCCTGAAAATGGTCGCCCAGCGGCTGGCGCTGGGCCTGCTCACCATGTTCGTGGTGTCGCTGATCATCTTTTTTGCGGTCAATATGCTGCCCGGCGACGTGTGCCAGGAAATCCTCGGGCAGTCCCAGACCCCCGAAACCGTGGCCGCGTGCCGGCGCGAACTCAAGCTCGATTTGCCGTGGTACGACCGCTACTTCACGTGGTTGGTCGGCATCCTTCAGGGCGATATGGGCCGCTCGCTGGCCAGCCAACGGGAGATTTCCGAGCTGATCGGGGTGCGCCTCGGCAACACCCTGTTCCTGGCGCTGGTCGCGGCGATCATGTCGGTGCCGGTGGCCCTGGTCCTGGGCGTGCTCACGGCGCTTTACCGCAATAGCCTATTCGACCGCACTATTAATGCGCTGACGCTGACCTCGATCTCGTTCCCGGAGTTCTTCGTCGCCTACATTCTGATCCTGTTCCTCGCGGTGAATTGGGGCTGGTTCCCGAGCATCTCCAACATCAGCCCGGATTTGTCAATCTGGGAGCGAATCTACCGCACCTCGCTGCCGGCGCTGACGCTCTCGTTGGTGGTGATCGCGCACATGATGCGCATGACTCGGGCGTCGATCATCAACCTGCTCGCCAGCCCCTACATCGAGATGGCGAACCTCAAGGGCCTGTCCCGTTCCCACGTCATCGTGCACCACGCGCTGCCCAACGCACTGGCGCCGATCATCAACGTGGTGGTGATCAACCTGGCCTACCTGGTGGTCGGTGTGGTCATTGCCGAGGTGGTGTTCGTCTATCCGGGCCTCGGCCAGTTGCTGGTGGATTCGGTTTCCAAGCGGGACATTCCGGTCGTGCAGGCGAGCTGCATGATCTTCGCGGCCACCTACATCCTGCTCAACCTGACGGCGGACGTATTGGCGATCGCGACCAATCCGCGCTTGATGCATCCGCGATGAGGATGACCGGGCCATGACCGCAACCACCATGGATAGCGCGCTACCGGCCCGCCCCTCACCCTGGGCCAGCCGTATCTCGGTCGCGGCGGTCCATTTCTTCGTGTTGGTGCTGTTTTTGCAGAACCTGCACGCGGATACCTGGCTGGCGATCCTCGGTCTGGTGGCGGCCCACCTCTACAGCGTGATCGTGCTGCTGTATTGGAGAAATCTGGAACGCTCGACGGCCGGCGATACTGTCATCGTTGCGCTCACGCTGGAATTCATGCTGATCGCCATCATATTCTGGGACCGCTTCAGCCTGTGGCCTTGGTCGACCTTCTTCGGCCTATTCATAGTGCAGGCCTGCGCGCTGCTCGCGGTGCGTTTCTGGAAGGGCCTGCGCAAGGCACCGCCCACGGCCTGGTTTGGGTTGGTGGTGATCCTGCTCTACGTGATCATCGCGGCGACGGCGCCGATCATCGCGCCGTTCACCGAGACCGAAATCGTCGGCTCCGAGTACGAGGCCTGGGGCGGAAAATTTCTGCTCGGCACCGACAACCTGGGGCGCGATTGGCTGACCCGGCTGATCTACGGCGCCCGCAACACCATCAGCATCGCCTTCATCACCACCTGCCTGGCCTTTTTTATCGGCGCGCTCGGGGGCTTCCTCTCGGCGGCGCTAGGCGGCTGGACCGACCAGATTCTGGGCCGCGTCGTCGATGTCTTGATGGCGATTCCAAGCCTGATCTTCGCGCTCCTGCTGCTATCCATCTTCAAGGATTATTCCGTATTCGGACTCACAATTCATCCGATGGTGCTATTGGTTGTGATCATCGCGGTGCTCGATTCGACCCGCGTGTTCCGCTTGGCGCGCGCGGTCGGTATGAACATCGTGGTCATGGACTACGTCGAGGTCTCGCGGCTACGCGGCGAGGGGATGTGGTGGGTGATCACCCGCGAGATATTGCCCAACGCCATGCCGCCGCTGGTCGCCGAGTTCGGCTTGCGTTTCTGCTTCGTGTTCCTGTTCCTGAGCGCGCTCAGCTTCCTCGGCCTGGGCATCCAACCGCCGACCGCCGACTGGGGCAGCATGGTGCGTGACAACGCGACGCTGATTTCCTTCGGCGACATCACGCCGCTTTTACCGGCGATGGCGATCGCGCTGTTGACCATCGGGGTCAACTTCGTGGTCGACTGGTTCCTGCATCAAACGAGTGGGTTGCGCGATGACCACTGAAACCGGAAACGGCGCGAACGGCGATGTCCTGCTGGAGATGCGGGGTCTCAAGATCGAGGGCCAGGCCGACGACCAGTGGCACGAGATCGTGCACGGCATCGACCTCGACTTGCGGCGCGGCGAGGTGCTCGGCCTGATCGGCGAGTCCGGCGCCGGCAAGTCGACCATCGGCATCGCCGCCATGGGGTTCGCGCGGCCCGGTTGCCGGATCATCGGCGGCTCGATTCTGTTCGACGGCATCGACTTGCGGGCCGCTTCCGAAGAGGAAAAGCGCAAACTTCGCGGTGCCCGCATCGCTTACGTGGCGCAGAGCGCGGCCGCCTCCTTCAATCCGGCGCACAGGCTGATCGACCAATACTGCGAGATGCCGGTCCAGCACGGGATCAAACCGCGCGCCGAGGCCGAGGCCGAAGCCAAGGACCTGTACCGGCGCCTGCAACTGCCGGAACCGGAGACCATCGGGTTCCGCTATCCGCACCAGGTTTCCGGCGGCCAGTTGCAGCGGGCCATGACCGCGATGGCGATGTCGTGCCAGCCGGACCTCATCATTTTCGACGAGCCGACCACGGCACTCGACGTCACCACCCAGATCGAGGTCTTGGCGGCGATCAAGAAGGTGGTGCGCGAGCTCAACACCGCCGCCATCTACATCACCCACGATCTCGCGGTGGTCTCTCAGATGGCCGACCGCATCATGGTGCTGCGCTACGGCCACATGGTCGAGGAGGGCAGCGCAAGGGAATTGATCGCCGCGCCCAAGGAGGAGTACACCCGCCAACTGCTCGCGGTGCGCAGCTTCCGCAAGGAGAGTCAGACCAAAATCGACCAGGACCGGCCACTGCTCAGAATCGAGAACGTGAGCGCCAGCTACGGCGGCGTGGTCAAGGTGCTCAAGAACGTCTCCCTGGATATCCACAAGGGGCGCACCGTGGCCGTGGTCGGCGAATCCGGCAGTGGCAAATCGACTCTCGCCCGCGCCGTCACCGGTCTGCTGCCGCCGATAGAGGGCCGAGTTTTTTACGGCCGCGAGGAGATGCCGCCGGCGCTCAAGGACCGCTCGCCCGAACAGCTGCGCCGCATGCAGATGATCTATCAAATGCCGGACACGGCGCTTAATCCGCGCCAGCGGATACGCGATATCATCGGCCGGCCGCTCGAGTTCTATCTCGGCATGCGTGGGTCCGACCGGGAGGAGCGGGTGCGCGAACTCCTGTCGATGATCGAGCTCGAACCGGACGAATTCATCGACCGCTTTCCGGACGAACTTTCGGGCGGCCAGAAGCAGCGCGTCTGCATCGCCCGGGCGCTGGCCGCGGAACCGGAGCTGATCATCTGCGACGAGGTCACTTCGGCGCTCGACCAGTTGGTCGCCGAGGAGATTCTCAAACTGTTGCAGCGCCTGCAGGACGAGCTTCAGGTCTCCTACATGTTCATCACCCACGACCTCGCCACGGTACGGGCGATTTCCGACGAGATCGTCGTCATGCTGCGGGGTGAGATCGTCGAGCAGGGCCCGAGGGACACCGTGCTGGCGCCGCCGCACCATGAATACACCGAGCTCCTGTTATCCTCGGTGCCGGAGATGGACCCGGATTGGCTCGACGGCATCCTCGCCAAACGCGCGGCGGCCTCCTAGTACAGATTCCCCTTTCGTGGAGCCGCACCTACCCCGCGCTAGCGGGGTTCGGCGCCAGCGCCCCTTTTACAATTCCACTTGGTAGCGCGGGATCGCATCCTCGTTCCAGGCGATGCCGCTGCCGGGCACGTCCGGCACCCGGACATGGCCGTTTTCGACCGGGAGCGGGTCGGCCAGGATCGGGTTGGCCCAATCGACGTACTCCAACCAGTGCCGGGTCGGGGTCGCGGTCATCAGGTGGCAGGAGATTTCGGGCAGGAGGTGGGACGACATGGCGATGCCCGCGGCCTCGGCGAGGGCGGCGGCGCGCAGCCAGCCGGTGACCCCGCCGATGCGCTCGACATCGGGCATCATGTAATCGCCCGCGCCCGCCGCAATGGCCGCGGCCATGGCCCGCGGCCCGTAGAAATTCTCGCCAAGTTGGATCGGGGTCTCGACCTCGCGGGCGATTTTGGCGTAGCCGGCCAGGTCGTCGTAGACGATCGGCTCCTCGATCCAGAGCATGTCTTCGGCGTCCAGCGCCCGGCCGCGGCGGATCGCCTCGGCCGTGTCCAGGCCTTGGTTGAAGTCGCAGGGCAACAGGACGTCCTCGCCGACCGCCGCGCGCACCGCGCGCACCACGGCCAAGTCCTCATCGAGGGTCGCGCGGCCGAGCCGCAGCTTGACCGCCGAGAAGCCGCCCTCCTCGACCAGGGCGATCGCCTCCTCGGCCGCGGCCGCCGGCTCGATCAGACCGAGGCCGTTGCTGTTGTAGGCGCGCACCAGTCCGGGGCCACCGCCGATCAGGCTCGCCAGCGGCAGGCCGGCGGCCTGGGCGAGCGCGTCCCAACAGGCCATGTCGAAACCCGAGATCGCCATCGCCGCCAGGCCCTCGTGGCCCATCAGGGTCAGCCCCTTGGTCGCCTTGGCGAAGATTTCGGCGGGTGCCACGCGGTCGCCCTTGGTCAGCGCCAGGACGTCTTGGAGCAGCCCGGCCATATGGGTGATGCCACGCGGGGTGTAGCCGAACAAATAGGCGCGCCCGGTGACCCCTTCCTCGGTCGCCAGGTCGATCAGCAGGAAGGGCGCGCTTTCGATGACCACGACCCGGGTCGCCAGGGGGCGGCGCAGCGGCACCATGACCGCGCGCAGGGTCATGTCGCGGAGGGTGAGTTTGGCAGGGATCATAATTCGTTCGCCTTTCAATGGTCTTTTGCATGATACCAAGGATCGATGACGAAGACCCGCGATCAAAGACCCGTGAGCGCACCGCCTCGGCGCCTTAAAAGGCCACCGCGCGCGCCTATATCAAAGGTCCTCGATATCGACCCACAAAGATCGCATCGTGAGAACAAACGCCAAGGAGACGTGAGAACATGACCGCCCTGATGCCCCGCAAGCCGGTACCGAGCCTCGAGGTCGCAACCCTCGACGGCACCTGGAACCTGGCCGAGACCAAGCCCGAGAACTTCACCATGATCGTGTTCTATCGCGGCCTGCATTGCCCGATCTGCTCCAACTACATGCGCGATTTGGACCGCAAGATCGAAGACTTCGCCAAGCGCGGGGTCGAGGTGATCGCGATCTCCACCGACGACGAAGAGCGCGCCCGCGCGACCCCCGAAACATGGGGCTTCGAGAACATTCCGATCGGCTACGGCATCAGCATCGAGAAGGCGCGTGAGTGGGGCCTCTATATCTCGTCGAGCCGCGGCAAGACCTCGGCCGGCATCGAGGAGCCGCCGCTGTTCAACGAGCCGGGCGTGTTCCTGGTCCGGCCCGACGGCACGCTCTATGCCGTCCTGACCGGCTCCATGCCGTTCGCCCGCCCGCACTTCTCCGAAATCCTCAAGGCAATCGATTTCATCATAGAAAAAAACTACCCCGGCCGCGGCGAGGCGTGAAGGGGGGAGCCCTGCGGCGCGGCCGGCTGAATAGCCGGTTAGGCAACCACTGGGAATCGGCGGCCGCGGCCCCATCTCTTTAAGATCATGATTCCGCTGCACGACGACAACCCGACCACGCTTACGCCGATCGTGACGGTCGGGCTGATGGTGGCTTGCGTGGCGGTGTTTCTGTGGCAGATCGCCTTGCCGCCGGGCGGCTTCGAACGCGCGGTCTACGCCTACGGCATGATTCCGGCGGTCTTGTTCGGCGAGCGCGAATTGCCGGCCGAGTTGGCGGCGATCCCGTCCACGGTCTCGGTCGTCACCGCCATGTTCCTGCACGGCGGCTGGATGCACCTGATCGGCAACATGCTGTACCTCTGGATCTTCGGCAACAACGTCGAGGACGCCATGGGCCACGGCCGTTTCGTGGTCTTCTACCTGCTCTGCGGCCTGGCCGCGGCGCTGGCCCAGGCGTTCCAGGACCCGGGTTCGGCGGTGCCCATGATCGGCGCCAGCGGTGCCATCGGCGGGGTGCTGGGCGCCTATGTCCTGCTCTACCCACGGGCGCGGGTGCTGGTGCTCGTGCCGCTCGGGTTCTTCTTCTTTACCTGGCGCATTCCGGCGATGATCGTGCTCGGCCTGTGGTTCGGGCTCCAGTTCCTCAACTCGGCGCTCGCGGGCGGCCAAGTCGGCGGCGTCGCCTATTGGGCCCACATCGGCGGTTTCGTCGCCGGCATGGTGTTGATCCTGCCGTTCCGCAGGAAAGGATTTCCGCTGTTCGCCGCCAGCCGCCTCCCGGCCAGGGCCTCGGGACTCAAGCCCAAGGACCGCCGGGCCACGGTGATGCCAAAGCGGCGCGAAAGCCGCACCCGCCTGCCCCAAAGCGGCCGCGCCGGCCCGCGCAGGGGACCTTGGGGCTAATGCCAATTCTCGAAGCTGCGTTACCCAAACAATTGGCGCCCCGGCATTTACCTCTTGTTAACCATAATTTCATAGAATTTTCGGACTTCATAACCACTTGAAGTCCAAAAAGCCCGCGAAATCGGGCCCTC
>Ga0209987_10001047_pt1 | contig 14921 bp, 9 predicted proteins | sample N074metaG_FD_182134 | JGI IMG/M metagenome (GOLD analysis project Ga0209987, IMG submission 182134) | Deep subsurface microbial communities from Kermadec Trench to uncover new lineages of life (NeLLi) - N074 metaG (SPAdes) (version 2) | ecosystem: Environmental > Aquatic > Marine > Ocean trench... | reverse complement strand
ATTGGAGAGGATGAATCGCTCAGAGAAGTAAGATTAAATCTACTGCCTGTTCAGCAAGTTAGTTTGTTATCTCTCGCCGGTTTCTTAAGAAAAGGAGATAGTTTTAAATCGAACAGATTTAATAACGTCCTGAAAATTTCGAACAATGATGATTACAACTTAAATTATAACTTAGATTATGTTGAAACTGAAAATTTAAATACTAAAACAAATTGGCTGCGGCAGTATGGTGATGGCTATTTTATTTTCTGGAAACTTAAACCCGGTATCGAATTTCTTGCAGAAGATAAGGAAAGTAAAAGATCGGATAAAGATTCACTGACTGCCGGAAGTCTTAAGTATCTTGAAGTTAATCCATATCTGCAGCTTGTAAACCTTACTGGTTTGAAGATCGGTGTAAAATATTCTCTTCGTGATGACTACCTTCCTTTGAATGGGATAATGGAAAAAGAATCACGCGCAGCAACACAATATTTTGAATTAGCTTATGGCGGTATTAAAGAAATTAACTCGGTTTTTAATCTTACATTCAGAGATAGAAAATTTACTGAGAAGTTCAAACAGAAGGGTGCGCTTGATAATCAAACCATACTTGTGCGTTCAACATCAAAGTTTAAATTTTGGGACCCAATTCTAGTCGGAAACCTATTTTACGAAGTATCAACAAAAATGTCTGCACGATTGGAAAAAATATTTATCCCTGTTGAAAGCGGAACAGGAAACTATATTTATCTTGGTGATTTGAACGAAAACGGAATTGCTGATGAAGATGAATTTGCCCCGGTCGTTTTTGATGGTGATTTTATTTTGATAACAATACCATCCGATGAATTATTCCCGGTTATCGAGTTGAGAGCAAGTACGCGGTGGAAAATTAAATATGCAGATATTTTCGACAGGAAAAGTGTTTTGGGAAGTATCCTTAAACCACTCTCAACTGAAACGGTTTGGAGAGTTGAAGAGATTACAAGAGAGGAAGATTTTTCGAAAATTTATTTTCTCGATTTCAATCATTTCCAGGTCGAAGGTAAAACAATTCGTGGCTCTAATTTCCTCCAGCAGGATATTTTTATTAACGAAAACAGTTCGGAGCTATCCTTTAGGTTCAGGTTTATACAAAACAACAAAATGAGTGAATTTAATGCAGGAATTGAAAGAGGTTATAATCGTGAACGAAGTTTGAGAATAAGGTTTAGGATGGTAAGAGAGTTTAGCAATCAAACAGATATTGTGAACATAACGAATAACATTGCTTCGGCGAGCAACACATCACGGAATCTGGCAATTACGGAAAACAATATCACCTCAGATTTTTCTTACAGACCAAGTAGAAATCTTGAAGTGGGGTTTGTTTTAAAAGTTGGTAAAAGTGAAGATACATTCCCGGAGATACCAACTGTTATTGATTTAAATTCACAGCGGTTGAGATTCAACCTTTCGTTTACCGGTTTGGGCAGATTAAGAATTGAATTTGAAAGAAGTGAACTGATTGCAAACACTGAGGAAAATTTTATTCCCTTTGAATTAACAGGCGGTAATCAGTTAGGTAAAAATTATTTTGCCAGAATAAATTTCGATTACCGCGTCGCTTCGTTTTTACAGATTACGGTTAATTATGACGGCAGGCTGCAGGGAACACAGAGAGTGATTCATACTGCCCGTGCAGAAGCGAGAGCGTATTTTTAAACTTAAAACAGGTGATTGATTGGATGAATGTCTGTATGGTTGATTGATGCTGTTGCATGCAGCCATGCAATTAATAATTGGAGGGTAATTCGTCAAATATTCTATAAAAGGATTAGAGAATGAACATAATATCAAATTTAGTAGAAGTACATATATTCAGAGAAACTGAAAGTGCAATTGAGTTTCTTCTTTTGAAGAGAGCCGAAGATCAAATATATCCCGCTGTGTGGCAAATGGTTTCCGGTAAAATAAAGGAAAGCGAAAAAGCTTTTGAAACTTCTTTGAGAGAACTAAAGGAAGAAACGAATCTCACACCACTAAAGATGTGGATTGCACCAAAAGTAAACTCATTTTATTCCTCACAAACCGACTCAATTTGTTTAATCCCTGTGTTTGCAGTTCAGGTAAAAAAAGATTCAAAGGTAGTTATCAGCAATGAGCATAGTGAATATAAATGGATAACTTCGAATGAAGCAAAAAGATTACTTGCATGGGACGGTCAGCGAAAAGCTGTTGACTTGATTGAAGAATATTTTTTGAATGAGAAGAGTTTCTTAAAGTTTATTGAAATTAATTTGTAATATAATTTGTGGCAAATTATCTAAGAGTTTTCAATAAATGCAATTATCAGTAATTGTGCTTTCATTTTCATTTTAGTTATTTTTTAGCGCTTAATTTATAAAATTTAACAGGAGACCAGATTGGGTTTATTAATTGTCGGATCACTCGGTTTAGATACGGTTATCACACCATTCGATAAGGTTGAAGATGCACTTGGCGGCTCTGCAACTTACATATCAATTGCTGCAAGTTATTTCTCAGGTCCCATTGAATTGGTCGGCGTAGTCGGCAATGACTTCCCTGATAAATATCTAAAACTTCTTGAGGATCATAACATTGATCTGGAAGGATTACAAAAAGAAGAAGGCAAAACATTTCGCTGGGGTGGTAAATACCATTATGATTTAAATATTCGTGATACTTTATTTACCGACTTAAATGTATTCGAGAAATTTGATCCGGTAATTCCTGAGAAATTTAAAAAATCAAAATATGTTTGTCTCGGTAATATCGATCCCACGTTGCAGCTGAAAGTTTTAGAACAGATGATCGATCCGCAATTAGTTGTGTGCGATACGATGAACTATTGGATTGAAAGGATGAAAGAAGAATTGCTGCAGCTACTTAAACGGGTTGATGTGCTAATAATAAATGATTCTGAAGCGCGTCTTCTGGCTCAGGAACCAAATCTTATAAAAGCATCAAAAATGATAAGGGAATTAGGACCAAAAACTTTAATAATTAAAAAAGGCGAGCACGGTGCAATGTTGTTCACCGATGAAACAGTATTTTCAGCACCTGCATATCCTATGGAAATGATTTATGATCCCACGGGCGCAGGCGATTCATTTGCCGGTGGTTTTACGGGATATCTTTTTAAAACAAGAGACCTTTCTCCAAACAATTTAAAATGTGCAGTTATTTATGGTAGTTCAATGGCTTCATTCTGTGTTGAAAAGTTTAGTACAAAAGGATTGGAAGAACTTTCTAATCTGAAAATACAGGATAGGTACAGAGAATTATTAAACATTTCGAGAATTGATGAAACGAGTACGGAATAAGCCTGAATAAATGGATGATTGAATGAATGGATGATTGGTTGGTTGGATGGATGGATGAGGATTGGATCAAAAAGATTATCAAACTCTATCCATACGGCAGCTTTTAAATTCATTACATGCAATCATGCAGACATGCATTCATACTTAACCACGGCTGAATCAGAAAGTAAAACCAGATGAATCTAAATAATTATTTCTCAATTAAATTCGTTCAAAAGGACTCTCTCGGAGAAAACGATAAACTCGTTTTTCTTGATCAAACTAAACTCCCCTTAGAGGAAAATTACATTGAGACTGAAAGTTACGAGCGTATTGCCGAAGCAATTGAAAAACTTGAAATGCGCGGTGCACCATTAATAGGAATTGCTGCGGCTTATGCAATTGCGTTATCCATAAAAAATGCAAACGAAAATTTTGCCGAACAATTTTATACCGCACATAAAAGACTAAGTAAAACAAGACCAACTGCAGTTAATCTTTTTTACACCTTAAAAACCATGAAAAATTTCTTTGAAGAGAATAAAGATTCAGCAAATCTATACGAGATAATATTAGCCAAAGCAAAAAGTATTCATAAAGAAGATGAAGAGTTTTGCCGTAAAATAGGCAGGAACGGTTTAGCCATATTCAAAACAAAGTCAACTGTTCTTACTCATTGCAACACAGGAAAATTGGCAACAGGTGGAGATGGTACAGCATTCAGTGTTATAAAAACTGCATTCGAAAATGAGCTGGTAAAGTTTGTTTATGCAGATGAAACTCGTCCGTTGCTTCAGGGTTCACGGCTAACTGCTTTTGAACTTGATAAATGTGGTATCCCTTTTGCTCTTCAATCAGATTCCTCAGCAGCTTTTTTGATGAAGCAAAGCAAGGTTGATCTGGTAATAACAGGGGCAGACAGAATTGCACTTAACGGAGATTCGGCAAATAAAATTGGCACTTACAATCTTGCATTACTTAGCTATCATCATAACATACCTTTTTATATTGCTGCTCCTTCCACTACTATTGATAGAACGATTGCTTCGGGAGATGAAATTAATATTGAGTATCGGGATAAACGGGAATTGCTTGCTATCGGTAAAGATCAAATCACATCTCCTTATTACGATGCATTTACCCCTGCGTTCGATGTTACTCCGTCTCATTTGATCACTGGAATTATAACAGAGGAAGGTGTATTTAACTTTCCGTATAATTTTACCAGATGAGCGAAATAATTAAAACAGAAGCTGTGGTACTCAGCAAAATCAATTACAGGGATAGCAGCATCATCGCATCTTTATATTCAAAAGATTCAGGCAAGATGTCAGTTATTATTAAAGGAGGAAGAAGTCCGAAATCAAAAATAGGAATGATGGTCGATCCTTTAAATCATCTTGAGATTGTTTTCTATAAAAAAGAATCAAGAGATGTACAGCTATTATCGGGTGCCGAGATCATCTCACATTTCCATCATCTAAAAGAAGACTTAGAAAGATTAAAGTATTCTTACGCAGTAATTGAGTTGGTGAAAAAAATAAGCCCCGAAAACGAACCCAACGTAAAAGTATTTAAGGGAATTGTAAGGATCTTATCTTTGTTTGATTCATCAAATGAAAGACCCGAAATATTATTCGGTAGATTTTTTTTATTTTTTATTGAAGAAGTTGGTTACCAATTACAATTATTTAAATGCTCTGTTTGCGGTAAAGATGATTTAAGAAATAAAATTCTCGGTTATAATTACGACCGTGGATTGTTGTGTGAGGACTGTAGATCTGAAAATATTAATAATTATGAAATTAATTCGGAACTTTTTGATTACCTTTATTGTCTAAAAACTAATAAATCTATCCAATCTGTAAATGATTATACAATTAAAAATGCAAATAATTTTTTCGAGACCTATCTGAAATTTCATATATCTGATTTTAAAGGAATTCAATCATTCACAGCATTTTGAAAGTTGAATAAATAAAAATGTACTTCTAATAAATTGATTATTTTTAACTGCTAGTCTCATTGAAGTGGGAATCTATCAAAAATTAAATGATTGTCTGTTTATAAGGGATTATTTATTCTATTTTTCAGATGAATCGAAGATTTTATTATTGTATTATAAAGATTATTAAACATTAATTATTTGGAGAAACTATTATGAAAATGAAAGGCATTGCGAGTGCTGTTGTTCTATTGTTTATAGGAATATTATTTGGTGCCATTTTAGTATCGGGTTTTGGTTTAGTAAGACCTGGTTTTGCGGATGTAAAATTGGGTGCAGATAATCCTCCCGTTTCACTCGATGCGGATGCTTCCTCATTCGGGCAGGCGTTTATTGAAACGGCAGAAAAAGTTACTCCTGCAATTGTACAGATTACAGTTGTTTCCGATAGAGGTAAAAACCCCCATGGCGATTTCTTTTTCTTTCCATTCAAAGATTTACCGAAAGAACAAAAAGGTTCAGGCAGTGGTATACTTATTTCTGCTGATGGCTATATCATAACAAATAACCACGTTGTTGAAAATGCGAACAAGGTAACCGTTGGTTTGTATGATAAAAGAAGATTTGATGCCACGGTTATTGGAACCGATCCATTAACCGACCTTGCAGTTATAAAAATTGATGCAGAAGATTTACCGCTTGCTTTTCTTGGAGATTCAGATGAGTTGAAAGTAGGTCAATGGGTTATGGCAATCGGAAATCCTCTCTCCCTGGCTTCAACTGTTACTGCAGGAATTATAAGTGCCATTGGAAGAGGACAACTTGGGTTAATAAGAGATAGTTATGGAGTAGAGAATTTTATCCAAACAGATGCAGCCATTAATCCAGGAAACAGCGGCGGTGCTTTGGTAGATCTATCGGGTGCGGTTGTTGGTGTTAACTCTGCAATTGCAACATCAGGAACAGGAACCTACATTGGTTATGGCTTTGCAATCCCAATAAATCTTGCTAAAGCTGTAGCCAAAGACCTGATAGCACATGGCAAAGTTAGTCGTGGATATATTGGTGTGAACATAAGTGAAGTTGATGATGCGATGGCTAAATCACTTGGAATGGAAAGACCGAGAGGAATTATTATTCAAGGTGTACTGGAAGGTAGTGCTGCCGAATATTCCGATTTAAGACCGGGAGATGTTATCCTGGAAGTTGACGGTAGAGAAGTTGATGCACCGAACCAATTGCAGAGCTATGTTGCTGCACAAACTGCAGGAACAATAGTCACGCTTAAAATATTCCGTGATGGTGAAACTTTAGATAAAAAGATAACTCTTAAAGCAAGAGATGAGGATTCTAAAGCTGATCCTATTGCAGATAAAAAAGGTGGTGTAAGTGACCAGAAGAAGAATAAGACTATTGCAAAATTTGATGATATCGGTTTATCAGTTAAGAATTTAAATGATAGGGAAATGAAAGAGTATGATGTGAATCATGGAGTTTTAATTAATGAAGTTACATCGTTCAGTAAAGCTGAAGATCAAAGATTATTCGCAGGACTTGTTATTCTTGAAGCTGATAAAAAAGAAATAAATGATGTAAGTGAACTTATAGATATCGTAGATTCCAAGCGCGGCTCTGCATTATTATTGAAAGTAGTGGATAAACAAGGTAATACAAGGTTTGTTGGATTGGAAATCCCCGAATAAAGTAAATATAAATTCTTAAAAGTAAACGCCCGCTTGTCCGGGCGTTTTTTACATTTAATCTTCATCAATCAAAAAATTATTTATGATAAGATTTTTAACAGCAGGCGAATCGCACGGTGAGGCATTAACAACTATTGTTGAGGGCTTTCCGACAAATCTTTCCATTAAGAAAAGTTATATTGATCTTCATTTGAAAAGAAGACAGATGGGATACGGAAGAGGCGGAAGGATGAAAATTGAATCCGACGCAGCAGAGATTTTAAGCGGAATAAGAGGAGGAAAAACTCTCGGTTCACCAATCTCTCTTCTTATTAAAAATAACGATTGGAAAAACTGGCTCGATATAATGGATGTCGAAAAGCCGTACAATAGCAAATCTAAAGTTTCAATTCCTCGTCCTGGTCATGCAGATTTAGTTGGAATTTCAAAATACGGTTTTGATGATATAAGAAATTCGATTGAAAGATCGAGCGCAAGAGAAACTGCTGCCCGTGTTGCCGCCGGCTCTATTGCACGGAAATTTTTAGAAGAGTTTGGAATAAATGTCGGCAGTTTTATTGAAAGCATTGGCGGAGTTTATGCTAATAAAAATTTTGCAAAAACGCTCTTCCAAAATAAAATTAGAAAAGATTTTAATGCCTGGAGTTTGGCTAAAAAAGCTGATGCAAGTAATGTACGCGTTTTAGATAATAACCATGAACAAAGAATAATTAATAAAATTAAAGCTGCTAAGAAGAAAGGCGATACTCTCGGAGGAACTTTTATTGTTGTAGCCACAGGAGTACCTGTTGGTCTCGGAAGTTTTGTTCATTACGATAGAAGATTGGATGCAGCTATTGCAGCGGCGGTTATGTCAATAAATGCTGTTAAAGGAGTTGAAGTTGGACCCGGGTTTGCTGAGGCAGAACTCTATGGTTCGAAAGTGCATGATGAAATAATTAAAATTGGAAATAAATTTACACGCAAAACTAATCGTGCCGGTGGGATTGAAGGAGGTATAAGCACAGGGCTTCCGATAATTGTTCGTGCCGCAATGAAACCTATTGCCACTTTAATGAGTCCGATTGAAAGTGTTGATCTTTCTACTATGCGTAAAGTTGATGCACGAAGAGAGAGAAGTGATTTTGTTGCTGTTCCTGCCTGCGCTGTTATTGCAGAAAGTATGCTCGCCTGGGTAATTGCGGAACACTTATTAATTAAATTCGGTGGAGATTCAATCGAGGAGACTAAGGATAATTACAACAATTACACAAAAAAATTATTTGGGCGCATCAATAAAAATTTTAAAAGATAGATTCTTATCTTATGCAGATCAAAAAATTTACCTTTAATCCATTTATGGAAAATACATTCGTTGTTTGGGATGAGAAGACGCACGAGGCAGCGGTTGTTGACCCCGGAATGAGTGATGAAGTGGAAGAGCTAGAAATAAAATCTTTCATTGAAGAAAACACGCTGGATATAAAATACCTGATAAATACTCATTGCCATATAGATCATATTTTGGGTTGCAGATTTGTTAAAGAAAAGTATAATCCGGTTTATTACATTCCCGAAAAAGATTTACCGTTATATGATAATGCTGATAAACAAGCTGAAATGTTTGTGGTTACGATGGGCAAACTTCCGAAAATTGATAAGTATCTAACCGAAGATGAAAGAATAAAATTGGGTTCTGAATCATTTAGTAATTTATTTACACCGGGTCACACACCCGGAGAGTTCAGTTTGTATTTTGATGAAAGTCAATTTTGCATCACAGGGGATGTACTGTTCAGAGAGGGCATTGGGAGAACGGACCTTTACGGTGGTGATTATAACACTTTGATTAAATCAATAAAAACCAAATTATTTTCGCTGCCCGATGATATTATAATTTATCCCGGACACGGTGATGAAAGCACAATCGGTTATGAAAAACTTCATAATCCGTTTTTGGTTTGAATAATATCATCATTTTAAGTGAATAGTAATTGTGTTAAATCATAAAACATTAATAACTAAATTTATAAGCCGATTATTAAAAAATAGCCAGGGCTCACGCAATGAAAGATAAAATTGAAGAATTAAAAAAATTAAGAGAGAAAGCAAAACTCGGTGGCGGTAAAGCAAGGATAAAAACCCAGCACGATAAAGGAAAACTTACTGCAAGAGAACGAATAGAATTACTTGTTGATGAAGGCAGCTTTGATGAAATTGATGCATTTGTTAAACACCGTGCAACGGATTTTGATTTAGATAAACAGCATTTCCCAGGCGATGGTGTGGTAACAGGTTTTGCAAAAATTGATGGCAGACCGATAGCTCTATTCAGTCAGGATTTTACGGTATTCGGCGGCTCACTATCCGAAACCCATGCCGAAAAAATAGTTAAGATAATGAACATGGCTATGAAAACGGGAATCCCGGTTATCGGATTAAATGATTCCGGCGGCGCAAGAATACAGGAGGGTGTTGTTAGCCTTGGCGGTTATGCTGATATCTTTCTTTTAAATACTCTTGCTTCGGGAGTAATCCCGCAAATATCCGTTGTACTTGGTCCTTGTGCTGGCGGCGCTGTTTATTCACCCGCTATTACTGATTTTATTTTTATGGCAAAAAAAACAAGCTATATGTTTGTTACAGGACCGAATGTTGTAAAAACTGTTACTCACGAAGACGTTACGTTTGAAGACTTAGGCGGAGCAGAAACTCATGCAACAAAAAGCGGTGTTGCACACTTCATTTATGATAACGAAGTTGAAACACTGTTGAACGTAAGAAAGCTTATGAGTTACATTCCGCTAAATTACAGAGATAAACCTCCTGAATTTGAAATTGATGAAAGCACAATCAAACCGGAACCCAAACTTGATAAAATTATACCAGCTAATCCGAACAAACCTTATGATATGAAAGATATCATTAAACTGTTGGTTGATGAGGAAGATTTTTTTGAAGTTCATAAGTTTTACGCTGAAAATATCATCTGCGGATTCGCAAGGATTGGAGGAATGTCAGTTGGAATAGTTGCAAACCAACCTTCCGCTTTAGCTGGTGTTCTCGATATAAATGCTTCTGTGAAAGCGGCGAGGTTTGTAAGATTTTGTGATGCGTTTGGTATCTCTATTTTAGTTTTGGAAGATGTACCGGGATTTTTACCTGGAACCGAACAAGAATGGAATGGGATAATTCGTAATGGCGCAAAATTACTTTTTGCTTTCAGCGAAGCAACAGTGCCTAAGGTAACGGTAATTACGAGAAAGGCATACGGCGGCGCTTACGATGTAATGAATTCAAAGCATATCCGCGGCGATTTTAACTTTGCCTGGCCATCTGCTGAAATTGCAGTAATGGGACCAAAAGGTGCTGTGGAGATTATCTTTAAAAAAGAAATTTCAGCTGCAAAAGATCCGGATAAAGAACTTGATAAAAAAATAAATGAATACAGGGAAAAATTTGCAAATCCTTACATTACTGCTGAAAGAGGATTTGTAGATGATGTAATTTTACCGAGTGAGACTAGAATAAAATTGATAAATGCTTTCAATTTACTTCGCACGAAAGTTGATACTAATCCGAAAAAGAAGCACAGCAATATTCCCTTATAATTTTACGATTTGTAACTCTTTAGAGAACATAAGGTTACGGAAATCATCTAATTTTATGCTTGATAAAACCAAATCTAAATGATAAATTTAGGTTCAAAGTTTCAATTTGGAGAACGAATGAAAACATATTTGTTACGATTTGCTATTCTATTAATAATAGCAATACTTTTCAATTCCTGTGGTGGAAATACTGAAATCACAAAAGATGAGGAATCTTCATCAAATCAGGATAAATATAAAAAGAACAGCATTGTTTCAGAAATGCTTGAACAAGCGAGGCAGAATTATCTGCTTGCTCTTGCTAAAGATGAAGAAAATGATGTCACTGCTACAGTAGAGTATTTTGAAGCAGCATTAAGAAATATTAATAATCTTAGTTACTATCCGGGCATAGATCAAAACGATGCTTATGTTGAGTTAGCAAATGCAATAACCGAAGATTACAAAGCTTTTATCGATAATACGGATGAACTGCCCGAAGGTGTTTCATTTGCTGCGTATGAAGAGTGGATGAAAGAATCGGTTACCGAATTGGAACTATCTTCTTCAGAAAACGGACACATTACTGAAGTTGTTGCAGCTGACATCCCCCTCGAAGTAAACTCCTATGTAGATAGATATATAGAATACTTTACCGGCAAAGGTACTACAGTAATGTACAATTGGCTTTCCCGTTCAGGATTATATTTTCCTATGATGTCCAGATTACTTTCAAGAGAGTCAGTTCCCGATCAGTTAAAATATTTAAGTATGGTGGAAAGCGGTTTAAATCCAAGAGCACGCTCGTGGGCAAGCGCTGTAGGTTTATGGCAGTTCATAAAATCAACAGGAAAAATATACGGACTTGAAAGTGATTTTTATGTTGATGAAAGAAGAGACCCGAAAAAATCTACCATTGCGGCTGCAAAGCATTTAAAAGATTTATATGAATCATTTGGTGATTGGTATCTTGCCCTGGCTGCTTACAATTCCGGTGAGGGAAGAGTTAGAAGAGCGCTGCGTAAATCTGGCGGTGAAAATTTTTGGGAAATAAGAAGATACTTACCAAGAGAAACAAGGAATTACGTTCCGCAATACATTGCAGTTTGTTTGATTGGAATGGATCCGGAAGCTTATGGTTTCACAAATATTCAATACGAGGAACCTTATAAGTATGAAATCTATAATGTTAACGGTGCAATAGATCTCGGATTCCTTTCATCGAGTGCAAAAACCGACCTCGAATCATTAATGGATATGAATCCCGAACTAACTCAGTTAAGCACTCCACCTGAATATGAAGGTGGATATCCGTTGAAAATCCCGAAAGGATCTTTAGAAATATTTGCATCACAAATGGAAAATATTCCGGAATCAGCTAAACGTACTTTCCTTGTTCATACAGTAATAAGAGGAGAGAATTTATCGCGCATTGCTAAAAAATATAGTGTTACGGTTTACGATCTTGCCGATGCAAATAATATTTCAACCAAATCAAAACTTTATACCGGCGTTAAATTGAAAATTCCTGTGCTTGTCGATCCGCAGGAAAATGATTACGCATTTAATACCGATACTCAGTTAGCTTTAGAAAATGGAAATAATTCGGATAAAAATTATGAATCGCCATATGCAAAGCTTAATGGTAACGCTAACGGTAAAGAAACCACAACTACAGAGAATACAACAGTTGCAGTAAGTAATGAAGAAACTGGTGAATCAGAAACAATTGAAGAGCGTATCGTATCTGCTCCAGTAATTCCGGAAGGATATGTTTCTGTTGAGTACAGCGTAAAAAAAGATGATAGTCTTTTAGGTATAGCAGATAGATTTAATTCAAGAGTAAGTGATATAAGAAACTGGAACAACATTCCTTATACAACAACAATAAGAGTTGGACAGAAATTAAAAATATATGTACCTAAAGGTAACCAAGATTATTTTACAAGCATTGATAAAACTTCAAAGATTGAAGAGAAAGCAATAATTGAAAGTCAGATAACGTATCACAAAATAAGAAGAGGTGAAAATCTTGGTCTTATTGCTTCACGATACGGTGTAAAAGTTAGTGAGATTAAAGAATGGAATCATCTCCGCAGCAATAGAATTATTGCAGGTAAAAAACTTAAATTATATACAGGCGGTAAAACACCAACAGCAAGCATTGTAAGCACAAATAAAGTTTATAAAGATTCTAAAGCAAGTTTAAATAGGTACAGAGTGCGCAAAGGCGATACTATCAGTAGAATTGCTGAAATGTACGGTGTGAAGAACAGGGATATTAGAAGATGGAATGGGCTTAAAAGTAATAAAATTATTGCAGGACAAACATTAAAGATTTTTTCCAATTACCAGCTCGCTGATGAATTTAAAACAAAATCTCACACAACTAAGTCTAATGTAAATTATTATAAAATTAAATCCGGAGATACTATCGGAGGAATTGCCGAACTTTACAATGTGCGCGCTTCCGATATCCGTAAATGGAATGGAATATCCGGTAATAAAATAGTTGCAGGTAAAACTCTTAAAATATATTCTGATACTTATACAGGCAAAAAGGATAATACTACTACAAAAACTACTTCCGGAAGTTATACTACTTACACTATTAAAAAGGGAGATAATTTAGGAGCAATAGCTGAGCGATATGGGGTTTCAGCAAGCGACCTTCGAAAGTGGAATGGAATGTCTGGCAGTAAAATTATTGCAGGCAATACTCTTAAAATATATTCTGATTCTTATACAGACAAAAGAGATAATGCCACTACAAAAACTACTTCAGGAAGTTTCTTTACTTACACAATTAAAAATGGAGATAATTTAGGAGCAATAGCTGAGCGATATGTGGTTTCAGCAAGCGACCTTCGAAAGTGGAATGGAATGTCTGGCAGTAAAATTATTGCAGGTAATAAATTAAAAATTTATACAAACTCAACTACGCAAAAAACTGTAACCAAAACAAATACTATTAAATCGGATACTTACACTTACCATAAAGTTAAAAAAGGCGAAACAATAAGTCAGATTGCAGAGAAGTACAAAGTCTTCACCTCTTCAATAAGAAGCTGGAATAATTTATCGAGCGATAAAATTATTGCCGGCAGCACGCTTAAAATTAAAAAAGGTGGAGAAATTTTAACTGGAGGTACAAACAACTATCATCTCGTCACGAGAGGTGAATCACTTTATACTATAGCAAAAAAATATAATACAACTATTCAAAAAATTAAATCGTTAAATAATCTTTCAAACAGCAAAATAAAAACAGGACAAAAACTTAAAGTGGGTTGATTTAACCACAAACTTATACTAATTTTAAAACGTATATAAATATTTTTAGAGGCCGTTAGGGGTGTTATTCCACGCCATGGGATGACTGAGATAATACCCTTTAACCTGATCTGGATAATGCCAGCGTAGGAAAACGGGCTAAAATTGTAGGTAAGAATAAAGAAGATTTTAGCCGTTTCTTCGAAGAAGTACTTCGGACCCAACGGCTTTTTTAGTTTTTAATGGAGAAAAACTATGAAAATCTTAGTTATTCTTTTTCTGTTTATAAACGTTATCGTTTTTGGGCAAAAACAAATCTTTAACGGAAATGTTAGAGATGCCGAAACAGATAAGCCATTGTCCAATGCTAACGTTCTTTTAATTGGGGAAAAGACAACGGGAACCATCACTGATGAAAGTGGGGATTTTACTATACTTCGGGAATTTAAAGAAGGTGACAAGCTAGTAATCACGTATGTTGGTTATGAGGATAGGAAAATATCTTTTGAGGATTTTCCAAAACTCAAAACCAAAACCGCAGAAGACGGGAAAACAATTTATCTCTTTTATCTTAGTTCAAAAATTCTTTCATCGCAAACAATTCTTATCGAAGCAACTGTAGGCAAGCAAGGATTCACACCAATCCCATTCGATCAGATAAAACAAAAAGATATTGAAAACAATTATACTGTTTACGATATGCCGAAATATCTTAGCGATCTTCCGTCAACAACTTTTTATTCCGAAAGCGGAAATGCAATTGGATATAGTTATATAAGCATCCGCGGTTTTGATCAACGCAGAATTTCTGTATCGATAAATGGTATTCCACAAAACGATCCTGAAGATCATAATGTGTATTGGCTGGATTTTCCGGATTTGCTTGCAAGTACAGAATTAATCCAGGTTCAAAGAGGTTCCGGCTCAGGTGTTTTTGGGTATCCGGCAATCGGCGGTTCAATTAATATTATCACTTCGTCCTTTTCAAACAAACCAAAGCTCGAGCTATCTGCCTCTTATGGCTCTTATGTCACACGAAAATATTCCGCTGCTTTTTCCAGCGGATTGATTGATAATAAATATTCTGTTTATGCTAAACTCGGACAGATACTAAGCTCGGGTTATAAAGATTTAACATGGGTTA
>Ga0209987_10001046_pt1 | contig 14933 bp, 19 predicted proteins | sample N074metaG_FD_182134 | JGI IMG/M metagenome (GOLD analysis project Ga0209987, IMG submission 182134) | Deep subsurface microbial communities from Kermadec Trench to uncover new lineages of life (NeLLi) - N074 metaG (SPAdes) (version 2) | ecosystem: Environmental > Aquatic > Marine > Ocean trench... | reverse complement strand
TCGGCAATTTGCTCTGCATTCGCGGTATTGATATTCACCGGGCTGGCGAAAGTGAGAGAAGAGAAGGTGAGTACGGCAAGCGCCGCGAGGGTATTTACTGCTTTCATAACAAGCTCCTTTTGTTTCATTTTATTTGAACACCATTCCGAGCTTGACTCGGAATCCCTGTGCTTTTTCTTTACAGGCTGAAAACCTGTGACATTAAGATTACACTATTAGTTTCTAAATGCAACAGTTTTATTTTGAAACTTGTTATTTATTAAATTTAATTCACTTCGCCAGCAACGCATTTAGAGGTTGCTCATCGAATGCTTTTTCAACCTTCAGGTAGGCAACCCGGTCATCCGGATAGACCGAAACTTCATGCACCCCTTTGATCAGTGACGCCTGTTTTACAAATAATTTAACCGATTCTTCACCCATGTTTTTCAATGACACGATTTTCGATGCCAGCAGTTTGGGTTGTTTCATCGAAGCGGCGACCAACAACCAGACCAGTACCAGGCCCGCGAGAATCAGAAACCCATTGGTATAGTTTTGGCTCGCAAGCAATACACCGCCTATCACGCCCCCGCTAAATGCCCCAAAAAACTGCGCGCTGGAAAATAACCCCATCGCGGTGCCTTTCATCGCCCCCGGCGCGATGCGGGCGACCAATGATGGCAACGAGGCTTCGAGAAAATTGAAGCCGATAAAAAATACTACCAGCATCAGGAATACCATGTCATAACCTGTTGCAATAGCGAGCCCTGCTTCGGCGAACAGGACAAATCCTATGCCGAGCAGGAACATACTTTTCAACTTGCGAAACTTCTCGGTAATAATAATCAGCGGCACCATACCCAGCACCGAAAGCGCGAATACCGGCAAGTAGGTTTTCCAATGCAGGGCTTCGTCGATTAACAGGCCATCCCTTAATACCAGTGGAAATATGACAAAGGTAGCGGACAACACCAGGTGGAGGACAAAAATACCCAGGTCGAGTCTTTGTAGTTCGATATTTTTCAATATCTGCCCGACATCCGCCAGTGATAACTGGGTGTCCCGATGAAACGCCTGGCTCTGCGGCTGCGGGGTGATAAATATGATCACTGCGATTCCGGCCAGGGCCAGGCCGGCGGTTATCCAGAATATTACCGGCAATCCATAACGGGCTGCCAGCACGGGTCCAACTACCATCGAAATCATAAAGCTCGCGCCAATTGACATGCCGATGATAGCCATCACCCTTAGCCGCACTTCTTCGCGGGTCAGGTCAGCCGCGAGCGCCATCAATGCCGCCGCTATCGCACCGAGGCCCTGTAATGCGCGACCGGCAATCACCTGGTAAATCGAATCGGCCTCGGCCGCGACTATGCTACCAAAACAAAATATTAGCAGGCCGGCAACAATTACCCTCTTGCGACCGAAGCGGTCCGATAAAAACCCGAATGGCAACTGGAATAAACCCTGGGTCAGCCCATAAACACCTATCGCGAGACCGGTCAAAAGTGGCGTTGTACCGGAGAAGTCATCGGCATACAGGCTGAAAACCGGCAGGATCATAAATAATCCTAACATGCGAAAGGCGTATACCAGCGACAGCGAGAACGCGGCTCGTTTTTCAGTAATTAACATGCGAAAGGCAGGCAGGAACGAATGGAATTGCGCGATTCTAACACAATCATTTTAATCTTTTCTTTTTCCCATCAGTAGCATGTATTACATAAACAGGAGCGAAATAATTTCCCGAAATAGTTATAATTGCCTGTTTGGTTTCGCCCCCAAAGAAATCACTTTAAATGGGCGTGATTCGATTTATATTAACCCCCAAACCTGCTGGTTGTTGGGTAAATAATATGGAGAAATGTTAAAAAACAATGGAATTTATTACGATCCGGGGCGCGAGAACGCATAACCTCAAAAATATCGATATCACCTTGCCGCGCGACAAACTGATCGTATTCACCGGCCTCTCCGGTTCCGGAAAATCGTCACTCGCATTCGATACTATATTTGCCGAGGGCCAACGCCGATACGTCGAATCTCTTTCGACCTACGCCCGCCAATTCCTGTCGGTAATGGAAAAACCTGACCTGGACCATATCGAGGGATTATCGCCGGCAATTTCGATCGAACAAAAAACCACGTCGCATAATCCCCGCTCAACGGTCGGCACAATTACCGAGATCTACGACTATCTACGCCTGTTGTACGCGCGTGTCGGTACGCCTCGATGCCCGACCCACCTCGCTACGCTCGAAGCCAATACGATTAGCCAGATGGTCGACCAGGTACTGGCTTTGACCGCAAATCAAAGACTGATGCTGCTCGCGCCGGTAGTAATGAATCGCAAGGGTGAGCACCTGCAATTATTTGACAGCCTGCGGCGTCAGGGGTTTATCCGCGCCCGCATTAACGGCGAGATATACGAACTTGACGACCCCCCCAAACTGGCACTTCGTAAGAAGCACAATATCGACGTGGTGGTCGATCGATTCAAGGTGAGGCCCGATCTCAAATTACGCCTGACCGAGTCCTTCGAAACCGCGTTGCAGCTAACCGACGGCATCGCAACCATTGCCAGCATCGATCCCGCGGATAATTTTCAGGAGCTTAGATTCTCGGCTAATTTTGCCTGTCCGGAGTGCGGTTATTCGATTGCCGAGCTCGAGCCCCGGCTGTTTTCATTCAACAGTCCGGTTGGAGCCTGCCCGGAATGCGATGGGATCGGTACCATGCAGTTTTTTGACCCGGACCTGGTGGTAAAATCGCCCGGTCTCAGTATGGCCGGTGGCGCAATTCGAGGTTGGGACCGGCGCAACGGTTACTACTTTCAAATGTTGCAGTCACTCGCCAGGCATTTCAATTTCGATATCGAGTTGCCGTTCGCCCAACTGGATCCCCGCATCCAGGATATTATTCTCAATGGCTCACCAGAACTGGTTAAATTTAGTTACCAGAATGAACGCGGCGACCAGCGAATTCAGAAACATCCATTTGAAGGTATTTTGCCTAATTTGAAGCGCCGCTACCGTGACACCGAATCGAACATAGTGCGGGAGGAGCTAGCCAAATTTCTCTCCAGTCAATCCTGCCAGGTCTGTTCCGGGGAACGTCTGAATGAAGCTGCCCGCCATGTCATTGTCGGCGATCACAGCCTGGCTGCGATCACGCGCATGTCTATCTCCGAAGCCCGGGATTTTTTCCTGACCCTCGAATTGCCGGGCAAGAGAGGCGAGATCGCCGAAAAAATCAACAAGGAAATTCGCGAACGTCTGAGCTTTCTGGTCAACGTCGGCCTTGAATATTTATCCCTGGGACGAAGCGCCGAGACTCTCTCAGGTGGCGAGGCCCAGCGCATCAGGCTCGCAAGCCAAATTGGGGCGGGGCTTGTCGGTGTGATGTATATACTCGACGAACCGTCGATCGGTCTGCATCAACGCGACAATCAGCGCTTATTAAAAACCCTGACTTACCTGCGTGACCTCGGCAATACCGTTATCGTCGTCGAACACGACGAAGATGCGATCCGAGCGGCCGATCTTATTGTCGACATTGGGCCTGGGGCCGGCGTACACGGCGGGCGAATCATCGCCACTGGCAATGCGGCTCAAATTGCTGCTAACCCCGACTCGATTACCGGCCAGTATTTGAATGGAACTCGTAGTATCAAGATTCCCTCGAAGCGCACCCAAATAAACCATGACCGGTTGATTCGAATTAACAAGGCCAGCAGCAATAATCTTAAATCGATAAACCTGGCGCTACCGATCGGCTTACTGACCTGTATCACCGGGGTGTCGGGTTCGGGTAAATCCACGCTGATCAATGAAACCCTGTACAAGCTCGCGGCAATAGAGATTAATGGCAGTAATTTAAACGCCGGGAAATGCGAATCCTCCAGCGGATTTGAACGCCTCGACAAGGTCATCGATATTAACCAGAGTCCTATTGGCCGCACACCCCGCTCCAATCCGGCGACCTATACCGGGTTATTCACACCGATACGCGAACTATTCTCCGGCACGCAGGAATCCAGGTCTCGCGGTTACAAGCCAGGTCGTTTCAGTTTTAATGTTAAAGGTGGCCGCTGCGAGGCCTGTCAGGGCGACGGGGTCATCAGGGTTGCAATGCATTTTCTGCCAGATGTCTACGTTACCTGTGATATCTGTAAGGGTAAACGCTATAACCGCGAAACCCTGGATATCAATTACAAGGGTAAAACCATTCACCAGATCCTGGCAATGACGGTCGAGGATGCGACAATATTTTTCAGCGCGATACCAGTTCTCAAGCGAAAGCTGGACACATTGATGGACGTTGGCCTGGGTTATATTACCCTCGGTCAGAATGCTACAACCCTGTCCGGCGGTGAGGCGCAGCGCATCAAACTTGCACGTGAATTGTCGAAACGTGACACCGGAAGTACACTGTACATACTGGATGAACCCACGACCGGTTTACATTTTCACGATATCGAGCAATTACTCAGCGTATTGCATCGATTACGCGACCACGGTAATACAATTGCGGTGATTGAACATAATTTACACGTGATAAAAACCGCCGACTGGATCATTGACCTCGGGCCCGAGGGTGGCGACAAGGGTGGCGAGATCATCGCCTCCGGTACCCCCGAACAGGTGGCTCGGGTAAAAAGGTCGTATACCGGGCATTATCTTAAAGCTATGCTTGAATCGCAGAAATAGATTAAACAGTAGTACTCAGATTGACTACCGGTGCAATGCCCGTTGGTTATTGCACCCTACGGGAATTTTAGTATCGTAGGGTGCAATAAACGAAGGGCATTGCACCGAACACTTGGCCAGGGCCAATAAAGGACTTGAAATGAGACAACCAATAACCTGTTTTAAAGCCTACGATGCTCGTGGCAAGGTGCCCGATGATCTCAACGAAGATATCGCCTATCGGATCGGAAGAGCCTACGCTGAATTTATTCAACCCCGGCAGGTCGCAGTCGGACGCGATGCCAGACTGAGCAGTGATCAGTTATTTGATGCCCTGTCGCGGGGGTTACTGGACAGCGGTGTCGATGTACTCGACCTGGGTATTTGTGGAACCGAAGGGGTTTATTTTGCTGCATTTCACCGGCAACTTGATGGCGGTATCATGATTACCGCGAGCCACAATCCAGCCGATTACAATGGATTCAAATTCGTTCGCCACGGCGCGCGACCTATCAGTGCTGACAGTGGGTTGAAGGATATTCACCGCATTGCCGAGCAGTCATCGTATAGCGCCGCGACTAAATCCGGACGAATCATACCGACCGACCTGCGTGGAGCCTACATCGATCATCTACTCGGTTATCTGTCGAATATCAATGGGTTGAAACCTTTTAAGATAGTGGTAAATTCGGGAAACGGAGTCTCGGGGCCGGTTATCGATTTACTCGAACCGCATTTACCGTTTGAATTTATCAAGTTGCAGCACGAACCTGACGGTACCTTCCCGAATGGTGTACCAAACCCGATGCTTCCGGAAGGCCGCGCTGTCACACAAGATGCGATCAGGCAGCATAAGGCGGATTTCGGTGTTGCCTGGGATGGCGACTTTGATCGGTGTTTTTTATTCGATCATAACGGTCGCTTTATCGAGGGATACTATATTGTCGGCTTACTAGCTGTTCAGCTGCTGAAACAAAACCCCGGGGCGCTGATTGTGCACGACCCGCGATTGACCTGGAATACGCGTGAACTGGTAGAGAAAAATCACGGACAGCCTGTGCTCAGCAAGGCTGGGCACGCATTCATCAAGGAGACGATGCGCGAGGTCGACGCCGTATACGGTGGTGAAATGAGTGCCCACCACTATTTTCGCGACTTCGGTTTCTGCGATAGCGGCATGATCCCCTGGTTATTACTGACGCAAATGATGAGCGATCAAAATAAATCGCTCGCTGATCTGGTCGACGAGGGCATCGAGACCTTTCCGGTCAGTGGTGAGATTAACCTGGAAGTGGACAACACAAATGCCGTTATCGCATCGGTAAAGGCACATTACGCAACGCAAAAACCCACGATCGATGAAATTGACGGTCTCAGTATGGATTTTGGTAACTGGCGGTTTAATCTGCGGCCATCCAATACAGAACCGTTACTTCGTATGAACCTGGAAACTCGCGGTGACTACCAGTTGATGGAACAAAAACGCGATGAGTTGTTAGAGCTTATCCGTGGTTAACCATAAATTTACCTTAAAAGTCGAAAAAAAAGCCAGCGCGAAGGCTGGCTTTTTGGATCATACTAGCAAGCGAAATCTATTCGTCGTCTTCGTCCTGTGGGCGATCAACCAGTTCGACATAAGCCATCGGCGCCTTGTCACCGGTGCGATAACCACACTTAAGAATCCGCAGGTAGCCACCTGGGCGTTCCTTGTAACGCGGACCGAGATCAGTGAACAGCTTGGCTACCGCTGCATGGTCACGGATTCGGCTGAATGCGCGACGGCGATTGGCTACATTGTCCTGCTTCGCGAGCGTGATCAGCGGTTCAGCCACGCGGCGCAGTTCTTTTGCCTTGGGCAGCGTTGTTTTGATCACCTCATGATCAAATAATGACACGGCCATGTTTTTGAACATGGCCTTGCGATGTGAGCTATTGCGGTTAAGTTGTCTACCGCTATTACGATGGCGCATTTCCTAAACCTCTCAACTCGCTAACGTTGGTGTCGTTTTCGATACTGGCGGGCGGCCAGTTCTCGAGACGCATACCCAGCGATAAACTATATGATGCCAGCACATCCTTGATTTCGGTGAGCGATTTCTTACCCAGGTTTGGCGTTTTAAGCAATTCGACTTCGGTGCGCTGAATCAGGTCACCGATATAATAAATATTCTCGGCTTTCAGACAATTGGCTGAACGTACGGTCAATTCCAGGTCGTCAACCGGACGCAATAGAATTGGGTCGATCAGCGACTCGGGTTCGACCTGTTCCTCTTCGTCTGAGCCTTCGAGGTTGACGAATACTGACAACTGGTCCTTGAGAATACTACCGGCTATCCGAATCGCTTCTTCGGGGTCGATCGAGCCGTTGGTTTCGATATCGATGATCAGTTTATCGAGGTCGGTCCGCTGCTCGACGCGAGCCGCTTCAACACTGTAGGCGATTTTACGAACCGGGGAAAAGGAAGCATCGAGTTGCAAATGACCGAGCGCCGCGTCCTCCTCGGAAATCTGGCGCGTATTGGCTGCCTGGTAGCCGCGGCCCTTCATCACGTGCAACGACATGTTTAAAGTCATTTTTTTAGTCAGGGTTGCAATGAGGTAATCCGGATCGACGATTTCAATGTCGTGATCAAGTTGAATATCTCCGGCGGTCACCAGGCCGGGGCCTTTCTTGCTGATCGTCAGGGTTGCTTCGTTACGCTCATGCATGGTGATGCCGACACCTTTCAAGTTCAGCATGATATCGATCACGTCTTCCTGAACACCATCGATAGTAGTGTATTCGTGCAATACGCCATCGATACTGACATCGACAATTGCACATCCGGGAATCGAGGACAACAGGATTCTTCGCAGGGCATTACCGAGCGTATAGCCAAAACCTCGCTCCAATGGCTCGATGGAAACCTTCGCATGATAGGTCTCCTGCTCTTCAACCTTAACCTGTTTCGGCTTCAACAAATCAGAAAACATTTTAGATGACATAAATAACTCGTTAATTATTTAGAGTAAAGTTCAACGACTAGTTGTTCGTTGATATCCGGTGGTAATTCGGCGCGCTGTGGTAAGGCCTTGAAGGTACCTTCGAACGCATTGTGATTAACGTCAATCCAGTCAGGGAACCCGATCTGCTCGGCCAATGACATGGATTCCAGAATACGCGCCTGCTTGCGGGATTTTTCCCGCACGCTAACCACGTCTGCCGGGCTTACCATATAAGAAGCCACATTGACTAGTTTGCCATTCACCAGGATAGCCTTATGGCTCACCAACTGGCGCGCTTCAGCACGCGTAGAGCCAAAACCCATCCGGTATACGACGTTATCAAGACGTGCCTCTAGCAGCTGCAACAGGTTTTCACCGGTAGAGCCCTTCAGGCGGGAGGCTTCCTTGTAATAGTTTCTGAACTGCTTTTCCAGCACGCCATAAATTCTTCTCAGTTTCTGCTTCTCACGCAATTGCAATCCATAGTCAGACACCCTGGGTCTACGCGTGCCAGCCCCATGCATGCCAGGTGGATTATCGATCTTGCATTTGGTATCAACCGCACGGCGCGATGATTTTAGGCTCAGGTCCGAGCCTTCACGACGCATCAATTTACACTTGGGTCCAATATATTTAGCCATTTCTACTCCAACCTAAACACGGCGTTTTTTGGGTGGTCGGCAGCCGTTATGCGGTATCGGGGTCACATCGTCAATACGCGAAATCTTGAAACCAATCGCGTTCAGCGCCCGCACTGCCGAATCCCGGCCTGGTCCGGGGCCCTTCACCATCACTTCGAGGTTTTTCATGCCCATTTCCTGCGCCGCCTGCCCAACTTTTTCCGCTGCAACCTGCGCGGCGAAAGGCGTGCTTTTTCGTGATCCACGAAAGCCCGATCCACCGGCTGTGGCCCAGCACAGGGTATTACCCTGACGGTCGCTGATGGTTATTATCGTGTTATTGAAGGTGGCATGAATATGCGCCACACCATCAGACACGGTACGTTTTACTTTTTTCCTGGTACGGGTATCAGCCATATTTTAAAGCCTATCTTTTTATCGGGCGTCTGGGCCCTTTACGCGTGCGAGCGTTGGTTTTAGTTCTCTGGCCACGTAGTGGCAGGCCGCGACGATGACGAATGCCACGGTTGGTACCCAGGTCCATCAATCGCTTGATGTTCATGGATATTTCACGACGCAGATCGCCTTCCGTGGTCAAGCCGTCAACCTGGGCACGAATCGCCTCCAGTTGATCTTCACTCAGTTCACGAACCCTGGTCGCCGGATCGATGCCGGTCACATCACAGATATTGGCTGAACGCGTAGCACCAACCCCAAAGATTGCCTGCAATGCAATCACTGTATGCTTGTTATCCGGTATATTTACACCTGCAATACGAGCCATAAAAACTGATTCTCCTAAGCTAGACGGCTATTAAGCGGGCGCAGATTCTATCTGTCGGCCCACCAAATATCAATAATTTAATCAATGATTTAATAAGGGTGTCCTGGATTAACAAATATCGATGAATTAACCCTGACGCTGTTTGTGGCGTGGGTCCTTGCAAATCACCCTGACCGTACCATTACGACGGATTACCTTGCAGTTTTTACACATCTTTTTAACCGAAGCTCTCACTTTCATATCTTTACCCTTATCAGGTGGATCCTAGCGAACAACGCCAGCACCACCATATCCCTTAAAATTCGATTTTTTCATCAGTCCTTCGTACTGGTGACTCATCAGGTGGGCTTGCACCTGCGCCATGAAATCCATTGTCACCACTACGATGATCAACAGCGAAGTACCGCCAAAATAGAAGGGTACATTCCAGAACAGAATCAAAAATTCCGGCAACAGGCAAACAGCTGTGATGTACATCGAGCCAACCAGTGTCAACCGGGACATTACGCCATCGATATAACTCGCAGTCTGGTTACCCGGTCTGATTCCAGGTACAAATGCACCCGATTTTTTTAAATTTTCGGCGGTATCTTTTGAATTAAATACCAACGCGGTATAAAAAAAGCAAAAGAAAATAATCGCCGCCGCATAAAACATCACATACAGCGGTTGACCCGGTGACAAGGTCGCCGATAGATCCTGCAACCAGCGCATGCCCTCCGCCTGGCCGAACCAGGCACCCAGCGTGGCCGGAAACAAAATGATACTCGAGGCAAATATCGGCGGGATAACACCTGCCATATTCAATTTTAACGGCAGGTGGCTGCTCTGCGCTGCATACATCTTTCGACCCTGCTGTCGTTTTGCATAATTGACCGTAATTCGACGCTGCCCACGCTCGACAAATACAACGAAATAAGTTACCCCGATGACACCGACAAATAAACCGAGTATCACCAGTGAATTCAGTTCCCCGCTTCGCACCAGTTCAAAAGTACCGCCAATAGCTGATGGCAAACCAGCGACGATACCGGCAAAAATAATCATCGAAATTCCATTCCCAACACCACGTTCGGTGATCTGCTCGCCCAGCCACATCAGAAACATGGTTCCTGTAACCAGCGTCACCGCCGCGGTGAAAATAAAAGAAGGACCCGGATTAATAACCAGGGCTGCACCACCGCTGCCACTTTGCCCTGACAGTGCAATCGAAATTCCTATCGACTGAAAAGTCGCCAGTACAACGGTGCCGTAACGGGTATATTGGGTAATTTTACGGCGACCGGATTCGCCCTCTTTTTTCAGCTGTTCGAGTACCGGGACCGCTACCGTCATCAATTGCATGATGATCGATGCCGAGATATAAGGCATTATGCCCAGGGCGAGAATTGACATGCGCTCCAGTGCACCGCCAGAGAACATATTAAACATGCCCAGTATACCGGTTCGCTGCTGATCGAATATTTCCCGCATCACGCTAATGTCTATGCCGGGAACCGGAATAAAGGTACCGATACGAAATACGATCAGCGCGCCGATAAGAAAGAATATTCGCTTTCTTAATTCGCTCAGGCTACCACTAGACAGGCTGTTAGCTAATTGTGATGTGGAAGGACCGGCCATTACTTCTCTTCTTTTATCTCGGCGGTTTCTACTTTACCGCCAGCTTTTTCGATGGCTGCCTTCACGCCTTTCGTCGCCAATACACCACCGCCGACGGTCACTGCCCGGGTAATTTCACCGGACAGAATGATCTTCGCCTTTTTGGTTCGCGCGGGAACAATTTTCGCCTCGACCAGCGTGGCCAGAGTAATAGTTTCCAGACCTGACAATTCAATTTCGCTCGAACGAACTTCGCGCGAGTAACGCCAGACTCGTGAGCTAAAACCAAATTTGGGTAGGCGCATATGCAGGGGCATTTGCCCACCCTCGAAACCAGCCCGCACACCACCACCAGTTCTTGATTTCTGTCCCTTGTGACCACGGCCGCAGGTTTTACCGTAACCGGATCCAATGCCACGACCAACGCGGCGGGATGCCTTGTTTGAGCCCGCAGCCGGCTTTAATGTATTCAAGTACATTAGACTTCCTCCACATTCAGCAGGTAGCGGACCTTGTTAATCATCCCCCTGTTTTCAGGGGTATCGATCACTTCGACAGTCTGCCGAATTCGTCTCAGTCCGAGTCCTGCGATACAGGCTTTGTGCGAGGCCAACCTGCCGCTCTTGCTACGAACCAGGGTAATTTTTACCTTTGCATGTGCTTGTTTAGCTGCGCCCATGATACTTAACCCACAATCTCTTCAACAGTTTTGCCACGCTTGGACGCGATATCCTCGGGAGATTTCATATTCGCCAGCCCGCTGATAGTCGCCCGCACAAGATTAATCGGGTTACGAGAACCATTGCACTTGGCCAGAACATTGTGCACGCCAACTGCCTCGAATACCGCACGCATTGCACCGCCGGCGATCACCCCGGTACCTTCAGATGCCGGTTGCATGTAAACCTTGGCAGCGCCATGGCGCGCATTTAGCGGGTATTGCAAGGTTCCGTTTTTTAGCGAAATGGTAATCATATTAGCACGCGCTTTTTCCATCGCTTTTTGAATCGCAAGTGGAACTTCTCGCGCCTTGCCGTAGCCGAAACCAACCCTGCCATTGCCATCACCGACCACGGTGAGGGCGGTGAATCCAAATTGACGACCACCTTTAACAACCTTGGCTACGCGATTAACCGCAACCAGTTTTTCCATCAGATCGTCGCCAGCATTAGAATTTCTATGGTCTGCCATTCTATTCTCCAGACACGCTTAAAATTTTAAACCGTTTTCACGCGCGGATTCGGCCAATGCCTTGACCCTGCCGTGATACTTGAAACCCGAACGATCAAAAGCCACCTTTTCTATGCCTGCAGCTTTTGCCTTCTCGGCGATAACCTTGCCAACCGCGGAGGCCGCATCGATATTACCCGGATACTTGACCAGTGCCCTGACGTCAGCGGATAAAGTCGAGGCGGACACGAGAATGCTTCCAGTCTCGCCTGAAAACACCTGGGCATAGGTATGGCGTGGTGTGCGGTGTACCGTCAAACGATCAATACCAAGCGACGCGATCTTAGCGCGGGTACGACGTGAACGACGGATACGAGATGATTTTTTATCCATGACTAGCCTATTTCTTCTTTGCTTCTTTTCTGATGATTTGCTCATCGGCATACTTGACGCCCTTACCCTTGTAGGGCTCTGGCGGCCTGAAGGCACGGATTTCTGCACTTGCCTGGCCTACCTGTTGCTTGCTACAACCACGCACGGTAATTTCAGTAGGACTGACGCACTCAATTTGAATGCCTTCTGGCACCTGGTATACGACGGGATGGGAAAATCCCAACGAGAGGCTCAGTTTTGCGCCCTGGAGTTGCGCCCGATAACCTACGCCGACCAGGACCAGCTTTTTCTCGTAGCCGCTCAATACACCGGTAATCATATTGCTCACTAAGGATCGCGTAGTACCGGTGATAGCCATCGCCGATTTTGATTCGTCCCTGGGTGAAAATGTCAGTACATTATTCTCATTTTTTAAATCGACGATCTTATGCAGCGTAACCGAGAGGAATCCTTTAGGCCCCTTTGCGGAAAATTCGAGACCGTTGATGTTGACTTCAACACCACTTGGCACTTCGACAGGTTGTTTCGCTATTCTAGACATATGGCTATACTACTGTGCAAAGAACTTCGCCGCCGTGTCCGGCTGCCCTGGCTTGCTTCTCGGTCATTAATCCACCGGAAGTTGAAATGATTGCTATACCCAGACCACCATTGATAGACGGGAGTTCATCTTTTGATTTAAAAATACGTAATCCTGGCCGACTGATACGCTTAATACTCTCGATAACCGGCTCACCCTGGTAATATTTCAGCACGATAGTCAATTCTTTCTTATCATCGTCCGATACATTAAAGTCAGTAATGTAGCCCTCGTTTTTCAGTACCGTGGCAATATTCACCTTCTGACGGGAAGACGGCATGACAACCTTGACCTTGCTCGCTTTTTGAGCATTGCGAACGCGCGTCAACATATCTGAAATAGGGTCCTGTAAACTCATAATCTATTCTCTCACCAACTGGCCATCACCAGACCCGGGATATCGCCACGCATTGCGGCTTCGCGGATCTTGTTACGGCACAAGCCAAATTTTCGATAAAAACCATGGGGCCTGCCGGTAATCCGACAACGGTTGCGTTGCCGCACTGGCGACGAATCCCTGGGCAGTTTTTGCAAACTGTCAACCGCAGCCATTTTTTCTTCGAAACTGGTATCGCCACTCTTGATGATCAGTTTCAGAGCGCTTCTTTTTTCAGCGTAACGAGCTACCAGCTTGCTGCGCTTAAGCTCTCTCTGCACGACGGAATTCTTTGCCATAAAATAAACTCGATTAATTCTTAAAAGGAAATTGAAATGCCGATAACAACGCACGGCCTTCCTCGGCGTTGCGCGCGGTAGTAGTGAAGCAGATGTTCATCCCACGTAGCTTGTCGATCTTGTCATAATCAATTTCCGGAAAAGCGATCTGTTCGCTAATCCCCATGTTGTAATTTCCCTGGCCGTCAAATGCCTTGGCACTGAGTCCACGAAAATCGCGAATCCGTGGTATCGCAAAATTGATCAGGCGATCCATAAATTCATACATTTTGTCTCTACGCAATGTCACCTTGCAGCCTATCGGCATGTCTTCTCGCAATTTGAACCCGGCAATCGCTTTTTTAGCCAGGGTGACTATCGGTTTTTGACCGGTGATCAGTGACATATCGCTAGTCGCGTGGTCGATAATTTTTTTATCCTGAGATGCCTCACCTATGCCCATATTCACCGTGATTTTGGTCACGCGCGGAATTTCCATCGCCGACGAGTAGCCAAACTGGGCTTGCAGATCTTTAGCCACTGTTTCACGATAATATTGTTCTAGCCTGGTCATAATTTATACCCTAGATATCGATCACTTCGCCGTTTGATTTGAAATATCGAACCTTTCGATTATCTTCCAGCGTTTTAAATCCGACGCGATCGCCCTTTTGAGTATTCGGGTTAAACAGCATCACGTTAGATAATTGAATCGGTGATTCCTGATCGACAATTCCGCCGCCTTCACCTGAGCGTGGGTTGCCTTTCACATGCTTTTTCACCATGTTGACGTTTTCCACCATCAGCCGACCGTCGTCCAGTCTTTTCAATACATTGCCTCTCAGACCTTTGCTGCGGCCTGCAATGACAATGACTTCATCACCTTTTTTTATCTTCAGCATTATTCTGAATCTCTTTTCATCACTAACAATGACTAATTAATCACGTCTATTAATTCGGTGCTACAACACTTCTGGCGCAAGTGAGATAATCTTCATAAATTTCTCACTACGTAATTCGCGCGTCACCGGGCCAAAGATACGGGTACCGATCGGTTGCAGGTTATTATTCAAAATAACCGCCGCGTTTCCGTCAAATCTTATCGACGAGCCATCAGGGCGACGCACACCACTCGCAGTTCGCACCACCACAGCGTTGTAAACCTCACCTTTCTTGACCTTACCACGAGGAATTGCGTCTTTAATGCTAACCTTGATAATATCGCCAATCGCAGCATAACGACGCTTTGACCCGCCTAGTACCTTGATGCATTGCATCTTTCGCGCACCGCTGTTATCCGCCGCATTCAACATTGTTTGCATCTGAATCATGACTACCTACCCGCTATGCGCCTGTTGCTTTATTAACGATCTTGACCAGTGTCCAGGATTTGGTCTTCGATATCGGCCGACATTCTGAAATCTGTACCGTATCGCCGATACCACACTCATTATTTTCGTCATGAATATGTATCT
>Ga0209987_10001045_pt1 | contig 14933 bp, 10 predicted proteins | sample N074metaG_FD_182134 | JGI IMG/M metagenome (GOLD analysis project Ga0209987, IMG submission 182134) | Deep subsurface microbial communities from Kermadec Trench to uncover new lineages of life (NeLLi) - N074 metaG (SPAdes) (version 2) | ecosystem: Environmental > Aquatic > Marine > Ocean trench... | reverse complement strand
GGGCGCACAGCCGTGCGCCCCTACAGGCCTCAATTGAAATCAAGAGGAGTTCTGAGGCAGTCTCTTGAGCCTGCGGGCCACTGGACCTCACTGGCTCAAGCGCACGTCCAAAACGGATGTCAGACCGCTCTGTCACGTTCCCACGACAGCACGAACTAAGGCAGATAGTCGTCAAAGACGGCGGTTTGCTGCTCGGAGGAGCCCTTCTCCATGACGCGGACGTTCACCCTCCAATTGCCCGCCATGCCTAATACGGCCTCGGTTCGATAGGAACCGTCCTCCTGGAGGGTGGCTTCGAGCCGCTGCCAGGGCATATCCATGTCGGTCATCATCACATCCAGGAGAACGTTCTCCAGATCGACCGAGTTTCCCTCCTGGTCCTTGATCAGCACCTGGACCTGATTGTGTCCAATCTGGTTGGGTTCGATGAGCAAGGTGATGTCAAAGTCGGTCCGGTTGGAGACCAGAGAGGGCCCGCCGGAGGCCGCCGTGGCCGCCGGAGACAGGTTGGTCAAAACCGTCACCACCAACAAGATGAACACACCCAGGACCACCTCCGCCTGAACCAGAGGACGAAAACGCTTCAGTACTCCAAAAGTGGCTTCCAAAGCTTTCTCCCCCTTTTCGATCAGACTCTTCCCCAGCTGGGGTTTGATCACCAACAGGTTTACCCCTCCGATGGCCAGGAGCGGAAGGACCAGAAAGATCTTGGTCAGAAGCGTCCAGCCGTACCATGTGGTCACAAATGCGGACCAGGAAGGCATATGTATCCAGGTGGTATAGGCACCCGTGAGCACGATGGTCAAAACACAGAACTGTGCCATCCGAGAAAAGCGGGGAATCACCTTACCCAGCAATTGAGCCCGCAGGGGCGGCTCGGCTGCCGAGAGCGATCGCAGCAACAGCACCAGATAGATCAGTCCACCCACCCAGATGGCCGTAGCCATGAGATGAAGCACATCGCTGCCCAAAGCGACGGCTTTCCATTCAGTGACCGCTGCGGCGTGTCCTGAATTGGAAACCGAAAAAAGGAGAACTGCACCCAGTGCGCTTCCCAGGTACAGTAAAAGCGCGCTTTTTGAAATATCCTGGGGAGCCGTCCAGATGCTCCGATACAGCCAAAACACAATTCCGGCAACCAGGGTGATCACCATTCCAAGAGCCCACATCCGCCCGTATTGACTCGAGGAGATCACGGCCGTCAGGATATCCCCGTTTGCGGCTCCCAGCAGCGAAGTGTCGGCCATGGCGGCAGCCTTGAAAAGTAAATTGAGAAGGGCCGTCACCAGCAGCACCACCCAACTCCACAGGAAAAAACGAAGAAAGGGTTTCCGCAGGGCAGTCAGGACTTCGGCCGGGATCTCCAACTCGGGATGCCTGATCACCGGCACCAGGATGAGGGAGCCGAAGGTAAATCCTCCCACGAACATCATCAGGGTTAGAAAGTAGAGCCACCGGGTGAGTCCCATGGAGAAGCTCGGCCAGTTTTCCCCCTTGTCGGACGGACCGGCAACCATCCCCGAGGCCTGAAATTCCTCTCCCACCGAAAAACCGAAATTGCCCCCGATTTGATGGCCGTCCGAGGAAGTGGCTCGCCAGGAGACGGTATAGATGCCGTTAGGAATGTTGTCCTTGAGGGCCACCGAGAGTTCCCGTCGGTTCCGGGACAGCGTCGCCTGGCCACTGTGTACGGGCAACCCATTGCGGTTGAGTACCTTCACGCCATTAAAAATATCCTCAATCCCTTCATTAAAATGCAGTTCCACCCTTTTGGGAGTCTGCTCCAGCCGCGAGTTGGCTGGAGGCACCGTGCTCAGTAAGGTGGCGTGACCCAGTAGCCCGGCGGTGATCCCCATCAAGATTACCCCGCCGATGCCCTTTTTAACCCATGGTTTCAGCGGCGCCAAGACCCATCTTTTCATTTCAAGCTCCTTTCGGCAGAGTGCACATATCCCCAGCTCACATGCCTGCCCCGAACTCCTGTACGTGTGATTTCTGCTGATGATACTGACGGCGGTAGCGGAAAGCAATCGAAAGTTGGAGAGAGGTGAAGCCTCCTTTCCAATCCGTTCGTTTTGTCTTATTCTTCTTTTCGTGAAACTTACCGAAACTCATGGAGGACTTAATGAGCAAGCAAAGAATTGAGAAGGATTCGATGGGAGAGATGCAGGTTCCAGCCGACAGCTATTATGGTGCCCAAACCCAACGCGCTGTGCTGAACTTCCCCATAAGTGGATTGCGTTTCCCTCGACCCTTCATTCGTGCCATGGGCCTGATCAAAAAGGCAGCAGCCCAGACCAATCTGGAGTTGGGATCGTTGGAGAAAGGGCTTGCCGCTGCCATCACCCAGGCAGCCGATGAGGTGATTGAGGGCAAACTGGACGAACAGTTTGTGGTGGATATCTTTCAAACCGGTTCGGGCACCTCCACCAACATGAACACCAATGAAGTCATTGCCAACCGGGCCATCGAGATTAAGGGTGGAGAAATTGGGAACCGGGAAGTGCATCCCAATGACCACGTCAACATGAGTCAGTCGAGCAATGACGTGATCCCCACCGCCATTCATGTGGCAGCCCTGGAGGAGATGGATCAGAGATTGATTCCAGCCCTCCAGCAGCTTCATGCCTCACTGGACGCCAAGGCCAAGGAATTTGACCCGATCGTAAAAATTGGCCGAACCCACCTGCAGGACGCCGTTCCCATCCGTCTGGGACAGGAGTTTTCCGCTTACGCTGCCATGATGGAGCACGCCATCAGGAGAATGGAGTCGGTTCGCTTTGCCCTCTCGGAACTGGCCATTGGGGGGACCGCCGTGGGAACCGGTCTCAATTGTCCTCCCGAGTTCGCCCCTCGAGTGGTCGAAAAACTTTCCAAGTGGACGGGAATTTCCTTTCGGGAGGCGAAAAACAAGTTTGAGGCACTGGCCAGCAGGGATGCGGCTGTGGAAGCCAGTGGTATGCTCAAAACGGTTGCCGTGAGTTTAATGAAGATCGCCAACGACTTACGCTGGCTGGGCTCCGGACCACGCTGTGGCATCGGAGAGCTATTTCTTCCCGCCACCCAACCGGGAAGCTCCATCATGCCGGCCAAGGTGAACCCGGTTATTCCTGAGGCCGTGACCATGATTGCCGCTCAAGTGATCGGTAATGATGTGACCATTTCACTGGGAGGTCAGTCGGGTAATTTCGAGCTGAACGTCATGAAACCGATCATCGCCTACAATCTCCTCCAGTCGATTCACCTCATGAGCAATGGATGTGACGTTTTGAGAGAAAAGTGTCTAGATGGCCTGAAGGCGAATCGGGAAAGGTGTGAGGAAATGGTGGAGCGCTCCCTGGCCATGGTCACCTCCCTGGCTCCTAAGATCGGATATGACCAGGCGGCGGCTATTGCCAAGGAGGCCTATGAGACGGGCCGCACTGTCCGTGAAGTGGCAACCCAGCAGAAGGTCCTGCCCGAGAAGGAACTGGAGCAGGCTCTGGACCCCCGGTCGATGACAGAAGGAGGCTAGGAAGCAAGCTCCAAATTATAAAAACTAAATCCCCAACAACTGGAGCAGGCTCTGGACCCCCGGTCGATGACAGAAGGAGGCTAACTCCTTCGGAGAAACTCCTCCGGAGAAATTCCAAATTCCAAATCCTAAATTTCAAACAAATCCCAAATCACAAATTTCAAATCCTAAATTTCAAACAAATTCGATTTGAAACAGTCCGTGAACTCACACTCTGAGGTTTGGAATTTGGAATTTAGGATTTAGAATTTGTTTAGGATTTGGGATTTAGGATTTGATATTTCCGACCAGAGCTTTAGCTCTGGTCGGTGATTGGGCTGATGGTGACCCTTAGTCCCACCTTCAACTTCCCCTCCGGATTGGATATCTCGAAATAGACGGGGAGAGTGCGGGTCTCGAGATCGATCTCACTGCCCAGGGTTTGAAAGCGGGCACGAAAAGTTTCCCCGGGATAAGCCGTTGTGGCGATCAGAGCTTCTGGAGCATTCCGAAAAAGGGGCAGGTCCCTTTCATAGATCTCAGCCTGAACCCACACGGTGGAAAGGTCGATGATGGTCAAGAGTTTTCGAAACTCACCGTCGGGGTTGATGTCGCCCGGCACGAAATAGATTTCGTCAATGTAACCGGACAAGGGGGATTTGATGATGACAGTTCTAGGGTCGCGCCTTTTGATGACCCCCATTTGCCGGGTGTTTTGCTGATTGACGATCTGAAGCGCCTTGAGAGAGTCCTGGTAGATCTGTTTTCGCCGATCCCTTTCCGCCTCAAACTCCGGATTCTCTTTGCTGATTTCCACAGCCCGCTGGTAGTCATCCATGGCCAGGCGAGCTCTTTGTTTGGCAACTTCCAGATATTGCTCGATTTCTAGGGTGCGGTCATCCAGCGGTAGCCGCTCCAAAGCAGGCAGCTCTAGAACAGTTCGGGCCAGAGGTTGATCTTTTTCCACCTTGGCCCCCTCATGGACTCCTTCCTCCAGATAAATTTTCCCCCACATGGAAGCCCTCACTGTAACGGTTAGATCAGGCCGGGGAATGATCTCGCCCTGGAATCTCAGCGTCTGTCCGCGGGGAGTGAAGTTGAGCTCTGTAGAACCGGTCTCTTCCTGGACCTGAGCCTGTACCTGGCCTGCATGAAGAGCCAGAATCAGCGCCATGGCCAAGAGCCCTAACTCCCTCATTCAGTTGCCCGTCCCCAGCTGGGCTGGCTGAGACGCCTGTTGAGTGTTTTCATCCTCAACTCCAGGATAGACATCCAACAGCATTCCCGGCTTCAACCACAAATCGGGATTTTTTACCTCGTAGAGCACTCGGAGGGCCTTGGATTCATCCTCCACGTCGGGCCTGACTTCTACCAAGTGCCCCCTGAACGTCTGGTTCAAAATAGTGGAATGCAATGTGACCTCGGACTTTTCTCCCATTTGTGCAATGTCTTGCGGGAGTACAAAGACCTCCACCCACACCACTGAGGGGTCGACGATCTCAAAGATGGGATCGTCTTCATAGATCACCTGTCCTGCAGAGTAAGTGGCGCGGCTGATGTAGCCGTCGAGAGGAGAAAGAAGCTGGGTCTCGTGTAGATCGCTCCGTCGGAGCTGGGTATCGTGTAAATTGAGACGTTCCTGTGCTTTCTTGAGCGTCGTGTCGGCCTGGTTGAACTCCATTTCTTTCAGCTCGAATTCGCGACGTGAGATGACTCCCAGATCCAACAGGCTTGCCGCCCTCTGGTAGGCTGCATCGGCCTGGACCTGTTTTTCGCTGGTTTCCATAACCCTCTTCAGGAGTTCCCAGCGCAGATTCAGAAGATGAGAATAATCGTGCACGATAAACTGGTTTTGGATGGTCCCCAGGACCTGACCCGATTTTACCCAGTCTCCGATCTGGGGAACAGCGTTCTTGAATATGACCGTTCCCGGCAAAGGACTGCGTACCTGGATTACTCGGTTGGTGGCGTGCCGAACGGTTCCCACCAACATTCGAGCCTCAGAGACGAACTGGGGCTCCTCAAGAGGTTGCTCGGGTGTCCAGACCCAATTTTCCAGGCCAGGAGATTCCTCAAGAGGAGCCGAAAGCGCTTCGACTTCCAAGGTTCCCAGATCGCTGGAAAGCCAAAAATTGTTTGCCAGAAGCAGGGTGGTCGCCCCGATCGACAGGATGATTACAGCGAAAATCAGCGAAGATCCCCCCCTAGGGGGAGATCTGAAGCGCTGGACCACCAGGCCCAGGGAGGTCAAAATAATCATCCCCTGGAACAGCAGCAGGGGCCAATTGGCCGGTGCCGCCTCCAGCGGAATGATCAACTCCCCACTTCCCTTGATTTTATTGGCGTCCTCGAACTCAAAGAAGAGTTTCCATTCTCCCGATCGAGCAAAAACATGATCGAAACGGAAAACGCCCGCTTCTCCGTCCTCCTGTTGGACTTCCAGAGGGAGGCTCGATCCCCCCTCACCTTCGATCCTGACCTGGAAGAATACCGGCGTCAGGGGGGCTTCCCCACCCAGTAGGGGATCAGCTTCAGCCAGGGTTTCTTCCAAACGAACCAGGAACTGCACATTCTGGCCGCTCACAGGGACATCGGGCAGATGGACCAGGGTCACCCGGAAACGCTGGTCCGGGCCTACCAGGAGAGTTTCCGATCGGAAATGCAGGTCGACTCCGTCTGCGTGGATCACCCCCTCATGGGCCCAGACTGAAGTCAAAGAGACTACAAGACCGAGAAGAAAAAGTGGGATCACGAATCTTTTTCTCAGCATCGTCTTAACATTCCTTCAACGGAAACAGAGCCTTACCCAAGTAGGCAGAAAGAGTGAAGGAGAAATTCCTCTTAGGGAGAGGACGCTTGTGTGACTTCTTCAAGCGATCCGCCCACAGCTTGCTCTAATTTTACCACGGATGCTCTCACTTGAAAATCAGCTTCCAGACCTTGCAAAGCCGCCCCTAGAAAACTCCGCTGAATGTCCAACCAACCTGTGACAGACTCTCCGGTGAGCTGGTAGGCTGTTTCCAGGCGTCGCACAGTATCCTGGAGCTTGGGAACCAGGGTGTCCCGATACAACTGGACTCCCTTTTGATGGAGCTGATACGCCTGGTAGGCGGACAGGACTTCGCTGCGGACCAGGGATTCTGCATGGGCCAGTTCTCTCTCTCGGACTTTCTTGGTGGCCAGGGCTGCGGCCAGATTCCCGGAATTGTTGTCCCAGAGGGGAAGAGGAATGGTGAGACGCAGCTCCAGGAGATTGGCTGAAGAACCTGCCGATTCGATGATGCCCGGAGGAGTAAAATCATCCCTTGTCAGCCTGCCGCTGATGCGATGGTATCCCACTCCCCACTCCCAATCTCTTTTCGCTTCCGCTTCCTCCATACTGAATTGAAGATCCGCTTGGTGAAGGGTGCCGCGCATTTTTCTCAGGTCGGCGCGGTTTTTCAGGGCGAAGCTCAAACTCTGCTCCAGGGCCGGCAGTGCCGACTCTTGAGTCACTTCCTCGACGGCCACGTGTTCCCTCTCAGCCGGTGCCCCCAGCAGAACGTTGAGTCGATATCGGGCCAGCCAAAGCTGGCTCTCGAACCCCATCTTTTGCACCTCCAGACCAGACAGCTCAGTGCTCAAGTATTCAGGGTTGAGAGAAGGGATTTCACCTTCTCGCACCCTGACCTGATCAAACTGGAGAACTTTATTGATCCTCTCGGAGTGGATCTCCAACAGAGAAATCTGTCTTTGAAGCTGCAACAGCTCCAGATAGGCAAGACGAATCTCGGAGGTCAGGACCCGCAAATAATCTTCCGCATCCAGCGTAGCCTGTTGCACTCCGGCTTGAGCAATCTGCTGGCGCAACCCTCTTGCACCACCACGCTCCCAGGTGTTTAAAAAGACCAGGGAAACCAGGTTATCGTCAGGATCTCCAGTAAACACTCCGGTTTCAAACTCGGTCTCCAATCGGGGATTGGGTCGCTTTTCCGCCTGCTGCTGCCCGGCCTTCAGAACTTCTATTTGCTCCAATCGGGCCTGGTAAAGCTGATTATTTTGGGCTTGAGCCAGGGCTTCCTGAAGGGTCAGATTCTGCTGCGCACTCAGCGGAAAGATGGCAGAGATCAGAACCAGCCAAAAGCAGGTGAACTGTCCTTGAAAACCGAAATCTGTCAAATCGTTCATCATTGTTTTAGACCTGTGTTTTCTAGAATTGATCTTTATTGATCTGGGGCTATTCGGAGGATTCCCCGAAGAACCAAACTGTCCATTTCCCCATCGCTAAGCCCGATTTCAGTCAATATCTCGCGACCGTGCTCGCCCAGCTGCGGGGGTGGTCCTGCAATACCCTTAGGGCCCAGAGAGAAATTAATGGGCAGGCGGGGCAAACGCACCGTGGGTTCCTCTGTATTCGGTAGATTAATTTCCTGAAGCTGTTCCAGGGCTGCCAGCTGGGCATCGTTGAGTAATTCCCCCACTCCCTGGACCGGACTGACGGGAACCCCATACTCATCGAACCTTTTCAACCACTCCTGGGTAGGCGATTCTTTCAGGACCGATGCCATTTCCTCACCCAGTTGCTCACGATTCTCCAGGCGGTCGCTGTTGGTGGCAAAGCGCGAATCCTTGGTCCACTCGATATGGTCGAGGGCCATACACAACCGGGCAAAGAGACGATCCGTGGATACGCCGATCAGCAGTCGACTATCGGCGGTTGGGAAATCACCATAGGGCGCAAATGCGGGGTGACAGGTTTCGTGTAGCACCGGATCCTGACCCGTAAACTGGTGATAGAGCAAGGGGTAGGTCATCCAGGTCACGCCGGTTTGGAACAACGAACTCTCGATCTTTTGTCCCTGGCCCGAGCGCTGACGCTCGAATAATCCTGCCATGATACCCAGTGCCGTCCACATCCCACTGCCCATGTCCAGAAGAGGAACTCCAACCTCCAGGGATGGATGATCGGACCCACCCGTCACACTGAGGATTCCGGTGCGTGCCTGCAGGAGCGCTTCAGAACCGGACTTCTCGTGATCGGGACCTCGTGAACCGTAGGCGGACAAGGACACGTAGAGAACATCGGGCCGCACCGCCCGCACAGCATTCTCATCCAAACCCAGTTCAGTCGCCTTCCAGCCCACAAAGTTTTCCACCAGGACATCACACCCTTTGACCAAACGGAGAATGAGGTCTCGCCCCTCAGGCTGGGCCACGTCCAGGGCCAATGAACGCTTTCCTCGGTTGATGGCTACAAAGTAGGCTCCCCACTCACCTTTGTGGGGACCCATAGCACGCATCGGGTTGCCCTTTTCCGGGTGTTCGACTTGAATGACGTCCGCACCCATGTCGGCCGGGATCATGGTGGCGGATGGTCCCGCAATATTGGTGCTCAGGTCGAGTACGCGAATCCCGGTAAGAAGGTCCGTCAACTCGTTAGTGCCTCGCGGAAGAAGTGAGAATAGCAGCTCGGTGCATCTATAGGCGAGTATACACCAGGATAGCCCGGACAATGCATAGATTCTCTACTGCAGCGACGACATCATCCGGCGTGCTGCACCGCCTGTGCGACCCGCAAGCGGGTGCCCTCGCGCGTGGCGCAACGCATTCAGGTCGTCGCTTTTGGTTTTCCGGTCTTCGTGACGAGAACCAATGCATAATCCGGGCTAATGAGCATGCTGGCGATCGGGCCTGTCCATATTTCCGAACTCTTCCAGGCGTTGTCGAAGCGGATCAATCACCGCGGGGTCCTCTAGATTCAGTTGCTGGTAACTATAAAGCAAGCGTTCGAGTGCATCCTTCTCCACATGATTATAGCCATCAATCTCATGGGAGTGGCGAATATCCACTTCCCGAATGAACTTGAGACTCTGTTCCAGATGATCACGAGCCAGGTCCCATCGCTCCTGCTTGGAGTAGACGATCCCCAGGTTGTAGAGGGCGCGACCCTCCCCCAACGGCTCTCCCGCCTTTCGGGACAGGGTTAAGGTCCGCTCGAGCGCTGCCTCTGCGGATAGGTAACGATTCTGCATGATTCCCACGTATCCTACATTCAGCCAGGCGTTGGCTTCCCAGACCAGGTTTTCGATCTCTGCCGCCGATTGAGCAGCTTCACGCGAATGCGTCAGTGCTTGATCATAATGGCCCAGATGCAGATGGGCCGTTCCTAAATTGAAGAGGGCAAGAGTGTACTTGACTCGATCACCAATCTCCCGGGCAAGCTGCAGAGCGATCTCGCAATCGGCCAGTGCGGCTTCCGGCATTCCTTGTCCCAGGTGAGCATAAGCACTGGAGAGATAGGTGGAAAACAGAAAGGACCGATCTTCCAGCTGCCGAGCGGTGCTTCGCACCGACTCGATCAAGGACAGGGCTTCCTGGAACTCGCCGTCATTGAGCAGTTCGGTCGCTTGAACTCGATCTCTTCGTGCCTCGAAACGTCTTTGAAAAGTATCGTCTCCGCTCGCCTCCGCCACCACTTGACTCAGTTGCAACCCCTTTCCGAGAATCGCTTCGGAATATTGGACTCTACGCTGTTCGGGTTTGTCGCGCCAGGAGTGAATGGAGGAATCGAAGTCGGCAAGCAGCGTCTCAAGGGCAGCCTTGGCCTCTGCGGGTTGCTGTTGGATGGCTCCGTGCAACTCTTGCAAACGACCATCCTCGAGATAATCCAGCCAGCGCGAGGTATTTTCCGTCTCTGCGGTCTGCAGAGTGAGCAGCAAGAAAAGCAGGGACAAGTGCATTGGAGGGCTCAAAGGGAAAACTGAAGGTTCAATTGGAGGCTGAAGCTGCAATTTGGAACGGTATCCGGCGCTCCAGACGCTGGTCGGAAATCTGATCCTCAACCTCAAGGAACAGTTCGTATGCACCCGATTGCAGACCCGATAAGTCGAATTTGTGAACCAAATGAAGCCGCTCTCGGTTTTCAGCATTCATATCGTCAATCTTCAACTGTTGGCTGATCACCTTCTGAGAATCTTTGATGATGTTCGCCAGACTCACCAAATAACCTGATTTGGAGGAAGCATCGATCTCGAAGTTCGAGAGTTGAAAGAAGATGAGAAGATCCTGATCCTCCCTAAAGATTCTAGAGACGTTCGGAAACACCTTTGCCGGCCCAAAGGGACTGGCCAGCCCCACCGCAGCGTCAAAGTCGATCCGGTCGGCCAGCACCACTGAGCTGATGGTCAGGTTTTCTTTGGACACACTGGGCAGGATAATGCCAACACTCTTGGTTCCCACCTTTTCACTGTTGGCGTCGTGAATAATGACGTCCAGCTTATAGCGACCGGGTGCCAGCTGCATGGATTTCTGGTAGATCGACTTCTGGTCGGAATTCTCTGTGGACCCCAGGGTGTCTTTTGTACTTCCGATGGTTTCCTCAAAAACGTGGAGAATTCTCCCGTTGACAGCGCTGACTTGGCCATAGACGTCAATGACGGAGCGATAGACGTCACCCTCCGCCGTGTAATCGAGGTATTTGTCTGGAATCATTATGGTTATCGGAACCAGGTAATTGTTCTCATCTACAGGGAAGTGGTGGACTTCCACTTCAAAGGGGAGCAGCTCATAACGAATGTTGGTCAGAACCTCGGGGCGCCGGAAATCTGCGAAATCGATACTGGGTGGCCGCTGCAGGTTGGTCAGAGTCGTCAGTTTCTCAAAGGGTTGATCCTTGGCTCTGCCATAGCCAATCAGCAGCGGATTGGTCCAGGGCATGGGCGAGGTCTTCTTCACGATTCGATCCACACGGTTGGCCTGTCCCATCATTTCCGCATCCGTCATTCCGCCACCGGGCATCCGTAACAACGCATCCTTATCGTCATAGTTGGTGGTGAGACGGTACTCTCCGGTTAAGGTGTCATCTACAAATTCGATCTCGATATCATCACCGACGCCCTCCAGGTAACGGTACTCCCACCGCTCCCAGGGATAGGTGCTGGTGGATCCACCGCCCTCCCAGGAAGGTCGGTTGTAATGGCCTCCGCTGGGATGGGCCTCAAGGCGATCGGGCGCACCGTACTTGATATAGATCATTCCCCGATCTGTTTTCCAACCCGGAATACCGGATGCAAAGCGCTCGTTGGCATATTGGAGACGCCGGTAATGTTCTTCTTTGAACTCGTTGTAACTGGATCTTGGAGAGGGATCACGCCGAGTCCAGAATTGCTCGATGAATCTTTCCTTCTCTTCGGTGGTCTGAAGCTTTTTGAACACCGTCTTCTCAGGGTCGGTGATGGTATAGAGCACATCTTCTTCGAGCCATTTTTTGAAGTAATCCTCCATCTCCTCATCGTGCGACTGAGCCGTGATGGAGCCAACAAGCAACAGAGATACCCCGAAAAAGTACAGAAAATTCTTTGTCATCTTTACCATGGTTTCTCGCTGCTCCTTGTCGTCTGAACGGTTACCTAATTTATATAGATTATACACCAAATCAGGCAAATTATCATCTGGAGAGAGGAATTCGACCATGGGTTGTTTTAGGGTTGCCAGCAGACAGGTTGGGCCCGTGGGCTGAAGCCCACGGCTCTGTTATTCCTCGTTAACCCACACCCTTGAGTCAGCCTGGTGATTCTGTCAGAGCCGCAGGCTATAGCCTGCGGGCCTTTTTCTAACTGATTTCGACGAAATAGGGTATGGCATTGAGGGCCAGGCCCACGAAAATTAAGGTCAGGGAGGAGAGGAGGAAAATCTGATAGTAGGGGACGTTGGTTTCCAGAGTCTTCTGTACGAACACCCCCTTTTCAATCTGGTCAATGGTTGTATAAGCGGTTTCCAGCTGGGCTTTGTTGCGGGCGTCGAAGTACTGCCCCCCTGAGTCGGTAATGGCCTGAATCAGCTGCTGGACTCTCTCTTTTCGCGTGATCTCAGCCCCCAACTCCACTCCAATCAGGTAGACACGATAGCCATAAAAGCGTGCCTCAGCCAGAGCATCGACGGGGTCTCTGCCATAGTTGTGCTCCCCGTCGCTGAAGACGACAATCACCTTGTTCTTGGTTTCCGGATCCTCTTCGCGTCGAAACAAGTCGATCGCCGTATCGATTCCTTCCCCAATGGCCGTCATCCCCTCACCGATCAGTATGGCGGGATCGATCATCCGAATATACTTTTCCAGGTAGAGGCGATCCGTGGTCAAAGGACTGACCACATAACTGTTTTCCGAGAAGGTGACCAAAGCCAGTCGATCTTCTTTTCTTTTGGACACGAAATCCAGCAGGGCGTTTTGGACAGCCTGCATGCGGGTCTCGGGTATGGGGAATTCTCTTCGATCCCCGCTAGCCCGGGCCTCGTACAATTCTCGATGTTCTTCCCATCCTCCCATCACCTCCTGCATGCTGGAGGAAAGGTCCACGACCAGAACGATGTCCAGTCCTTCCAGTTCAGTGATGCCTTCTTTGAAGGTGATGCGGGGTTCCATGAGAGCGATGCCGATGCCCAGCAGCCCAAGGACCAGAAAGATTCGGGGAAGAAACCTCAGATAAGAAGGCTTCAGAAACGGCATGATGGGTTGGCTCACCAGGCTGTGGGCCAGGAAATGCTTTTTCTTCCTCCACTGGATGATAGCCAGCAAAAGCAAGACGCCGATCAGGATGTAAAGGACTTCAAATCGAGCAAAGGTCACGGTTGATCACACAACTTCTTGATTTCTTTCACATCCTGCCGAAAGGTGTCATTCCATCCGCCGCCGTTTTCCGGTGCATAGCGACAGTTCTGCCCGTGCTCAAAAACTTGAACCAGCGCGTCAGTCTGGCTGGGGAGGAGCTGTTCCTGGCTCAATCTGGCAGCCAACTCCGGGTCGGTCAAACCCTGGGCTGGTATTTCCCAGAAATAATGAATGTACTTTTGAACCACTTTCTCCAGGTCTTGATACTGATTCTTCATCTCCACATTGTTGCTGGTCATACTCTTTTCCAACTGATCGAGTGAGAGCCAGCATTGGCGCAGAAATTTCTTTCGGCTCAACTGTCGCCTTCTGGCTTGCCAGTCGGGCACTTGTCTCCACACCCAAACTCCCAGTGGCAGGCTGCTCACCAGCAAGCCTGCCATTCCGGCCAGGAGGGGCACCCAGCTTTGCAGGGGGCCCGCAGGCGTGGGCAGTGATTCCTGAATCCAGGACTCCTCCACCGGCTGATTCAGTGTGCTTCTAACCGACATGGGCCAGGGTGGGATTTGCATTTCTGCAGTGGTGGGTTCGTTGGCTCCCGATGCACCACTCTTTCCGTAAGTGAAGATCCAACCAGGGATTTCCACCTGTTTGTCACCGATTTCGTAGTTGGCCAGCAAATAGTCGAAAACATGGCGGAGCTTTTCTCCCACTTCTTCAGTGAAGTGCTCCCTTTCAATCAAATAGAAAGGCTCGAAGCTGACATGTTCCTCGTCAAAGTATTCCGTAGCCACTTCCACATCTTGTGCCACCGTCACGGTTATCCGATAGTGGATGCGATCTCCAGGCCAGACCGAAGTCTGGCTGGTACTTGCCTCGATAGTAGGTTGGTCCTGGGAGGTCTCGTCCTGGGCGTTCACTAGGGAGGTGATGCCCACCATCAGTAACACGGCGATCAATCCATTTCTCATCATCTTTTCCTCATTAAGAACAAACTATAAAGTAACTCGTAAAAAGGTTCATCGGTCTTAATTTCCTGAAAGTCCAGGCCATATTGATAAAATTGCGTAATCAGGTCTCGACGCTGTTGTCTCAGATGTTCACTGTAGATCAACCGGTTCTTTCGAGACAACCGAATATATTGCTGTTGGCCTGTTTCCAGGTCTCGAAGGCGAAGGTAGCCGCGTCCCTCAGGAAGTTCTGTCTCCAGAGGGTCGTTGAGTATAATGGGAATCAGGTCGTTTTTGGAGACGAGTTGTTTAAAGACGACTTCCTCGAACATATTCTCCTGAAAAAAGAAATCTGAGATCAGGAAAACGATACTCATTCTACTCAGGCGTTGGCGCAACCGCTCCAGGGTCGGCATGATGCGGGTCGTCGTGTGCTTATTGGGTGTGAAATCCCACAACCGGTTGAGCAAGGTCCACAAATGGGCCCTGCCCTTTTTCGGATCAATTTCTATTTCCACATGATCGGTAAACCCCAGAAAACCGATGCGCATCTGATCGGACAAGGCCGAATAGGCCAGCATGGCCGTGATGTACAGCAGGAGCTCTTTTTTGGAATAGGCTCCCGTCACGAAATTCATGGAGTTGGATAAATCCGCTGCCACGAAAATATCAATATCCTTCTCCTCATGGGTATTCTTGATGAGGGTATAGCCCATTCTAGCCGTCGCATTCCAGTCAATTTTGCGGGTGTCGTCCCCAAACTCGTACTTCTTGTGGTCCCAGAAATCATAGCCGTGTCCCTTGAGCAAACTGATATGGTTTCCCACCAAGGGATTACGAATCTTTTTTTTGGTGAAAAGCTCGATGTAATGGAGATTTTCTTCGATATTACCTGGGATCATCTTGC
>Ga0209987_10001042_pt1 | contig 14978 bp, 10 predicted proteins | sample N074metaG_FD_182134 | JGI IMG/M metagenome (GOLD analysis project Ga0209987, IMG submission 182134) | Deep subsurface microbial communities from Kermadec Trench to uncover new lineages of life (NeLLi) - N074 metaG (SPAdes) (version 2) | ecosystem: Environmental > Aquatic > Marine > Ocean trench... | reverse complement strand
GGGGCGATCGATGGCATACAAACAACCGGGAATCAAAGACAGAGCCGTAGTGAATTTTCCATCCCGGTTGAGGAACTCTTTGCATTTTTTAAAGGATTACGGCGAAGTGGTAAAGAACATCTAGGGATTTACCATTCTCATCCCACGTCCAGGAGCCTTCCTTCCTCTCGTGATGTGGCCGAGTTTCACTATCCGGAGGTGAGTTACTGGATTGTTTCCCTGCAGGGAGAAGAGCCGGATGTCCGCTGTTTTCGCTGGGACAAAAGGGAATTTAAAAATGTTGACTTTGAGGTGTATGAAGATCACGGGAAACGGCCACAACAGTGTAAAATGAAATCAGTGCAGACAATCCCGAGAGAACCGGACATTTTTGCCAATATTCGAGATTCGGCTCCCGTTGAGCTGCTGGGTTTTCTGGATCAAATTGTCCTCCTGTTGCCTGAGGGGTCCAGATATCGTCTCAAGCAGGTCTTCGATTCTTTGCCTCCCCAGGGCGATAATCTGCAAAAGGTCCTGGAGCTGGTTCGGAGTCAATGGAAGGACATTCAATCTCAGGAGTGGGTCCAAATCGCAATTGTCGGTCCGGGACAGACAGGAAAATCCTCACTCCTTGCTGCGCTGTCCAGACGACAAGTGGCTGGATCGAAGCCCATCTTCACCCTGGTTGATATTCATGACGAGTATCTGGGTTTCAAGCCCGATGAAACGCTGTCTGAGAAGCTCCAGGAGGTCGACCTCATCCTGTTGATTCTGGATGGTCGATATGAGCTTTCCAAGAGCACAAAGGAAATGTATGAGAGACTCAACAGCTTGAATAGGCCGGTACTGGTTGTCCTCAACAAGATCGATCTGGTCCAGACACCTCGGGATGCGGTCAGGGCGGCCCGCAGGCGTTTGGGAACCAGCGTATTTGCGACCTCTGTGGTGCAACCGGAAACCATTGAGCAACTCTTGAAAGCGATTCTGGATACGGACCCCAAAACCCTTTCTTCCCTGACTCAAAATTTTCCAGACTTCCGTCGCAGTATGGGTCATGGAATCGTCAGCCAGGCCGCACTTTCGGGAGCCATCGTGGGGGCCATTCCCATTCCCATAGCCGACTTTTTACCCATAACGGCCATTCAGACGGGAATGCTCCTGAAGATCGCGCGGACTTTCGGATATTCCCTGAACCGGGAAAGAGCCCGAGAGCTGCTGCCCATGTTGGCGGCTGGAGTTGCCGCCCGAGAGGGGAGCCATTGGCTGAGACGCCGCTATCCCGAATATCGGAAGCTTATATCCATATCCGTTGCGGGAATCTGGACCTTTGTTCTAGGACATGCGGCCATTCAATATTTCGAAGGTTTGTCCCATTTTCTGAGCGACGATCGATCCACTGACTTCCCGTCGCCTGCCATGGGTTGGGAGATTCACTGATGGGGCAAGGCGGCAGGGAGGAACTGGCTGAGTTGGCCGTGGGGCGCCGCCAGGGAACGCGCTCCTTGCGCATTGCACTCCTCATTACCGCCATCTTTATGCTGGTGGAGTTTGTGGGCGGCCTGTGGACCAACAGTTTGGCTCTATTGGCCGATGCCGGACACATGCTCACCGATGCCGCTGCATTGAGTCTGAGCCTGTTTGCAGTGGGGTTCATACTCCGCCCAGCTACTTCCGAAAAAACCTATGGCTACTTCAGGGTGGAGATCTTAGCTGCCCTGATCAACGGTTCGGCTTTGTTGGTGATTGCCTTGTTTATCCTTTACGAAGCCTACCAGCGTTTCCTGCAGCCGGAGGCGATAAAAAGTCTGGAGATGCTGGTGATTGCAGCTGTGGGACTGGTGGCGAACCTGTTTTGTGCTCGCATCCTGCACCAATGTGAGGTCGACAGTCTTAATATTCGAGGAGCTTATCTGCATGTAATAGGAGATGTGCTGGGCTCCTTGGGTGCCATCCTTGCCAGCCTGGTCATATTGTTCTGGAAGGCTTATTGGGCCGATCCCGCCATCAGTGTTCTGGTCAGTTTTCTCATTCTGTACAGTGCCTGGAAGCTGGTCAAGGATTCCGTTTTAGTCCTCTTGGAGGGCACCCCGTCCCATGTCAATTTGGCGGCAATGAAGCAGGCCCTTTGTAAGGTTACGGGGGTGGACTCCATTCACGATCTTCATGTCTGGACATTGACTTCCGGTGTGCATGCCATGACTTGTCATGCAGTGGTGGTCCAGGACAACAGCCGGCGTTGGATCCTGGAACAGCTCATTGCCGTCTCTCGGGAGCAATTCAAAATTCTTCACGCGACGATACAGATCGAACATGAAAATCCCTGTCCCAATGAAACAACTTTCTGTCACTAGCCCGCACTTTCCAAGCTCGGAACTGTTTGAAAGAATGGACCCGTCCAACTAGATGCCCAAAGAATTTGACCGTAGGCCTGAGGATTCGAAGCGACCGACTGTAGAGGAGTCAGGGGGGGTGCCCGTCAACCGGCCCCTTCAACAGAGTCCGGAGACGCTTGCACTGAACTATAACTGGATCGGGCAGTTTCAGAGCCAGCATCCCGACTATTCGTTTGTCAAGAATGAGGAGATTCCCTGGACCGATCTCAAGGTGGACCTGTTTGAAGCGCGTGTGGCTCTTGTGACCACGGTGGGAGTTCACGTCAAGGACCAGAAGCCTTTCAGTATCTCTCCGGGAGAGATCACCCCGGAGCTGTCCCAGTTCAATTTTCGGGAAAAGGGAGATCCCAGCTTTCGCTTGATTCCGGCATCAGTAGACGCCAGCGAGTTGTGGATTGCCCATCCCTATCTGGATGTGAGTGGGTTCGAAGAAGATATCAACGTCGTTTTCCCCTTGAAAAGACTGCAAGAACTGGAGGAAGAGAACGTCATCGGCGAGATCGCCGCTCAACACATTTCATTTATGGGCTACCTGCCCAACCCGGTGGACCTGGAACCCTCCGTAAAGGATGCCGTTGAACACCTCAAGCAGGACCAAGTTGACCTTGTTGTGCTGACGCCAGGCGAAGTTCTGAGCCACCAGAGTATGGTGGTGATCCAGCGAGCCATTGAAGCAGCCGGCATTGCCACCGTCAGCATCGCCCTCTGTCGAGATGTGGTGGAATCGGTGGGAACGCCCCGATCGGTTCATTACGGTTTTCCTTTCGGGTTTACCCTGGGAGAGTCCAACGATCAGGCAGTCCAGCTGAGAATCCTGAAGGATACGCTTCGCTCCCTGGAGGACATCGACCAACCGGGAACCATCGTGGATCTCCCCTATGAGTGGGTCTGACCGCTGACGGTTAATCGTCAGCGGAAATCCTAAATCCCAAACCACAGCCGGCAGCCCGTCTGCGGTCAGTTGTCCGCCATCCGCTTCTGTAGTAAGCTTGGCTATGCGCTTCGTCGGAGTCATTCCTGCTCGCTACAATTCCTCAAGAATCCCTGGAAAACCTCTCATTGAAATCGCCGGAAGGCCTCTGATTCAGTGGGTATACGACCGGGCCAGCCAGGCTTCGAGCCTGGCCGAGGTCCTGGTTGCCACCGAGGATGAACGGGTCCTGCGCACGGTAGAAGATTTTGGGGGCAGGGCTCTGATGACGCGTTCCGATCACCTGAGCGGACTCGACCGGGTGGCCGAGGTTGCTGAAGCCATCCAGGGAGATGTTTTCGTGAACATTCAAGGGGATGAACCGCTGATCGCAGTCGATACGATCGAGAAGGTTTGTTCTCCTTTTAAGGGGAACGCTCGGGTTCAAGTGACCACTGCTCGAGTGGAGATCACCGACCCGGAGGAGATCAACAACCCCGATGTCGTGAAGGTTGTGACCAATGAGCAGGGTCGTGCTCTTTATTTTTCTCGTGCCCCCATCCCTTATCTGCGGAACCAGCCTGGATCCATTTATAAACACCTGGGCATTTATGGGTATCGTCGGGAGTTCTTGGGGATGTTGTCCAAGTTGAGACCCTCAAAACTGGAAGAAATTGAGGCCCTGGAACAGCTCAGGCTGTTGGAAAACGGCATACCCATACAGGTGGTCGAGGTCGCCCAGGACAGCATTGGAGTGGATACTCTCGAGGATCTGGACCGTGTCAGACCTCTGTTGGAAAATGAGCTCAAGGAGTCGAACAGGGGATAACACGGAGGAGTAGATGCAGACCAAGTTTATTTTCGTGACAGGTGGAGTGTTGAGTTCACTGGGTAAGGGCCTGGCTTCGGCTTCCATAGGATGCCTGCTGGAATCCCGGGGTCTCACGGTCACCGTACTGAAACTGGATCCCTATATCAACGTAGATCCGGGGACCATGAGTCCTTTTCAGCATGGTGAGGTGTTTGTGACCGACGATGGTGCCGAGACTGACCTGGATTTGGGGCATTATGAGCGGTTTATGGACGTGCGTTTGACCCGGGACAACAATTCCACCACCGGAAAGATCTATCAAACCGTTATCGAGAAAGAGAGGCGGGGAGATTACCTGGGCAAGACGGTTCAGGTCATTCCCCACATTACCAACGAAATCAAAGCCACCATCAAGAAGCTGAGTGATCACCTGGATGTGGTCATCGTGGAAATCGGGGGCACGGTGGGGGATATTGAAAGCCTCCCCTTTCTTGAAGCGATTCGTCAAATGCGCAATGAGGCCGGTCAGGAAAACTCCCTCTTCATTCATCTGACGCTGGTCCCCTTTATGGAGGCTTCGGGTGAGCTGAAGACCAAGCCCACACAGCACTCTGTCAGAGAATTGCGGGCCATTGGTATTCAGGCGGACATTCTGCTCTGCCGCACCGATCGCCTGTTGCCGCGGGAGATCAAGGACAAGATTTCCCTGTTTTGCAATGTGGATCCCGAAGCGGTTATCACGGCCAAGGATGTCGAAAGCATTTATGAAGTTCCACTGGTCTTGCGCGAAGAGGGTTTGGACTCGATCATTGTGAAACGCCTTGCGTTACCCGAGGGTGAGGGTGATTTGACCGAGTGGCGGAGTTTGGTTGAGGTCATCAAAAACCCGGTGGGAGAGGTGACGGTTGGAATCGTGGGCAAGTATGTGGAATATGAGGACTCTTACAAGAGCCTCAACGAAGCTCTGTTGCACGGAGGACTCCCCCAGCGATTGGCCGTGAAACTGAAATGGATTGAGTCAGAAGGGCTAGTGGGCGAAGATTGGGAAGGTAAACTGAACGAGATGGACTGTATTCTGGTGCCGGGCGGATTTGGTCCCCGCGGGATAAAGGGGATGATTCGAGGCATTGAGTATGCTCGCGTCAACAAAGTTCCCTATTTAGGAATCTGTCTGGGGATGCAGTGCGCGGTGATCGAGTTTGCGCGTAACGTGTGCTCCCTGGATGCCCATAGCTCGGAATTTGATCCTTCCAGTTCCCACCGTGTCATTTATAAACTTCGCGAACTGTTGGGTATCGGGGAAATGGGTGGAACGATGCGGTTGGGAGCTTATCCGTGTGTTCTCGAGAAGGACTCTCTGGCCCAACGGATTTACGGAGAAACAGAGATTTCCGAGCGTCATCGACACCGCTACGAGTTCAATCGGGAATATGAGGAAATTCTCACCAGTTACGGTCTCCAGATTTCTGGAAACTCCCCGGACAAGAACTTTGCCGAAATCGTGGAGATCTCGGATCATCCCTGGTTTTTAGCCTGTCAGTTTCACCCCGAGTTCAAGTCCAAACCGCTCAAGCCTCATCCCCTCTTCGTGAGCTTTATCCAGGCCGCCGCCGAGCATAGAGCGCGACGAATCGGTCAGGAAGAAACCTCAGCTTTGCAAGAGAGTCCGGTCAGCGAATCCAAATAGCCTATCCGTCCATTGTATCTTGGGGGTGGGTTGTTGGTATCATTCCAGGGTCCTAACCCATTACCGATGACCGTGAACTGAGAGCTGGACGATCGATGACACCAACCTCCGTTATTGCCCTGGGCCAGTGGAAACTTGGCGGTAACAACCCGTTTTTCTTGATTTCCGGCCCCTGCGTGATCGAGAGCGAGTCGCACTGTATGGAAATGGCCGGGCGCTTAAAGGAGATCACCGCCCGCCTCAAGATCCCCTTTATTTTCAAGGCCTCATACGATAAGGCCAATCGTACGTCCGTTCACTCTCATCGGGGGCCTGGTTTGGAGAAGGGTCTTGAGATCCTCCAGAAAGTGGGTCAAGAGCTACAAATACCCGTGACCTCGGATGTCCATGAGGTCAACCAGGTCGAACCCGCGGCTCAGGTTCTGGATATGCTGCAGATTCCGGCCTTTCTCTCCCGGCAAACCGACTTAATCCAGGCCGCCGCCGCTAGCGGAAAGATCGTCAATATCAAGAAAGGTCAGTTTCTGGCCCCCTGGGATGTCCAGCATGTTGTGGAAAAAGCTCAGTCGGCGGGGGCTGCTGGAATCATCCTCACCGAGCGAGGCGTCTCCTTCGGCTACAATAACCTGGTGACGGACTTTAAGGCTCTCCCCGTCATGAGGGCCTTGGGGGTTCCGGTCGTCTTTGATGCCACCCACAGCGTACAGTTGCCGGGTGGAGCTGGGGGGTGGAGCGGCGGCCAGGCCGAGTTCATCCCTCATTTGGCAAGGGCAGCAGTGGCAGTGGGAACGGATGGCCTGTTTATCGAAGTCCATGATCATCCAGAGAAGGCCTTGAGTGATGGTGCCAATGCCTTGCAAATCGATGAGGTGGAGCACGTTTTAAGTCAGTTGCAGGAAATTGACCAGCTGGTGAAAGAGCAACAGACCACAGACAACTGACAACTGACAACTACCATGAGCCAGGAAATTGGGCGCAGAGTGTTACAGATTGAAGCGGACGCCATCTCGAGTCTGATCCCGCGGCTTGGAGAATCATTCGATCAGGCCGTGGAAGTGCTGGCCAACTGCCAGGGTCGGGTGGTGGCTACGGGAATGGGGAAGTCGGGCATCGTTTGCAGGAAGATTGCCGCCACATTCAGCAGTACCGGTACGCCATCGGTGTTTCTTCACCCGGCCGAGGCGGTTCACGGAGACGTGGGGATGCTCACCAGCCAGGATGTGGTCCTGGCCCTCTCCAACAGTGGCGAAACGGAGGAGCTGGTGAAATTGTTGGGAACCATCAAGCGTTTGGGGATTCCCTTGATCTCCATGGTGGGCAACACCGACTCCACGCTGGCTAGAAGAGCGGATCTGGTGCTGGATGTCGGGGTAGACCGGGAAGCTTGTTCCCTGGGGTTGGCACCGACTGCTTCCACCGCCGCTTCCATGGCCCTGGGAGATGCTTTGGCTCTTTCTCTCTCTGAGAAAAGGGGGTTTCATTGGGAGGACTTTGCTCGCCTGCACCCCGGCGGGAGACTGGGTAAGAAGCTGGCAAAGGTGGGGGAACTGATGCATCGCGGAGAGAAAATTCCCAAAGTGAGCATGGAGGCGGGAATGGATGCGGTGATTTACGAGATGTCAAAAAAAGGTCTGGGCATCACCAGTGTTGTGGCAGACGATGATCGCCTGGTTGGAGTGATCTCGGATGGAGATTTGAGAAGATTGCTTCAAGATGAGCGCGAAAAGGTGCTCTCCCGGACCGCCAGCCAGTGTATGACCAAGAATCCCTTGACCATTAACGAGGATGAGCTCGCTACAGGTGCGCTCCACCTCATGGAGCAAAAGAAGATCACTTCCTTGATGGTTACGGATGCCTCTGAGAAAGTCATCGGGATCATCCACCTGCATGATCTCTGGGGAATGGAGATGTTTTAGACGATGACCTCATTACCGGCTCAAGTCGAGGGTAACCTTCAAAAGATTCGCCTGATCTTATTGGACGTGGATGGTGTGTTGACGGACGGGCGTATTGGCATGCTTCCCGGTGGTGAAGAAATCAAGTTCTTCTCGGTTTATGACGGGCTGGCTATTCGACTGGCCATGAAGGTGGGCTGGGAGGTCGGCTTTCTCAGTGGGCGCACCAGTGAGGAAGTGGCGGTTCGGGCCCGTGAATTGGGTGTTGAAATCGTCGTCCAGGGCTCTCGAGACAAAGTAGGGGATTTCGAGAAGATCCTGAAGGACAGAAACCTGCAAGCCTCGGAAGTCGCCTATATGGGCGATGATCTGCCCGATCTCCCCCTGCTGAAGCGGGTAGGATTTTCTGCCGCGCCTGGCAACGCCGTGGAATCCGTAAAGAGTGCTGTTCACTACGTCACCCGCGAGAATGGTGGTAGCGGGGCCGTTCGCGAAGTGGTGGATCTGATGCTGAAGACCACCGGTAAGTGGGAAGGTATCGTCGAAGAACTGGATAGAACCGGAACCGCGCCTTCGGGCTGACCGCGCTTCGCGCGGGATGATCTTCGTAGGGGGCAGCCACCGGTTGACCCAGGTTTCTTACGTAGGGGCGCACGGCCGTGCGCCCTATAAGTCGTTGATAAAACTGGTTTTGTGGGCGCACAGCCGTGCGCCCCTACAGGCCTTAATCAAATCAAGTGGGGTTTTGCGACAACCTCTTTAGCCCACGGGCTTTCCCATCTTCTACATCAGGTAATCTACGGTCAGGAGGTCAGGTGGTCAGGAGATTTAGCGATACCCCAGAATCGGCGACAAGCCCTCCTCAGCTTTCTCCACATCGACACCTCTCCTGCGGGCATAGTCCTTGACCTGGTCCCGGTCGATTTGCCCCACTCCAAAATAGCGAGACTCGGGATGGGAGAAGTAAAAACCGCACACCGAAGCCGCTGGGAGCATGGCAAAACTGTCGGTCAGGCAGACGGGCAAACTTTCCTGGCCTCCCAACAGTTCAAAGAGCTCAGATTTCAGGCTGTGATCCGGGCAGGCGGGATAGCCAGGGGCCGGCCGAATGCCCTGATATCGTTCCTGAATGAGTTCCTGGCTTTCCAGATTCTCCTCAGAGGCGTATCCCCAGAACTCCTTGCGAACCCGCTGGTGCAGCCTCTCGGCAAAGGCTTCGGCCAGGCGATCGGCCAGTGCCTTGACCAGGATGCTTTGATAGATATCCTGATCCTGCTCAAATGCCTTCACCACTTCTTGAATGCCTGCTCCGGCAGTGAGGACGAAGGCTCCAATATAATCCTTCACACCTGTTTGCTTGGGGGCGATGAAGTCACTCAGGCAGCGGTTGGGCCGGCCCGGTTGTTGTTGGATCTGTTGCCTGAGGTTGTAAAAGGTGATCAGGACCTTTGACCGGGATTCATCGCTGTAGACTTCAATATCGTCATCTCCCACACTGTTGGCGGGAAAGAGTCCAAGCACCGCAGAGGCTTCCAGCAGATCTTCATCCACAATGCGCTGGAGCAAAAGTTGGGCATTCTGATAGAGGTCCCTGGCTTCCTCACCGACCTTTTTATCTTCCAGAATCTGGGGGAACCGTCCGGGCAGCTCCCAAACCTGAAAAAAGGGTGTCCAGTCGATGTGCCTTATCAGCTCTTTCAGGGAATAGTGATTCAAGGCCCGGATTCCCGGAAATTGAGGTATGGGCGGGCTGTAGCTCTCCCATTCAATCCGCACCCTGTTTTGGCGTGACTCCTGAAGAGAGTGGAATCGGATCTGTTTCCTTTTGGCTTCGTGCTTTTCGCGAATTTGCTGGTATCGTGCGCGCACTTCTTCTGTGTAAGTTTCCTTTTGATCGCTGAGCAGGCTGGAGACCACCGACACCCCACGGGAAGCATCAGGGACATAAATCACCGGACTGCTGTAATGGGGTGCGATCTTGACTGCCGTGTGAACCTGAGAAGTCGTGGCTCCTCCGATCAACAGGGGAATATCCAATCCTTCCCGTTTCATTTCCGAGGCTACATGAGCCATCTGATCCAGTGAAGGAGTAATCAGGCCACTGAGTCCGATCATGTCGACCTGCTTTTCTCGAGCGGTCTCCAGAATTCGATTGGCAGGCACCATCACTCCCAGATCGATCACTTCATAGTTGTTGCACTCCAACACCACACCGACGATATTTTTGCCGATGTCGTGCACGTCTCCCTTGACCGTGGCCATCAGGATTTTTCCCTTGAAGTGGGTCTCTCCCGCCTGGGTCTTTTCCTGCTCAATGAAAGGAAGTAGATAGGCCACTGCCTTTTTCATCACCCGGGCACTTTTCACCACCTGGGGAAGAAACATTTTTCCCGATCCGAACAAGTCTCCCACCACGTTCATGCCATCCATCAGGGGACCCTCAATCACTTGAATCGGACGTGAGAACTTCTGGCGGGCCTCCTCGGTATCTTCCTCGATGTACTCGCTCAATCCTTTCACCAGCGCATGGGAAAGGCGCTCCTGAACCGGCATTTCACGCCAGGAGAGATCCTCTTTCACACTCTTGGACTGTCTGACCTGAGACTCTGCGATCTCCAGCAGCCGTTCGGTGGCATCAGGGCGGCGGTTGAGAATGACATCCTCCACCCGCTCCCGCAAATCCTCAGGAATCTCTTCATACACCGCCAGCTGGGCAGCGTTGACGATGCCCATATCCATACCTGCTTGAATGGCGTGGTACAGAAAAACCGAATGCATGGCCTCGCGAACCACGTCGTTGCCGCGAAAGGAGAAGGAAACGTTGCTGACGCCTCCGCTTACCTTCACATGAGGCAGCTTTTTCTTGATCTCCCGGGTGGCCTCGATAAAATCGACAGCGTAGTTGTTGTGTTCCTCCATTCCCGTGGCCACGGCGAAGATATTGGGATCGAAGATAATGTCCTGGGGTGCAAAGCCCACCTCTTCGGTCAGGATCCGGTAGGCACGCAGGCAGATTTTGACCTTGCGCTCACGGGTGTCGGCCTGACCTTTCTCGTCAAAGGCCATCACGATGACAGCCGCCCCATAGGACCGAGCCTTTCGTGCCTGCCGGACGAATTCTTCTTCCCCCTCCTTGAGACTGATCGAATTGACCACCGGCTTTCCTTGCAGGCACTTGAGACCCGCTTCGATCACCTTCCAGTTGGAGGAATCCACCAGGATCGGAACTCGGCTGATATCCGGTTCGGTTGCCACCAGATTCAGGAACCGGGTCATGGCCTCAGCACTCTCCAGCATTCCCTCGTCCATGTTGACGTCGATGAGCTGGGCGCCGTTTTGAACCTGCTGGAGGGCCACTTCAAGGCCCCGCTCATAATCGCCCTCCAGGATCATCTTGGAAAAGCGCCGGGAACCGGTGACATTGGTTCGTTCTCCGATATTGACAAAGAGGGTGTCGGGGCCGATGTTCAGGGGCTCCAGCCCGCTGAGACGGCAACGTGACTCGATCTCAGGCACTTTCCGCGGGGGGAGGTTGTCCACGGCCTCGGCAATGGCCTTGACGTACTCCGGTGTGGTCCCGCAGCATCCTCCCACCAGGTTCAAGAATCCGCTTTGGGCAAACTCCTTCAGCAGATCAGCCATTTCCCGGGGTGTCTGATCGTATTCGCCGAACTCGTTGGGGAGTCCGGCGTTGGGATAAGCGCAGATATAGGTGTCCGCAAGTTGGGACAGTTCTTCAACATGGGGTCGCATATCCTCCGCACCCAGGGCACAGTTAAAGCCGATACTGAGAGGGCGAGCGTGAGCGACCGAGTTCCAGAAGGCTTCAGGGGTCTGACCCGAGAGGGTGCGGCCGCTGGCATCGGTAATGGTTCCTGAGATCATCAGGGGCAGTCGAAGATCGTGCTCCTGGAAATATTCCTCGATGGCAAAAAGGGCGGCCTTGGCATTGAGCGTATCAAAGATGGTCTCCAGCAGAAGAATGTCCACTCCACCGTCGATTAGACCTCGGATGGCCGTCTTGTAGGCCTGGACCAATTCGTCGAAGGTGATGTTGCGGAGTCCGGGATCCTCCACACTGGGAGACAGAGAGGCCGTTCTATTGGTCGGACCTATGGCCCCGGCCACGAAGCGTGGCCGGTTGTTTTCTTGCGCCGTGTACTCATCTCTGGCCTTGCAAGCCAGCTCGGCTGAAGCAAAGTTCAGCTCAAAAGCCAGATCCTCCAATTGGTAGTCGCCCAGGGCCACCGAGGTGGAGTTGAAGGTGTTGGTCTCGATGATGTCGGCATCCGCCTCCAGATAAGCACGGTGAATGGACTGAATAATGTCCGGCTGAGTCAAAGACAGAAGATCATTGTTGCCCTCAAGGCTGCAGCCGTGATCGGCAAAACGCGAGCCTCGAAAATCCTCCTCCTGGAGTTTGTAGGCCTGGATCATGGTCCCCATGGCGCCGTCCAGCACCAGGATGCGCTCCTCCAGCAGTCGGATCAGTTCTTCCTGTCGGTTCTCTTGAGCCATAATCTTCACTCCTTCCCGGTCAACTCATCCGGGATGGAACAGATAATTCTACCAATATTTAGGTTGAGAAGTTCGAGTAGGCTAGCCGGGCAGGCTTATGAAGCTTTCTTGTTTTCCGCCTGTAACTGTCCACAGGCGGCGCTGATGTCCAGGCCGCGGCTCCTGCGCACGCTGACATTGATGCCCGCCCGCCGCAACTCTTGTGCGAACCGGGCGATGTTCCGGGGCGGCGACGGTTCAAGGTCGTGACCTCCGGGATGCAGAGGTAATAGGTTCACGAGAGCGTACAGTCGAGAAGCCAGGTCGATCAAGGCGGCGGCATCTTCCTTCCTGTCGTTGACCTCTTGAATCATCACGTACTCCAGGGTGACGCGTCGGGCGAATCCAGAGAGAACCGCCTGAAGGTCAGGCAAGGGGTATCGGCGCTCCACGGGGACCAGAGCCGCACGGCGCTCGGAGATGGCGCTGTGGAGTGACACGGCTAGGCGGAATTGCTCGGGCCTGGCTGCGAGCTGTTTCAGCCCGGGGATCAGGCCCACTGTGCTGACGGTGATGTGGCGCGCGCCAATGCCGAAGCCGTTGGGATGGTTCAGGATCGTGAGAGTGGTATCAACGGCGTCCCAGTTGTGCAGAGGTTCCCCCATTCCCATGAAGACAACATTGGAGGGTTTGCCAAACTGCGGGTCGAGCATCATCTCTCGCACTTGAGAGGCGATTTCCCAGCAAGCCAGATGACGTTGAAATCCCATTCGTCCTGTGGCACAAAAGACGCAGCCGTATGCGCAGCCCGCTTGGGAAGAAATGCAAAGCGTTGTTCGGCTTCCTTCTGGAATCCAAACCGATTCCACCGCCAGCCCATCGGAAAGCTTCCAAAGCATTTTGACCGTGCCGTCGTTCGAGACTTGCCGCTGGGTGCACTCGAGGCGTGGAAGCGGTGCCTCCTGGTCTAACCACTCACGCAATTCCAAGGGTAACTCTGTGGCCTCCCCCCAATTCACAACGGGACGCTGCCACAGGCGGGGCAAAATCTGACCCAGACGGAATCGCGGTTCGTTGCGAGCGGCCAGCCATTCCGTCAAATACCGCTCAGCTTCTGGCGGCGCGAGGTTGAGAAGGTTCATGGGCGTTCATTTTGGCTGATCGACAGTTCATTTGACAAGGCCTCACCCGTAAACAAGGTGAAACAAAGCAGTCCTGTTGTGTCCTCGAGGGCTGTGGTATGATGCTGGCTGCATTAATGACAATCTCCAAGTATCCATCAGAGCGGGAGTAATTCAGCGGTAGAATGCCAGCTTCCCAAGCTGGACGTCGCGGGTTCGATTCCCGTCTCCCGCTCCAATCTATCTCTTTATTAATCAACTAGTTAAGTCACTTATTCCAAGGTGTCAAAAAACGACAAATAGGGCCAGGGTGCGGATAGGGTGCGGATTTGAGTGGTGAAGATTGGGTGGATTTGGGTGGGTACGGTGATTTCTGGAGGGTGCACTTCGATGTGAGGAGGTTTCAGCCACTGGCTGATCGACACACGCTGGCTTTCTTTTCCCTCACCACCCTGCAGATGGGCACGGTGGGGGTGGAAATTCCCATCTACCAGGATTTTCATTTAGGGGGGGGGCAACTCCCTCCGGGGCTGGGGCCTCGAATCCACAAGCGGGAAAAACCAATTCATCAATACCCTTGAATGTACGTCTTCTGCGAGAATGGGACATTTCGGCTTCCAGGCTAAGAGACAGTTGCAGCCGATGTGGTCGGTGCCGCCCAGGTTTTCTCTTCCAGCTTTGCCTTTGGCACTTATCCGATGCAAGTCATTCCGTAGAGATTGTCTGACGGGGACAGTGTCTTTGGTAGGTAGTTGGCTGCAGTTGGCTGAAGCTTGCTCAGTCCTCGGTATCGATTCCTAACGTGTAACTGCCATAAAAAAGCCTGCCGCCGTTACCGTTTTAGGCGCACCTGGTCCTGTTTAGGTCTGTTTGTGGTCGTGTGTAGGGCCTATGTGCGAGACCCTCTAGGCCGGTTCTACCCGAGGCTGGTTCGAGCCTCGTTCAGCATCGAGACGAGGGCAGCTCGCGCCTCCTCCGGTGTGCCGACCGGTGCAGGAAACGCCAGGCGTACCGGTCGCGGTGCCTCGGCGGTGATGGCCGACATTTCGAATCCGTAGCGGTCAATACAGGTCATACTGGCGGCGGTGACGTCGGTTGCCTTTGAGAACGCCCTGCAGTACAGGACCATCGCGTCGGCGTGGTCGTCGTTCATGTGGGCGATGATGTCGGAGGCGGCTGCGGCCAGCGGGTCCGGTTCGGCAGTGTGCCAGTCCACTTCGTCTACCCAGGACATCCGTCCGTAGCCTCCAATATAGCGGATCGATTCCACTTCCAGCTTCCAAAACGCGAAGTCCCCGAAGTCCATGTAATACTCGGCCTTCGGGTGGGTGGCGAGAAAGGCGACGCGCGCGCTGCTACTGTCGCCTTCGACCTGAGTGCAGGGTCCCAGCAAGGTTACGCGCCCATTCGCGAGCGGGTCCCCGGAGCCGCTCTCGGCTACTAACAGCGACGCCCGTGAGTCCGCTTGCAGGTTCTTGGTGTGCTCGGCCATCGTGCTCACCAGGAACACCGGGTTGCCGTCGTCAAAGGCGACGGTCACGAATGAGCCATAGGGGTAGCCCTCAGGAACGGTCGCCAAGGTGCAGAGGGTGCCGGTCTTGATCTGCGCAACCAGGGTCCGAGCCCGCTCGGCATGTGTCGGTGTCGGGATGTCGACGTCATACAACGGTTCTGGCGCGTCACCT
>Ga0209987_10001041_pt1 | contig 14984 bp, 13 predicted proteins | sample N074metaG_FD_182134 | JGI IMG/M metagenome (GOLD analysis project Ga0209987, IMG submission 182134) | Deep subsurface microbial communities from Kermadec Trench to uncover new lineages of life (NeLLi) - N074 metaG (SPAdes) (version 2) | ecosystem: Environmental > Aquatic > Marine > Ocean trench... | reverse complement strand
CCACCGATGGAAATCAGAGCTAACCGCTAGCCGCCCGTTCTTCCAGGATGGCGACCGCTGGCAATTTTTTGCCTTCCACGAATTCCAGGAACGCGCCACCCCCGGTCGAGATGTAGGAAATGCCGTCAGCAACACCGTATTTGTCGATCGCTGCCAGCGTATCGCCACCTCCGGCAACCGAAAATGCGGCGCTTGCGGCAATAGCCTCCGCTAGAGTTTTGGTACCCGCGCCAAACTGGTCGAATTCGAATACGCCGACAGGCCCGTTCCAAATGATAGTACCGGCACCCGCGATAATCCCGGCAAACTGAGTTGCGGTTTGCGGCCCGATATCGAGTATGAATTCGTCATCGGCAACCTCATTGACGGATTTGCTGGTTGCGCGGGCATCCGCTGAAAATTCAGCAGCGACCACGACATCGACCGGCAGCGGAATCTCGGCACGATCATCAGTGTTGCTTGCAAGCTGCCTGGCCGTGTCAAGCATGTCGGCCTCGTGCAGCGACTTGCCGACCTTGTGACCGGCAGCCGCGATAAAGGTATTGGCGATGCCGCCGCCAACGATAAGCTGATCGACAATGTCGACCAGCGCGTCAAGCACGGTCAGTTTTGTCGAGACCTTGGATCCGCCAACGATGGCAACCAACGGTCTCCGCGGATTGTCGAGTGCCTGGCCGAGCGCAGCGAGCTCTCCTGACAGCAGCGGCCCGGCAGCGGCTACCGGCGCGTATTTCGCAACCCCGACGGTGCTGGCCTGCGCCCGATGTGCCGTACCGAATGCGTCCATGACAAAGACATCGCAAAGCGCCGCCATACGTCTCGACAGTCGATCGTCACACGCCTTCTCTCCCGCCAGGTAGCGAACGTTTTCCAGCAGACAGGCCTTGCCCGGCTCGACCTCAACATCGTCGATCCACTCCGTAACCAGTGGCACGTCCATGCCGAGCAATTCGGACAAACGCGCGGCAATGGGCGCCAAAGAGAACTCGGTCGAAGGTTCACCCTCCCTGGGGCGGCCAAGATGAGACATCAGCATGACGGCCGCACCGGCCTCGAGCGCGGCGCGAATCGTTGGTAGCGCGGCACGAATCCTTGCGTCACTCGTGATCTGGCCGTCCGCCAGCGGCACATTGAGATCTTCACGAATAAGCACGCGCTTACCCGCAAGATCGACGTCACGCATTTCGATGACCGGCATGTCAGTTCAACCCGATCGCGTTTCGCAGCTTACTTTGCGTTGTAGAATGCCAGCGCGGTATCGAGCATACGATTCGAAAATCCCCACTCGTTGTCGTACCAGGCGCAAACCTTGACGAGCGTGCCCTGCATGACCTTGGTCAGACCTGCATCGTAAGTAGCCGACGCGGGATCATGATTGAAGTCGATCGATACCAACGGCTCATCGTTATAGGCGAGCACACCTTTCAGGTCGCCTTCACTTGCCTCGCGCATGACCGAATTGATTTCGTCAATGCTGGTTTCGCGCGCTGCGACGAAAGTCAGATCGACCGCAGACACGTTGATGGTCGGGACGCGCATCGAAAATCCATCCAGTCTTCCAGCGAGTTCCGGCAATACCAGGCCGACCGCTGCGGCAGCGCCGGTTTTCGTCGGAATCTGTGACATCGTTGCAGACCGAGCACGGCGCAGGTCTGTATGGAATACGTCCGTCAATACCTGGTCGTTGGTGTAGGCGTGAATGGTCGTCATAATGCCGTGCTGCACGCCGATCTTCTCGTGCAGCGGCTTGACCATCGGCGCCAGACAATTGGTCGTGCACGACGCGTTCGATATCACCGTGTGGCTGCTTTTCAGCGTGTCGTGATTCACGCCATAGACAATGGTCGCGTCCATTTCGCCGCTGCCCGGCGCCGAAACGATCACTTTCTTCGCGCCGCCTTCGATGTGCTTCGACGCCGCTTCCTTGGTTCTGAAAAAACCGGTCGACTCGAAGACCATTTCGACGCCAAGCTCGCCCCACGGCAACTGCGCGGGGTCGCGTTCAGCAAGGACACGAATCTTGTCACCATTGACGACCATGTAATCGCCGTCAACCGATATAGTGCCGGGAAACCGGCCGTGCGCTGTATCGCGCCGGGTCAGATGCGCGTTGGTGTTGGCATCGCCGAGATCATTGACGGCAACGATCTCGATCTCAGAGCGCTTGTCGCCTTCGTACAGCGCACGCAGAATATTGCGACCGATGCGTCCATAACCATTGATGCCTACCTTGATTGTCATTGATATCTCCTGATTCTTGCTGGCCGGCGTTGCTGGCCTCATTAGGTTGCCAGTAACTCCCTGGCTATTTTCAATACATTGTCGACCGAGAAACCGAAGTACTCGAACAGCTCGCTCGCGGGCGCAGACGCGCCGAATCGATCGAGGCCTACAATCCGCCCGCTTTGACCGACGTATTGCCACCAGCCGTTGCTGACGCCGGCCTCGATTGCCACCCGCCGGCTCACGCCGGATGGCAACACCCGTTCTTTGTATGCGTCGCTTTGTGCGTCAAACAAATCCGTGCAAGGCATCGATACGACACGCGCATTGATACCGTCCGCGACGAGCTCGGCGGCGGCACCGACCGCCAGTGCCACCTCAGACCCGGTGGCAATCAGAATGATGTCGGGTGCACCCTCTGAATCCTTGAGCACATACGCGCCACGGGCGACGTCCGCGATTTGGCGCTCGCTTCTGTCCTGATGCGGCAGGCCTTGCCGCGTCAGCACAAGGCTCGTCGGTCCGTCCCTGCGCTCAATGGCGTCGCGCCACGCGATCGCCGTCTCAACGCTGTCACAGGGCCGCCAGACGCGCATGTTCGGCATGATGCGAAGACTTGCCACGTGTTCGACCGGCTGATGGGTCGGACCGTCCTCACCCAGGCCAATTGAGTCATGGGTGTAGACAAATATGTTCTGCAATTCCATCAGGGCCGCCATCCGCAGCGCGTTTCTCGCGTAGTCCGAGAAGATCAGGAATGTGCCCGAGTAAGGAATAATGCCGCCGTGCAGGCCAAGGCCATTACACATTGCCGACATGCCGAACTCGCGTACGCCAAAATAGATATAGTTACCGGCTGCATCGTCGCCACTGATTACGCTCGAACCATCGTGTTTGGTCAGGTTCGAACCGGTAAGGTCGGCCGATCCGCCCACAAGTTCCGGCAGCGCCGGCGCAAACGCATTCAAAGCCAGCAATGAGGCCTTGCGTGTCGCCATGTCCGCCCCCGCCGCGCTGATCTCTGCAATCGCCTTGCCGGCGAATTCGTTCCAGTCATCCGGCAACTCGCCCCGCATGCGCCGTTTGAATTCCTGCGCGAGCTCAGAATGCGCTTCGTTGTAAGCTGCAAACCGGTCCACCCAGTCCTGTTCGTAACGCGTTCCGCGATCGACGGCGTTCCAGCCGTCGAGGATCTCCTGCGGTACTTCGAACGGTGGATAGTCCCAGCCAAGCTCGGCACGGCTTGCCTGAATCTCATCTTCGCCTAGCGGTGCGCCATGCGTACTTGCCGTGCCCTGCTTGTTGGGCGCGCCAAAGCCAATAATCGTCTTGCAGCAAATGAGCGCAGGATGTTCGGTGTCGGCAAGCGCCTGATCGATTGCGGCAGCCACGGCGGCGCTGTCATGCCCGTCCACGCTATCAATAACCTGCCAGCCGTAGGATTCGAAGCGACTGGCCGTGTCGTCGGTAAACCAGCCGCCAACCTCACCATCGATGGAAATGTTGTTGTCGTCGTACAGGCAGATCAGCTTGCCGAGTTTCAGGGTACCGGCTAATGAACAGGACTCATGAGAAATACCCTCCATAAGGCAGCCGTCGCCAAGAAAAACCCAGGTGCGGTGATCGACAATCTCGTGACCCGGCCGGTTGAACGTGGCAGCCAGCGTCTTCTCCGCGAGTGCCATGCCGACAGCGTTCGTCAGGCCCTGCCCCAGCGGCCCTGTGGTGGTTTCTATGGCCAGATCCCGTTCGCGTTCCGGATGACCCGCGGTCCGGTAACCGAACTGCCGGAAGTGCCGAATCTCATCCATCGTCAGCGGATATCCGGACAGATGCAGCAGGCTGTAAAGCAGCATCGAGCCGTGGCCGTTCGACAGGACGAAGCGATCACGGTCCCACCACTGCGGATTACCCGGGTTGTGCTTTAGATAATCATTCCATAGCACCTCGGCGATATCCGCCATGCCCATGGGCATACCGGGATGCCCTGAATTGGCGGCCTGGACGGCATCCATACTGAGCGCGCGAATCGCGTTGGCAAGTTCTCGCCGGGCTGGCTGGCCGGCAACAGTCGAACGGCTGGTTTGTTGTGACATGGTTTTGTCGTGGCCTTTGAGCCGGTCTTATCGTTAAATTAAGAGAGTTTCCGAAGAGGATGGTCGCCCCTGACGCAGCGCATTTTCCCTGTTTCGGGCGCACGCCGCAAGCACGATGGTACCTGCGTTTGCCGCTAACGTTGCATTCCAGAAGTGGGCTGCATTTTTATTAATGTCGATTCGCGCATGGTGCGCCGTGCAAACAGTCATGTACAATTATCGGCTCGACTATTTTCAATTCACCAAATCCTATGAGTCATTCCTACCTGTTTACCTCGGAATCTGTATCCGAGGGTCATCCCGACAAAATAGCTGACCAGATCTCCGACGCGGTCCTCGATGCGATGATCGAGCAGGACCCGAAAGCACGCGTCGCCTGCGAAACCATGGTCAAGACCGGCATGGTCGTGGTCGCCGGTGAAGTAACCACGACGGCCTGGGTTGACCTGGAAAAGCTGGTCCGCGAAACGGTGCTCGAAATCGGCTACAACAATTCGGAGATGGGTTTCGACGGTGCATCCTGCTCCGTGCTGAACGCGCTCGGCAAGCAATCACCCGATATCGCGCAAGGGGTGGATCGGGAAGATGAGCAGAGTCAGGGCGCCGGGGACCAGGGACTCATGTTCGGTTATGCCTGCAATGAAACCGACGTGCTGATGCCGGCGCCGATTACGTATGCGCACCGCCTCGTCAGGCGCCAGGCCGAAGTCCGCAAGGCCGGCATTCTGCCGTGGTTACGGCCGGACGCAAAAAGCCAGGTCACCTTTGTCTACGAAGACAACAAGCCGGTCGGCATCGATGCCGTGGTCCTGTCCACGCAACACCGTGCGGACGTCAGCCTTGAAGACCTGCGCGACGGCGTCATGGAAGAGATCATCAAGCCGATCCTGCCGGCTGAGTGGATCAGCAACAAGACGCAATACCACATTAACCCGACCGGCCGCTTCGAAATCGGCGGCCCCATGGGTGACTGTGGTCTGACCGGCCGCAAGATCATCGTCGACACCTACGGCGGGTCCGCGCGACATGGTGGCGGTGCATTCTCGGGCAAAGATCCGTCGAAAGTCGACCGGTCTGCGGCCTATGCCTGCCGTTATGTTGCCAAGAACATCGTTGCCGCCGGTCTCGCCGATCGTTGTGAGATCCAGGTGGCCTACGCGATCGGCGTTGCCGAGCCGACATCGATCAGCGTCCAGACATTTGGCACCGGCGCGGTCAGCGAAGAAGAACTGACAGTCTTGATCCGCGAGAATTTCGACCTGCGGCCGTATGGCATTTTGAAAATGCTCGACCTGATCCGACCTATCTACAAACCGACCGCCGCTTACGGGCACTTTGGCCGGGAAGACCTTGACCTTAGCTGGGAACGCACCGACAAGGCCGACGCCTTGCGCGGCGCTGTCGCAGCTTGACATTTCTTAGGAGCCGTACATGAGCAGTGAAGCCATCGCCCTGCAGAAGCAGGATTACAAAGTCGCCGACAAATCGCTGGCAGACTGGGGTCGCAAGGAAATTGCGATAGCGGAAACAGAAATGCCCGGCCTCATGGCCCTGCGCGACGAATATGGGGCGCAAAAACCGCTTGCCGGTGTGCGGCTGACCGGATGCCTGCACATGACGATTCAGACAGCCGTCCTGATCGAGACATTGCGCGAACTCGGCGCGGATATCCGCTGGTCGTCCTGCAACATCTTCTCGACCCAGGACCATGCCGCGGCGGCCATTGCTGTATCCGGCGTTCCCGTGTTTGCGTGGAAAGGCGAGTCTGAAGAGGAATACTGGTGGTGCGTCGAACAGACCATCAACGGGCCCGACGGCTGGCAGCCCAACATGATTCTGGATGATGGCGGCGACCTAACGCTGGTGCTGCACGAAAAGCACCCGGAGCTGATGAAAAACATCAAGGGACTGTCTGAGGAGACGACGACCGGGGTGAAACGCCTTTACGACATGCAAAAGGACGGCACGTTATTGTGCCCGGCATTCAATGTTAACGACTCGGTAACAAAGTCCAAGTTCGATAATCTGTACGGTTGCCGAGAATCGCTGGTTGACGGTATCAAGCGTGCGACCGATGTAATGATCGCCGGCAAGACCGCAATCGTGTGCGGTTACGGTGACGTTGGGAAAGGTTGTGCACAGTCACTGCGGGGCCTGGGCGCCACCGTCCTGATAACAGAGATCGACCCCATCTGCGCTTTGCAGGCGGCGATGGAAGGCTATCGCGTCGTGAAATTCGACGAGGTTTGCGACCAGGCGGATATTGTCGTTACGGCCACCGGCAACTACCACGTTGTCAGCGGTCCGCAAATGGAGCGCATGAAGGATCAGGCGATCATCTGCAACATCGGCCATTTCGATAACGAGATCGATGTCGAGTACCTGCACAAATTCGAATGGGAAAACATCAAACCACAGGTTGATCACATCATCTTCCCGGACGGCAAGCGCATCATCCTGCTGGCAGAAGGCCGCCTCGTGAACCTGGGTTGCGCAACCGGACATCCCAGTTTTGTCATGTCGAATTCATTCACCAACCAGGTTCTGGCACAGATCGAACTGTGGCAAAACGGCGAGAAATACGACAATGAAGTCTACGTGTTGCCCAAACACCTGGACGAAAAGGTCGCGCGGTTGCATCTCGATCGCGTTGGCGCCGAATTGACAGAGCTGTCAGACGAACAGGCCGACTATATCGGTGTGTCCAAAAAGGGGCCGTTCAAGCCCGAACATTACAGATATTGAAAATGCAACCAAACTGCGGCCGGCAGCGGTGGCCGCAACAGGTGCAAACCGTTATCATTAATTAGGAATTCGTTGTTCTTCGGTGACCTGAGCGAGTCAAAACGCCATTCATACGTCGTCCGATCCTATCCGGGTTCTGCATGTCACGGACCCACATTTGTTCGCCGATTCAGAATCGAGTCTGCGCGGAATGGCCACCCATTCATCGCTGTCACGGGTGCTCGAGCATATTGCCGAATCAAACTGGCCCGCCGATCTGGTGGCCATGACGGGTGACCTGATCCAGGACGACAGCCGCGCCGCCTACGATCGCTTTTGTGACCTTATGTCAACGCTGGAATTGCCGGTGTACTGCGTGCCCGGCAACCATGACATTCGTGACCTGATGCGCGACGCGGTTTCACAGGATCCATTTCACTATTGCGCATCCGTGCACCTCAATAACTGGCTCATTACTGGAATTGACAGCTGCGTCAGCGGCGATGCCGGCGGACGGGTCGATGACGACGAAATGGAGCGGCTCGCGAAAGATCTTGCCCAGACCAGCGCCGAGCATGTCTTGATCTGTCTGCACCATCCGCCACTGCCGATCGGCAGCAAGTGGCTGGACCAGGTTGGACTGAAAAATGGCGAGGAATTTCTCAGGATGATTGCGCAGCCCGGCAACGTTCGTGCAGCAATATTCGGCCACGTACACCAGGAATTCGAGGGCGAGCATGAATCGATAAAGATCATCGGCACGCCGTCCACCTGCCGCCAATTCATGGTCGCAAGTGACGACTTCGCCCTTGATGACAATCCGCCCGCCTACCGGCGCATCAGTTTGCATGCGGACGGTACGGTCGAGGATGAGCTGATCTGGCTCGATCCTGACGTCGATTAGTGTCCTGTCCGGTGCATAAATGGGCAACTGTGCTGGCCCTGCTCCTTGCCGGCTTCCCGGCATTTTCCGCCGAAAACGGTCATCCGCTTTCGATGTGGCAGATCGACGGCGCCAGCAACAGCATCTATCTGCTGGGTTCGATCCATATGCTGCGCGAAAAGGATCATCCGATTCCGTCCGCGATTTATGACGCATATTCACAAGCCGACGCGTTGATCATGGAGATCGATATGGACGATATCGATCCGGTTGCGGACCAGGCGCTTGCGACTGAATTGGGGCTGATACAAGACGGCAGGACGTTGCCCGACCTGATGGGCCCGGAGCTATATTCGGAGGCGGAATCACTGGCAGAAGCGCTGCAGATACCGCTTAGGCTGCTCGATAAATCGGAGCCCTGGTACGCCGCAATCAACGTTGAAATGATGATGCTGATGCGCATTGGATTTAATCCGATGCATGGCATCGAATTTCACCTGGCCGAGATTGCGAGTCGTGACAACAAGGAAATATTCGGGTTGGAGACCACGCGTCAGCAACTGGAGATCCTCGACACGCTGTCACTTGAGTCGCAACGCGACTTGTTGATCCAAACCTTGTCTGACAGCGCGGATCTCTCAGAGGTAATGGACGACATGGTCGATGCCTGGCGCTACGGTGACATCGAGTTCCTCGAAAAAAGTCTGCTCGCCGACATGCAGGAATTCGACGAATTGCACCAGGCGATCGTCGTAAACCGGAACAGAAACTGGGTAGTAAGGATAGAGGACTTATTGCGCGAGAAAGACGATTACCTGATTATCGTCGGTGCGCTGCACCTGGTTGGGGACCAGGGCGTGCCAAATTTGTTGTCGCAGCGCGGCTATACGGTCAAACAATTACATCAACCTCCGAACTAAAAGTTGCATGAAAAAGTCTCAGGCGCGCGCGACAAGGCAAGAAGGCGGCGCTCGTCGCTCACGCCCGTCCATGGGCTCCGCGACATAAGGACGTCCTGTCCAAATAAGCGGAGTGTACAAATAGTTTACGCCTTCGGCGCCCCGCATTTTGAGCCCAATCCGCCCACATTTATGGCAACTGAGCATTAGCATGGTGCGGATTGATCTTTAGCGGAAAATATTTAGTACCGGGATGTGGAGCCAGTTGATTGGTATTGCGCCACATGAGGGTTTTTCAATTAAATCTCGACCATCTCGAAGTCTTCCTTACCAGCCCCACAATCGGGACAACGCCAGGACAGGGGCACATCGTCCCACCTCGTCCCGGGCGCAATCCCGGATTCGGGTTCCCCCTCCTCCTCGTTATACACGAATCCGCAAATCAGACACATATAGGCCTTCATGGCAGAATAGTTTGCACCAAGGCCCATTACCAATCCAGAGGGTTTTCGAAGCATAAGCGCTTCTGTAGCATGCAAGGAATGGCACAGACGACCTTGTTCACGGAAGCAAAAAAATATATCGCCGGCGGCGTCAACTCGCCGGTGCGGGCATTCGCCGGAGTCGGCGGTGATCCTGTGTTCATAAAGAGTGCCAAAGGCGCTTGGCTGGAGACGGAGGATGGCCGCCAGTTAATCGACTACGTCGGCTCGTGGGGCCCCATGATCCTTGGACACGCGCATCCGACCGTCGTCGACGCTGTCAAAGAGGCGGCGGGCCGGTCCTTGAGTTTCGGTGCACCTTCTGTGATCGAAACAAGGCTTGCCGAGAAAATCTGCGACTTCATGCCGTCGATCGAACGCCTCAGAATGGTCAGTTCAGGCACAGAAGCGACGATGAGCGCGATCCGGCTGGCGCGCGGACATACCGGGCGCGACAAGATCGTAAAATTTGCAGGCTGTTACCACGGACATTCGGATTCCTTGCTCATCAAGGCAGGATCGGGTGCCCTGACACTGGGTGTGCCGAGTTCCCCAGGCGTTCCTGCCAGCCTGGCGGAACACACGATAACGCTCGATTACAATGATATCGCGTCGGTCGACCAGGCTTTCGACCGACTGGGCGAACAAATTGCCGCTGTCATCGTGGAACCGATAGCGGGCAATATGAATATGGTGCCGCCGGTCGAAGGCTTCCTTGATACTTTGCGGACAAGATGTACCGATGCAGGAGCTCTGCTGATCCTCGACGAGGTCATGACCGGTTTTCGAGTGGCGCGTGGCGGCGCACAGGAACTGTTCGGCATCAAGCCGGATCTTACGACAGTCGGCAAAGTTGTTGGTGGCGGCATGCCAGCGGCGGCATTTGGCGGCCGCGCCGATGTAATGTCGAGCATCGCGCCCGACGGACCTGTCTACCAGGCAGGTACGCTGTCCGGCAATCCGCTCGCGATGGCTGCAGGTCTTGCAACATTACAGCTTATCGAAGACCCGAAATTTTTCGATTCGCTCAACGCGCAAACGCGCAAACTTGCGGACGGTCTCGCGGCAGAATCACTGGAGGCTAACGTTCCGCTGGCGGTCGAAGCTTGCGGCGGGATGTTCGGATTCGTATTTTGCTCCGATGGACCGGTACGCAAATTCGCCCAGGTTGCTGCTGCAGATATCGATCGCTTCAGGAAATTCTTCCACGGCATGCTCGAACAGGGAATCTATCTGGCACCTTCTGCCTTCGAGGCGGGCTTCGTCTCTGCCGCGCATGGTGACGATGAGATCTCTCGTACGCTGGATGCGGCAAGAACGGTATTCAAATCGTTGTAGGAGCGATTTCTTTCAGGTTGCGTTTTCGGGACCGTGCACAGTGTCCAGCACCTCGCGCATTATTTCCAGGCGCTGGACAGGATCATCTGCTTCAAGACAGTTTTGTTTCTGTTCCGGCGTAATCGGCAATATTTCTGCAAAGCGATATCCGACCCATCCCGCATCATCGTATTTCTTGTCCAGAGTTTCGTACAGGCGACCGAGATCTTCGAGCACGCCCGACAAAATGTTCGCCAGCGGCCGATATTCATCAGGGAGCGTGCGCGTTTCCTCCGTCGGTATCATCTCGATGTCGCCAATGTTCAAGCCGTCAGGCTGCCGGCTGCTGGACAACAAGCGGAATCGCTGCCCGCCAACCGCCGTTATGCCAAGCAACCCGTCGCTGCCCTGGTACCAGTCGGTAATTTTAGCGAGTGTGCCAACCTCGTAAGTGGTCGCCGGTCCGGCTTCACTACCGGTTTTGATCAATAACACACCGAATGGGCTGTCGTTTTTCATACATTTGCTGATCATATCCAGATAGCGCGACTCGAAAATTCGCAGTGGCAGCGGACCGCCCGGATATAGAACGGTGCGCAATGGAAACAGCGGTACTTTCATTACTTCAGTATAGAAGTCGGGGAACAGATTGCGAGGTATCGGTATACGTCTCAAAATCTGCCGCTTTCGCGATGCATGAAACGGCGGGCGGATGTTCGAAGATCTACACCGCTAATTCGCCGCCAGGCGATCTTTTTTGCAAAGCCGTAGTGAGTTTTTGGCGGGTCGCGCCGAAATTGCCATTGCTCATGAAGACCATTTGGTCGCCAGCGAGCAACTTGCTTTCAAGTGATGCCAGCAGTTCATCGTAATTACCGAACAATTGCAGGCGCTTCCCAAGGCCCCCAAGGCTCGCGTCGAATTCAGCAGCAAGTTTATCCGGACGGTAAACAAAAATCAGATCAGCGTCGTGCAAGGACTCGGGGAGCGTCGTCTTGTGAACACCCATTTTCATCGTGTTTGACCTGGACTCCAGCGCAATGACGATGCGTTGACCAGGAAAACGTTTCTTCAGGCCCGCTATGGTGCGCCGGATGGCCGTCGGGTGATGCGCAAAATCATCGTAAATCGCAACATCGGACACCGTCGCCGTTCTCTCCATGCGGCGTTTGACGCCATCAAAACGGGATAATGAATCCACCGCCTGCTTAAGCGGTACTCCGGCCGATTTAGCGGCGGCAACCGCAGCCACTGCATTCTCGAGGTTGTAAGCACCACCAAGTTTCCACGCCACCTCCACGGACTCACCATCACCGTATGCAATGCGGATACGCCGCTGGCCGGCGTCGGCGAAGCTTGCGCGCCAATCGCTATCATCGCCCAGACCAAAATTCTCGACCGGCGTCCAGCATCCTTGCTCAAGCATTTTGGCCGTGTTTTTATCGTTGGCATTGACGATGACACGTCCGTTCGACGGTATCGTTCGCATCAACTGATGAAACTGCCAGTGAATGGCGTCCATGTCAGCGTATATGTCCGCGTGATCGAATTCCAGGTTACTGATGATCAGTGTCTGTGGCCGGTAGTGGACGAACTTGGCGCGCTTGTCAAAAAACGCGGTGTCATATTCGTCTGCCTCAACCACGAAATAGTCAGATTCTCCGAAACGGGCGGAAACCTCGAAATTCACGGGTATGCCACCGATGAGAAATCCTGGCATCAGTCCTGCGTCCTCCAGGATCCATGCCAGGATGCTTGCTGTTGTCGTTTTGCCGTGCGTACCCGATACGGCCATCACGTGCCGCTTGTGCAATACATGCTCGGCCAGCCATTGCGGACCCGAACAATAGGGAATACGCCGATCGAGCATCGCCTCAACCGCCGGGTTGCCGCGACTCATTGCGTTGCCAACCACGACGTAATCGGGTACCCGATCCAGATGTTGCGGTTCGTACCCTGCCATGATGTCAACACCCAGGTTTTTCAACTGGGTACTCATCGGCGGGTATACGTTCGCGTCGCTGCCGGTCACTTCGTGCCCAGCTGCCCTGGCAAGTGCCGCGACGCCGCCCATAAAGGTTCCGCAGATGCCGAGAATATGTATATGCATAGTCTAAATCCGACCAGTCATGGTCGATTGGAATGCGTATTGCACAATGAACACGATCATCGCGATAACAATACCAATGTACCAATGCTGTTCAATCCCACGCGCGATGATATGACCTTCAACGGGTACCGACCAGATAATAATGAGCGTGGCAACGATACCCGCTATGTTGCCGCCAAGGAATGGACTCAGCAGCACGTATGCGGCAACGAAGAGCAAGGTCAGGATCGAACCACACGCGAGGATGGCTGACACGATTGGCACAAAGCGGTGAATAAAACCGCTGACAAATAGTATCGCGGCATATATTCCCAAGCCGAGCAAATTGGTGATGAGCGTCAGCAGGTGACTGTAGTCTTCGCCCAGGTTGATGAGCGTTGCCGCGACAAACGACGCAAACTGCATCAAGATCAGTGCGAAAAGAAAAACCAGCCACGAATCCGGAACCTGCTCCGGACCCTTGCGCAGCATGATGATCTCGATAAATGTTTTGAGAAGAAGTTGCAGTGTTCTGTCACAATAGCGATATGACCGGCCGCCATCATCTCACGATAGCTAGGGGTCTGCGCGGCAGAAAATATTCCTACTCGGCTCTGGCATCCTGCTTCGCTCTACCTCCTGCATCCCTGCAGTCGTCGGTAACTGCTCCATGCGTTACTCTACCTCCTGCATCCCTGCAGTCGTCGGCTCTGGCATCCTGCTTCGCTCTACCTCCTGCATCCTTGCAGGCGCATGCGCCTCAAAAGATCGTAAAACTGTCCCGGCTGTGGCACTTTCTCGCTACGGATATTTCTGCCGCGCAGACCCCTGGCGCAACCAAAGTCTCCTTGAATCCACCTTATGCCTGAGTATCAATTTGTCGATCTGAAGACGGACGACCGACTTGGGAGCGCAATGCTTAAGCAATCGCGTATTGGCGTTGACACTGAATTCGTGCGCGAGAAGACTTTCCTCGCTCAGCTTTGCCTGATTCAGATTGCGACTGAAAATGAAATATTTTGCGCTGACCCGCTGAGTCTGGACGCCAGGAATGACGGGCGCGACAAGGCGCTTTGGCAGGCAATTACCGGCCCTGCCTGGGTACTCCATTCGGGCAGACAGGACCTGGAAGTTATTTATCAAACCGTCGAACTCATGCCCGGCGAAATCTTTGATACGCAAGTGGCGGCAGCGCTCCTTGGCTATCAGCCGCAGATCGGCTACGGCAATATGGTCAAAGAATTGTTTGGCGTTGAACTCGCGAAATCGCATACCCGGGCAGATTGGTCACAGCGTCCACTACCGAACGCGTTTATCGAATATGCCGCAGAGGATGTTCAGTACCTGTTGCCAGCATACGATACGCTGACTGAACGTCTCGGAGACCTGGGCAGACTGCAATGGGCGATCGAGGATTCCATGGATCTGCTTGATGTTTCGCTTTATGAAAGTGATGCGATACATGCGATAGACCGTTTGAAAGGTGCAAGAAACCTGCGCGGCCGTGCACGTTCTGCTGCCGTGCAACTCGCTACCTGGCGGGAGCAGGAGGCGATGCGACGCAATCGGCCACGGCAATGGATCATACGTGACGCCGTGCTGCTCGACATCGCCGTCAACCGGCCCGACACCCAAGAGAAACTTGAAGCTACACCGGGGCTGGCAATGCGAACTGCCGCGCGGGCAGGCGATCAGTTGCTGCGCGTACTGGCGGACGCGAAGCAACAGCAATCCGATTACGAGCCGCCGCAAAAACCGAACGAGCGGCAAAAGGCGTTCTTGAAAAAGATGCAAAAGCAGGTATCCGATGTCGCGGAGGGCCTGGGGCTGGCGGCAGAGCTGATCGCACCGAAGAAGGAGTTGTCCTCGGCATTGCTCGGCGGTCGCGACTTGAGAATCTTCCGTGGCTGGCGCCGCGAGCAAGTCGGTAATCGACTCCTGGAAATGCTGGCAGACTGTTAAGAAGCGAGGACAGCTCGCAACCGTTCGTAGACATCGTCCATCGATCCATCCGCATCGACGGTCTTGAGCCTGTCTCTCGACTGGTAATACTCGATCAGGGGTTCGGTTTGTTGACGATAAACGTTGAGTCGGCTCTTGATCGTCTCTTCATTATCATCATCCCGCTGTATCAATTCTCCGTCGGCGTCGGTGCATGCATCCAGTTCCTCTTGGGAGGAGAAATAGATATTCAGCAATTTGCCAGTCAGCGAACAGGTGCGCCTGCCGGTCAGGCGTTTCAGCAGAATATCGAAATCGACATCCATGAGG
>Ga0209987_10001039_pt1 | contig 15017 bp, 17 predicted proteins | sample N074metaG_FD_182134 | JGI IMG/M metagenome (GOLD analysis project Ga0209987, IMG submission 182134) | Deep subsurface microbial communities from Kermadec Trench to uncover new lineages of life (NeLLi) - N074 metaG (SPAdes) (version 2) | ecosystem: Environmental > Aquatic > Marine > Ocean trench... | reverse complement strand
CCTGGTGGATTCGGATTCGGTGGACCTGGCGGACCTGGCGGACCTGGCGGACCTGGGGCAGCTCCCACGGCCCGTGAGATTATGAGTGACGACGTCGGTGATAGTTACAACGCAGTCTTTAAGTGCCAGCGCTACTCGCCCGACTATCCTGGTCTCCAGGGCAAGGACCTGACGCCGATGGGCACGTTGACCGAAATATTTAACCGCCGTGCGGCGAACTCTGACTGAGGCTATTTAAAACTGTAACGAGCGGCTCAGAGTCTAGAGCCTAAAATCTGACAGTCGCTTCGGCGGACAGATCGAGGCAGAAACTGCACACAGTCAGCCGGCCATCGCGCACTCGTACGGCTTGATCTCTTCGCCGGGTTCCCAGGTAAAGGTCTGCTCCTGCACCACCGGTTCCGTGAATGTCTCGGGATCGAACGTGGTAGCTTGCCAGTGGAGGCTGTTCTCATCTTCACTAAGCGTGAATCGTTCAACCACGCGCACGGCACTGCTGAGTGGCGTACCCCGATCATCGAAAAATATCCAGTCGATATTCGAGGTCTCGACCACGAGTATCCCGCCGTCCCAATGACCGACCGAATAACCCTCCCGCGTAGCGGGCTGGCCATCCGGTGCGCCTGGATCTCCGGACATGTGAATCGTCCGCACCGTGTCCCATTGCTCGAGACGTAACACGATGTCATCCGCCTGTGCGACGAACTCGATCGGGAATGTCACGTCCATGACGGCCGGCATACCGGTAGGAATACAGCGCATGACAGGATCGTCGGTGACCGGATCATACGCGGTCTTTGCCGCGGCTGCGGCCACGGTCAGCGGGAGTTCCGGGTTTATTAATCTGATACGGCCGTATGCCCAAACACGGAAGATGCCGTCGGCCTGTTCAACCGATTCGGTAATGTCTTTGTTCTCGAGAGGAGGGGTCACGGCGAGCAGCTCATGATCTACCCAGTGCTGCTCGGTTGACGCCTGGGGCATCATGACCACTTCGTCGCCACTGGCCAGCAGGATGTTGTACGCACGCATGGAATAGCGGTCAAATTTCGATCTCGGTCCCCAGATCCGAATCTGATCACCGACTGCAACGGTATCGGGACTGATCCCGATACGTTCGAGCGCATTCAGCGAGTTACTCTCCACGCTCCACTGTTCCTCGCCGTCCGCACCCATGACCGTTACCGTGAACGCGACGTGGGGGTTTCTCCATCGGGTACTGGTGACCTCCCCCTCTATCTCGGTCCTGCTCTCCACGTCGTAAAACGCAGCCTGGGAGTGATGGGCGACAGCCGTAGACGCCGCGAAGCCGGCAGAGACAAGAACGATAAATATTACGCGAATCATGATCTTACGCCTCATATCTCGAGTGGCCATTCGTCCAGAGTACATTCATAAGGCTCCACCTCGACACCGGGGCGGTAACGCCACACATGATACCGCTTTGCTGTGACAGGCTCGGTGAAGGTAGCTGGATCGCTCGTCGTGAAGTCATAGATCAACTCCCCCTGATCCCGGTCCAGCGTGAAGCGTTCGACGATCTCCGTCTCCTCGCTCTGAGGTGCCGCCACAAGACCAAATACCTTGAAGTAGGGCCAGTTGATCCGAGTGGTCGTCACAATCAGCACGTTGTCTTCCCACCGGCCCACCGAATACCCCAAAGCCGAGAGCGGTTGGTTTGCTGCGCTCGCGGCATTGTTCATATGGACTACTCGCACATTATCGTCAGACTCAATTCGGATCTCGAGATCACCATTGTCCAGCTTTACGAACTCGACCGGGTGCGGACCGATATAGGTCATCGCCTCCGGCATTCCCGGAGAGATGCAGCGCAGGACAGGATCGTCGGTTAGCGGGTCAAAGGACTCGTAGGCTGCACGGGCCATGGCGGTCAGAGGCGGATCCGCGGAATAGCCTGGCGTGTTCGATTGCACCGTAGTCCATGCGCGAAAAATGTCTTCGACCGGGGCTTCGAATTCATCAGCTCGACCACGAACAGCCTGTCGATCACCGATGATCTGGTTCTTCCAGCGCGGTCTCCCCGAGAGATGCATCAGAACCTCTCGATCATCAGGTAACAAGAGATTGGTCAACAACAGAGTTCCCTCTCGTCGGGAAGACGGCGATCCCGCAACTCGCACTACCTGGCCGATCTCGATCAGATCCCGGGGAACTCCTGCTCGACCGAGACTGTTGATGTCTTGCGCCTCCATATCCCAGATTTGCTCAGTACCGTCCTCATCCCATACTCGAATACTCATACGTACATGCGGGTTTCGCCACTGAAGTCGTATGATCTCCCCGGTGAGCTCACGAACGACATCCAGATCGAATTCAACGGTCGAGTGATGTCCGAACGTTAAACAAGGAATCAGACACATCCCGAGAGCGGTTGCTTTGATCCTGTTCATCTCTTGGAATAAGCAATGGGCGTCATTGTGAATTGTGCGAGTGATTGCGTTCGGTTTACCCAACCACGCATTCATAGGGTTCTACTTCTACGCCGGGCTGCCATCGCCAGGTAATGAGGCTAATAGCCACAACGGGTTCCGTAAACGTGGCTGGATCGCTGACCGTAAGATCGTAGACCAGCTCGTTTCCATCCTCACTTAGAGTGAACCGCTCGACCATTTCGACTGCTTCGCTTTGTGGGACACCTTGTAGTGGTATCGGATTGAGATCGAAATATGGCCAGTTGATCCGCGTCGTCGTTACAACGAGCGTACGTTCCTCCCAGTGCCCGACGGAATAGCCTAAAGAGCTGTACGGTTGCTGCTCCGGGTCCGCGTCCGAAGCCATGTGGATCACTCGAACGATGTCGAAGATCTCTAAGTGTATGTGTATGTCCTCATCGGCCCGAACAAACTCTAATGGGTGCACGTTACCGGAACTGGTCATTGCCCTAGGCATTCCAGTTGGAATGCACTCCAATGCCGGATCGTCGACCATTCGATCATAGGTCGCATACGCAGCTCGTGCGGACTCTGTCAGAGGAGGATTGCTGACGAATTCGGGAATGATTCGCCCCTTGGCCGTCCAGACCCGGAAGATACCCTCCGGCTCTGCAGACTTTGACTCATCGATGATCCAATCGCCATCACCGATGTAATCCGTCGACCATCGGGGTTGTCGGTTGCCACGAACGAGGAGTTCGGTGCCATTCGGTAGCAGCAGATTCGTGACAGACAAGTTGAGTTCGCGGCGGGTCGATGGATTGCCTGCAACCCTAACCGTATCACCCACGTGAACGAGATCCCGCCGGATACCTCGACGGTCCAAGCTATTCACGTCCCCCGATTCCAAGTCCCAGATTTCCTCCGACCCATCATCGCGCTGCGTCTTAATGGTCAGCCGAACATGCGGGTTCCTCCATAGGACTCGTACAACTTCTCCTTCAAAGTCCATCACGACGCTTCGATCGTATTCCGCCGTGGAATGGTGCCCGATAGCCGCAAACGGAAGGAGGAGAAGCCCAAGTAGAATTTCTGCTCGATTCATGACCTGGATTCTACCCAGTTCAGGCCGATAGATGGGCTAAGAACAGATGAAGCTAGGGAAAAGTGCTACCGAGCGCCCGAGACTCAGTGTCTCAGCAGCAGAAACCGAGCGCCCGTTCTGTCGATAGCCATTGCAAATCAAAGCGTTACCAAAACTAATCGAATTCGGACCGCGGCTTGGATCCCCTGTATACACCGACTCCAGTATCATAGGCTCTGTTGAACTCAGATCACACAGAGGGGAAAACGCGATGTATTTAGCTGATAAATTCGGCGACCGCTGGATGTTAATTGTGGCAGTCGCTCTACCGATCCTACTCGTTATTGTTCTTATGGTGTTGTTCCAACTGGTGGACCCAACCGGCATCTAACTGACTCGGCCGGTTGCACATAATGGTGACGTCCATCACATAATTCGGCCGGAAAATGTCAGAATCTTCTGCGCACCGGAACCGCACGAGGTGGAGTCATGAACCAAACGGCGAAAACTGATCCAAATCCGAGCCAGGCGTTGGACGACGACGCGCTGAACGAGATAGAGAATAACGAAGTTGCTGAGCTGCTCGGAGACGAATCAGATCCTAACTACCTGACAAACGCAGAGTTTCTCGATGACGGATTACTAGATAGCGATGAGGACCTCGACTCAGCAGCGGTCGTAGATGACCAGCTCTCATTTATTCGGGGCGAAGACTAGACCTCTGTCCTAAGGAACTCTCCGCTCCTGCCAGCGGATCGCACAGGCGCGCGCCGCACCTGCCGGATAATCGGTGCCCATTTTCTCGACACATTACTCAGAATACGAGTTCCACACTTCACTTAATCCCAGTTCAATACCAGATGTGACTCAGGTCACCGTTGCCGATGGTGGTCTTCGAGACACTACTGTTGTTGCTGGCCGATACATGCTCACGCATGATCGGTCGGAGTAAAGATCGAGTCCTTTTCAGGGGTACTGGAGCGCGAACTTAATGGCACGAGCCGAGGTTGGCGCCGGAGACATCGAGAGTCAACAGATGAGATATGCCGAACTAAAGATCATGCGCACTGAAATTCCTCAGCTCGCGCAGAGTGTTAACGCGAAGCGACTGGAGCGCCTAACGGCCTATCCTTTGGCCCGGCTCTGCGAGTGGGCTCCGGCTCCACGCCAACAGTTGGGGCACGATCGAGCCGATATTAGCGGCGTCGACACGCAATTCTGAATGGCTACGGCGTTCCGGTAATGTAGCTTTCGAGCTGCCCGATGACAGACTCCCGATCCGATATTACCGCCTTTACTACATCGCCGATCGAGATCAGACCAATCAGTTTCTCGTTCTCGAGCACCGGTAAATGGCGCGCTCGATTCTCGGTCATCAAACTCATGCACTCCTCAATCGACTGATCCGGCTGGACGCAGATCACGGGTGCACTCATGACCTCGCTGACCGCAGTGTCCCTTGATGACTTGTCTCTGAGGATTACCTTTCTCGCGTAATCACGTTCCGAAAATATTCCGACCAGCGACTCCCCATCCAACACTAATAGTGCGCCGACTTCCTTCTCAGCCATCAGAACCAACGCCGCGAACACGGTTTCTTCCGGTGTCACAGACCAGACGTCAGTCCCTTTAGCTCTGAGAAGCTGGTCCACAAACGTCATAACACCTCCCCTACATCCCAGATGTTAGCAACCAAGACTTCGCTATCAATATACCGCATTGGCGCTGATATGCCGCACGAATTCAAGCCGCCCGGGCCGGATTGCCGAAGCGAAACTTCAGATTCAGCGGGAACAGGGATATAGCGCTCGCAGGCGTTGTAGGACCATCATCGCAACGCCAAGCCTTCGATCGACAGCGGCTCGTCCTCGGCTAGAACAGATCCGCTATGAGAGCACGATTAGGACGACGATTAACGGTCATCCCCTAGGGCGGCAGCCCTGCTATCCGATCGTTCGCCTATTGGTCAACAACGCTTCTGCTTTACTTGGGCGAAAAAAAGCCCGGCGCGAGGCCGGGCAATTCAGGGGAATATCTCGAGGAGAACCTAACGTACAGCCTAAGCCATTCCGCAGCCATATTCTGTGACCTAGCCCACATATTGCATCGGGGTGAAGCGGAAAAGACCGATCACGGGGTGCGCAGCGCAGGCGCGACATCTTGATATTTCCCAAGCCCGGCGTTAGCGTCCGACCCTCAAAGGATCTCCACCAGGATCTTCGCAGGATGATAGCGACAGGTTTCCGCCTCGTACGAGTCGGTGTGACGCTGGGCAGCTTGTTGCTGCTGACGAACAGTATTGCCCTCCGGGCGGCAGCCCAAGAAGCGCCGGCGGCTAGGTTCCTCCAAGTCGGCCCTGGTCTGTATTTCAACTATGACTTCGCTGGCTCCAACTCAGCCGTATTGATCACCGAGGAAGGCGTTTTGGTTGTCGACACGCGGACGCACCCGGCCGATGCCGAACTCTTGCTCGCGGAGATTCGCGAGCGGACCGATGCGCCCATCCGCTGGGTCATCAACAGTCAATTTCACGGTGACCACCACATGGGCAACTCGGTCTTCGCGCGTGAAGGTGCGACGATTATTGCCCATCGTGACACGCAGGCCATCATGATCGAGCGTTTCGAGTTCGAAGTTGCGACCCGGCCCTTCGAGCAGAGAGGCCTGAATCGAGAGGAAGTCGAGCTCGTTCTCCCTGACATACTCTTCGATCATCGACTGACGCTCAATCTAGGAGGTTACGCGGTCGAATTAATCTACTTGGGCGCTGGCCAGAACGAGGGCGACACGCTCGTCTATTTCCCGCACGCCAGGGCACTGCATACGGGGGGCGTGTTCCACAATCGAAGCTGGGCCAATCCCTCGTATACGCCTTCGGTCGACGGCTGGATCAGCGTTCTGCGGGCGATGAAAACCATCGACGTAGACTCGTACCTGCCACCGCATGGACCGATCGCGACGAAGCAGGACCTCGATAACTTCATCGAATTCCTCGGTCTGCTGCATTCGGGCGTGCGAGACGCTATCAACCAGGGAGCATCGCTGGAGGAAATGCTCCTGGCGAATCCGTTTACGCAGTACAGCGGCTGGCGTGGCTACGAGCGGCGCGAACGGAATCTAACCGCGTTGTATGAGTTGCTGACAACTGGAGAGGCTCAGTATTTCGTACCGGCCAACCAGGCGAGACCGATCGCTCAATAGCGGTTCGGCGGTTCTCGTCAGCGGCCTATCCGGAAATTAACGCCCGCTTGGCCTGCGGCGCCAAGTGCCTGATTTCATGTTCTCGACTCTGCGCCGCGCTACGATCCGCCGCCGCCTCCTGGTAAACCAACGTCACCGGACGCCGGCTGTTTGTGTATTTGGCACCGCGCCCGGCGTTGTGTTGAGCAATACGTGCTTGGAGATTTTTGGCGACGCCCGTGTACAGAGTCGCGTCTACACAGCGCACAACGTATACATGCCATTGGGGCGATGCAGGGTCGGCTGCCATCGCGTTAGAAGGACCCCACTAGAAATGCGGCCGATAACGACAGGCCGACGGCCAAACCCAGGGCCGCCCCGATGGCAAGACCGATGCCGGGCTGACCAAACAGCGCGCCGATCAACACACCAAGGACAACGCCTACACACAAACTGATCGCCAGACTGGCGATCCTTAATGCCGACGAAACTGGTCGCTCGCTCGTCATGTCACTCCGACGCGACTCTCTGTTCGAACTACCCGGTGCAGGGCTGCCATTCTATCAGGTTACCGGCAACGCTAACGAAACCCACAGTTTACACTTGGCGGTCGGAGTTTCCGGATTGTCGCGAGGCAAATGCAATCGATACCGCCTACCGGCCGACTGCTAACGAATTCGTAGTAACGCTACGCTCGTAATGACGAGCAGCACGCCAATGGGCAGCCAGGCGACGACGACCGGGTTCAGGTCGAAGACCTCTCCACTATTGACGAAAGCCTCCGCGATCACGTAATAGCCAAGGCCGATCAGCAAGCCCACCAGGAGACGAGCGCCGGCCGCAGCAGATCGCAGGGCGCCGAACACGAACGGCAGTGCCAGCACCGTCATCAACAACACTGCCACGGTATCGGCGATCCTGGCCCAATAGGCGGTCACATAGCGATCCGCGTCGAGCGAATTTTGCTTGAGATAGCGGATATAGCGCGTCAGCCCCTGAGTATCGAGCAGATCCTCGCGCACCTCGGAGAGCCCGAGCAGCTCCAGGCTCAGATTGTAGTTTTGGACCGAGCGCCGCTCAGTGCTGGCAGTGATAAGTTCTTCCCCGAACTGCGTCACACCGTAGTTGGCTAATATCCAGCGCTCTTGGGCATCGATCTGTGCGGAATCTGCGCGTGCGACCTGGTTGAGGGAACCATTAGCGTCAAGCTCGAACAGGAAGATGCTGCCGAAGTTAATACCGTCCTCTGCTCGTCGAAAATTAAAGATCCGGTCACCGTCCTTCATCCACGCCGAGCGTGCATTCGATATATCGACACTTTCGAGCAATGCTTGTGAACGCAGTTGGCGCGCGTACGCGCCGAGCGATGGAGCCAGAGACTCCCCGAGTAACGCCATTATGGCCATCAGTACGACTCCGGCGATGCCTACCGAACCCACGAATCTGACCAGTGAAACGCCGCTCACCCGCATCACGACAAGTTCACGATGAACAGCAAGGTTGCCGAGACTGAGCAGTGCGCCTAGTAACGCGGCGGCGGGGAGCATCTTAAAGATCAGACGCGGAATTCGCAGAACCACATAAGCCAACGCATCCTTCAACTCATACCGTGCGGTGCCGACATCGTCCAGTTGCCCGACGAACTCGACAGACGTCACGACGGCAAGCAAGACCAGGATCACGGTCGCGACGCCCTTCAAGACCGCAACAGCGATATAGCGATCGAGTAAATTCATCGCGCGAGCTCCGCTCGACGTACGCGCGGGCTGGACGTGAACCATCCTGACTCACGGCCAAGCAGCAACAATCCCACCAAACCCAGCCCGATGTGGACCCACCAGAGTCCGAGCCACCGGGGAACCTGATCCCGCTCTACCCATACGCGGGCAATTGAGAGCAAATTAACGTAGGTGATATACATCAGCATACCGACGCCTAGACGTGCGTAGCGGCCCTCGCGTGGCCGCGAGCGGCTGAGCGGCACGGCCAGCAGCATCAGAACGAACAGTGAGATCGGTGCTGAGATACGCCACTGTAGCTCCGCCCGATCCTCCGGTGCCGTAGACGCAAATAGCACTCCGCTCGGCTTCGTCTCAACGAGCTCTTCTGGCTCCTCGTCTCCGAGTGACCGGATCGGTATGCCGTGCTCCGCAAAAGCCATGATGCGGAAATCTCTCTGGCCCGGTACGCCTTCATAGCGGCGGCCGTCATACAGTACGAAGGTCAAGTTGCCGGTCTCGGGATCGTGCACGCGCTCACCCCGGTCGGCAAGAATCACTACTACTCGCTCGTCTTCCTGGTGCTGAAGAAACACTTCGCGTATTTCCTCACCCACGACCTCCTTGGCGTAGATAATCGTGTCGCCCGAATCGGGGGACGTAAACTTGCCTGACTCCAGGACACCGAGTTCCAGCTCTTCCTGAGCTCTGAACTTGATCTGTTCGATCGCACGCGATGCGTCCGGCGTCTGTTTCAGGGCAAGCCAGGCGACCGAGACGGACAGCGCCAACGTCAACACACTGATCGGCCCAAGTAACTGTGCGGGCCCTACGCCACCAGACGCGAGCGCAGCCATCTCTGAGTCGCGGTTCAATCTGCCCAATGCCAGCATCACGCCCAGAAACAGCCCTAAGGGAGTGAGTAGCGTGATATATCTTAAGGATGTGAGGCTGAGAATTGCGAAGACGGCGTCTTTGGGGAGTCTGCCGGCAGCCGCATCGTCCAAGACCTCTGCGAATTGGTTGCTCATCAGAATGACGAATAGAACCAGCGTCACTGTCAGCCAGGCGGCAAACGTCTCGCGGAAGATATAACGGCTGATAATACTCACGGGATAAGAGAATTTTCAGTACGTTGCGCTAATCGAGTACACTAGCCCGCACTTTTTTCGGCTGGGGTTGAGATACGATAACATAAGCGCATCGCGGCCTCGGAACCGAATGTCGATCGCAGCGTCAGACGGCCGCTTGCGATCCCGCCAAACCTAGGAGATTGTGATGGAGTTTCCCGTCAAGACGGGGGCGCCGGCCACCCAGAAGACTGCTTGTGCGATTCTCCCGGTTTTCGCAGCTCGTGGGCTTAAAGGGGCCACTCGGGAGATCGACCGGTCCTGCGGCGGCCTTCTAAGCCAGCTCGTGAAGAGCGGCGACGCCTCGGCGAAACTCGGCGAGACCTTGCTGGTTCCGCGTCTGGAGGGAACGGCGGCTGGGCGGGCTCTGCTTCTCGGCTGCGGTAAACAAGCTGACTTCGATGCCAAGCGGTTCCGGCAGGCGGTGACGGCCGCGGTGCGCAAGCTCCGAGACACCGGTCTCAAGGAGGCCACGAGTTATCTGACCTATACGCGCCATCGGGATCTCAGTCCGTACTACGCAGGACGCATCAGCGTCGAGGCGACCCACGCCGCCTTGTACCAGTTCGAGGAACTGAAGAGTCAGTCTGCAGCAAAATACAAACTAGCAAAACTCGCCATCGCGATCGTCGATCGGCAGGATGCCAAGGAATACCGCCGCGGCACCAACGACGGCCGCGCCATTGCTATCGGCACGAAGCTCGCACGGAATCTGGGCGACCGCCCGCCGAACGTCTGCACCCCATCGCATCTCGCGCGCGAAGCCCGAGCGCTCGGCAAGCGTTACGCCAACATGGAAGTGACCGTCCTCGGCCGACGCGAGATGAAGCGTCTGGGAATGGGCGCACTATTGTCCGTTACTCAGGGCGCTGCAGAACCACCGCGATTCATCATCGTACGTTATCGTGGCGCCGGGGGACGCGTCGCCCCGATCGTAATGTGCGGCAAGGGTGTCACGTTCGATACCGGCGGCATCTCGCTCAAACCTCCGCCAAAAATGGACGAAATGAAATTCGACATGTGTGGAGCCGCGGGGGTCCTGGGGACCATGGCAGCCCTAGGTGAGCTGCAACCAAATCTCAATGTGATCGCACTCGTCCCGGCGTGCGAGAACATGCCTGGCGGTCGCGCTAGCCGCCCAGGCGATATCGTCAAAACGCTGTCCGGCCAGACTGTGGAGATACTCAATACCGATGCTGAAGGGCGCCTGATACTGTCGGATGCGCTCACCTATGCGAAACGCTTTAAGCCGCGCTACCTGCTCGACGTGGCGACGTTAACAGGCGCTTGTGTCGTCGCCGTTGGGCACCTCTACACAGGACTGTTCAGCAATAATGACGAACTGGCCAACGCATTGCTTGACGCGGGGAAACGTTCTCTTGATCCGGCATGGCGCCTACCGATCGACGAAGAGTATGGGCAGTCGCTGAAAAGTAACTTCGCGGATTTCGCCAACGTCGGTAGTCGAGACGCTGGCGCAAGTATCGCAGCCCAATTTTTATCCCGGTTCGTCGACGACTCGCTCTGGGCCCATCTGGACATTGCGGGCTCTGCCTGGTTGTCGAATGCCGGCAAAGGCGCGACGGGCCGCCCGGTCGCATTACTCACAGATTTTCTACTGCATCTATAGCGGCCCGCGACCGACAGTGACCCAGATCGATTTCTACATCCTTGCTACCGATTCTAACGATTCCTGGCTGCGGTTCGCCTGTCGTATCACCGAGAAAGCCAGACAGCGAAAGCTCCAGGTGTATCTGCATTCTGAAAACGAGGCTGACGCGACAAGGCTCGATGGACTACTCTGGACTTTTTCTCAGGGAAGCTTCATTCCGCATAGACTCGTTGGTAAAGACTCGGACGCACCGTTCGAAGAACCGGTACTGATCGGTCGCGACGACCGGGTCGCGGAGATGCCCGCCGCTACAGCGGTGCCTCAACGATGGGATCTGATGATCAATCTGACGACGCAGGTACCGGACTTTTTCAGTCGCTACGACCGTATCGCTGAAGTGATCGACGCCAATCCCGCCAGGCGCGAGAACGGTCGCGAGCGCTTTCGCTTCTATCGTGATCGAGGCTATGAGCTGAAGACACACAAACTCTGAGATGACCACGCCCAAAAAATCGACCGCCAGCACCAATATACCAGTGCTAACCGATGTCGTAGCGCAGGACCCAAACTCACCTGCAAGTCCGGCCGAACTTCCCTCCGATATCGAGACCCTAATCGCAGAGCTCCAGACCGAGCTCTCGGCAAGCGCGTTCGCCCTCACCGAGCAGTTACTTCATTCAGCGTTCTCGCAGATGGAGGCCAGGCTTTCGAAGAAAATCTTGAGTCGGCTCCGCCAGGATCTTCCAGAACTCGTCGACGCGGTACTGCGAGAGCACTTCGGTGCCGAGACGGGCGAAGATTAGCCGAGGCACCGAAATGGTCAAGGGCTACCAACCCGCGGAGATCGAATCGCGGCAGTATCGACGCTGGGAGGACGCGGGCTTTTTCTCACCGTCGAGCAAAGGCGATGCCTACTCTATCGTCATCCCACCCCCGAATGTGACCGGTACGCTGCACATCGGGCATGCATTCGGCAATACCATCATGGACGCGCTGACTCGCTATCAACGAATGCGAGGCCGCAATACCCTCTGGCAGCCGGGTACCGATCACGCTGGAATCTCTACTCAGATGGTGGTGGAACGTCAGCTCGCTGCCGAAGGCAAGTCGAAGCATGACCTCGGCCGAGAAGCATTCGTCGCGCGGGTCTGGGAATGGAAGGAACATTCCGGCGATCGGATTAGCCAGCAGCTTAGACGGCTCGGAAGCTCGGTCGACTGGTCGCGGGAACGATTCACGATGGACCCGGAGCTCTCCGCAGCCGTAACCGAAGTTTTCGTTCGCCTGCACGAGGACGGCCTGATCTATCGCGGCAAGCGCCTCGTCAACTGGGACCCGGAACTCCGCACTGCCCTCTCGGATCTGGAGGTGATCTCCAGCGAAGAGCAAGGGAAATTATGGCGCTTCCGCTACCCCCTGACCGACGGTGATGGACATGTGGTCGTGGCTACGACGCGGCCGGAGACCATGCTCGGTGATACCGCCGTAGCGGTGCACCCGGACGACAAGCGCTACCAGAAGCTTATCGGCCGACAGGTGAGACTACCTCTCACCGACCGGCAAATTCCCATCCTAGCCGACGACTACGTGGATCCTGAATTCGGTACCGGCTGCGTCAAGATCACGCCAGCCCACGACTTCGCTGATTATGAAATGGGGCAGCGCCACGACTTACCGATGATTAATATCTTGAATGATGATGCCCGCTTAAACGATAACGTGCCTGACAACTATCGAGGACTAGACCGCTTCGAGGCGCGTGAGCGAGTGGTCGCCGATCTCGACGCGCTTGGACTACTCGACGGAATCGACACACACACGATGAAGGTCCCGCGCGGTGATCGCAGCGGAGCGATCCTGGAACCTTTTCTCACCGATCAATGGTATGTCAAGACAAAGCCACTGGCTGGACCTGCGATCGAAGCCGTCGAGTCCGGGGCGATTCGATTTATTCCCGAAAACTGGTCCAAGACCTACTTCGAATGGATGCACAACATCGAGGACTGGTGCATCTCACGTCAATTGTGGTGGGGACATCGGATCCCAGCCTGGTACGACGCAGACGGGAATATCTACGTCGCTAAGTCCGAAGCGGCCGCACGACAGAAGTATGCGCTCGGCGATGCTATCGAACTGAAGCAAGATGACGATGTCCTGGATACCTGGTTCTCATCGGCGCTCTGGCCGTTCTCGAGCATGGGCTGGCCAGAGAATACGCAGGCGCTCAAGACTTTCTATCCAACCTCCGTTCTCGTCACCGGCTTCGACATCATCTTCTTCTGGGTCGCGCGCATGATCATGATGGGACTGAAGTTCATGAATGATGTCCCCTTTCGGGAGGTCTATATCCACGGCCTGATTCGGGATCACGACGGACAGAAGATGTCCAAGAGCAAAGGCAATGTCCTAGACCCCCTGGACATCATCGATGGTATCGACCTCGACAGCCTACTGAAGAAGAACACCGAAGGCCTCATGCAGCCCCGCCTGATGGCGCAGATCGAGCGGGCGACTCGGAAGGACTTTCCGAATGGAATCGCTCCTTACGGCGCGGACGCGCTGCGTATGACACTGACCACCCTGGCTACAACGGGCCGCGAGATCAGCCTTGATCTGAGTCGGGTCGAGGGATATCGCAACTTCTGTAATAAACTCTGGAATGCCGCGCACTACGTCTTTACCCATACCGAAGACCTAAGTAGCGGCGAGTCGGAATTCACCGTCGCAGATCGCTGGATCCAGTCGCGGCTCAACGCAACCGTGACAACCGTGCATAAAAACATCGGCGACTACCGACTCGATCTCGCTGCTCAGACGCTATACGAATTTACCTGGCACGAGTTCTGCGACTGGTACCTGGAACTGACAAAGACGATAGTCATGGATCCGGACACTACCCAAGCCCGCCTCCGTGGCACACGCAAGACGTTGGCGGCTACGTTAGGCGCGATCCTCAAACTTCTCCATCCGATCATGCCGTTTATCACCGAGGAGCTGTGGCTGGAGCTCTGCAAGCGAACCCAGTCACCCAGCAAGTCGATTATGTTGGAGACGTTCCCAGAGAAAGATGATTTTGCCACCGACAAAGAAGCAGACGACGAGATCGAGTGGCTTAAAGCATTCGTCGTCGGAGTCCGTCAAATTCGCGGCGAGATGAATATCAGCCCTGGCAAGAAACTGCCCGTGAAGTTAGCCGAGTCGAGCCCGACAGATCGAAGCCGACTCGATCAACACGGTCCTTATCTGAAGGCGCTGGCAAGACTGGAAAGTATAGAGCTCGTCGACGCGACAGATACCGTCAGTGCGGCGGCGGCGCTCGTGGGACAGATGCGCATCGTCGTTCCGCTGGCCGGCTTACTCGATCTGGACGCTGAAGTTAAACGCCTCACGAAGCAACGCGGACGGGTAACGATCGATCTCGGCAAGTGCCGGGCCAAGCTTGCCGACTCGCGGTTTCTCAGCAATGCGCCAGAACAAATTGTCACCGAGCAACAGGACCGGGCGGACGAGCTGACGCAGAAGCTGGAGCGGTTGGATGCTCAGCTTGAACGACTTCGGGCAGCAGAGTAGCCACCGTTTAGCGGCGACTCCAGCGAGTCGTTGTTCAAAACCCGCTTCGAGTCCCGTAATCTGCAAACTGGGTCACAGTTGGTTAGCAACAGGCTGTCCCCACGACACCTTTTGAGCCACCATTCTGCGTATGACCACAACGACCTTACGCGCCGCGAGCGACGGGCTTTCGAACCCGGTCGACTTGATCCAGCCCATCGTTGCGGCGTTGGACCGAATCATCGTCGGCAAGACCCAAGAGCTGCGTCTATGCTTGGCCTGTCTACTCGCACGTGGTCATCTAATAATCGAAGATCTCCCGGGAGTCGGCAAGACCACGTTGGCGCATGC